>PVBE010458530.1_pt1 | contig 154155 bp, 140 predicted proteins | sample 1631181 | NCBI WGS metagenome assembly PVBE01 (sample SAMN08397723, study PRJNA350692) | Marine metagenome, whole genome shotgun sequencing project. | isolation source: water | place: Pacific Ocean | collected 2012-04
GATACTGCCGGAGGTGTGGGGCACCCGTTCGTCGCGGAATGCACGGACGATGTGGAGGAGTGCGTCGGCGTCTCTGAACGCTGCAATGTCCACAAGTGACTGGGTCGTGGCGTGGCCGACCATTTCGGCCAACTCCACAGTTGCTGGAACGCGTTGCTGCGGCCGAAAGAGTTCAACCAAACGGTCTAGCCTTGGCTCAGGTACCTTGGCGATACCGACGTGTGCTTCGGCGCGCCTAGTTCCGTCGCGCGCTTCTTCCGCGCTAGTCATCAGACGGAATAGCGTTGTCTTACCGACAGCAGGGAATCCGATCAGGGCTGCTCTTAACATCGAAAATTTAACGAAAGCTCCTATTTCCCGTATGTTTTAACGGGAGAAAAATCTTGCAGACAGGCCAGGCGATGGTAACACGAAGGCGCCCAGCCAAACATTCCAACACCACAGCATATTGTGGCCTAAGTTGCTGCTGCTCTATATTTTAGGCATTGACAGGTTACGATGGTTTTCTTACGATTGCTGTGGATTTAAGTGGAGTTTTATGGAGTTTTTAGGTGATTAGAGGAAACCTGTCTGCAAAAATAGACGACAAGGGCAGACTGAAAATTCCGTCTGCCTTTCGTGTCTCGATAGAGAAGCGACACGGAAGCGCTCTGTTTATTACCAGCGTGACCGGCGAGTCGGTTCGTGTATATCCAATGCCGGTCTGGGAAGCCATTGAGGCCAAGTTAGCGAAGGTGCCAAACGCCCACCCGTCACGGCTCAGGTTTCTCGATCGCGTCAACTATTTTGGACAGTTTGCCGAATTCGACAAGCAGGGACGCGTTTCACTCCAAGCGCGGTTACGTGAAGCCGCTTCCATGACCGGTGAGGTCGACGTCTTAGGACAGTATGACTATCTCGAGATATGGAACCACAACCGCTTCGTTGCCAAGCTAGAGCGTGACCCGTATACGGACGACGACGCACGAGCCCTGGCGGAGTTTGGAATCTGATGGCCAACCCACATCACATGCCGGTGTTGACAGCGGAGACCATGGGCTATCTGGTGCCCGAATCCGGTGGGGTGTTTGTTGATTGTACCGTTGGAGCTGGGGGCCATGCTCGAGCGCTCATGGAGAGCGGCGCGACGAGGCTCCTTGGTTTCGATCGCGATCCTCAAGCACTTGTACATGCGGCCGAGGCGCTAGCGGCTTGGCGCGATCAAGTTCAACTGCTCCACGCGGATTTTCGAGACTTGGCATCAGTGCTTGACGACCGAGGCGTCGCCACTATCGATGGTGCCGTGGCTGATCTCGGTGTGTCGTCTATGCAATTGGATGGTGTGGAACGGGGTTTCAGCTTTCGGCGGGACGAGCCGCTTGACATGCGCATGGATCAGTCGACCGGTGCCACCGCCGCGGATCTCATTCGGGACATCTCCGAGCAGGATCTCGCGGATTTAATTTTTAAATTTGGAGAAGAACGACATTCTCGCCGGATCGCACGCGCCATCGTAGATACCCGCCGTAAGACACCCGTGCGCACCACAGGTCAGTTAGCAGCGATTGTACGGCGAGCAATGCCCAAGCGAGGCTGGCAACGGATCGACCCCGCGACCCGCACGTTTCAGGCCATTCGCATCTGGGTCAACCAGGAGCTCGATGGCCTCGAAAGGGCGCTCGAGGTGATCTGTAGACGACTTCGTGGTGGCGCGAGGGTGGTTATCATCACGTTCCATTCACTTGAAGATCGCATCGTTAAACACACGTTGCGCGCACTCGCCCGAGGACAAGAAGCCATTGTCCGAATCTTGACGAAGCACCCGCTTGTCGCAGACCTCGACGAGCGCGACCGGAATCCCAGAGCGCGGAGTGCCAAACTGAGAGCGGCGGAGCGGATTGCATGAGGAAACGTCAAATCGATTACGCGGTGAAGAAACGCGTCCGGAATCAGGTCATCCGTGAAGTTGACCCAATCCGACAGCGCGAATTTCGGCAGTCGCTGGGAGTTGGGATTCTGCTGGTTGCGGTGATCCTGTTTGCCGCCTGGCAACACCACGAGTTGCGGCAACACGGATACCAGATGGCGGGAATCGAAGAAGAACTAAAGAAAGTGCAGGAGGAAAATCAACGGCGACGGCTGGAGGTTGAGGGCCTTCGAGCACTGGAACGGATTTATACGATTGCGACCGAAGAGTTGGGTTTAGAAGTTCCTGCCGCGCAAGCGGTTGTGCACATCGAACGTATCACCCCGGCGCAACCAGCGGGCGACACCGTCGTGGCTCGCGGCACCGCAATGGGACAGCGCGACAATTAGAGGAGGTAAGTGGCTACACCCTCAGGACCGAAGAAGCGGCGACGGCGGGCGCCCCGTGAGCCCGGTGGCCTGTTTGCCTACTTCGATGCGCCGGAGGCACGCTTGGCAGACGCCCCAGCCGTTCAGTGGCGCCAGACGATACGCCGGCGAATCATCGTTGTGGTCGCCTTTCTAACGCTGTGGGCCGTTGGTATCGAGACCAGATTAGTTAACTTGCAAGTGTGGCAGCACGACTTCCTGAAGGGGCGCGCCGATTATCAGCGGGACCGAATGAGGGACGTGCTTGGCCGACGAGGCGACATTCTCGACCGCAACGGTGAGATCCTCGCGACTAGTTCCCAGGGTCATACGGTTTATGTGGCCGCAAGCGAAATCGACAAACCTCCTGAGGAGTTCGCTAAAGAACTCTGCGCTGTCGAGCTGAGCGGCTGTGACAACATTTCTCACCTCATTGAACGTTTACGCAAGGGAGTATTCACTTACGTCGAACGAAAGACGGTTTCGGAAGAAGAGGTGGCGGCAGTCAGGGCGCTAGAACTGCGAGGGGTCGGATTTGAAAGGGAGCCTCTACGGCAGTATCCGAACGATCAATTGCTCGCGCACGTCTTGGGTTGGGTCGGTACCGACAACATAGGTATAGAGGGTGTTGAAGCTACCTACGACGGGATCGTTCGAGGACGAGATGGCCAAACCCTCGACATGGTTGATGTGCATGAGCGTGTCTTCAATTGGCAGCTGGAGCGTCCCTCCATGCCTGGCATCACGCTCGAACTAACGATCGACAAGCACCTCCAGTACATTGCGGAGCGCGAATTGCGCGCCGCGGTTAACGAGCACAAAGCGGAGGGTGGCACGGTCATCATTCTCGAATCCTCCACCGGCGACGTGCTAGCGCTCGCCAACGAACCTACCTTTGACCTGAATAAGAAAAAATTGGCGCCGGAAAAGGATCATCGGCGCAATCGCGCCACGCAAGATATTTACGAGCCGGGGTCAATATTCAAGCTGGTGCCTATTGCCGCGGCACTGGAGCAAGAGGTCGTTCAGTTGGACGACCAGTTCGATGTTAGTACTGGGAGTATCAGTCGCGATAATTGGGGTGGGCACAAAATTGATGACTACACTCGTTACGACGGCAGCCTGTCGGTTGTGGATATCGTCGTCAAATCGAGTAACGTCGGTGCTGTCCAGATCGCCGAGCACCTTAGGCCGGACACGCTCTACGAATACGCGAAGCGATTTGGCTTCGGCCAGAGGGTGTCAACCGAGACCTCTGGTTTCATCCCTGGCGAGGGGGATGATGGACCCGAGAAGTGGACAGTCCCGACAGAGTTTCCTGGCGAAAGTGTTGGCTTACTGCATCCCCCTAAGGACTGGAAACCCGTTAACATCGCCTCGTTCTCCATCGGCTATTACCTCAGTGCGACTCCGCTCCAGCTAGTGACCGCGGTCAACGCCATTGCTAATGGTGGCGTGCTCGTTCGACCCCGGCTGGTGCGAGCGACCCGGCAAAACGGTGACCGGGTCGAGTTGTTACCTCACTCGACCCAGCGGGCCGTCACTCCCACAACCGCCCTGATGCTGACGAACATCATGGAGGAAGTTGTCAAGCGAGGGACCGGAAGAAACGCTGCAATTCCTGGCTACACCGTGGCCGGAAAGACGGGAACCGCCAGGAAATACATTGGTGGGGCATACTCCGCGACGGAGCACAGAGCATCGTTTATTGGGTTTGTCCCGTCCCGCGACCCGGTTTTCACGATCTTGGTCCTGGTCGATTCTCCCGGCGTGGCGACAGACACGGGAGGGGCAGTCGCAGCTCCGGTCTTTAGGCGCATTACCGAAATTGCCCTTCGGGACAGCAGTGTCTCTCCTACAACGGAGCCCATTTCTCGAATCTTCGCCAAGCGCCGAGGTGATTCCTTGCCGGTCGTGCCGACCACGCCGTTGCCAGCTCCCGCATACGCCTCGGTCGCGGCTGTCGACTCTGAGTCACTAAGAATGCCCGACTTGTCAGGCATGGGTCTACGTAGAGCAACACGAACGCTTACGCAGCTAGGCCTATTTGTGAAGGTGCAGGGCGACGGGGTCGTCGTTGCTCAGTGGCCTAGTGCGGGTAGTGCTATCGAACGTGGTGAGGAAGGCGTGCTTCAGGGGACACGGCAGATGAGGGCCGTGGAATCCAGCAAGTCGCACCCATGACCCTAGGTGAACTGCTCTCACGGACGAGCACGCTGCTGGGGGAGGAGTTGACGACTGAGGACGGCCACGGAGATGTTCTAGCGCGCCCCGTTACATCGATCGCGTACAACTCAAAGCAAATGTCACCTGGAGCCGTGTTCGTCGGGCTTCGTGGACAGCGATCTGATGGAACGACGTTCGCGGGTGAGGCCGAACAGCAGGGTGCGGTGTGCATCGTTTCAGCTTCACCGGTGACCCCGGGTATCAACCTGCCGTGGGTGCGCGTACAGGACGCCAGACAGGCGCTGGCGGGACTGTCCGTTGAGTTCTTTGGGCATCCGAGCCAGGAGCTCCCGGTCATCGGCATCACCGGCACTAACGGGAAGACGACCACCGCGTGCCTGATTCAAAGCATTCTTGAATCGGCAGGTGTGCAGTGCGGCCGCATGGGGACGATCGGTCACCAGTTCGGCTCGACTCACCAGGTAGCATCACTGACCACACCTGAAGCGAGCGAAATTCAGCAGATGCTCAGGGAGATGATTGAAAACAGTATCGGTGCGTGTGCTCTGGAGGTGTCATCACACGCACTCGCTCTACACCGGGTAACCCACACCCGCTTTACGACGGCGGTTTTCACCAATCTGACTCGCGACCACTTGGATTTTCACGGAAATATGAATCGCTACTTTGAGGCGAAGCGCAGGTTGTTTGAGTTGCTCCCACATGGGCAGCCGTCGATTCTTAATATCGACGATCCCCGCGGCTCCACCTTGGCGGATTCCGTTGAGCGACCGGTCACCTATGCCCTTCGGAGCGAAGCTGACGTGACCTGCAGTTCAGTTGAGGGGTCTCTAACTGGATTGCGATTCGATGTGCGAACGCCACGAGGTGAAATAAGGGTGCGATCAGCGCTTATCGGACAAGCGAACGTCTACAACATCCTTGCAGCAGTGGCCACGGCTGTGGCGCTCGATGTGTCGTTTAGCGCGATCGAAACGGGCATCGCGGCGGTGACGGCCGTGCCGGGTCGGTTCGAAATTGTGTCGGATGCAACCGATGAAGTCGCGGTAGTGATCGACTTTGCTCACACGGACGACGCACTGAGGTTGCTGTTGGAGTCCGCCCGGCCATTGACGCCAGGAAGATTAATCACCGTGTTCGGATGCGGTGGTGACCGTGACCGCTCCAAGCGTCCCCTTATGGGAGCCGTGGCGGCCCGCTTGAGCGATCTCGTGGTTGTGACCTCGGACAATCCGCGTTCGGAGGATCCGGCAGCGATTATTGAGGACATCGTTGCCGGCATAGAGACGGGGCACGCCGGCCAAAAGGGAGATCGTGCTTCGGTTCGGGACGTAGGAGAGGAAACACCATTTATGACCATTGTCGATCGAGCTGAAGCGATTAGCCACGCTGTTGGGCAGGCGTGCAGAGGTGACGTTGTGATCATTGCGGGTAAGGGTCACGAAACTTATCAGGTTATCGCTGGCGAGACGGTGCCGTTCAACGATGCTGCCGTGGCTCGTGCAGCACTGACGAAGCGGCGGAGTAGTGCGCGCGTGTCGTGAAGGGACCTGTGCCGAAGCAGCCACCTTGGCAATTGACGGCAGAGGAGATCGCTAGTGTTGTCGGGGGGACGTTGGTTTCGGGTGAGCAAGATGAGCGGTTTGGGCCAGTCTCAATCGACACACGCACCCTAGCCGCTGGTGATTTGTTTTTTGCGATTCGTGGCGACCGGTTCGATGGTCATGACTTTGTGTCAGGAGCGCTCGATTGCGGAGCTCGAGGTGTGGTGGTGAGTGATCGCAGAGCGGTACCGACTTCGGTGACAGCGGTCGTCATCATCGTACAGGACACTGTCGGAGCGTTGCAGGCCTTGGCTCAGCATGTCCGGAGTGGGTCTGGGGCGCGTGTCATCGCGATCACCGGTAGCACAGGTAAGACATCAACTAAAGAGATCGTTGCAGTGATGCTTCAGACCCGTTATCGAGTTGTTCGAAATCAGGGTAACCGGAATAACCATATTGGGCTTCCGCTATCACTTTTGGCCTTACTGGCACGGCCGGAACTCGCCGTCGTGGAACTTGGCATGAACCACGTTGGCGAGATCGCACGTCTAGTAGCCATCGCAAAGCCTGACGTTCGTGTATGGACTAATGTTGGGGACGCACATGTGGGGTTACTCGGCTCAGTCGAGAGGGTTGCCGACGCTAAGGCCGAGATCATGGAAGGGGCAACCCCCGACAGTTTATTGATTGCGAATGCCGACGACGCGTATGTGATGTCGCGCGCTCACCAGTTTCCTGGACAGGTCGTCACGTTTGGAATTCACGCACCAGCTGATGTCAAGGCGGGCGATGTACGCGATCGGGGCCTTAGTGGTATTGAGGCCACCATCACCACCAGCGAAGCATCGTTGCCGCTACGGGTGCCGCTCCTTGGACTCGGACAATTTGCGAATGTGCTAGCAGCGGTCACTGTCGCGTTACAGTTCCAGATTCCACTCCATACGATCGCGGCTGAGGCGAGCGCACTGAAACCGTTTGTGCATCGGGGCGAGGTGTTCAGGCTGCGGAACGACATTGTTGTTGTCGATGACTCCTACAATTCGAGTCCATCGGCTCTCACGGTTGCGCTGGAAATCTTGAACACTGAAAAGGCCGACGGGCGACGGGTGGCTGTGCTCGGCGAAATGCGTGAGTTGGGTTCGCGCGGTCGGGAACTCCACCGGCACAGCGGCCTCATGGCTGCCAAATGCGGACTTGATCTATTGGTGTCAGTGGGTGGCCCGGATGCGATCGCTTTAGCGGACGGTGCGGTCGATGGGGGCCTCAACCCGGAACAGGTTCACCACGTCACCACTAGTGATGAGGCCGGCCCGTTGACTGCGTCATTACTGCAGACGAGCGATCTCGTAGTCGTCAAAGGGTCCCGTGGCGTGCAGACCGACTTGGTCGTCGAGTATTTGAAATCGGAGCTGGCGTGATGCTGTATCACCTACTGTACCCGTTCCATACTGAGTTATCGGTGCTCAACGTGACGCGTTACATCACGTTTCGGACCGCCATTGCGAGTCTCACCGCGTTGGCGATCAGTCTTCTATTGGGCCCATGGATGATCCGAAAACTCCGCGAGGCGCAGATCGGCCAAGTCATCCGAGTGGAAGGGCCGGCAGCACACCAGCCAAAGGCTGGTACGCCAACGATGGGTGGATTGTTAATCCTTACTGCAGCACTCACGCCGACATTACTGTGGGCCGACCTCACGAACCCGTATATCTGGATTGCCGTCTTATCGACGATTGCATTCGGTGCGGTTGGGTTTGTTGATGACTACCTCAAGATCAGCAGACAGTCGCATCATGGACTACGCCCCCGCTACAAGTTCGTGGCCCAGATTGCCATCGCCGTGGGGGTGGGCATGGCTCTACTGGCTTTAACCGACGAGGGTGTTTACAACACGAACCTGATCTTTCCGTTCTTTAAGGACTTCGTTCCTGACCTCGGCTGGTTATATGTGCCGTTCGTTGTCCTGGTCCTTGTTGGCTCATCTAATGCTGTCAACCTTACTGATGGTCTAGACGGTTTAGCGATCGGTACCTTTACGGTGGCGGCAGCTGCGTTCACTGGGTTGGCCTATGTCACTGGCCATCGCGTGCTTGCGGAATATCTTCTGCTTGTTGGATTTCCGCCAACTGCTGAATTGACGATCTTTTGCGGTTCACTGGTCGGGGCGAGCCTCGGATTCCTCTGGTACAACTCTTATCCAGCCGACATATTCATGGGTGATGTCGGCTCCTTAGCACTTGGTGGTGCGCTCGGTACCGTTGCCGTGTTGATCAAGCAAGAGCTTCTCCTACCTCTGGTCGGTGGGATTTTTGTCCTCGAAGCGACTTCAGTGATTATCCAGGTGGCCGTGTTTCGTATGACCGGACGTCGAGTCTTTAAGATGGCGCCGCTCCATCATCACTTTGAACTCAGTGGATGGAGTGAACCGAAGATCATCGGACGGTCTCTCATCGTAGCGGTGATATTTGCGCTGTTTACCCTAACGACCCTGAAGCTTCGTTAGGCGAGATACACATGGTTGAAAAGGTGCAGTCAGAAGCCAACACGGAGTTCACGGTTGAGGGGCGCCGAGTGATCGTTGTCGGCGCCGCACGTAGCGGATTAGCGGCGGCTGAGCTCCTCGCTGCGCGAGGCGCTGACGTTGTGGTAACGGACATATGCACCGCGGTGAACCAGGACCTTGGCCGGTGGTCGAAACGGGTGACATTTGAACTCGGCGAGCATCGGAACCAAACGTTCCTCGGTGCCGACCTTGTGGTTCTGAGCCCAGGGGTGTCACCTGAGCAGTCAGCGGTTCGGACAGCACGTGAATCTGGTATTCCGGTTATTGGTGAGCTGGAGTTGGCGTCTCGATGGCTGAGTGGACGAGTCGTGGCGGTGACTGGGACCAAGGGTAAATCGACTACGAGCTTGCTTGCAGGCCGGCTTCTCGACGCCGCAGGATTCTCAACTCTGGTCGGTGGAAACGTCGGCCCGGCGCTAAGTGCCCAAGTTGCACAGTCGACACCTGACGTGATTCACGTTGTGGAGACTAGCAGTTTTCAATTGGAACTGACGGAGCAGTTTCATCCTTGGATTGCTGTCGTTCTCAATGTCTCTCCCGATCACTTGGATCGCCACGGGACGTTAGAGCGATACACCGCCGCTAAAGCGAAGATCCTGGCCAATCAAGGAGACACGGACTGGCTCGTGGTTAATGCCGATGATCCGCAGGTGCTCGCAATGGTTGACGGGAGTGATGCCCGGCGTTTGCCGTTCGCCTTGGACACATCGATTCCTGACGGTATCACGCTGGTCGATGACGTTATTGCGCGCCGGATGCCATCAGGGTCCGTGCCCCTAGTACCCCGCTCCGCAGTCCAGCTCATCGGCCGGCATCTTTTACAGGATGTCCTCGCGGCCGTCGCCATAGGAGTCATCGTCGGCGCGACACCTGAAGCGATGACACGTGCGGTGGCGGCATTCGAAGGTCTTGAGCACACGCTGGAGCCAGTGCGCCGGATCGGGGGTGTCCAGTTTATTAATGATTCAAAAGCGACAAATCTCACCGCCGCGCGACACGCTATTGAAAGCCTCGGTCCAGGCTTGGTGCCCATAGTCGGTGGGCGGTTTAAGGGTGGTGACTGGCGGGTTTTGCAGGACGGGTTGGTTCAGCGAGCGAAGGCGCTGGTGGCCATCGGTGAGGCGAGGCCGCAGATCGTGGAGGTGCTCGGCGGCAGCGTGCCAGTGCACGAAGCTGATTCTCTTGCTGAGGCGGTGAGGATGGGGTTCACGCTGGCAGCACCGCGTGGCACGGTGCTGTTGGCCCCAGCGTGTGCCAGTTTTGACATGTTCCGGGACTACGCGGAACGGGGCCGGTGTTTTAAGGAAGAAGTAGAGCGTTTAGCGGGAAGCGTGACGGAAATCGGTGAGCAGTGAGTAGTCATCAGTTGGCTTGCGGCGGTGGAGAACTGGCTGCTGGGAACGTAGGCTGCCCCGGTCTACGAGGCCGGTGTCTCGGTCCCCAAGTCTAGCTGATGACTACTCACTGCTCACGGACGGCCGCCACCCATGTTTCGGGCTGACCCGGCTAAACCTTTAGGGTTCGAACGGGCGAGCAGGAAACTGTAACTATGGCGCTAAAGCTAAAGTCAGACAAGGTGCTTTTTCTGGCTGCTTTTCTCTTGGTTTGCGTGAGTGTCGTGATGGTCTATGTCGCATCATCTGCGCATGCCGCTGAGCAGTACCAGAACGCGGAGTATTACCTTTGGAAACAGTTGAGCGTAGCGATCGTTGGACTCTTTGCCCTCTGGATTCTGATGCACATGGACTACCGGAATTATCGCCAGCCGGTCATTATTTGGACTGCGTTAGTCGGCATTATCGTGCTCTTGGTGGCCGTGTTGTTCTCGAAGGAGGTTGGCGGAGCACGAAGATGGCTTTGGTTGCCTGGGATCGGCGTCCAACCCTCAGAGTTTGCGAAGCTGGTAGTGATTCTATTCTCGGCTGCGATTCTCGAACGTCGGATGAATCGTATTAATGACATCGGCTACGCGCTCGCACCGATAGCGATCGTTCTAGCGACCGTAAGCATACTAATACTGCTGGAACCTGACCTCGGAACGGCGGTATCCATTATCGCGATTGTTGGGGTCATGATCTTCACCGCTGGCCTCAGTTTTCGGTATCTACTTGGAGGTGGGCTCGTCATCCTTCCACTGTTCGTTGCTGTCGTTGCCTATTCACCGGAGCGAGTGACTCGCTGGATGACATTTACGGATCCGTGGCATGACCCGTTGGGTGATGGGTGGCAGGTGATCCAGTCTCTGATTGCCGTTGGGACCGGCGGTATCTGGGGTGTAGGGAGGGGTGCTGGCGTGCAGCAGTTAGGTTTTCTGCCGGAGCCCCACACGGACTTCATCTATGCGGTCATTGCGGAAGAGACCGGCCTAATTGGAGCGACAGCAGTGCTGCTTTGCTTTTGTGTTGTTGTCTGGCGAGGAGCCCGGATCGCACTCCGCGCCCCTGATCGATTCGGTGCATTTATAGCGATAGGCCTCACTACGATGTTGACGCTTCAGGCCTTCATGAACATCAGTGTGGTGCTTAGTCTGCTACCCACCACGGGAATCCCACTGCCGTTTGTGAGCTCGGGTGGTTCGTCACTCCTCTGTAGTCTGGTGGGGATGGGTGTCCTACTCAACGTGTCACAGCACGCGTCGGCGGAGGGGTGAGGATGGATGGGTCAGACGGGCCAGTGGGACGCGAGGATGTCCAAGATGGTCGACCTCAGTGTGGTGATTGCAGGTGGAGGGACTGGAGGCCACGTATTTCCTGGCATTGCAGTCGGCAGGGAACTGCTGCGCCAGCGTCCGGAAGCATCGGTGATATTCGTAGGCACTTCACGGGGATTAGAGGCGAAGGCAGTGCCCCGGGCGGGATTCAAGGTCGAGTTTATCCGCAGTTCGGGTTTGAAGGGCAGAACTTGGCTGGAGACGGCATATGCCGCGATGCTACTTCCCCTGAGCGCTTGGGATGCGTGGCGCGTAGTCTCCCGTTGCAAGCCAGACCTTGTGGTAGGCGTTGGAGGATACAGTTCGGGCCCACTCGTGTTGGTGGCCGCACTGCGAGGTGTTCCGACCATGCTATTGGAGCAAAATGCTGTGCCAGGGTTGACGAATCGTCTACTGGCACCGTTCGTACGGTCTGCAGCCGTTTCGTTCGAGAGCACGCTAATATTTTTCGGTCGCAAAGGCTTCGTGAGTGGCAACCCCGTGCGTCCGGAGTTCTTGGACCCGATGGTCCAGAGCGACACGCCGTCCGACAGCTGTCGACTACTCGTCGTGGGTGGGTCTCAGGGCGCACAAAAGATCAACGAGGCGATGATGAGCGCTGCACCGGCGCTCGCGGCAATTCGCCCACGGCTGATTATTACCCACCAAGCTGGGCCTCGAGATGTCGACCCTGTGCAAGAAGCCTACGACACAGCTGGAATCGAGGCACGGGTGGCGTCTTTTCTCGAACCTATCGCTCCGGAGATGCACGCCTCGGAGATTGTCCTCTGTCGTGCGGGTGCGACAACGCTCGCGGAACTCGCGGCAGTAGGTCGCGCGAGCATCTTGGTGCCTCTTGCCACAGCTACCGACGATCACCAGCGCCGGAACGCGGAAGTGATCGCAGACGCTGGCGGTGCCGAAGTGTTACTGCAGGACGATTTACGAACGACGGTAGCTCAGCGGGTTGGCGCACTCGTTGCCGACCCGTCGCGCCGAACCCTGATGGCCAAGGCCATGCAAGGGTTTGCGCGCCCAGACGCTGCACGCGTCATTATCGAACGTGCCCTTCGGTTGGTGGTGTCGTGAGTGCCAGGATGAGACGCGCTGGCACCAGTGAGCATCTTCGAAGGTGTGGTGGCGGATTAGAGAGCCTGGACTAAGCAGATGTTGGGGTGTACGAGACGAATCCATTTTGTCGGCATTGGCGGTTCCGGTATGTGTGGCATCGCCGAGCTCTTGGCGAATTTCGGTTACGTCGTGAGCGGGTCGGATTTAAAGCGCTCAGTAGTTACTGATCAACTCGTCACCCTGGGTGTTGCTGTGCACATTGGTCACGACCCACAACTGGTATCCGAGGCCGATGTAGTGGTTGTCTCCTCGGCCGTCACTGACGACAACATCGAGGTTGCCGAGGCACGTCGTCGAAACATTTTGGTTATTCCGCGCGCAGAGATGCTAGCTGAACTGATGCGGCTACGCTCCGGTATTGCCGTGGCCGGGTCACACGGGAAAACCTCGACGACCTCAATGATTGCGTTGGCACTGGAAGGTGGCGAACTTGATCCAACGGTGGTAATAGGCGGCCGACTGAATGCGTTTGGCAGCAATGCACGGCGGGGGCAAGGCAAGTATATGGTGGCGGAAGCCGACGAAAGTGATCGTTCGTTTCTCCGTTTGACGCCGGAGATAGCTGTGATCACAAACGTCGATCACGAGCATCTTGAGCATTACGGTACATTCGAGAAGCTATGTGATGCGTTCGTCGAGTTTGGTAACGCTGTTCCGTTTAACGGTTCTGTTGTTGGATGCGCTGACGACGAGGGCCTGCGCCCTTTGCTGTGCCAAATGACAAGGCGGGTGCTGAGATACGGCCTAGACGAAAAACAGCCTGTTGATGTTCTCGGTAGTGAGGTGCAATTGCGACCCTTTGGGGTTTCCTGTGAGGTGCGTGTGCGCAAGACCGGCAAGAAACTGATGGAGTTATTGGGTCCCTTGCATCTACAGGTTCCGGGTCAGCACAACCTCGAGAATGCATTAGCCGCGGTTTGCGTTGGTTTGGAAGCCGGCGTGAGCTTTGGACGCATCGCAGACGCTTTGGCAGATTTTCGAGGCGTAGAGCGCCGATTTCAATTTCGAGGGGAAATCGGTGGGGTCATGGTCGTGGATGACTATGGTCATCACCCGACAGAGATTCAAGCGGTGCTAACGGCGATACGGGCTAGCCTTGATCGTCGCGTGCTGGTGGCCTTCCAACCCCATCGTTACACCCGGACTCATCAGTTAATCGAGGAGTTCGGAAGGGTTCTAGCGACAGCAGATGAAGTCGTGCTGACGGAAGTCTATGGAGCGGGTGAGGCTCCGATACCTGGCGCGACTGCTGCAGCAATTGCGGAGGCCGTCCAGCGGGCTGGCCAGCCCGCGGTGCATTTAGTCGACTCGGTGGACGATGTGACCGAGGCAGTCATGCAGCTCGTACGACCAGGGGATCTCGTTATCACTCTCGGTGCGGGGTCCATCGGTGATGTTGCTGATCAAATTGTTCAACAACTGCAATCTGGTCACTTTACTCGAGAAGATAGTGAAACGGGTGGTCGCCAGTACTTTGAGGTGAGGAACTAGATGGGGGTTCGAGCTCCTGCGGACAAGCGTTTCCATCGCTCGCACATCAAACCGTCACGACGACGGTCGATATGGCAGCAGGTGCGCAGACTCGGCCGAACCGTCGTACTGCTCGTCCTCGTGGGCTACGCGCTTCACCGTGCAACAGACTTGGTGCTCAACGCATCTATGTTGGCTATTAACAGGATTGAGGTCGAGGGCCTTTCGCGATTCTCGGAGGGAGAATTCAACGCCCTGGTGAGCCTTTTGCACGGACAGAACATCCTGACAATCGACCTCGATGGGTGGCGCAATAGGTTGACGGCGTCACCGTGGGTAAAAGATGTAGAGTTTCGTCGGGTGATGCCGTCGACGATCCAGATTGTTGTGTCAGAAAAGATGCCAGTCGGGGTCGGTCGATTCGGTGAGCGTCTTTATCTAATCGATGAACAGGGTGTTGTGATTGATGAGCACGGACCACAATATGGTGATTTCGATCTCCCGATTGTCGACAACCTTTTCGTGCACCTCGATCACGGGCGGCCCGTGATCGATTCGGACCGCAAGAAAATGCACGGCCGGTTCATTGAAGACTTCGAACGTCGGCCAGAGCTCTTGCGTCGAGTCTCGCAGATCGATGTTGCTGACCCTGACAATGTTGTCGTGCTGCTTGATGGTGACAGGGTGCATTTGCATCTTGGCAACGTCCGATTCGCAGACCGGATACACAAGTATCTGGAAATGATAGATGTGATACGGAAACACGTGTCTGAGATCGATTACGTGGATTTGCGGTATGGAAATCGGGTCTACGTCGGTCCTGCGGCATCAGAGTCTTTGAGTCCGATTGTTCCATGACGCACGCAAACGATAGTACGGAGGATATGTGGCTCGCAAAGATCGATATCTCGTAGGCCTGGACGTCGGCACGTCGAAGATTACCGCTATCGTCGGTGAGATCATGGACGACGGCGAACTCGACATCATCGGCATCGGTGTAGTGGAGGCGCACGGTATAAAGCGCGGTGTTGTCGTGAATCTGGAAGCCGCCGTGGGGTCGGTGAAGCAGGCGATCGACGCTGCTGAACTCACAGCTGGTGTGGAAATAGATTCAGTGCATCTCGGGCTTTCGGGTGCTCATGTCAAGGGTTTCAATAGTCGCGGCGTGGTTGCGGTTTCTGGAAAAAATAGAGAAATTTCTGGCGAGGATGTTCGTCGGGCGATTGATGCAGCTAAGGCTGTATCCCTGCCAAGCGGGCGAGAGATTCTCCATGTTCTTCCACAAGATTTCGTGGTGGATGACCAGGACGAGATTAGTTCACCCATTGGCATGACCGGCGCTCGACTCGAAGTGAACGTTCACATTATTACTGGTAGCGCGGCATCGACCCAGAATATCGTCGGATGCGTCAATCGCGCTGGGGTTGCAGTGCTGGATACCGTGCTTGAGCAGCTCGCTGCGAGCGAAGCGGTCTTGACGAACGACGAAAAACAATTAGGTGTTGTACTTGTCGACATCGGCGGAGGAACGACTGACTTCGCTGTCTTTGAGCGAGGAAGCCTCTGGCATACTGGCGTAGTCGCGATCGGAGGCGGGCATTTTACGCAAGATATCGCCGTTGGCTTACGGACACCAATTCCTGAGGCCGAGAAGATCAAACGCCGTTGCGGCTGTGCCTTATCTGCTCTGGTCGAAGAAGATCAGACAATCGACGTTGTTAGCCACGGCGGGCGACCACCTCGTGTTATGGCGAGGCGGCTCTTGTCTGACATCCTGCAGCCGCGTGCTGAGGAGGTCTTTCATCTTCTTTGGGACGAGATCCGGCGCGCGGGATACGAAAACGCCTTGAATGCAGGCATCGTTCTGACTGGTGGTGCGTCTGTACTTGAGGGAACAGCCGAGACTGCAGAACAAATCTTCGATCTTCCAATTAGGGTCGGGTCTCCAAGCGAAATCGGCGGACTAGCCGATCACGCACATAGCCCACAGTTTGCAACAGCGGTGGGACTCGTGATGTATGCTCACCGCAACTATTTTCCTCAACCATCGGGATTGGTTGGAGCAGGCGCGTTGAGTCGCGTCGCGGGTCGCTTACGAGGTTTGTTCCGGGAATTCTTTTAGATTGGGACTTGTTCTGGCGGTTTGCCCGCCCCTAGGTGGAGATTGAACTTGACACTCCTTTTTTCTTATCAATAATCTATATCTTGTATGAGGGAAGCTCGCTAGGCCTACCTGTTGTGAGCTTGTTAGCTGTTAATCATCGTAGATGAACTCCTAAAGATGACGGATGCGCGCCCAAACCGGACTAATGCCAACAGGGTTGCCCCTGGTAGCTCCTTGCGATTAACGCTTGACGATGAGAGTCGGGCGGGTGCTCGCATCAGGGTGATAGGTGTCGGAGGGGGTGGTGGTAACGCCGTTAACAGGATGGTGAAGTCTGGTCTGCAAGGAGTCGACTTCATTGTTGCTAACACAGACATCCAGGCTCTTCAAGCTAACGGCGCGCCGAGCAAGATTCAATTAGGGGTGAAACTCACCAAGGGACTCGGTGCGGGCGCCGACCCGAACCTCGGGCGAGAGGCGGCACTAGAGAATACAAACGAACTCATTGACGCTCTTGATGGTGCTGACATGGTGTTCGTGACAACGGGTCTTGGGGGTGGTACGGGCACGGGAGCGGCACCGGTGATCGCCAATTTGGCCAGTGAGCTTGGATGCCTGACGGTTGCTGTGGTTACTAAGCCTTTTCAATTTGAGGGTAAGCAGCGCGCTACGCGTGCCGATGAAGGACTCGACAAACTTCGCGACAGCGTAGATTCGGTAATCAGCATTCCGAATGAGCGTCTCTTATTGACGAAGAGCATGACCTTTCGTAAGGCGTTTGAAAAGGTTGATGACGTGCTTCTCCAAGCTGTTCAGGGTATTTCTGACCTAATTTTGGTACCCGGCTTGATCAACCTCGACTTCGCTGACGTGAGAACTATCATGTCTCGGACTGGCATGGCCATCATGGGCACTGGAGTTGGCAAAGGTGCGAGCCGAGCGAACGCCGCAGCAAATCGGGCAATTTCCAGTCCTCTTTTGGAAGATGCGGCTGTTGAGGGAGCGCGCGGTGTCATCATTAACGTCACTGGAGGCAACGACCTATCCATTGGTGAAGTCAATGAAGCATCGTCGATTATCCATCAAGCTGCGCACGACGACGCCAATATTATTTTCGGCGCAGTCGTCGATCCGCGGATGCAAAGCCAAGTTAAAATCACCGTGATAGCGACGGGATTTGACAAGCATGCGAGCACGGCGGAGGAACCGGCTTCGACACCAGTCGACCTTCAGGATTACTCGTCGTTGAAGCAGGGAGGCCATGAGCCGGCTGCCGAGGCGCCGAGACTATCACTGGCCAGGTCAGTGGAGTCTGAGCTATCGCGTGAGCCCAAACCGACCCCCGTCATAACCCAGTCCAGTCCGGATGATCATTCGGAACAAGTGGCCGGTGACCTTTTATTGGCAGGGCATGGTGATTCCCAAGCCGCTCTTGGCACCCAAATGAATATTGCTAAGCGGTTAGAAAAACTTATTAATCAACCTACAGAATCCACGACAGCGAATGGTGAATTGAAGGATGCTGACCTGAGTGACCCTGACGCAGTGGAGTTCGACACGCCAGCCTTCTTGCGCCGATAGTCGTGAGGTAAGCTGCCTTTCCATCGTCCTATCGTGAATCAGCCTGCGTGGTAGAGTAGGGGCGGAGCGGCCTAGTTCTTCCCACAGTGTGCTTGCGCAGCCACCGTTGTCCGTGCTGCACGCCGTTTCTGAATTCAAACTCGTTATGTCCTTTTGGCAGCAGCGTCAGGCGGCCCAGCAATTGCTCAGCCTTGAGCGGGGGCGCGGTCGTCGATCCGTTGGAGACCGGCTTCGTGTTGTGCTCGCGTTTCCTAATACCTACTACGTGGGTATGTCGAATCTCGGCGTGCAGACGGTGCATCATCTCTTTAATGTGGAAGATGGAGTTTCGTGTGAACGTGTCTTCTTACCACCGAAGCAGGAGCTCCGAGCACTGCTATCGTCTCGGACGCCGTTGCTAACACTTGATACCCAGACCCCGGTATCAGACTTTGATGTACTGGCGTTCACCGTATCGTTTGAGTGGGATTACGTGAATATCTTGACGATGATGCGTCTTGCGGGAATGCCGGTCTACGCAAGCGAGCGTAACGATCGGTACCCCCTAGTTGTTCTCGGCGGAGCCGTCACATTCTTGAACCCTGAGCCGCTTGCCCCATTCGTTGATGTCGTGACTGCCGGCGAAGGCGAGGCACTAATACCGTCTCTAGTCTCGGCTGTCAGCGCAACGGATCGGAGTTCGGCCTTGCGACGCTTAGCGACTCTGCCTGGTTTCTATGTACCTACCTTGTATCGGGTGAGTTACGACGATAGAGGGGTAGTTAAGCCTTACCAGGCCACGGAGCCGACCGTCCCACCGTTCGTTTCAAAGGCTGCTGTGAGGACTATTGACGACATCGAACCGCCATGCACCAGAGTCTTCACGCCTCAGACGGCGTTCGGTTCGCGCTTCTTGATTGAGGTGGTCCGTGGCTGTGCGAAACTCTGCCGCTTCTGTTGGGCCGGCTATAACTACCTGCCTGTACGTGCATTTTCCACTGATCGGATACTCTCATTGGCCGAGTCAGCCAAGCCCTACGCCAACCGGGTTGGTTTGGTATCGATTGCTTTATGCGATCATCCGGATATTGAAGAAATCCTCGAACGCTTACTTGCGCTTGACTACACAGTAAGCCCGGCGTCGTTGCGACTAGATGATCTCACCCCACAGATCGTACAACTGCTCCGTCAAAGTGGAGAGCGCACGGTTACGATTGCTCCGGAGACAGGGTCTGATCGATTACGGCGCGTCATAAACAAGGTCATGACTAACGCTCAAATTCTCGACAAGGCTGATCTAATCTTTTCCAGTGGTATTGAAAACCTGAAGCTTTACTTCATGCTCGGTCTGCCTACGGAAACGGACGAAGATCTCGTGGCCATTCGTGATCTTGTTGTCCAGCTTCGCGACCGGATGCTCAAGTACGCTCGTCGTCGTGGCCGCCCTGGACGAATAGTCGGCAGTGTGAATCCACTTGTGCCAAAACCCGGCACGAGTTATCAGTGGCTTCCAATGACGTCACCGGCGATAGTGGCATCTCGGACAAAGCGTCTCAAGGGTCTTTTGTCTGGCCTCGACCATGTCTATCTGTCTATCAAGTCTGAACGGCAGTCGTTTTATCAGGCGCTGCTGTCACTTGGCGATCGCCGGGTTGCTCCTGTCATCGACGCCGCCTCACAGAACGGGGGAGATTGGCGCCGAGCTGCTGAAACGGCAGATGTAGACCCTAAATTTTGGGTTTTGCGAGACCGAAGTCAGGACGAGGTGCTTCCTTGGGACATTATCGATGGTGGTATCAAGGCGGAATTTTTTCGTTCTGAGTTCTTGAGGAGTATGAGAGCAGAGCCAACCGTGCCCTCTAATCGAGGCGTCTCGCCTACTGTACTGGGCGCCTTGGCCAGTCATCAGACTTCCTAGGTGAAGGCCACAGGAATTACCGACTACGCAGTTTCCCCTTAGTTGACGTCGTCCACCGCTTGTCTTTTCGAGAATTCTTCAAACCGAAGGTCATTGCCTATGTCTTCCAAGTGACCGTGACGGTCATGTCACCTCAAGATAATTGTAATTTGTACGCCAACGACACGGTGGCGACCTTATGCTTCTAGGAACTGACCAGTAACACGTGAGCGAGTGCCATGGCATCCGAGTGTGTGATTGTCAGGAGGGAGGACTCTGCACCGAGTTGAGCAAATCGTCGCGCTGCACCTCCATGGAATTCCAGTTGCGGAGGTCCGCTACTCCGTACGACCTCAATGTCTCGCCATAGGACCTTCTGTGAGCGACCAGTGCCGAGGGCCTTCATGGCGGCCTCCTTAGCGGCGAATCTACCTGCCAAATGAGGCACAGGATTCCGGCGGTGTTGACAGTAAGCAACTTCACCAGGAGTAAACACCCTTGCCAAGAATCTCTCCCCGTATCGTTTCCAGAGCCGTTCGATACGGGAAAGCTCAGTCGCGTCGATTCCAGACCCTATGATCACCATGGGAAAAACAAACTTTTCAGTCAGATTGCCGGGTCGGTGCTATTAGCCGCTTGGCTTTCATCCATTGCCTGATTTGCTAATCGGTCGGCATCGGTATTTGAGGTTCTGGGTACGTGCTCAAAGTCGACTCGCTCAAGTTTTTCTAACAGTGTTTGTGCTTCCCGATGCAGAGGCTGCAAATTCGGATGGCGTACACGGTATCTGCCAGTCATCTGTCGAATCAAAAGCTGAGAATCGGATCTGATCAGAATGTGGCAGTGACCAGCGCCGACAAAGTAGGTCAAAGCGGCGATCAGGCCACGATATTCTGCAACGTTGTTAGTCGCGACTCCAAGTGATCCCTTAAGTTCGGCGCAGACCGTTCCGTCAGGATTTTCAATCCGAACTCCGAATCCAGCCGGACCAGGATTTCCCCTTGAACCGCCGTCGATATAGGCAACGAACATCGTAAAGAACCGTTGCAGCTACTCAGTCCGAGCTCAGGCCCAATTCTCGGGCAACGACTTGTTTACCAACTGGAAGTAAAGAATCCGACCGCAGCTTTCGCACTGAATTACTCGGTCATTCAAACGGATGTCGTTGAAAACCTGTGGACGTAAACGAACATGGCAAGAACTGCACAAGTTATTCTCGGCTTCAACAACTGCAAGGCCATTTCGCTTCTCGGCGATTTGATCAAATAGCGCCAAGACTGCAGCATCGATCTCGCTAGCCAACGACTCACGGGCAATGAGCGCCTGTTTTGCTGTAGTCTCAGATGTTGCCCGCTCCTGTTCTATTGTCTGCCGCTCGGCCTCAATTTCCGCTTCGACAGTCGCCATTGAGCGCTCTGCCTCATTTACCGAGGCAGTCAAGGCGTCAGTTTCAAGCATCGACACCAGTAGGTCTTCTTCGAAGGCTTGCACGGCACTCTTGGCCGTGGTGATTTCTGTCTGTACGGCCCATAACTCTTCGTTCGTTTTCACGATCATTTCATGTTCTTGAAACTTAGCAAGACGGCTCTTGGCATCTGAGACCTCTTTCTCAAGATTGCGGCGAACTTCCCGATTATCGTCCAGCTGCTGTCTTGCGTCACTGAGGGCTGTTCTGAGCTTATTCAACTTAGTTTCAAAGGCCTCGAACTGTGCCGGAATCGCAGCGATACGCCGTCGAGCGTCGTCAACGATGTTATGCAAGCTCTGCAGACGGATCAGTCGTTCGAGATCTGGCAGCATCGATCGAAGTTACTGTGGTGTTGCCCACGCAGGCGATGGTTCAGCTTCTCCTGCGGTAGTTGGATTCGACCTTGGGGCGGTGGATATATCAACTTCTGTCCTTCACGCTCGTTGTGTGGCAGTTGATTACTGCGTCAGTTCTTGTCTTGTTAATGGTGGGCCCACCAGGATTCGAACCTGGGACTAACCGGTTATGAGCCGGTGGCTCTACCGCTGAGCTATGGGCCCCACATTGGCTACCAGCTGACGCCCTCTCAATTGCTAAGTAGACTTGGTTCATACGCTTCCCTCTAAAAACGCACGAAGTTTTCGACTGCGAGATGGATGTCGAAGCTTTCTGAGCGCCTTGGCTTCGATTTGTCGAATTCGTTCACGCGTAACCGCGAAGCACTGGCCAACTTCTTCTAGAGTGTGGTCCTTACCATCACCGACGCCGAACCGCATTTTAATAACGCGTTCTTCCCGTGGTGTGAGGGTCTGTAACACGGATTCCGTCTGTTCTTTTAGGTTCAGGTTAATCACAACATCAGACGGCGGGACGACATTTTGATCTTCGATGAAGTCACCGAGATGGCTGTCTTCCTCCTCACCGATCGGAGTCTCCAGAGAAATTGGCTCCTGTGCAATTTTCAAAACCTTCCGAACCTTAGACACCGCTATGTCCATTCGCTCAGCGATTTCCTCCGACGATGGTTCACGACCCAATTCCTGTACTAAGGCGCGAGACGTGCGAATCAGTTTATTGATCGTTTCGATCATATGTACCGGAATTCTGATCGTGCGTGCTTGGTCGGCAATAGCTCTCGTGATTGCCTGTCGGATCCACCATGTGGCATAGGTAGAGAACTTATAGCCGCGACGATACTCGAACTTGTCCACAGCCTTCATTAGCCCGATATTTCCCTCTTGGATTAAATCGAGAAATTGAAGACCCCGGTTCGTGTACTTCTTGGCGATTGAAACGACAAGGCGTAAGTTTGCTTCAACGAGTTCTTTCTTGGCTTGTTCGGCCTGAATTTCACCGCGCGTGATTGTGTGAAGAGTACGCACGAGTTGTTCGGATGTACTCTCAAGTTCAGCGGTAAGTTCACGCAGAGCGGCTCGAATTTCCCGTTGACGTCGCATTAGTTCATTACGTACATCTTCTTTTAGGCGACCCCGCTTCTTCTTAAGTGCTATCTGGCGATTAACGCTGTCGAGCTCACGCTGAACCCGCTGAACAGTTTCGACCGATTCCTTAATCGGGTCGATCATCCGCCGCGTTACGGCTTCGGTAAACTCAATGCGTCTAATTTCCCGGGACAGTGCAATCTTAGCGCGAAGCGTCTTCCACTTGGCGCGTCGATATTTCTTACGATCACGCTTCAAAATTCCAGAGAGCTTCGTTTCCAGCTTCTGCACAGCAACCAACGCTTTCTGAATTGAGGCTATTTGCTTCAGTAACTTACGTGCACGTGCCTCACTTCGCTCCTCACTGAGTTCTTCGTCGCCTCCAAACACTACAAGGTCTCTGATGTTTACGGTCCGGCTTTTGAGCTGTTCGCCCATGAAGATGATGCCTTTAGCCACGGTTGAAGTTCGCGAGATGGATTTAATGGCTGCAAGCTTGCCTTGTTCGATCCGCTTTGCGATTTCCACCTCTCCCTCTCTGGTAAGGAGAGGAACTGTGCCCATCTCGCGCAGATACATGCGGACCGGATCATTTGTCTTGTCGAGTGTGCCGGGCGTTAGGTCGAGATTTGGCTCTTCGGCGCCTCCCGACCTTGGGTCACGCGTTTTGTCGTCACGGGACTTTTGCTCAGACTCAACCACCTCGATGCCAGCGTTTCCGAAGGTAGTAAATAAGTCATCGAGCTCATCGGACGACGTAATCTCTGCAGGTAGTAACTCGTTAACCTCGTCGTACGACAGGTAGCCCTTTTCCTTACCGATTGTGATGAGTTGCCGGACTTCGTCGTACCTTTCTTCTAAGGATAAGGCCAAAATTTCCCCCTTATAGCAATCGTGAACTTCCCGACCTAAAATTGGCTCCCCAATAGCTCTTGTCGGACTTAAGTATTCAGAGCTTCAAGTCGCTGCACGAGTTCTCTCGTCCGTTGTAACAGCGAATTGATTCTTGCAACGCTGTCTTTGTCACCAAGGTCCTGGAGCCGATCGATTTCCTCCTGCACAGCAGCTCGTTCCCGCTCGTAGCGAAGCCTCTTCAGGGCTTGGCAGCACTCAGGAGCCGGCGCTGGAGCCGTTGGTTCATCAGCAACTTCTTTAACGATCGTGGCTTCCCCCTCGCCTAGCCGCTCGCATAACGTCTGGGGTAGGTCATTGGACGGCCACTCGTTCAGGGTGCGGGCTACCTTTAAAATTGGCGCAGAAGCCAGCCCATCGATATCGTCAGCGTCAAGTTCTGCAAGTGCCGATTGTGCACTCTCTGGTTCGTGCATAAGAGCCCAAATCAATCCTTTTTCTGCTGTTCGTAACTGCCCCTGACTGGGAAGTGTACGCTCACCTAGCGTCGGTCTGCGTTCGACCGCCGCTTTCCGAATTTCGGTTCGCACGACTTCTTGCATCACTCGAGCGCGGTGAGCCAACCGGTCCGCGAACTGGTCGCGCTGCGCGGTATCGGGAATGCGTGCTGCGACAGTCAGCATTTGGTTTAGGAAGGCCCTCCGCCCTTCGTCGCGGTGAATATCGTGCTCGGCTTCGCCCCGATCGAGCAAAAGTTCCAAATATTTCTTCGAGGTGCGCAGTTTTTCCTTATAGCTTGCACCCCCAGACGCCCTTATGAATGTATCGGGATCTTCGCCGGTTGGCAGCACTGTCACGTTGACCTGGAATCCCTCACCCAGCAGCATTTCACCTGAGCGCAGTGCCGCTGTTTGCCCAGCCGTATCCGAGTCGAAGCTCAAAATGACCTTGTCCGTCAAGCGTCCTAAAAGCTTGCACTGCTGCAATGTTAACGCAGTACCACACGTTGCAGCCACTGCTGTAATACCCGCCTGAAGTGGCTGGGCGAAATCAAAGTATCCCTCAACAAGTACCGCGTAGCCTTTTTTTTGTATTGCCGATTTAGTCAGATGGAGACCGTAGAGGGTTCGTCCTTTTGTGTAGATTGGAGTTTCCGGTGAATTTACGTACTTGGGCTGCTGTCCATTGTCCACTGCACGTCCGCCGAACGCGATGATCGCACCGCTGTCCCTGCAGATCGGAATCGTGAGGCGATTACGGAAGCGATCCACGCATGCTCCAGCGTTACGTTCGGCTACCAGTCCGCTGGTCAAGAGAAGCGGCATCGGAAAACCTTTTTGGTGAAGGTATTTCGTGAGACCCTCTCGGGTTGGTGGCGCATAGCCAAGTCCGAGCATCTCGATTGTCTGGTCGTTTAGTCCTCTATCGTGCAGTTGCTGGCGCGTTCTCGTTCCTGCCTGTCCTGCCAGGTGTTCCTGAAAATACCTCTCTGCGTGTTCGTGCACCTTCAGTAGCGACTCGCGTTCGGCAGCCGCCGCTGGATTACTTGGACCACCCTCGAGTTCTGGAATCGACACGCCAAAACGTTGTGCGAGTTGACGCACCGCGTCCTGGAAGCCAATCTTTTCCCTGAGCTCAAGGAATTTGAAGACATCACCTCCAACACCGCATCCGAAGCAGTGAAAAAAGCCCCGATCGCGATTTACGTTAAACGAAGGCGTCTTCTCGGAGTGAAACGGACACAGTCCCTTAAAGCTCGTTCCAGCTTTCTTGAGAGGAACGTGGTCTTGAATCACAGCAACGAGGTCAACCTGCGATTTGAGATCGTCGATGAAAGCCTGGGGAAATAGTCCCATTGTTAACTCTTATGCGGAGCTCCCCAGCGCGTTGAAAATACAATCAAACCCAAGGGCCCTAGGGGCACCTACGTCCATGGACGGAATAATTGCTGCGGCGTACAGAACCGGGCTCCGATGACTACAACGATAAGGTACCCGAAAGCGCAACCTACAATTCTAGCATTCCTACTGGCCTACCCTCAAGTGACTTTGTCGATGACAATACCGAGATCAACCGGAGTTACGTTTGGCGAAGGCTGCTTGGGCGCTGCACCTACGGAGAAGTCTCATTTTCTCGTCAGTGGAAGCGGCCAGTCTTCAGGCAAGGTGATTGATGGTACTAGCAATTGCCGCCGCGCCGAATCCATTATCGATGTTAACGACCGACACGCCGGTGGCGCAGCTATTCAGCATTCCCAATAGCGCGCTAATCCCATCGAAGGCGGCGCCGTAACCGACACTGGTAGGCACCGCAACTACGGGTACGTCGACAAGTCCACTCACAACACTTGGCAGTGCTCCTTCCATGCCCGCGACTACAATGATGACGCGAGCGGTGGAGAGTCGTTTCGATTCTGCGAGAACGCGATGTAGACCAGCGACCCCAACGTCGTAAAGGCGGTCGACCATGTTGCCCATGATCTCGGCTGTCACCACGGCCTCCTCGGCTACCGGTAGGTCGGATGTTCCAGCGGCAACGACCATGACGTTCCCGCGTCCCTGAGGTGCAGCCGGACCGTGTGAGATCATCCGGGCATCCTCGTGGAATACAGCGCTTGGCACAACACTGCGGACGGCATCAAAGGAGGCAGGTGATGCCCGCGTTATCAACAGGGTGTTTCCATTAGCAGTGATACGCTCTGCCACGGCCGCGATCTGCTTTGGCGTCTTGCCCAGACCGAATACCACTTCAGGGAAGCCTTGACGAATCTCGCGGTGATGGTCAATTCGCGCGAATCCAAGATCTTCGTACGGAGCTTGTCGTAAGTGGTCGAGCAGTTGCTCGTGTGCGTCGTTAACGTTGATGTCACCGCTATGAACTTGGGCGAGTAAGAACTTTAATTCAGACGGTGTCATGATTGAGTCTGAGCCTCGTTGACTTTGGTATATTTCAGCGAGTACGCTTCGGGATCGCCGCGTGGCAATTCAGTTGCCGGTATTTGATGAGCCATACATCGTGGAATGGCTTATCAGGCTTTAGTCTGCGGACAGGACTATCCCTGAGATTGAGTGGAAATTCAAGTGTTTGATAATGCGGTAGAAAAGACCCTAGCAGTTGGTGGAAAACGCCCTTCAGAGAATCGACAATGAGTAACACTGGCGAAACCTTAACTTTTGAGGCTGGCCTGCAGGATGTGATTGCTACCACCTCTGACATCTGTTTCATCGATGGGGAGCATGGGGTGTTGTCCTACCGGGGCTTCGACATTCATGACCTTGCTGCCCGGGCATCGTTCGAGGAGGTCTGCTTTCTGCTGTGGTTTGGCCGCCTGCCTACCCGGGATGAGCTCAGCACACTCCAGTCTCAGCTTGCAGAATGGCGACCACTTCCCGAGAATGTCGTGCGTCTTATGCGCTCATTGCCACCGGGGAACGGCATGGACGCGCTGCGTACACTGACATCAGCGCTAGCGCACAGTGATCCAGACGCTGCTAAGAATTCGCCGGAAGCGAACGTCCGGAAAGCTATCAGACTCACTGCACAACTGGCGACTCTTGTGGCCACCTATGGAAGGGTTGCGCAAGGTGGAACTCTGATCGACCCTGACCCTTCGCTAGGCCATGCCGAAAATTTCTTGTTTGTGCTGACCGGTGAACGGCCGGATGCGGTGGCGACTCGTGCTTTCGACGTGGCTCTGATTCTACACGCAGACCACGAGTTAAACGCCTCTACGTTCGCCGCGCGGGTTGCCGCGGCTACGCTAACCGATATCCATTCAGCTGTAGTGGCTGGAATCAGTGCCTTGAAAGGACCGTTGCATGGTGGTGCAAATGCCGACGTGATGCGGCTCTTGCTGGCGTTAGGTGACGATGCTGACCCTCCACAGATTGAGGGGGCGATCCTCGACAAGCTGGCTCGAAAAGAGAAAATCCCAGGCTTCGGCCATCGCGTATACCTGACCGAGGACCCTCGTGCGACACATTTGCGGCGGATGTCGGAGGAACTGGGTACTCGAAGTGGGCGGGAGCATTGGTACGAAATGTCTCGACAGATCGAGGTGCTTGTCGGTCACGAAAAGAACCTGAATCCGAACGTAGATTTTTATTCGGCATCCACCTACTACACTCTTGGTATCAAGGTTGATCTCTTCACTCCGGTATTTGCCGTTAGTCGTGTTGCTGGGTGGACGGCGCATATTCTAGAGCAGTATGCGAATAACCGGTTGATCCGCCCACGTGCTGACTACACCGGCGAACTGCACCCTAAAGCCTTCGTTGCAATCGATCAACGTTAGGATTACGTCATCCAACGGTCTCTCGGCTCTATCAGCTTTGGCCTATAATGGTCACCTATCAGATGGATCCCCGTTTCATTCGTAACTTCTCGATCGTTGCGCACATCGATCACGGAAAGTCGACGCTCGCTGATCGGATTCTCGAGGTCACGGGAGCCCTGCGTCCGCGCGAGATGGAAGACCAGGTGCTCGACTCGATGGACCTCGAACGTGAACGGGGCATCACAATCAAGGCCCAGGCTGTGAGGTTGCAGTACACCTCAGCCAGTGGTCAGGACTACGTGCTTAATCTTATTGATACGCCTGGACATGTTGATTTTTCGTACGAGGTAACCCGCTCGTTAAAAGCGTGCGAAGGTGCGTTGTTATTGGTCGATGCGTCGCAGGGCGTTGAGGCTCAAACGCTGGCGAACGCTTACCTCGCGGTGGAAAGCGACCTCGAAGTGATTCCAGTCATCAACAAGATCGATTTACCTGGAGCACAGGTCGAGGAGGCTAGGCGACAAATTCGCGATGTTGTTGGACTCGACGCGAGCGAAGCAATTCTGACTAGTGCGAAGGAGGGCACAGGCATCAAGGAAGTTCTTGAGGCCGTCATCGCGAGGGTGCCCCCGCCACGTGGCAGCCGCGATGCACCGCTAAAGGCGCTAATCTTTGATTCTTGGTATGACTCGTACCGTGGCGTGGTTGTCCTTGTCCGGATTCTCGCGGGCGAGTTACAAGAGCGGACGAAGGTGCGTTTAATGGCTTTGGGGGAGGATTATGAAGTTGAACAAGTGGGTGTGTTTTCGCCAAAGCCAGTTGTGACCGAGACTCTTGGTGCGGGGGAGGTTGGGTTCGTCATAGCTGGAATTAAGCATGCCAGCGATGCCAGGATTGGCGACACGCTCACTGAGGTGACGCGGCCCACCGAGACCCCGTTTCCTGGGTTCAAGGAAATGCGGCCTGTCGTGTTTGCTGGGTTGTATCCAGTCGAGGGTCATCAATATCCTGACCTGCGCGAAGCCTTGGAGAAGCTTCGACTTAACGACTCCTCGTTTTTCTTTGAACCGGAAACGTCGGCAGCACTCGGGTTTGGGTTTCGGTGCGGGTTCCTTGGATTACTCCACATGGAAATTGTCCAGGAGAGGCTCGAACGGGAATTTGACATGGACTTAGTAACAACGGCCCCGGGAGTACTGTATCGCGTGACGATGACCTCCGGAAACGTTAAGGAGATCGATAGTCCAGCAAAGCTTCCCGGGACCAGTGAAATTCAGCGGATCGAGGAACCAGTTATTACGGCGATGATTCTGACACCGGCCGAACATGTAGGTGCCACGCTGCGGCTTTGTCAAGAAAAGCGCGGAGTCCAGAAGAGACTGGAATATCTGTCCTCGAACCGTGTCCTTGTAACATATGAGTTACCTTTCAGTGAAGTGGTTTTAGATTTTTATGACCGATTAAAGACACTGTCACGAGGTTATGCCTCATTGGACTATCAGGTATCTGGATACTGGGAGTCACCGTTGGTTAAGCTCGATGTTCTAGTGAATGGCGAGCCAGTAGATGCGCTGTCGATGATCGTGCATCGTGATACGGCGTATGAGAGAGGAAAGGCTTTCGCCAACAAAATACGTGAGTTGATTCCACGTCAGATGTTTGAAGTGGCGATCCAGGCCGCGATCGGTGGACGCATTATCGCCCGAGAGTCGGTGAAAGCGTTACGTAAGAATGTCTTAGCGAAGTGTTACGGTGGGGACATTTCACGAAAGCGGAAGCTATTGGAGAAACAGCGCGAGGGCAAGAAACGGATGAAGCGGGTTGGCCGTGTTGAGATTCCTCAGGAGGCTTTCCTTGCGATCCTGAAAATGGATTCGAGTGCAAACTGATATGTCTGCGTTTCGCAAGTCGACACTTCGCGAGTACTTTGAGTCAATCGTTGTTGCCGTGATTCTAGCTTTGTTTATCCGCACCTTCGTTGTGCAAGCGTTCAAGATTCCCACCGGCTCGATGGAACAAAATCTGCTGATTGGCGATCATCTCTTGGTGAATAAGTTTGTGTTTTCACCCACAGCCACTGGTGCTGAGCGCAGCATACTCCCGGTCACCTCCATCAAGAGGGGTGACGTAATTGTCTTCAAGTATCCTGAGGATCCCGAGCGGGATTTCATCAAACGTGTAATTGGATTACCAGGCGACGTTGTGGAGGTCAGACATAAGCGAGTATATATTGATGGCCGTCCTCTAGATGAACCCTATGTGTATTATCTGCGACCACCGTCGGACGTGGCTTCACCCTTCGGCGTTGGCGACCTTCGAGAACAATATGGCCCGGTCACCGTTCCGCCGAGTGAGTATTTTGTAATGGGGGACAATCGAGACAACTCTCAAGACAGTCGGTATTGGGGCTTTCTGCCGCGTGGTTTGGTTAAGGGAAGAGCCCTCGTCATCTATTGGTCATATGAAAGTGAAGATGACGAAGGCTATGCAACTGGTGGCAGAACAGGAACCCGTCGGTTCTGGTCGGTCATCACGCGCTTTTTTACACACACTAGGTGGGAAAGGTTACTGCAGCCCATCCGATGAGGGTGCGCACCACCGGTTTTAGTGTTCGGCGCCCTACCAATCTTGGAGAACAGCGTTCATAAGTTCCGAGCGCTCAGACAGTGGAAACCGGTGCTGTCCTTGTACCAAAAATAGCCGTACCTACCCGGACCATTGTTGCACCTTCAGCGATAGCTGTTTCAAAGTCGTGGCTCATGCCCATTGAAAGCTCTTGTAGCATTGTTCGGTCTACGCCACTGGCAACTACCTCATCACGAAGTTCGCGAAGTTGCCGGAAGTAGGGACGGGTCTGTTCCGGATTCTCTTCAAAGGGTGGTAGTAGCATCAGTCCACGGACCCGAACCGCCTGGCAACCTGCAGCCACATCGAGAATCCGAGAAAGATTTGAAGGCGGCAGTCCGTGCTTCGTTGTCTCACCTGCGAGGTCCACCTGAATAAGCAAGCTCAGGTGAGTTTCTTGTTCGGTTGCTACTTGTTCGAGACGCTGGAGTAGTTCAATCCTATCGACTGAATGGATCCACGAAAACGGTTGGACGACCTTCCGTACTTTATTTGTCTGCAGATGTCCGATCAGATGCCATCGTAAATCGAGGTCGCTGCCCTCGTCGCATTTACGGAGCGCCTCTTGCACACGATTTTCACCAAACTCGGTTTGACCAGCGTGGGCGGCCATTCGGACCTGATCAATCCCAAAAGTTTTTGAAACCGCGATCAAGCGCACATCATCAGGGTTCCGTCCCGCCGCACGTGCTGCGACACCAACACGGTGGCGGATGTCGCGCAAGTTTCTGGCGATGGGATGATGGGAAGAAAGAGACGTGGGAGCATCAGGGTATTCATTACCCGCTGCCCACTCATGGCTAGACGCCATGGCTACTGCTGCAAGGTTTGGATCATCGCCCTAGCTTGGTCTGCGTACTGTCCGCTGGGGTCCAGTTCAATATACGATTCGAGCGCCGTCACGGCGTCCGCCATGTCGCCCGTATTGAGATGTGTCATGGCCAGCCAGTAGTGCGCTTCAGCGTGACTCGGGTCGAGGGAAATTGTCTCCTGGAATTGAGCTTTCGCCTCGACGACGTTCCCTGCATTCATGTAAATGACGCCTTGGTTGTAGATCGCGATCGGATCCGCTGCCGCACCTTCCGCGCTTCCGGACAACCGCGCGGCTTCGGCACTAGCTTCGGCAGCTTCATCAAAGCGGCGCTGACTATTGTAAATATTCGAGAGATTGATGTAGGCGTTCGCATAATCGGGCCTCAGTTCAATAACTCGTTTGAAGGCTGCTTCTGCCTCATCAGCATTTTCGAGTTCAAGGTGGGAAATACCTATGTTCTGATAACAGTTGTAGCAGGAATCCAGAATTTCAATCGCGAGGAGGAACTGGGTGATTGCTTCCTGATGGTTGCCTGCCTGCATTGCGTCAGAGCCTAACCCGAAGGACGATTCAAATTCCTCGCGGTTCTCAATTATTGCCAGGTCTTCCTCGGAAAGTGCAGCGCTCGCTGCTGCAGCGGCTGCACCAATGTTAAGGTCGACTGTCAAGTTCTGACCTTCTCGGATCGTGAACACGGCGGCTGCACTTCCCACGCCCTCTTTTTCAGCCGTTACTTCGTAGCTGTTCGCTCTGAGACCCATGATGCGATAGGTCCCGTCGTCGTTCGTCTCGGCGTCTAAGACCATGCGTGGCACACCTTGGGTAATAGCTGTGACTGTGGCCCCTGCAATCCCAACTCCTTGGCTGTCTGTGACGCGGCCAACCAGTATTCCTGACGACTGGCCGAAGGCAGGGACTACCATGAAAGCCACAGCTGAAGCGGCGAGAATCACTTGGAATCGCAATAAACTCGATTTACAGAACATTTGGGCACTCCTCCATCGACGGTATCACTGACAACCGCTCTCTAGTCTACATCGAACCTGCACGCTAATAGTGTCGCTAACCACACCTTGTCGCGTCAAGCCACTGGTCCTATGAATCGACCGACCTCTTCAACATCATGGGTTACGGGTGCGGGCGGAAGTGAGGCGAGAAACCGTTGTCCATAACCCTTGGTTCTGACCCGAGGGTCAAGAATTGCCAGCACGCCTCTGTCCGACCGATGTCGAATTAGCCGTCCAAGACCCTGCTGGAGCGCCAGGATCGCTAGTGGCACTTGATAGTTAGTGAATGGGTCTTCACCACGCACGACGAGTGCCTCCATGCGCGCCGCTGTGATCGGATCCCCCGGGGACACGAAGGGTAATTTATCAACGATGACACAGCTGAGCGACTCGCCAACGACGTCTACGCCCTGCCAGAAACTGGATGTGCCAAGCAGGACAGCGTTTGCGGTCTGACGAAAGCGTCTCAGTAATGTTGACCGCGGAGCTGATCCCTGCACGAACAACGGAAAATCCAGTCCGGCTTCGGTGATGATGTCCCGAACGCCGTATAGATTAGCGTAGCTCGTAAACAGCACGAGTGCTCGTCCCTCCGTGCGTTTGATAATTTCGGTAATCTCGACGGCTGCAGCCTTGGTAAATCCAGATGTACGCGGGTCGGGCATCCGGCGGGGGAGGTACAGGATAGCCTGATGCCCGAAGTCGAACTCCGAGGGCAACCGTAACTCGTAGGCTGGACCCACGCCTAGTCTCGTCCGAATGTAATCGAAGTTACTGTCCACCGCCAACGTTGCGGAAGTCAGGATTTTGCCGTCCAACCGTTCCCAAATCGAGTCTCGGACCATGGTCGAAACATCGATTGGTGAGGCTCGAAGAAACACACCCCGATTCCTGATTTCTAGGAAAAATACGTGGGTTGGATCACTAGCTTGAAGCGTGAATCGCAGTTCATGGTCGACCTCATGGACGCGATGCTCGAGTGCACGAAAGTCTTCCGGTAGATCTGTCAAGAGCCCAAGTTCAGATTCCAGTGAGGATAAAGCGTCGAGGAGTGCGCGACCTAGATCCGCGAAAGGTTCGAACGTAGCAGCATCAATTCGTGAACGAACTCCTGCCGGTTCACTCTTTGAGCCGCGCACGGCAGTGAAAAATGCGTCCGCACCGTCTCGAACCTGTCCTAACGCGGCACGAACTGTGTCGGCGGGGACAGGATCTAATGGTAGACCGGCTTCCATGAGACGGAAGCCATCCTTAATCAAATCTTCAACACGAAACGTACTCACCGAAATGCCAAAATATTGTGTGGCGACATCCTCAAGTTGATGTGCTTCGTCAACGACGGCAAATGAGTAATCGGGAATAACCTCACCGTATCCACTTTGCCGAACGGCGGCATCAGCGCAGAGCAAATGGTGGTTGACAATCACTATGTCTGATTCGATAGCACGCTGGCGCATCTGCGTGACAAAGCAGTCGTTGTATTCTGGGCATTCGGTGCCGAGACAGTTCTCTTGTGTTGCTGAGACTTCACTCCAGAGCGGAAGGTCATCTGGAAGATCCTCGAGCTCCGCTCGATCACCGATCTCAGTTTGTTGAGCCCATTCTTTCAACGTTGTGAGATATGCATGATCGGTGGTGGGCCGGGGCATGGGACTGTCACATGCAGCTTCAAAGCGATGCAGACACAGGTAATTGTTGCGCCCTTTCATATAGGTCGCCTTGAAGGGGATATTCAATGCTTCATGTAGAAGGGGAAGATCTTTAAAGTAGAGCTGTTCTTGGAGGTTCTTTGTACCGGTCGACACCAAGACACGGCGTCCACTCAGAAGGGCCGGGATGAGATAAGCCAGCGTTTTACCCGTACCTGTACCTGCTTCGGCAAGTAAAGCACCGCCGCTCTCGAATATATCCGCAACAGCTACCGCCATATTGCGTTGGCCGCTCCGGACTTCGAAAGCGTCAATGGTGCTAGCGAGAGCACCGTCAGGATCGAACGCTTTTAGAACGCGTTCTCCTAGGGTTAAGCGTTCGGGTGAAGGGGGAACTCCCGACACAACTTTTGCACCTCAGCACGTACTGTCCCAGTGACTGATGTGTCACCCGGCCTAGCCAGCACGCGGCCAATCAACTCTCCGATCGTGTTCATTTCTGATTCACCCATTCCTCGAGTGGTTACAGCCGAGGTTCCGATGCGGATACCACTAGCAACGAAAGGTGGCTTCTTATCGAATGGAATGGCGTTCTTGTTGACCGTTATTCCTGCCACTTCCAAGGCTTCTTCCGCCTGCCGACCTGTAAGGCCACGCGCTAGTACGTCGACGAGGATGAGGTGGGTGTCTGTGCCGTCGCTAACAAGCCTGAAGCCGTGTCGAATTAGTGCTTCAGTTAAATGCTTTGCGTTTGTGATGACCTGGCGTTGATAGGCCACGAATGAAGGCTCGCTTGCTTCCCTCATGCAGACGGCCTTACCTGCGATGACGTGCATCAATGGCCCACCCTGAACGCCTGGGAAAACGGCCCTGTCGATCTCTTTCGCGAGGGACTTTCGGCAGAGGATTACGCCGCCGCGAGGACCCCGCAGCGTCTTGTGCGTGGTCATAGTTACCACGTCAGCGTGAGGCACCGGCGACGGATGTAGCCCAGCTGCTACGAGACCAGCGATGTGGGCCATATCCACGATGACTCGTGCGTCTATGGCAGCGCCAATCGCCGCGATATGTCCGAAGTCGATCTCTCTCGGATAAGCGCTAGCCCCGGCAATGATAACCTTCGGGCGATGTTGGCTAGCAAGGTCTGCCATGGCATCGTAATCGATCCGTTCGTTATCGCTCCGGACTCCATAGGAAATAAAGTTGTAAAGCTTGCCAGAAAAACTTAGTGGGTGGCCGTGTGTTAGGTGCCCGCCGTGGGCCAGGTTCATGCCCAGAACCGTATCGCCAGGTTTGAGCAGGGTGAAATAGGCGGCCATATTGGCCTGTGCCCCGGAGTGTGGCTGGACATTTGCGTGCTCCGCACCGAAAAGTTTCCTTGTTCTGGTGATCGCTAGGGACTCGATCTCATCGTAAAACTCGCAGCCACCGTAATAACGCCGGCCTGGATATCCCTCAGCATACTTATTGGTCAGAATGGAACCCGTTACCTCCATTACCGCCCTACTGACGAAGTTTTCTGAGGCGATTAATTCCAGACCTTCGTTCTGGCGACGGCGTTCTCGTGACAAAGTTTCCGCGATAGCCGGATCGACGGAGACCAGTGTACGGAGGCGAGAAGTTTGGTCGACCATGGTTTAGAGTCGACGGCAGACAGCGCGTGAAGCGGTGTCAGACGTCGCGCCGACGCTCGAGTTCAGCAATCTTGGCAATGCGTCGTTCGTGCCGACCCCCCAAAAACGATGTATTGAGAAAGACTTGTACGATCTTGAGAGCTATTGGGGTCGTTGTGACCATTGCCCCTAGCGCAAGGACATTCACGTCGTTATGTTCCCGACTCAGTTGCGCCGATTTAATATCGAGTACGTTAGCAGCCCGCACACCAGCGATCTTATTCGCGGCCATCGCCATACCGACACCGCTTCCGCAAATGAGTATTCCTCGGTCGTGGGTTCCCGTCGCGACAGCCTTTGATACCGGCCAGGCAAAATCTGGGTAGTCGACCGCTTTATCTGATTTAGTACCGAAATCTGTCACTGTGAACCGCAGTTCTGCCAGTACCCGCTTGACTTCGTTTTTCAACGACACGCCAGCATGATCCGCACCGAGCGCAATCTTCACAACAGGATTGTACTATAAGCGTTGGCAGACGCTGGATAGGACTATCTTTCGAGCTCTGGCAGTTTGTATTACCTGAAAGCACGTGAACTGTTGTTATCAGCAAGCTAGGGGCAGTTCGCGATCATGCGATTGGGCGCGACCTTTCGGAATCCGCTGGGTAGCGTAAAAAGGCTGCGTGGTATAGTGCCGCTCAGGTTAAGCACAAGCTGTGTCGTGAACCCGGGTTGTCCTGGTGGAAGCTTGCAAACTAACGTTGTTCCGCGATGGGGACGATCTGAATTATTGTGCTGTAGTGACTCGGTTGTCCCTCTGGCGACGAGTTCGGGTAACCGGCCGCGCCGTTCCAGGTGTAGTCCTTGATCGTTACGCTCGGCGGAAACGCCATTGTGTCTCGATTAAATTGTCCTAGTTCGAACATGTGGACCGGCGGTTCCCTAAATACTCGATCACCACGCCTATCTAGAACCGCCGAATAGTAGTCGACCATGTTCTGGAAACTGGCGTTTGTGCCGAATAGGTAATACCGCTGGCCGCGACGCGCGTCGTAGGACACCAGATATTGAGCATTTGGATAGACCGGCACTCCCAGCGTATCTTCACTTGGCGCCTCTAGGGTTGTTTGAGATGGCCGGTGCTCGACTTCAGCGGACCGGGAGAGCGGCGACTTGACTTTGTGAAGGGGTTCAGTCGGATTATGGGATGACTTTGGCCCAGGCTGCGCAATTACTGATGTAGCAATACTCACCAACAGAAAAAACAGAATGATTCCAGTAAATGGTGAGATCGGTCGCAACATCCTCTTACTATTATCGAGATGTCGAGACGTAGGTGCAAGGAGAGAGGACCAGACAACCTGTGAGACACGACCGAATTCGTGAATACGAAGCCTTTTGTGAACGCCATAGTGACTGGGCGATCACCATGGTGGAAGCGCTCGTAAGAAGGGAATCACCGACGACGGATAAGGTGGCTGTGGACCGGTGTGGGGTTGCTCTAGCTGAGTACCTAAATGATATCGGGGCCCATGTCACGGTACTTCCTCAGGACAGCGCGGGAGACCATCTATTTGCTGAACTCGGCGATGGTCCGACCCAGGTCCTCTTACTCGGACATTTCGATACGGTGTGGCCGCTGGGGCAATTGGAACGCATGCCGTTGCAGCGGAAGGGGCATCGATTGTTTGGTCCGGGTACCTTCGACATGAAAGGTGGAATTGCTATCGGCGTGTTAGCGGCACGGGCTGTGCTTGAAGTTGGGATGACCCAGGCCGCGCGTGTTGCGATGCTGTGGACTTCTGACGAGGAGACAGGAAGCGCGACTTCGCAGCAGGTGATTCTGCAACAGGGAGAGCGCAGCAAAGCAGTGCTTGTTCTTGAGCCCTCAGGACCAAGCGGAGCCGTTAAAACAAGTCGCAAGGGCTGCGGGCAGTTTGAGTTGACTGTGACTGGAGTTTCGGCGCATGCAGGCATCGAACCTGACCGGGGTGCCAGCGCAGTGCACGAGCTCGCACGACAAATCGTCTCTCTGGAATCGCTACAGGATGTTGAGTCTGGCGTAACAATCAATGTCGGTCGGGTATACGGAGGAACACGTCCAAATGTTGTTGCCGACAAAGCGCAAGCTATGGTCGATGTCCGGGTCCGTACCGTGGCTGACGCTGACAGGATTGAGCGAGCATTCGCTGGTCTCACGACTGACGACCCACGCACTCAACTACAGGTGAACGGAGAGTTCCGACCGCCGTTAGAGCGCAATGCGGCAGTGCGCCGATTGTATGAAGTTGCGAAACAGGTAGCATCCGACCTTGGTCGAGACTTGACGGAGTTTAGTACCGGTGGTGGGTCGGACGGTAACCTAACCTCGGCGCGGGGTATACCTACATTGGATGGATTAGGTGCTGTTGGAGAGGGAGCCCATGCACTGCACGAGCAGATTGACATTTCAGCCTTGCCGTGGCGGGCCGCAATGCTCGCCGGTGTGATCGCCCGTGTGGTCGAGGAATAAATGATGATGGCTCTGCCAAGAACTCATTTCCAAGGTTTACTTCATCCCGAGTGGCCTCGGTTATGAGCTTCTTTCGTGCCGTTATTCGCGGTCACACGCCTGACGCCAATAATCTAGTAGGTCAGAAAGGGTTTGGTTGAGAGGAATTTGTGGAGTCCAATCGAGCTCAGAGCGAATCCGTTTTGAGTCGCCCAAGAGTATCGGAGTGTCGTTGGGACGGAACTTGGAGGGATCCACTTGGACCGTTACCTTTACCTGAGCGAGAGCGACAATGTTATCCAGTACCTCTCTTATCGAATAGCCGTGGCCTGAACAGACGTTGTAGATTCTTCCTGAAACACCGTGATTGGCAAGCATTCTATAGGCGCGGACGACGTCACGTACGTCTGTCAGGTCTCGGACGGCGTCGAGATTGCCAGTGTGAATAATCGGTTCTACTTGGCCTTTTTCGATTCTTGCAATCCGCCGCGCAAAGCCGGAAGCAGCAAAGGACGGTGATTGGCGAGGTCCATGATGATTAAACGAGCGAGTTAGGATAGTCGCGTAACTGCCTTCCTCAGCAAGCCTAATGCTCAGTTGCTCTTGAGCGAGCTTACTCACGGCATAAGGGCTGGACGGCCCCAATGGGGCTTCCTCAGAGAGGGCTAAGCTGGACGGTCGGTAGACGAGTGCTGAACCAGGAATTACGATTCTTGTTTTAAGTTGTGAGCGCCGGACAGCTTCGAGTAGGAAATGGGTTCCTCGAACGTTTGTGGCAAGGGTGTTTGCGGTCTGTTCCCAGGATGACCCGACATGAGCAGCCCCCGCACAGTGAAAAATGACATCCGGCTGACTTTCCTCAACCGTTTTACTAACCGCCCTAGCGTTAAGTAAGTCGACTGGCAGCCACCGGACTAGGCTGGATTGGGCGCGTTGTCTATTCGGTTCGGTTCCTGGTCTGTGCCAACCGTCAACTGGAAGGCCCTCGTTGCCCAGTAAGTCAACAAGATGGCTTCCAACGAAACCTGCTGCACCAGTGACCAGTGCCCGAGGTCGGTTGTCCTCAGCTTTAATGGCTGTACTACTCCTGATAGTAGGTTCTGAATACGGGAATGTTTTCCTTAACTGGTCGCCACCATGACTCGTTTTCCTGATACCACATCACGGTATCGGTTAGTCCCTGAACGAAGTTGACCATTGGCTGCCATCCGAGCTTCCGCAACTTCATGGTGTCAAGGCAGTACCGGTGGTCATGACCAGGACGGTCATCGACACGCTGAATCAGCGAATCCGGCTTGTTTAGCAGTCGAAGGAGTTCTCGGGTCAATTCGATATTAGTAATTTCGTGACCACCACCAACGTTGTAAACCTCGCCAGGTTCGCCATCCGCTATTAGAAGGTCGAGTGCGCGACAATGGTCATCAACATGCAGCCAGTCGCGAACGTTTAGGCCGTCGCCGTAGAGTGGTACGGTGCGGTCATCGATGGCGTTTGTGATGAATAAAGGTATTACCTTTTCTGGAAACTGGTTCGGGCCATAGTTATTTGACGCGCGCGCGATGACGATTGGTGTGTTGTGCGTTGCCCAGAAGCTATAAGCGAGACGGTCGGCACCAGCCTTGCTGGCTGAGTACGGATTGCTTGGTCGAATCTCATCGGTTTCTCGGCTGGCGCCCTCCGAGACACTACCGTAGACCTCGTCAGTCGACACTTGGATAAAACGTCGAAGTTTCTCAGCGTTACGGGCGGCTTCCAGTAAAACAAAGGTTCCGTAGACGTCAGTCATAATGAAGTCGCTAGCGTTCACAATTGACCGGTCAACATGGGTCTCTGCGGCAAGGTGCAGAACAATCTCGGCTTGCTCGACCAGCGGCTTCACGATTATCGGGTCTGTAACGTCACCCTGGATGAAGGTGTGTCGGGGATTGTCCTTGACCGACTGAAGATTCTCGAGCCGACCTGCATAGGTCAGCTTATCGAGTGTAGTGATCCGCCAATCAGGGTGAGCATCTAGCGCGAACTTGACGAAGTTACTGCCGATGAAACCTGCGCCACCCGTGACGAGAACCTCAACCATCGACTCTTGACCAGTCGTAGGGAAGCTTACCGTGGGGGTCTAACCGGTATTCATCGGGTTCCGAGTACTGATAGGCCTCGTTCGCAATATTGGCAACCAGTGAAGGTTCCGTTCCGATGCATTTCCATCCGTGATAGACGAGCGCTGGTACCTGCACTAGCATCGGATTCTTTGAGCCAATGAAGAATTCGTTCACTGTCCCTTCGGTTGCTGAGCCGGACCGAGTATCGATTAGGACGAGTTTCACCATGCCTGAGATACAGGCAAAACTATCGATCTGCTTTTTGTGATAGTGCCAAGCTTTGACGACGCCTGGGTAGGTTGCTGACACGTACACTTGGCCAAACTTTGTGAAGAGTTCTGTATCGTCGGATCGCAGGATTTCCATCAACCAACCTCGCTCATCAGCGATGAGACGCAATGATTTGGTCTTGACTCCCTCGATTCTTGTGACTGTTCCAGTTGCAGTGTAGGCTTCGGGATCTTTCGTCATAGGGTCATGATCCTCCGTTGGCGGTCTATCATGGTATCCCGACCTCTGAGTTGTCTCCCAGCATGAATCGATACGTCGACGGCGTTCCTGGATCGCGCAAAATCTTCACATTCTTACCGATCAGGCTATCGGTCATCCGGCTTTGAAGCCCGCTGAGGTCACTGCCTTCCAAAACTATACTGTGTTCAATTGCTGAGTCATGGACTCTTACATTGTTCATGATCGAGGTAAATGGTCCAATGTCGGCACTCGTGATCCTTGCATCTGCACCAATAATTGCTGGCCCTCGAACCTTAGACTGTTTGATCGATGCACCTGGCTCAACGACCACGTTCCCGTCAATTTGGGAGTCAGTGTCGACCTCACCGTCGATCCTTCGCTCCATAGTTTCTAGGATTAGTCTATTGGCTTCGAGTATGTCTTCTAGTTTGCCGGTGTCCTTCCACCATCCGTCGACGATATGCGGTGTCACCGTTAGACCATTATCAATGAGCTGTTGAATAGCGTCGGTTATTTCCAACTCATTACGCGGACTAGGTGAGATGTTCCGAACAGCCTGAAATACCTCAGGTTGGAACATGTAAACGCCGACCAGAGCTAAGTCACTCTTAGGTTTCGCCGGTTTCTCGACAAGCTTTTTCACACGGCCATCTTCTGCAAGCTCTGCAACGCCGAACCTTTCTGGGTCCGATACGCGCGCAAGCAGGATCTGAGCGGCCGGTTGTGCGTCAACAAAACGTTCAACGAAAGGTACGATGCCCTTTGCTAGGAGATTGTCTCCAAGGTAGACAATGAATGGATCGTCGCCAATGAAGGATTGGCTAATGAGTACGGCATGTGCCAGACCACGTGGCGCGTCCTGTTCGATATAGGTGACGTCAATATTCCAGGCAGCGCCGTCACCGACGGCTGCGCGTATTTCCGCCTGAGTATCGCCGACGACAATTCCGATATCACGGATCCCTGCGGCAGCCAGTGCTTCGATGCCGTAAAACAACACCGGCTTGTTCGCGACGGGAACTAGCTGTTTAGCGCTGGTGTAGGTCAGGGGGCGCAAGCGAGTGCCTCGTCCCCCGCTTAGAATCAATCCTTTCATCGGAGTTGTTCCTGATTACCGAAAAAGGCACCAAAAAAGTTTGAGAACGACCCAATACCGGCCAAGGTAAATGAGACGTTGATTCGGCGGTCGACAGGCATACGGCTGTGACGTCCGTAGTAGCCTCTAAGCCCTGTAAAGTTGAAGCTTTGATACTCCGCGGATATGCCACAGCATTGGGCGTTGTAGTACGCCATAAAACGCTGTTGCATAAAGCTGTTTCTTAACATGTCGTAGTTAAACGTGTAGATGCCCCCTGCACGATTTCCACGGGAACGTATGATTGTCGATGCGTTGAGATAGTGGTTAAGTTGCGCGCGATTGTTGAACCCCTGAAGCCCCTCGATGTATCGGCGCTGGCTCCATCCGCCTGTCGTCTGGAGCCAATCGCTCACTGCCAGCGTGCCGCTTGCACTGATCTCGCGAAATGCGCCATAACGTGTGTCGTACTCTGCCCGTACCGAGGTGTTGATTTGGTCGTTTGGGCTGCTACGTACGAGCAGTGAAACGGGAGTCAATCGGCTGGGTGCTGTACCGTTAAAGCTTGTCCGAAATCTACGATCAAATTGTGAGGCTCTGTCGTCGGTGTAAAAACTCTGAAGAAGTGAAATGCTCAACACTTCGCGAGCGTCCCCTTGGCGCCGACGGGCCAAGAATCGGTTGACGAGGCCATAGCCTAGCCGCGTCACGCTGCCCACGACCATGTCGGTTCCTTCGAGTTTGACGATTTGATTAAAGTTGTTGATCGCCGTTGCGCGCTGCACTGTAACCGTTGGCTCAATCAAGTGTTTGAAACGCTCAGCATATCCACTGTTCGGGGTATCCCAAATTTTCATGAAGACCGGTCCAGTAATGGTTGACTGTAAGTCGAAGTACTGGCGAAAAATGCCTTCGTCGACCTGTAAACTTTGCTCTGGGTCGAATCGTTCTGTCCAGTAGGTGCCTCGCCACGCTACCGAAGTATTCACTGTCAAGAATGGCCATTTTGTGAACGGAATCCGAATTTTCGGATTGAAATCAAGGCGGGTTAGTCCGAGGTCCTTAACCTGGTCATTGCTACGTCCCTGTCGGACTAGGGTCCCAGCCTCAGCTCCCAGTGAGAAGTAGATCGGCCAGTTTTGCGCGATTGGCCGATCAGCTCGTCTCAGCGAGAGCCTTGGCGTCGATCCGACTAGGGTTGATGCAGTGTCGCCAAAAAAGGTTTCATTCCAGTCGAACGTTCCACTCAGGGTGTAACTGCCCCAGTTACCCTGAACGTTGCCCAGGAACCGCCGCTGTCGACGGGAGGCTTCGAGCACGTTCGTATGAAAAGTTTGTTGGACAGTAACGTCTGAGAAGTAATCGACCCGTCCACGGGCACGAATGTTAGAACCAAGCGATTGGTTAAAATCACCGGTCAGCTGAAAGCTTCGCCTTGCCGGTATGACATCATTCTCATCCTCCGAAAGGGTAATGGCAGGTTCGTTGAGGAAATAGGCCGTTAAATCACCACGAGAAGTGCCGGCTCCAACATACCGGTACTGCGCGCCTGTTCCCTGACCCGCAGTCGAGAACCAATCATGCATGATCGTCGCGTCGTTACTGCGGTTGATTGCCCAGAAGAAGGCGTTGCTCAGTGACTGTCCCCTAAACGTCGAACTACCGTACGCGGGAAGCAGGAAACCGGTTGACCGATCGTCCTCTTGAATCGGATAGTACATCACTGGAAGGTATAAGAGCGGCACTCCTTTTACTTTGAGAACCGTGTTCTTAAGAATTGCGTAATCATCGAGGTTCACCACGGCCGAACTCGTTGTTAGCTGCCATCTGGGCGTCGGCTGTACGCAAGTCGTAAAGCCACCATCTGTGATGCGATATTTACGAGGTCCGAGCTTGTCAATTGTCTCTCCGTAAAAATACACATCAGGTTCTTGAGTACCAAAAAAGCTTCGGTCAACCTCGGCGTCTCTTAACGAAACGGTGCCGGTGGCTACAAAAAAAGTACCGGTTCGAGTTTTCATATCGAACTCGACACGATCCGCAGCGAGGCTAGTGTCGGCCGATGTATAAACGACGTTACCACTAGCTACTAATCGCTCCGTATCAGTAAATAACTCAACCTCTTCAGCAAAGAATTTCCAGTCGTCACGCTCAATCTCCACCGCACCGATCAGGCGCACATGGTCATCACCAATTCTTTCAATGCGAAATTGTCTAGAGTTGTAACCCTCGAGTAATTGGGCTACGCCCACGAGTGGAAACATTAAGATGCAGATAAGAATGAGTTGCAGCAGGCGAGTCATTCGCAAAGCGCAGGTGTCAAGATCGCTGCGACTCCTATTAGAAACGCGGCGCGCTGTCCGGATGCGCCGAGGACGCCACGTTACTAAAACCCCATCAACCAGCATAGTCATCAGTTAGAGTGCATCGGATGTTCTCGTTGGCCTCAATGGTGCTGAGGAGGTGACCGACCAAAAAGATTGATCCTGTTGCACAAGTGTCAGGAGCATCACTTAGGGCCAATGCCACTGCAGCCTGTGGGTCTGATTCAATGGCTACGTTCGTTTTCGGCGAACGCTCACGCACGCAGTCCGCAAGGATACTCGCGGAAATCGCGCGCTCAGTGGCCATCGTTGTACAGACAATATGACTTGCGAGCGGCGCCAGCATGTCAATGATACCCGCTATGTCCTTATCCCGCATGATGGCTAGCACGAACGACAAAGGAGCATCTCTGACTTCAGCAAGATATTCAGCTAATGCTCTGGCTGCATCGGGATTGTGAGCGGCATCGAGCAGAACACGGCCGGAAGGAACCTTGATCCATTCCAGTCGACCGTGCCAGGTTACGTTGGTAAGGCCAGAGATAATTGCTGGTGTGCTTACCTTGATTCCTTGGCACGCTAGCCCTTCAAGCAGTCTCACGGTGGTGACCGCGTTTACGGCTTGGTGTCGGCCCTGAAGGCCTAGACTGACTTGGTCGTAATGCCGCACGGGAGTTTCAAGTGACAGCCGCGTGGCATCTGGAGTGCAGTGGACACTCACGGAGATACCCTGTTGCGAGTCGATAAATCTAGCTCCCCGCTCACGACACGTTGCTGCAATGAGGTCTTGGATCTCCGGCACAGTTTGACCTAGCACGACAACGGTATTCGGTTTGATCACCCCGGCCTTTTCATATGCAATATCGGAAATCGATTTTCCAAGCTGAGCTTCATGGTCCAGGGCAATTGTTGTAATTGCAACTCCGACAGGATGGACCACATTTGTTGCGTCAAATCGACCACCAAGACCAACTTCTAGTACCGCAAGTTCAACTTCGGCTTGCCTGAATGCGACGAAGGCCGCAGCAGTCGTGACTTCGAAGAATGTAGGCGATACTTCGAGTCGGCCCTCCCGGCGCAGCCGGTTGACCGCATGCCGGACAGTTTCAACGGCCAAGTCAAATTCTCTGGTTGTTATTGGCTTGCCCGCAATCGAAATTCGTTCCTCCAGCCGGACTAGGTGAGGTGACGTGTAGCGCCCCGTGTGGTATCCATCAGCACGTAGGGCAGCTTCAGTCATCGCTGCGACTGAACCTTTTCCGTTGGTGCCCCCAATCACGAGTGATTTGAATGTTCGTTCGGGGTGTGCGAGTGCCTCGCACAGTAGGTTCATGTTGTCCAAACCCAGCTTGATACCGAACTTCTCGAGGTCACGTAGGTAGGAACTCACGTCCGCTGAGGGTGTGAGATTGACCATTTCAGGGTGTGGGTTCTGAGAAAGTTCAGGGCTTCTTGGTTGCGTTGGGCCTATCCGTGCCTGAATCTGTTTCCTTACGTGGACCCGACACTGATAACTCAGCCGGTCCGGTATCAGGCCCTGTATCGACTGATTCGTCTAGGCCTTTCTCGACTGCCGTTGTTTCTTGAGAGGTGGTATCCACCACAGTGCGGTTTGCACCCATAAACCTCAATGCTCTCGACAGCGTTTTCTTGAGTTCCCGACGGTCCACGACAGCGTCAAGCATGCCGTGTTCTTGAAGGAACTCACTACGCTGAAATCCCTCAGGTAATTTCTGACGGATTGTTTGTTCGATTACTCTTGGGCCAGCGAAGCCAATTAACGCCTTCGGCTCGGCAATGTTGAGGTCGCCCAACATCGCAAAGCTGGCTGTGACTCCGCCCGTGGTGGGGTCGGTAAGGACCGAAATGTAGGGGAGCCGTGCCCGGTCTAATCGGGCCAAGGCTGCGCTGATCTTGGCCATCTGCATCAGAGACAGTGTTCCTTCCATCATACGGGCACCACCGGAGCATGACACGATGACGATAGGCAACAGATTGTTAAGAGCTCGCTCGATGGCGCGAGTAATTTTCTCACCCATAACGATGCCCATGCTGCCACCGATGAACCCGTATTCCATCGCCGCAATGACGGCGGGGTAGCCGTCGACCTGCCCGGAAGCAACGATGATCGCATCCCTGAGTCCAGTTGATGCCATCCCTGCTTCCAGCCGTGCCCCGTACGGTTTCGTGTCTTCGAACTTGAGTGGATCAGTTGAAGCGAGTGATTTGTCGTGTTCAACCCACCCATCGTCAAACAACGACTCGAGACGATCGACTGCGCTTAATCTGAAATGAAAACCACACTTCGCACAAACACTCAGATTGGCGACTAGGTTCTTCTTATAAAGGATTTGCGCACAAGCAGGGCACTTAGCCCAGAGCCCTTCTGGGACGCGACTCGCGCGCCCTACTCTTGACTCGATCGGTTTCCGACGTCGCTTGAACCACGGCATGGAGTTTTGAGCTTAGGAGGTGCTATGGGTAGAGGTCAAGGTCAGGGGCTTCCAGTGTTGGGCGCTCTAATCACGAAAATACGACTCACCCTCCCGTCCGCGGCACGTAATACCTGGTTCCCAGCCCCATGTCGCGAAGTTGCCGTGAGAGATCTTCTAGGGCAGCGTCATTCCAGGATATGTCGAACTGTGAAGTCTCTACAACTAGCAGCGGAGTGGCGGTGTAGTGAAAAAAATATTTGTTATACGCTTCGTTGAGCTCCTGAACGTAGCGCGCATCGGGTAACGGCCGCCTGGGATCTCTCTTAGCCCTTTCTTTCAGCCGTCGATTTAGCACTTTCGAGGGCGATTGGAGATAGATGACGAGGTCAGGTGTGACCACGTCCTGGACCAGCAGATCGAATAGACGTTGGTAAATGGAGAGCTCGTTGTCGTCAAGATTTAGATAGGCGTAGATTTTGTCTTTGGTAAACAAGTAATCGCTGATGGTTGATTGATTAAACAGGTCAGGCTGTTGTAGTTGCTTTTGCTGCCGGTGACGTGCGAGAAGCGAAAATAGTTGGGCCTGAAACGCAGCACCTGGGCGGGCAGCATAAAAATCGGCAAGGAAAGGGTTCTCAGTTACGTCCTGTATCGGGGCCGCATCGAGTCGCACCGCGAGTCGCTCGGCGAGCCGTGACTTACCGGCTCCCAACGGGCCTTCAATGGCAATGTGACGGAAATCCAATCTGCTGTTCAGTATAGCAGCGATTTCAGGTTGAATGAGGACGTAGGCCATGGAATAGGCAGCTCTGTACGCATGGTAAGATCCCTTGTTCGAGGGGTTGCGAACGCGGCGCGCATTCGCAATCGACTGGCACGGGTTCCCGATCTTTTGAGTCCAACTGACGCACGGTGAATAATACTTTTATGAGAATTAACCGGATCGAATTGCGGCTGGTCCGACTGCCGCTCGTCCAGTTCTTTGAAACTAGTTTCGGAAGAATTCATGACCGAGAGTTCATCGTTGTAATGGTGGACGGTGACGGCCAGCGTGGTTACGGTGAGTGTGTTGCCGATCGTGATCCGTTCTATAGCTCTGAGACATCCAAAACCGCTTGGCATATCCTGACGGACTATCTCGTACCACTTGGACTAGGTGTTGAGTTTTCGCATCCGCGTGACGTTTTTCCAGCTTTTGCTCAAGTGCGAGGACACAACATGGCCAAGGCTGCACTTGAAATGGCTGCCTGGGACCTTTATGCTCGCCAGTCCAGCCTGCCGTTGTCCCAGGTGCTTGGTGGTTCTCGCACCACGATTGCGTCAGGTGTTTCAATAGGGATCCAAGATTCGCTCGAACAACTTGGCGACAAGGTTGCTGCGGAATTGGCAGCCGGGTACAAGCGCATCAAGATGAAGATCAAGCCAGGCTGGGATATTGAGGCCGTCGCCTCAGTCCGCCAGCGCTTTGGCGGAATTCCACTTATGGTTGACGCAAACGCTGCTTACACGCTAGCGGATGCTGAGCACTTAGCGATTTTGGACCAGTATGACCTAATGATGATCGAACAACCTCTACATTACGACGACGTTCATGATCACGCTCAATTACAAAGGCGACTCCGCACCCCAATCTGCCTCGATGAATCGATTCACACGCTGCACAACGCTACGGAAGCGCTCACAGTGGGAGCGTGCCGTATCATCAACATTAAACCGGGTCGCATTGGCGGCCATGCGCAGTCGATCCATCTTCACGACTTGTGTGCTGAGCACGGGGTTCCGGTGTGGCATGGTGGGATGCTTGAGAGCGGGATCGGACGGATGCACAACATCCATCTTTCAACGCTGCAGAACTTCACGCTCCCGGGCGATGTGTCGGCGAGTTGTCGCTATTTTGAACCAGATTTGATTGAACCTCCGGTCGAATTACAGAGCGACGGAACTATCAGTGTGCCCACGTTGCCTGGTCTGGGAGTGACGGTTGTCGAGGAACGAATTGACCGCGCGACTGAACGTGCGGTGACTCTGGGCCCGTAGCATGACCCCGCCTCTAGAAGGAGCGCAAGGGTTGCAAGGAAAACGTGCGACCGGCTCCATATTGCACTGGGGGGGAACGGGAATAGCGCTCTCACTGCTTATGGCCGGTTGCGCAACAGCGCCGCCGACGGTTGCTCCGGCCTTGACGACCAGACAGAAGCTCGCCGTCATTCTCCAATTGGAGCATCAACGTGTGATCGTTCCGCCTGAGGGTGCTGTGGTGCCGCTGCCTGGCTTGATGCCTGGCACGCCTCTTCCTCGGACACCCAGCTTATTCGAGTTTCTGGAAGACCCTGTGGCCAGAGTAAGACGTCGATCTGCGATCGCACTCGGAAGGGTCGGCTTATCCGATGCAGTGGAGCCACTTAGTGCATCTCTTGCTGATTCGAACCCCGCCGTGCGTCAGATGGCCGCGTTCTCTCTTGGTTTGATCGGGGAGCCGGAAGTCGCTGATGTACTCATGACCGCGCTCAGCGACCCGGATCCACTGGTGCGTGGTCGGGCAGCGGAGGCGCTAAGTCGGCTCGGGGTGCGTGAGGCAGCGCCAGCCGTCGGACAGATGGTCTCAGAGGTTGCTTCCATAGCTGCTCAAGTAGATCCCGATGACATGACCTATCCCCAGCCCCCTCCTGTCGAAGCCTTCCGTCTTGGGGTGATTGCACTTACGCGTCTTGAGGCGTATCAGTCGCTGTCGACGGCGCTACTTGATACTAATAATCTTTCAATAGTGCGTTGGTGGCCGGTGGCCTGGGCGTTCCAGCAACTTGCTGACCCAAGGGCAGCCGGAGCACTCACGGAGCTAATCGGAGGATCCGGCAGTTATCGAATTTCGTTTGCTGCCAGAGGTCTGGGACGTCTCGGCGATCCCACAATGGCTGAATTATTGGTTCCACTTCTTGATCCGCGCCGATACGACTCCCAGGTCATCGTGTCTGCAGTTCGGGCCTTGGCTGATTTGGGTGCCCGGGAGAACATCCCGACATTGATGCGCCTACTACAGGAACCAGATCTCGATTTCGCGATACTCATCGAAGTATTGAAGGCGCTCGGGCGAGTGGGTGGAGCTGAGTCGACGGACCTGTTTCTAGATCTGCTGTCACATCCGCGGTCAGCGATTAGGGTGGAAGCGCTTCGAGGACTGGCGAATTTCGATTCTCAAACATTTGTTCTTATGCTGTCAGGATTCGACGGTGATCCGCATTGGAGTGTCCGCGCGGCCCTCGCGGACATCCTTGGTTCAATGAATTCTGATCTGGCCATGGCGCGTCTTGAGGCGATGCTGGACGACCCCGACCGCCGGGTGTTGCCATTCGTGCTCAGAGGCCTGGATGCATCTAGAGCTACCGAGGTCGCGCTTCAATATTTGGCAAGTGACGATGTTGTGATGGGAAGGGTTGCGGCACAGCAACTCGGTGTGCATACATCGGCTGAAGGAGCCTTGGCTTTGAAGCGGGCCTATGAGATGAGCCAAGGAGGAGAGAGGGCAGTCTTACGGCGTGCCATCGTTGAGGCGATTGTGACCTACGGGGGCAGTGTTTCTGCGGAGTTAATGCACGAAGCGCTGAAAGATTCGGATTGGTCTGTGCGAACTCGTGCGGCGCAAGTGTTGGACGCCGAGGAGGTCACCAAACCATACGAGGGCAGAATCCGTCCGTTGCCAGCACCCGGCTTTGAAGAGGCTCTGACGCTGGCCGTTCCTACAGTGTCTCCGCAGGTCTACCTTGAAACGGACGCGGGAACGATTCAGATTGAATTATTAGTACTTGATGCCCCTCTATCGAGCAGTCGTTTCGCGGAGTTGGCTGGGAACGGGTATTTCCACGGAGTGCCGTTTCACGATGTAGTCGCAAATGGTCTGGTGAGGGGTGGAGACCCACGTGGCGACGGATTTGGAGGTACGGGTGTTACCTTGCGAGATGAGTTGAGTGAACGACCGATACTTCGTGGAACCGTAGGTTTAACGCTGCAAGGGGAAGAGCCAGAAACCGCAGAGGGGCAGTTCTTCATTGCACTCACACCTCAGCCTGAGCTCGATGGGCATTACACGGTCATCGGACGCGTTGTAGACGGAATGGCGGTCGTCGACGGTCTGACTCAATGGGACGTTATCCGGCGAACCCGTGTGTGGGATGGAGTCTCGATGACAGGACTAGAGTGACGCCGAAAGCATTGTGCAGTTGAAAAAAGGGGGCGACGATCGCCCCCTTTTTCGTTACGCGGGAAGGCACTCTTAACGCTTCTTTGCGCCCTTCTTCTTAGCCGCCTTCTTCTTCTTCTTAGCTGCTTTTCTCTTTGCCATTGTCGCCTATTCCCCCCCTTCATCCGGAGATTTCGACGTGCACAAAAATTTAGGGGGTGTCGATGTTGTTGACACCCCCATACAGATTGTCGAAAGAATCAGCGCTTCTTCGCGCCCTTCTTCTTAGCCGCCTTCTTCTTTTTTGCCTTCTTTTTCGCCATTGCTATCCCCTATTAGGAGTCTATCTACGACGATTAACAGCTAACGAACTAACACAATAGGTAGGCTTAGTGAACTTCCCTCATACAACATATAGATTATTGATAAGAAAAATGTGGTGTCAAGGACAAAGTGCACAAAATGTCAAAAAAGTGTCGCCGAAGCGCCCACAACAGGGTGTGTCGGTCGCTAGAGCGCACGACTGTAGACTTGTAATTAGAGCGCCCTGTCCACTCTCTGTCCTACGCGATCTGCTCGATGAAAAAACTCATCACGGGAAGCTCGTCCGTAATAATTTCTTGGCAGCATGTTTCTCCAATGCCAATTGTATTAACCGATCCAACAACTCGACATACGCCACTCCGCTCGCCTCCCACAGTTTAGGATACATGCTGACCGTTGTGAACCCTGGAATCGTGTTTACTTCACTCACGAACAATTCCTTCGTCTCGTCATTCAAAAGGAAATCCACCCTAGCCATTCCTGAACCATCAATGGCTCTGAACGCGGTCACAGCGAGGTGCTGCACCTTATCGGTTAGCTCAGCGTCAAGTGGAGCCGGAATCCGGAGTAACGAACCTTCGTCAACGTATTTTGCCTCGTAGTCGTAGAACTCTCGCGATGGAACCACCTCTCCAGGTATCGAAGCCTCGAGTTGATTGTAACCGAGGACAGCACATTCGATTTCCCGCGCGTCCGGCACGGCCTGCTCGACGACAACCTTTCGATCGAACTCCGCCGCATAGGACATTGCAGCTTTCAGATTGTTTGCAGATGTGACCTTGGAGATACCGACACTTGAACCGAGATTGGCCGGTTTAACAAACACTGGAAAGCCGAGTTCGGAGGCAATCATCTTACAGATCGCGTCCGGTGTGCTGGTCCAGTCGGATTGCCGAATAATGCGGTAGTCGACTTGAGGTAAATTGTTCGCCGCGAACAGTTGTTTCATCACGGCCTTGTCCATGCCCACCGCCGAGGCAAGAACACCCGCCCCGACGTAGGGCATGTCAATCATCTCCAACAGGCCCTGCACCGTGCCGTCCTCGCCGTAGGGACCGTGTAAAACCGGAAAGACTACATCGAGTGCAAGGTCTTGAACCATCGCAGACGGCTCATTGATTCTAGGCCGGCCTGGAATGCCATCTTGGTGATTTCGGACAGTCCCAGCTGCTCTCAAACGCGCATGTTCAATTAGCTCTGAAGCCTGAACGACTGTCGGTGGACGCTCGGGCTGGCTCCACCGTCCATCTTTACCAATGAGGATTGGAACTGGCTCGTAACGGCTCGGGTCTAGATGGTGAACGACAGCGGCCGCGGAGGCTAGCGAGACCTCATGCTCGCCGGAGCGCCCACCGAAGAGTACGCCGATCCGCATCCGTGTCACCGCTTTGTCACTTCAAACTAAAATGGGAATCGCCTATCCTGTTCAAAAAACTCGCATAGTATACGCTTAATGAGCGGCGTCTTCGACTTTCAAGTTACCGAGCGTGACGGTGATGCCCGGTGCGGCAGGTTGTCGACGCCACACGGTGTCATACATACGCCCGCCTTCATGCCGGTAGCCACTCGCGGCACGGTCAAGGCCATGACCCATCGGGACCTGCTCGGTATGAAAGCCGAGGTGATTTTAGCCAACACGTATCACCTACACCTACGACCTGGCACTCACCTCATTGAACAGTTGGGCGGCCTGCACCGATTCATTGGCTGGGACCGGCCTATTTTGACGGATAGCGGTGGTTATCAAGTGTTCAGTCTCGCTTCACGGCGAACCGTTGATGAGCAGGGGGTGCGCTTCAGATCCCATTTAGATGGCGAAGAACACCTGCTTACGCCGGAGGGAGTCACCGATCTTCAGTGGGCACTCGGCTCAGATGTCGCAATGGCTTTTGACGAGTGCGTTGCTTATCCTTGCGACGCATCTGACCTAGGTCGCGCGATGGAGCGGACACTTCGGTGGGCACAGCGCGCTCGTCAGCGATTCAAGAGCCTCCGTGAAAACAGTGCCGGGGTTAATCCCGGACAAGTACAATTTGGTATTGTGCAAGGAGGTGTTGACCACAAACTTCGAGTGATCAGTGCACGGGAAACGGTCTCGCTGGGCTTTGACGCCTACGCCATTGGAGGCCTCAGTGTTGGTGAGCCCGTGCAGGTTATGTACGAGGTCGTAGGCGAGACAGCACCACGACTTCCGGAGGGGTGTCCACGTTATCTGATGGGGGCCGGCACCCCTGTTGACCTTGTTGAAGCCGTGTCGCGGGGTATCGACCTCTTTGACTGCGTCCTTCCGACACGAAACGCCAGGAACGGACAGCTATTCACTTCCAAAGGGCGTCTTAACATCAAACAGGCACAGTTCGTCGACGATATAAGACCCCCAGATGAGCAGTGTAAATGCTACACCTGCCAACGTCACTCGAGGGCTTATTTGAGACATCTTTACCTTGTTGATGAAATGTCTGCGTCGACCCTTAACACGTTGCATAATCTCCACTTTTACCTTGACACAATGCGGCGGGTTAGGGAATGTATAAAGCTCGGCACGCTGGAAACACTCAGACAGGAATTCCGCCTGCTCGACTCCTGACTTCCAACGGTCAAGGCCTGAACGGACACTGACTGAAAGACACGCGTCGACTAGGCAAAGCTGCTGAGGATTCCATGCACGACGGGTGACCAATGATGAGGTATTCAATGTTTACCGATCCTTCACTAGTTGTGGCGATGGGCGCTCCGCCTGAATCGGGCGGGAGTGTCTGGCTGCAGTTTGTGCCTTTCGCTATGATTTTAGCGATCTTTTATTTCGTGATCTTGTTACCAATGAAGCGGAGACAGAAAAAGGTACAGGATTTTCAGGGGGCGCTTAAGGTGAACGATCGCGTCGTCACGACTAGTGGCCTATATGGCATTATCACGAAGCTGAACGACGAACGCTCGGTGCAGGTTCAGATTGCTGAGAAAGTCAGAGTCGACATTGCCCGGGCGGCTATCGGTGGCTACCAGGGGCAGGAGCCGGTAGTCAAGGATTCTGGACAAAACTGAATCGAATAGAGTCGCTGTGCGTGCGACTCGGTAAAGTGAATGAATAAGAATCTTCGTTGGAAACTTCTTTTGATAGTTGGGATCGTTGCTTTGGCAGGATGGTCCGTGTACCCACCAGAGGAAAAAGTTCGCCTAGGGCTCGACCTGAAGGGTGGGGTCCACATGGTTCTCCGCGTACAGACTGACGATGCGCTCCGCATTGAAACTGAGACAAGTCTCGAGCGAGTGCGCGAGATACTGGAAGTGCGAAGCATCGGGGTTGGAGCTATGACGATGGAATCCCCGACGCGTTTTCGCATTGAGGGTGTCTCTCCTGCGCAGGACGCCGAGTTTCGAGCGATTACTGACGAGCAACTACTGGTGGTCTATCGCCGGGAGTCCAGTGCCGGCGGGCGGTACGCGTTCGAGATGAGGCCTAATATGGCCGTATCGTTACGTGAAGAGTCCGTTCGGCAGGCGCTGCAAACCATTGAACGGCGCGTCAACGAACTGGGTGTCAACGAACCAATTGTTGCTCCACACGGTGTTGGTGGAGACCAAATTCTGGTTCAGTTGCCAGGCGTCAGTGACGTTGCGCGTGCTAAAGAGATTATTCGTTCCACGGCGCTTCTCGAGCTAAAACTTGTTGAGCAGGGTCCAGCAATATCGCGAGAGACTTTACTGCAAGCCAACGGAGGGCGGTTACCGGATGGGATGGAGGTGGTGCCGGGTACAGACGACACGCTCACTCCTGGTGCGGCACCCCAGTCTGTTTTTTACCTTGTGCGTCGAGTAGCTGCGATCACCGGGAGGGACCTGCGAACTGCGCGTTCAACGCTTGACGAGTATAACCAACCCGCGGTCAGTTTCTTGTTGAATGGTGATGGGGCCAGAAAATTTGGGAATATCACCAGCCAGAACATCGGTCGTCAGTTGGCGATCATTCTTGATGGTCGGGTATATTCCGCACCGGTTATCGAATCACGGATTACGGACGAGGGACGAATTACCGGCTACTTCAGTCAAGAAGAGGCTGCGGACCTTGGCCTTGTGCTTCGTTCGGGTGCGTTGCCGGCTTCTCTCACCTATCTAGAAGAGCGCAGGGTCGGCCCGACGCTCGGTGCGGACTCTGTGCGTGCTGGAATTCTTGCGTCCGTGACCGGACTGTTGCTCGTGGCATTTTTTATGCTCGTCTACTACAAGTTGGCCGGTATTAACGCAATCTTATCGGTCGCACTCAATCTACTGATTCTGCTGGGAGTGATGGCGTATCTGAACGCAACGATGACACTTCCTGGTATTGCCGGATTTATCTTAACGATTGGAATGGGTATTGATTCGAACGTACTGATCTTTGAGCGGATCAAGGAAGAGTTAGCATCCGCGAAAAATGTCAGACTCGCGGTGGCGGCAGGGTTTGACCGTGTGTTTCTGACCATCCTCGACACACACGTCGCGTCGCTAATTGCTGCGGCATTCTTGTTCCAATTTGGCACAGGCCCAATCCGAGGGTTTGCGACCACGCTTTTCTTTGGGCTGCTATCCAACGTCTTCACGGCCGTGTTCGTCTCGCGGACGCTGTTTGAGACAATTCTTACTCGTCGACGAGTGGCGAAACTCAGCATCTGACATATGCAGATCTTTAAGACTCCGAATATCAATTTTTTCCGTTGGCGGTGGCAGGCAATTGGAGTGTCGACCATTGTCATTCTCGTCGGCGTGAGCACGATTTGGTCTGGGGGCGGCTTACCGCTTGGTATTGACTTCTCAGGTGGAACGGCAGTTGTCCTGCGCTTCGAGGAACGAACACCCGAAGAGGCAGTCCGAATGGCCATATCCAGTGTCGAGGGCGAGAAGGTCGTGCAGCAGTATGGTGATCCAGCCGAGAACGAGGTGCTCATAAGGCTCCCACAAATTGCTGAAGAAACAGGAGCCAGCTTGGAACAGGGCGCCAACTCTGTTGTTGAAGCGATTGAGTCGGCTGCGTTAGGAGAGTTTGAGGTGCAGAGCACCGACATCGTGGGGCCTGTGATTGGTCGGGAACTGCAGCAGAAAGGGATCTATGCCACGCTGGCAGCGTTGGCAGGCATCCTGATCTATGTCGGTATCCGGTTCAGGTTTAGCTTCGCTGTAGGCGCGATTGCTGCCGTGTTCCACGACATCCTCGTCACACTGACTTTTTTGACGGTCTTCGGCTACGAGCTGTCGCTGAATGTTGTGGCTGCGATCTTGACAATCACTGGTTATTCGGTCAACGACACGATCGTTATCTTCGACCGGGTGCGCGAGAACCTGCGTTCGATGCGTCGAGACAAGCTTGAGTTGGTTGTCAATAGGAGCGTGAATCAGACTCTGGCTAGGACGATTATTACTTCGGCCACAACGTCGTTGGCCGTTTTAGCTTTGTTCCTCTTCGGGGGTGAGGTGCTACATGGCTTTGCTTTTACGATGCTGGTCGGCATCATTAGCGGTACTTACTCAACAGTGTTTATTGCGGCGAGCACAGCTGTTTTCGTGAATGAACGCCGTGCTAACCAGCGAGTTTCTACTGTACCTGGGCTGACGGGCGGGAAGAAAAGGTCCCGGCGGCAGAAAATGAAAATTCGAGCCTCGTAATCTGTTGAGTCAACCCCCTGAGCATGCTCATTGCCGCCCTCCTTGGTGTTATTCAGGGGCTCACGGAGTTCCTGCCGGTTTCTAGTTCAGCTCATTTATTGTTGGTCAGAGAGTTTCTTGGATGGGACATCGGTCAATTTGGGCTCGCGTTCGATGTCGCTTGTCACCTTGGGACCCTTTTGGCAGTCGTGGTGTTTTTCTGGCACGACCTTACGGCTATGGCTCGGTCGTTGCCGCGTGTGCTCTCGACATCGCCTGGAGACGCTGGTCGCCAAGTGCAAATGCTTGTGCTTGGAACCCTGCCTATTGCTGTTAGTGGCTTAGCGTTTGAAGATGTCGTTGAATCGTCACTCCGCACTCCTGGTGTGACCGTATTCACACTGTCACTCGGCGCCGTCGCGTTCTTTCTTGTTGAACGAATGTCGCGTGGAATCGGCGACGGACGAACGGTGACTTGGTTGGTGGCACTGGCGATGGGTGTAGGTCAGGCGATAGCACTGATTCCAGGCGTCTCACGGTCGGGTGCCACAATCGTAGTTGGTATGTCCTTAGGCCTCTCTCGTTCAGCGGCTGCTCGCTTTGCTTTTCTATTGGGGCTGCCGGCGATCATGGCAGCTGTTGGGCACACTGCGATCACACTCGAACCTAGTGAGGTAACGGGCTCGGTGGTTGTCTGGTTTCTGACTGGTCTTGTAATGTCGGCTATCGTGGGTTACGCGGTGATTGCTTGGTTCCTGCGATATATTGTCAAGCATTCGCTTGATGTGTTCGCGATCTATCGTCTAGTGCTGGCCGGCGTGGTATTGGTCTGGCTCTGGGGTGCGTAAGTTTTTCCACCAAGAGGTCTGGAAGATTCGGTCATTATTTGATCAGAACTGGTTGACTCAATGCAATGGTTCCGTCGGAGTTTGATCGCGGGTTTTTTCGTGACCGTACCGCTCATTGTGAGCGTTGTGGCGCTGGTTTGGATGTTCCAGTGGATTGATGGTCTTATGGGCCCATACCTGGTCCGCTGGTTGGGGCAGGAGGTGCCGGGCCTAGGTTTGCTCGCGACGATTGCAGGGATGCTTATCGTCGGCGCGGTCGCGACCAACGTCCTTGGCCGTCGGCTGGTGGAGCGCGCAGAGAAATACCTGATGCGGGTGCCGATTTTTAAGACGGTCTACGCGCCCGTAAAACAACTCATGTTGGCTTTTTCCCCTGACAATGAGTATGGATTCAAAAGGGTGGTCATTGTCGAGGACCTGGAGCGCGGTTTCGTTCTCGGATTTCTAACCAAAGAGTTCGACCTTGACCGTGGTCTCGGAGCCGAACGACTCATGGCGATTTATGTTCCGACCAACCACTTATACTTAGGAGACATTCGAATCTACCCGAGTCGGCTTGCCCGCTTTCCTAATATTACGGTTCAAGAAGGGATTAGGATTTTTCTGACTGGTGGGATGGCTGTTGCTGATCTTGTCCGTGCGGACATAGAGCAAGTGTCCGATGGTCAGGCGTCAGAGCCTCTGTGATCGCTTGCCTGCCTAATACGAGCCAGTAAGACCTGTCACACCAGTCCGAATGGGTGGACGAGGGAAGCTTGATGGCTCCTCAGGTCGCGTTGTTTGTGTGAACTCGATTGACACATACGAGACTGGATTGTTACATTGACGGGTTTCTTGGCGTGGTAACGGTGTCGGTAAGAGGTGTGACCGAGAGGAAATATCGATGGAACAACGGCTCTTTTTGATGTTCGGCTTTGGCGCCCCGTTGTGCGCAGCTATTTTTGCTTTCGTTCTTATTCGGCAAATCAATCAGCGTGATGCTGGTAATGAACGGATGCAAAGTATAGCGGCTCTCATTCGGAGCGGAGCCATGGCCTTCTTACGTGTCGAGTACAGCGTGCTAGCTGTGTTTGTCGGGGTAATGTTTATCGTTCTTGCGGTCTTCCTGCCCCGGAGCGGCATGACGACGGCCATCAGTTTCCTTGTTGGAGCTGTACTTTCAGCGAGTGCCGGTTGGGTGGGTATGCGAACTGCGACTAGTGCGGCCGTTCGAACGACTCACGCTGCAAAGACTAGTCTTGGAAGCGCGCTGAGAGTGGCGTTTTGTAGCGGTGCGGTGATGGGATTGACTGTTGTGGCGCTTGGCACGCTAGGAATTGCGATCCTGTACTCAACATTTGGAGGACTAGATGGAGCCGGAGCTGCGGCCATCGAATCGCTCTTCGGCTTGTCGCTTGGAGCTTCGTCAATCGCGCTTTTTGCCCGCGTGGGCGGGGGCATTTATACCAAAGCAGCCGATGTTGGTGCTGATCTTTCCGGCAAAGTAGAGGCGGGTATCCCCGAAGACGACCCTCGCAATCCGGCGACTATCGCCGACGCGGTGGGCGACAACGTTGGAGACGTAGCGGGCATGGGTGCTGACCTGTTCGAATCCTACGTAGGAAGCATTATTTCCTCGATTGCCCTTGCGTGGGCGATGACGGCATCATCGGCCCAGGCGTTATGGGGCTTATCGGCAAGCGACTTCGGAACAGTGCAGAATGGCCTGGTTTTGTTTCCGGTCGTACTTGCGGGTGTCGGTGTACTGTGTTCAATCGTCGGTACGTTCGCCGTGCGAACTAACAACGAGAAGGCTATTCAGGGTGCCCTGAACCGCGGTCTATTCACAGCGTCAATCTTGGTCCTCCTCGCTACTGCTGGATTGGTTTCCGTAATGGGCTTACCGCTCGCGATACTTTGGTGTGTCGTCGCGGGGCTGACCTCTGGTGTGGCGATCGGCAAATTAACCGAGTACTACACTGCAAAGGATCTCGCGCCAGTGCAGAGGATTGCTCAGCAGTCGGAGACTGGTCCGGCCACTAATATCATCGCCGGCTTAGGAATCGGAATGATGTCGTGCGGAGGGCCGATTCTAGTGATTTGTCTGGCGATCTTCCTGAGTTTCGGTTGGGCAGGGCTTTACGGCATCGCCATTGCTGCTGTTGGGATGCTATCAACGCTCGGTATCAGTTTGGGGGTTGATGCCTACGGTCCAGTGGCGGACAACGCTGGAGGCATCGCTGAACTCAGTCGATGCGAACCGTTCGTGCGAGAACGTACCGACGCGCTGGACGCAGTTGGTAACACAACGGCCGCTATCGGAAAGGGCTTCGCGATTGGGTCGGCAGCGCTAACGGCGTTGGCACTGTTCAGCACGTATCGAGCGACCGCTGATGCGGCGGTCGAGGCGGCAGGCGGCTCCGCTTCGTTCGACCAACGTCTGCTCAGTCTCAATCTCGACAATCCAAACGTTTTGCTCGGGATGTTTATCGGTGGAATGTTGCCATTCATCTTCTCGGCGTTAACCATGAACGCAGTTGGACGCTCGGCCAATAAGATGATTGAAGAGGTCCGGCGACAGTTCAAAACGATTCCTGGACTGTTGGAGGGGAAGGCCGAGCCCGACTCAGCGCAATGCGTTTCAATTTCGACAAAGGCTGCTATTCGGGAGATGTTGATGCCGGGCTTATTAGCCGTTATCGCGCCCATCGCTACGGGCTTTGCCCTTGGTGTTGCTGGGCTGGGTGGGCTCCTTGGCGGTTCGCTGGTAACCGGCGTCCTCATGGCGTTGATGATGGCCAATGCTGGTGGGGCCTGGGACAACGCGAAAAAGTATATTGAGGAAGGTCATTTAGGCGGTAAGGGATCCGAGCCGCATAAAGCGGCGGTCATTGGAGATACGGTTGGAGACCCCTTTAAAGACACAGCGGGTCCGAGTTTGAATATTCTTATCAAACTGATGAGCATCGTATCGGTCATCTTTGCCCCTCTGGTGGTCGGCTGGATGCAGTGAGGCTCTAAAGGTATGATTTAATTAGTTTTGGAGGATTTGGCTTTTCGATTTCCTCGTGATTTTGGGCTGCCAAATTGTCCAGTCTTTTTCGATGAAGCTTTGCCGGTGGGGCTGATTATTGGTTTAGGAACACGCTGCCTGGACTTTGTGGCGTTTATTAGTTGACGCGGGTTTTTCGCTCTGCTTAGAATGGACGGTCATGTGCTGCTTCATTCGCGGATGCGGCGCGTAGGAGGTTGATATTGGCTGAGATGTTCGGTGACATTACCAACCCCCAGGTGAGGGTGGGATCGCAGAAGTGGTACACCGTGCCGGTGTCGATTCTTCTGCATGTCCTTCTCGTTGGCGCGGTTATTATCGTTCCGTTAATGGCGGCTGACATCCTGCCGACTCCACCAACGATGATGGCTTTCGTGGCTGCTCCACCGCCACCGCCGCCACCGCCGCCACCGCCACCACCACCAGCCTCTGTGGATAGACCGCCGCCACCGGACATCACCCCGGACGCTGCGCCGGTTCAGGCTCCTGAGCAAATCACTGCTGAAACCGGTATCACCATCGATACGGGAATTGTCGGTGGTGTTGAAGGTGGCGTTGCTGGCGGTATTGTAGGCGGTGTTGTCGGTGGCCTAGACTTAGCGCCGCCACCACCGCCGCCACCACCAGCTGAGCCGATCCGTGTGGGTGGCAACATCAGGCCGCCGGCGAAGACCCGCGACGTGGCTCCGATCTATCCAGCGATTGCGCAGTCAGCTCGAGTGCAAGGGATTGTGATTATTGAAGCGACCATCGCAGCGGACGGTCGAGTGACTGATGCCAATGTGTTGCGCTCGATTCCTCTGCTTGATGCTGCCGCTCTGACGGCGGTGCGACAGTGGGAGTTTTCGCCGACGCTTCTGAATGGGATTCCTGTTCCAGTCATCATGACGGTGACGGTGAATTTCACGCTGCAGTAGCGTGCTACGGTCGACGGATTTGAGAGACAAGAATTTAATGAAGATGTGGAAGTGGGGCCGTCCTAGCGCCCACTCACCGGAGGCCGGAACAATCTGTTTTTTAAACGGGAGGATGGGCGATGGAAGGAACTAATTTAGTCGAGATGTGGGGACAGATGGGTTTTGTCGCGAAAGGGATCGCGGTCGTCCTCTTCTTCATGTCATTCTGGTCGGTCGGCGTGGCTGTTGAACGGATGTTTACCTTCATGCAGGCTCGGAAGCAGTCGAAGGAGTATGCACCGCAGGTGGCCAAGCACCTCAAGTCTGGTAGCTTGAAGGATGCGATTGCCCTTGCAAAGAAGGAAGACTACAAGTACAGCCACTTGGCCAAAGTCGTCACGGCGGGAATTCAGGAGTATCAGTTCCAGCAGGAATCTGGTGGCGGCCGCCTGCAACGTGACGACATGCTGGATACTGTACGACGGGCGATTCAGCGTGCATCGGCTCTGACGGCCAACGACCTGAAGAAGGGTGTTCCGTCGTTGGCGACCATTGGTTCAACGGCGCCGTTTGTTGGCTTGCTTGGCACTGTTGTCGGTATTATCAACGCCTTTGTCGGCATTGCGTCGACTGGGTCTGGTGGTATTGGTGCGGTGTCCGCAGGTATCGCGGAGGCGCTTGTGGAGACCGCGCTCGGGCTCGTCGTGGCCATACCGGCGGTCTGGTTCTATAACTATTTGACCGGCATAGTCGATTACTTCAACGTTGAGATGGACAACTCGGCATCTGAGTTGATTGACTACTTCATCAAGAAGACGGCGTAATAGTCTGTCCGCTCACGTCTGCCATGGTGCCAAGCAGGTGCCATGGTGTGGCGCGGGACGCGCGTGTTTGCGTAACAGACAAGGAGACTCTTTATGGCTATGGACCTGGGCGGCGCCAAAGGCGGGGTCAAGTCCGACATCAACGTCACACCACTGGTTGACGTGATGCTGGTGCTCCTGATCATTATGATGCTCGTTGCCCCAATGTTGCAGCAAGGTGTCGATGTTCGGCTGCCACAGGCAGCGAACACAGTCGACAAACCGGAGACGCAGGGCCAGACGGTACTGTCGATAACTGCCGACAGGCGGTTTTATGTCAATTCCGTCCAGGTGGCTGAAACCGAGATGCTGAATCGCATCCAGGGCGCGCTTGAAGAGACGCGTGAGCGGATTGTCTTGATTAAAGGCGATGAAGATGCGTCGTATGGCTCGATCATGACGGTCATGGATGAATTGCGGCGGGTTGGTATCGAGGACGTCGGTCTTATCGTCGATCGCCGGCTGCGGGCAGGCATCGGAGGTGACTAGTAATGGCAAGAATGAAAGAAAAGACGAACAAGGGTGCGCACATGGAGACCAGCTGTGACATGAATGTCACGCCGCTGATTGATGTGCTTCTCGTGCTGCTTATTATCTTCATGGCCGCGCTTCCGCTTACTCAGAAGGGCGTTGATATTAACCTTCCGGCTGAGACACGCTCAGCGAATCAAGCACAGCCTGATACCAGTCAGATTGTGCTTGAATACACCGCTGACCGTCGTGTGTCAGTGAATAAACAAGAGGTTCAGCTCCGCGAGGTAGCCGCTCGTCTGCGAACCATCTTTGAGCAGCGGAAGGACAAGACGATGTTCATTGCTGGAGCAGCCACCTTGCGCTACGGTGAAATCATCGACATCATCGACGCGGCGAAAGGTGCGGGTGTTGACAAGGTCGGCATCGTTACCGATGGTATGCGTCAGGCAGCTGGTGTAACGGGTGGTGGGGGAGGCTAGGCTCAACTCCTCAAGATCGATTTGAACGGCGGCGCGTGCACTGTGTGTATGCGCCGTTTTTTTGAGTACCATTTTCCTACCAGACCAGAATCTTCGAGTTAAGACTGAAACCTTCAAAAGGGTAAGAGATTTGGTTTCTTGCTCGAAATATCTCCACGTTGATACAGTTGAGGTCTAACACCTAGGTATTTCTCCGGTCTTTCCTCAGTTTCCTTGCGTGTTTGATGCAGATAGCTATTCGGGCGGCTCTAACATTCTTGCGTTAGCGAGGAGGAATCTTTAATTGACCTTTGGCGTTGCCGGGCAGACGAAGACTGCAGTTTGTTCGAGGTGTGGCGGTGAAGGCCTAGAAAAAACGGCCAGCCCCCTAAAGGGAACCGGCCGTTTCGTGTCCGTGTGCGAGCAAACGTTGATTAACCGCCGCTGGAGGCCGCCGCCGCCGCCGCAACAGCTCGCTCCTGTTGTTCGAGACGGAGCTCGTTTGCCCGTTCGCGAAGTGCATCTGCCTCGGCGATCAAGGCATCTTGTGTTGCCTTATTGGTCGTGGCGTTTGCTTGCATTCTGAGTAGGATGTTCTTGTAGGTCATTGCTTCGTGGTAGTCATCCTTCAACTCGAGTGCTTGATCTACTTCAACGATGCCTTCCGCAACGTACCCTGCCTTTTCCTCTTCATCTAATCGGAAGTCGCGAAACGCTTTCTCCCAGAAATACGTAGCGAGTGTGTAATACGCTTCTGGGTTGTCCGGCTCGATCGCCGCTCTACTTCTAAGTGCTGTGATCGTCTCCTCGAACATCTCTTGACGGTTGAAGAACGCAGCCAATTGTAAGTAGACCGAAGGATCGCGAGGCTGGAGGTCAACGACGTTTCTGAGGATCGTCTCGGCCTCTTGGGCCTGCCCTGAGTCTTCATAGAGTCGTGCCAGTGCAAAGTGATTGGCGACCTCGTCAGGGTTTAACTCGATCATCCTGCGGATGATCGGCTCAGCTGCACCTGGGTTGTTCAATTTATCCGGACCATAAGTGGCTACGAGGTATTCCATCGACAGTTGCTGCATATCCGGGTTGTCGATAATCTGCTCAGAAGCCAATCGGTAGTTCTCGACTGCTTTTTCCAGTAAGACGTCATTCTCTGGCTCGCCACGCCGACTCGGTCTATACATTTGGTCGTAGCTGTTTCCCAGATAGAAATAGGCAACACGGAGCTCGGGTGCAGAATCGAACGCGCCGCTGTCGGCTACCGTTAGCTCGTAAGCGTGCGCGGCCCGCTCGTACTCAGCCTGCGTGTACAGGCCATTCGCTTCCTTGAAATTCTTTCGAGCCATGAGCATGGAGTAGTAGTCACAGCCGGCTAGTGAAACGCTTAGCGCCGCCACGATGGTCAACCGCGGCATAATCCGTCGCATATTCATGATTTCCCCTTTTAACTGCATCTCGAGTCTCTCCATTTAGAGCACGGAAACCTGTTGACCAAAACCCGGTCAAAGGGGGGCGAGAAATCTCGGGCAAGACCCGCGAGAACGCCCCGAACCGAGCCAGTATAGTGAACCAAAAAACGACCCGTCAAGCTTGTTTGAGGTTTTGGTCGATTAACCTTCACAGGCTTCTAGGCTGCCCGCGCACTGGTTGTGGAACCCTAACGTCCTTGACCGGTTCCAAGAGCCGTCTCTATCATGGTGTCAGGATGGTCCACAAGTAACGGATCTCATTACTGGAACACCGCTTGTCATGATTCAGTTCGAAGAACTTATCGAGAAGGTTCGGCGGAATAGCCCGGACGCCAATATTGAACTTCTGAGGCGGGCTTATACCTTCTCGGCTACGGAGCACGAAGGCCAAGTCCGTCGTTCGGGCGAGCCTTACCTTGGCCATCCACTTGAAGTTGCCGACTTCCTGGCCGATATGCACCTTGACTCTGTAGCCATTGCGGCAGCGCTGCTCCACGACGTCGTCGAAGACACATTAACTACTATCGAACGAATTGAAGAGGGTTTTGGACCAGAAGTAGCGCATGTGGTAGCGGGCGTGACGAAGCTTGGCGCGATACCGTTTTCATCTTCGGAGGAGCGTCAGGCTGAAAACTTCCGAAAGATGCTTCTAGCGATGGTTGACGACGTTCGTGTCATCCTGGTGAAACTAGGAGATCGACTCCACAACATGCGTACGCTGGATCATCTACCGGAGGCTCACCGGATCCGCATCGCGCAGGAAACGAAAGACATCTACGCTCCGATTGCCAACCGGCTCGGGATGAGCAAAGTAAAGAATGAGCTCGAAGAGCTAGCGTTTCACCATTTAGAACCTCGAGCCTACGAGGCCTTGCGTATAAAGGTCGAAGACCGCCGGCGCGTAAGCGAAGGGCAAATCGAGGAGCTCAGGCAGACCATCGCGACTAAGCTCACCGATGCGCAGATTCCCATTGAGTACCTGGAGGGGCGGATTAAACGCCTCTTTAGTATTCATCAAAAGCTTAGACGACAACGAATCAACATAGACCAAGTATACGACTTGGTGGCTCTACGCTTAGTCACACACACGACCAAGGATTGTTATGCAGCGCTCGGAATCATTCACCATACTTGGTCCCCTGTGCCTGGACGGATCAAGGACTTTATTGCGATGCCTAGACCTAACGGATATCAGTCACTTCACACCTCGGTAGTGAGTGAACGAGGATTCGCGTTCGAGGTCCAAATCCGAACGGCAGAGATGCACCGAGTGGCTGAGGAAGGGATCGCGGCGCACTGGAAGTACAAGGAAGGCCGGATTGGCGCTAATCGCGACGAGCAATACTTTCTCTGGCTCCGACAAATGCTCGAATGGAATCAGGAGGTCCGCGACCCTCAGGAGTTTATGCAGAGCCTGAAGGTCGATCTTTATCCAGAAGAGGTCTACTGCTTCACGCCTCGCGGCGAGGTGAAATCACTTCCCCGTGGAGCAACGATCATCGATTTTGCCTACACGGTACATACCGATGTCGGGCACCAATGTACCGGGGGAAGGCTGAATGGGAAGATGGTGCCGTTACGTACCCAATTGAAGAACGGTGACATTGTTGAAATTGTGACCACCCAGGGTCGTCGTCCGAGTCGGGACTGGCTGAGTATTGTGGTGACCTCACGGGCGAGAAACAAGATTCGTCATTTCATTAATGCCGAAGAGAAAACCCGCGCCACGGAAATCGGTCGGAAGCTTCTTGAACGAGAAGCTCGCCGGTGCAACATCAAAATTAAGTCGAAGCTAACTGCTCAGTCGATGACCCGACTAGCGGCAGAATACGGCTTTCCGAAAATCGAGGAGTTGTACGCCAAGATCGGTTATGGGAAGGTTGCCGCGAGGCACGTACTTGGAAAGCTTGTGCCCGAGTCTGACCTATCGGACCATGGGGCTAAGAACGAAGTCGCGGCCCCACCGGTGGCAAACGTTCAGTCAAGTAAAGAACGCATCACAGTGCGCGGATTCGACGATCTTTTGGTGTTCCGTGCACGTTGTTGCAATCCGATTCGCGATGAATCGATTGTTGGCTATATCACGCGCGGCAAAGGCGTCTCGGTCCACGCTACGGACTGCCCGAATGTTCTCAATCTACTCTATGATCCCGAACGGCGCATCGATGTAGTGTGGGATAGATATGATGATCCGACGCCTTACATCGTCCACTTGGCGATCCAGATCGAAGATCGGCAAGGCATTCTGGCGGATGTCAGTGCACAGATCGCAAACATTGATACCAACATCAAGAACATCGAGGCGACGACCTTTGACGATCAACGAGGTCGAATTAACGTCACTGTTGAGGTCCGTAACGTCGAACACCTTCAACGCGTGCTCGAGTCACTTCGCGGTGTTTCCGGTGTGCTAGACGTCGAACGGGCAGCGGGCTGAGAATCAAAGTAGAGCGATCGCGTCGATCTCTACCCGAGCATCTTTTGGTAAGCGTGCGACTTGGAAGGCTGCTCGGGCAGGTTCCGGTGTCTCGAAGTAGTTACCGTAAATTTCGTTGACCACAGCAAAGTCGCTCAGGTCGGCCAGAAAGATCGTTGTTCGAACGACGTGGTCGAACGACACGTTGGCAGCGGCAAGGATGCTGGCGATGTTCTTCATGACCTGTTCGGTCTGCGCCTTGATATCGCCTTTCACCATTTCTCCAGTTGACGGGTCCAGTGGAATTTGGCCAGATACGAACAGAAGTTCACCGGTCCTAATAGCCTGTGAATAAGGTCCGATTGCTTGGGGTGCGTCCTGAGTGTGGATGGCTTGCCGCATAGGGGAGGGTGTGCCTTACTAGGCTGCCTTAGCGACCTTGCCGGAGCGCAGACAGCGGGTACAAACACGGATTCGTTTGACGCTTCCGTCGATTATCGCTCGGACCATCTGAATGTTTGCCTGGAATCGCCTCGGGGTCACATTGTGGGCGTGGCTGACGTTACGGCCTACCCTAGGACCCTTACCGCAAATTTCACACCGTCGCGCCATTTCGGTTTCTCCTTGATGTCGTCGGGAACGCCTCAGACCACCACCGCGATGCGCTCCTATAGTACCAAACGAACCAACAATTATAGCATTCGAGAAGAGGTGCGCCAGCGGCTATGGCACGATCAGTCCTTTGGCTGTGTTTGAGGGGGGATCGGAACTCTCAGAACTAGGGGCGTTGCCAGCTATTGTCGAATCTTGTTGTTGACCGTCCGGCTTGGACTCCACGGCATGCTCAGCGATACTGCGCAGAATACCGTCTAGGATAAGGTGAAGGTAGGCATCATCTCCGCCACCCAATGCAGCTCCTGCGTCCCGGCAGGCCCGCTCGGTACGATGTAAGACGGTCACAAAGTCGAGGTCGAGCGAGGTTGGCCCATTCTTCCTCTGTGCTTCGATGGCTGCTTTCAGACCTTGTTCTAGGCGCTGAGCGGGTAATGACGATGCACTATGTTCGTAAATGATGCCACGTCGTTCCGTTTCGAGTGTGGCGGCCAGCGCATGAACGGCGTCAGCGACATCTAGGTCCGTTAATCGCTGAAGCGCCTCAGGGCGGTGACGCGCGATGACGCCCTGAACGAATAGGAATAGTCGGTATTGCCGTTCTGATAAGTCCCGAATTAACGGTACGAGAAAGCGTGCCTCACGCTCGTGCCGCCGCTGGACCAAGGCCGGTGGATGTTGTTGCGCGGTTGCCAGATAGGTGCAATCTGACGGGCATGCTATTTCATGCAAGCGCTTCGTGCCGCAGCATGTGGGGCAAATCAACCCAGTTAACGCTGGGCAGGTCCGCCGCCCCTTCCGCTTTCCACACGAGATGCATCGATTGTCTGACTTTGGGGCCATAGGCAAGGAGCCGACCCAGCGTCGCACAATCGTCCTGAAGGGTCAAACCCCATTGTCCTAGTGCACAGGATTTCTAGGTTACGGCCGATAAAGGTCTTGTAGTGATGAGGGGCGGACACGGGCTAGACGCCCCTCTGGACCAGCTTTTCTTGGGTTGTTTAGGAGAAATAAGGAACTAAATTAGGGCGTTCAGCAACCAAATCCAGCCTTATGGCGTCTATACATGTGGTTGCCCTCGCCATCCAACTTTTGACGGTCTGGTTAGAAGAAATCTAGTCAGTACGAGCCACGTGGAATTAATGCGGGGCAATGCGATACGAAGGCCGGTCTCACCGAGGAAATCTTGAGGCTGCTTGGTGTTTCCGGACTGTGCGGCGGGTATTGGTAAGGAGAAACAACTTCATGGCGACGACAACATATCCTGTAGAAAGTGAGCGCTGTGCTGAGCTGAGACGTATTCTTGAAGAGCGGCGCCAGGACATGATGGTCGAGGTGCACGACCGAATGCGCGTTGTACGTGCTGAAGGCAACAGTGCTACGATGCACGGCGTTCTCGATTCGGTGGAGACTTCTGAGGCGGATATTCAGGACGAACTAGAGTTCTCCCTAATTCAGATGAAAGCCGAGACGCTGAGCAAGATCGATGGGGCACTCCAGCGGCTCAAGGTTGGAGCCTATGGTAATTGTTTTGAGTGCGGAGAAGAGATTTCCGAACAGCGATTACGGGCCCTACCTTTCGCGATAAGGTGCACAGTCTGCGAAGAGGAGCGAGAACAAGCAACGCGGAAAAGCACAACCCAGGAGCGTAGTGACTTGGAAGCACTGTTCGTAGATTTCGCGAGTTAAACCAACAAGGCTGATTGCCTAGAATTCTTCGCTTCAGGCAAACCGCGACCTAAAGGTGAACAGGAGTAAGACGGATCGCCATATGAGCGGTCAAGACGAACGTTACGATTCTGGAAGCGACATGAGCGCTGAGCACCCAATCTCAATTCCGTCGGAGGTGCCTATCCTGCCGCTGCGGGACACCGTCTTGTTTCCCAACTCGTTTATTCCGCTAGCGGTGGCTCGCGAAAGTTCAGTGCGTCTTATCGAAGAGGCAATCGCTTCTGACGCGCTGGTGGGTGTTTTCACGCAACGTGAAGCAGCGACCGAGAAACCTGCACAAGCCGATCTCTATCCGATCGGAACGGTTACCCGTATTCACAAGATGTTGAAGCTGCCGGATGGCAGTCTCCGACTCATTGTACAGGGCTTGGAGCGGCTGCACATCCTCCGTTTCAACACTGAGCACCCCTACTTACGCGCGGCAGTGGAACCGGCAACTGAGGTAATGGTGGAAGAGGATCGTCTTGAAGTGGATGCGTTCCAGCGCAATATCAAGGCTAACTTTCAGCAGGTCGTTTCATTGTCACCACTGTTGTCGGATGACCTGCAAATACTCGCGTCGAACATTGAGGAGCCTGGAAAACTAGCTGATTTTATTGCCTCCAGTTTTACAACAATCCCTACTTCTGTGAGGCAGGAGGTACTGGAAGCCTTAGACATTCGTACTCGAATGGACGTGCTCAACCGGATTCTTATCAAGGAGCTCGAGGTGCTCGAGCTAGGCTCGAAGATCCAGTCTCAGGTGCAGTCTGAAGTTGGTAAGAATCAGCGCGACTACTTCCTACGCGAGCAGATGAAGGCGATCCAAAAAGAGCTAGGTGAAGGCGACGAACAGACTAAGGAGATCGAGGACATCAGAGCCAAGCTTGAGAGCTCTGGGATGCCGGAATCCGTGTTGAAGGAAGCACTACGAGAACTGGATCGTTTATCAAAAATGCCTGTGGCGGCGGCTGAGTACACCGTCGCTCGAACCTACTTGGACTGGATCGTTGCGCTGCCGTGGGCGGTTCGGACAGAGGAGGTCATTGATTTGGCGAGGACGAAGTCGGTTCTAGATAGCGATCATTCCGATCTTGAGAAGGCAAAGGACCGGATTCTTGAGTATTTGGCGGTGCGAAAGCTAAACCCAGAAATCAAGAGCCCGATTTTATGTTTCGTTGGTCCCCCAGGGGTCGGGAAGACGTCGCTCGCTAAGTCAATCGCATCCTCACTCGACCGAAAGCTCGTTCGTATCTCGCTTGGCGGCATGCGCGATGAGGCAGAAATTAGGGGACACCGTCGTACTTATATCGGCGCCTTGCCCGGACAGATAATTCAGGGACTACGGCGCGCCGAATCGAAAAATCCCGTTTTCGTGCTGGATGAGATCGATAAGCTCGGCATGGATTTCCGGGGCGATCCGGCGTCAGCGCTGCTTGAGGTGCTCGATCCCGAGCAGAACAACACGTTTCGTGATCACTACCTTGATGTGCCGTTTGATTTATCTGAAATTCTGTTTATCACGACGGCTAACTTTCTCGACCCGGTGTCTCCAGCCTTACGGGACCGGATGGAGGTGCTTGAACTACCGGGTTACACGGATGAAGAAAAACTCAAGATTGCGTGTGAACATCTCGTGGGCCGCCAAATTGAAAATCACGGTCTGACACGGGAGCAAATTAGTTTCGAAGAGACGGCGATTCAAACAGTAATTCGCAGTCATACGCGAGAAGCCGGCGTACGAAACTTGGAGCGAGAGATCGGCTCACTTTGCCGGAAGGTTGCGCGGCGAAGGGCGGAAGGTTTGGAGGAACCAATTGTTGTGACCTCCGACACGGTTTTAGAGATGCTTGGGTCGCCGAGGTTCCATGACGAAGAGGTCGTTGAACGAACCAAAGATCCCGGCGTAGCGGTAGGACTTGCGTGGACGCCGGTGGGTGGCGAGGTGTTGTTTGTTGAGGCAACGTTAATGGCCGGGAGTGGCACATTGACTCTTACAGGACAGCTCGGCGAGGTGATGAAGGAATCGGCCCAGACCGCTCTTTCGTGGTTCAGGGCCCATGCCGGGGAGTACGGTGTCGACATGGCCTTCTATCAGAATGCTGAGCTTCATGTGCACGTACCCTCAGGTGCGATACCTAAGGACGGGCCGTCCGCTGGTGTGACGATGGCTACTGCCCTCGCGTCGCGGCTGGCGAACCGGGCCGTCCGCGAGGACTTGGCAATGACGGGCGAAATTACTCTTTCGGGCCGTGTATTACCGGTGGGTGGAATTAAAGAAAAGGTGCTCGCTGCACGCCGCCTAGGGATTCCACATATCGTTGTGCCCCGCCTCAATCAGAAGAACATCGACGAGGATTTGAGTGAGGATCTTCGTCGTGAAATGACTATCCACTATGTGTCGTCGGTTGATGAAGTCCTCGAACTGGCATTGGAGCCCTCAAAAGTTCGTGCGGGTGGTCAGTCCTCGGAATCACCGATACCACAGATCGCTAGTTAATTTAGACATTCGCTGCCAGTGCAGGTCGGTTTCTTACTAGGGTTGCGCTTGCTTTCTCAGGTCGCGCAGCAAGCATCTTAGGTCCTTGGGAAGTTTGGCACGAAACTCGACTTGGCGTCTGTCTCGCGGATGCTTGAAGGCCAGCCTGCTAGCGTGGAGAAAGGGCCGTGAGAGACTCGCCACGGTACGATGTCTTGGTGCAAGTCGATGTTTGGTACCACCGTACACGGAATCGCCAACGATAGGATGACCGATAGCTGCTAGATGAACCCGGATTTGGTGGGTGCGACCGGTTAAAATCATGACCCCTATGAGGGTCAGCCCATCGAGTGGTTCAGCTCTCACGATTTCAGTTATTGCTGTTCTGGACCGAGTCGAACTTGTAGACATTCGCTGTCGCTCAGTCCGGTGTCGACCGATCGGGAGATCAATTTTTCGCCCGTCTTGAATACCTCCCCAAACGAGTGCCACGTACTCCTTCTTGACTTCACGCTGGCGGAATTGACGCCCCAGCTCACGATGGGCCTGATCGTGTTTTGCGGCAACCAGTAGGCCTGAGGTTCCCTTATCTAGTCGATGTACGATGCCTGGGCGAAGTTCACCACCGACGCCGCTCAGACCACCCGCGTGATAGAGCAGAGCATTGACCAGCGTGCCACTTGTGTGGCCGGCTGCGGGGTGCACGACCATCCCCGAGGGTTTATTGATTACGATGATGTCGGCGTCTTCGTGAATGATGTCTAGTGGTAAATTCTCTGGAGTTAGGGTTGGAGAGATTGGCGCAGGTACATCGATCGCGATGTGAGCCCCAACACGTGCAACGACACTGGCCTTGACTGGTTCCCCATTAAGTTGCACCCGGTTTGTCTTAATCAGCCGTTGGATAAATGAGCGCGAGTGGTTGGGTAGCAACGTTACCAGAAGTTGATCGATACGTGTTCCACCGTACTTCTCTGGGGTGATTATTTCGATGTGTTCGCCCAGTTCATTCTGATCGGAAGACTCAGGCATGGGACTTACGTTGGTCGGTAAAGGAGAATCTAGCAAGATAGACCAACATAACAATACTGAGCGGAACGATGAGTCCCGAGACGAACTGTGAGGTCGAAATGGCGTCGAAAACCATTCCTCTAGGATCGCCGCGGTAGAATTCGGTAACGAAGCGTGAGACCCCGTACAGTAGAACGTACAGCCAGAACGTACGGCCCGGAAAACCCTGACTGCGCCGTTCCATACCTAACAGCATTAGCAAGATGCCTAATTCTGCGAACGATTCATACAACTGTGTCGGATGGAGGTGGACGTCAAGTGGCGTTCCTACATTGGTTGCTGCGAACGTATTCGTGAACACGATGCCCCAGGGCATATCGGTCGGCTTGCCGTAGCAGCAACCTGCCATTAAACAACCGAGGCGACCGATGGCATGCCCCAGCGCGATGCCCGGGGCGAAGGCGTCGCATGCCGTCCAGACCGGCATCCGGTGGCGGCGTAGATACCACCAGGCCACCGGTACGGCGAGGAGTAGCCCGCCGTAGAAGACTCCACCAGCTCGTACGAGCGATAACAACCGTTCCGCGCTTTGGGAGAAGTACTCAAAATCCACAAGGAACAACATCAGTTTGGCACCAACCAGCGCCGATATGATGATGAGGATTCCTAAATCCATCACCTTATTTGGGTCAAATCCCTGTCTTGCCGAGCGGACTAATGCAAGTTTTAGGCCTATTAGGTAGGCCGCTGCAAGCAGAACGCCATAGCTGTAAATCGTGATTGGACCGAAACTAAGCAGTGTTGGATACATTGCGATCTTCCGTGCGAACGGTATCAACAAGTAAACAGATTGCACCGATTGTTATCATTGAATCTGCAACATTGAATGCCCAAAAATGATACGTACCCCAGTACACATCGACGAAATCAACGACATGGCCGATCATGAGGCGATCGGCCATGTTTCCCAAAGCACCGCCGAAAATCAATGCCAAGCCAATCCTCGCAGAAGTACCGTGTGAGAAAGTCCGCGCGGCATAGATCCCGAGTATAACCAGCGCCAGCAGAGCGACTCCTGTCATGACCACGGGCTTAAAAGGAAAGTCCGCTGCATTCAGGATGCCGAATGCTGCTCCCGTATTCCGCACGTGGGTGATGTTCACGAGGCCTGGGATCAGAGTGATGCTGTCGTGGAGTGGAATGAGTTGTCGGACGAGTGCTTTACAGAGTTGGTCTAAGCCAACGATACTTCCTGCCACAATGAAGATCGACCATCGAATGTGGCAGGGCCACGATTTACCCATCGAAGGTCCGATTGGGTGAGACATCATCGTGATGTTAGGGAGAAGGGATCTTTGCGGCGCTCAACATTTCGACGCAACGATCACACAATCCTTGCTTGTCCGGTTGGTTAGATAGTGACGGCACGTAACGCCAGCAACGCTCGCATTTGAGTCCAGAAGCACGGCCGACTTCAATCCCAATCGTCTCACCCGTCACCGAGCTCTCGTCCGTGGACGTCATTTGCACGGACTCGACCTGTGCTTGCGCGATTAACAGGGTTGGAAGCTCGTCTCGGTATCGTTCAAGCAGGGCGAGTGTATCACCGCTTGCTCGAAGTTGAACACATGCTTCAAGAGAGGTGCCGACCGTCTTGTTCTTACGCAGGATCTCTATCTTGGCATTTACCGCCTCGCGAATTCTAACTAAACGTTCCCACCGTTCGACCAACTCAGAATCAATGAGTTCGTCGAGCCCAGACGGAAAATCAGCAAGATGTACGGAAACCTCTCTGGAACCCGGTAGCACTCTCCAGAGTTCGTCTGCCGTCACGGGTAATATCGGAGCGATGAGCTGCGTCAAACCATCGGCAATCCGAAAGATCGCAGTCTGCGTAGACCGGCGTGCTGGATGTGCCGGTGCGAATGTATACAGCCGGTCCTTTACGATATCGATGTAGAGGGCACTCAACTCAACGGTGACAAATCTATTAAGTGTTTGAAAAATTTGCTGAAAATCGTACCTATCGTAAGCAGTGATGACTCGCGTTGCATTGTCGGCGTAGCGCGCGAGCACGAATCTGTCAAGCTCCTCTAATTGGTCGGGTGGCACAGCATCCTCAATCGGCTCAAAATCATGAAGGTTGGCGACCAGAATGCGTAATGTGTTACGAATTTTTCGGTAAGCCTCGATGACTCGTGCCAAGATCTCTTTACCGATTCTAACGTCTTCTCGGTAGTCGACCATCGCGACCCACAGCCGTAGGATCTCCGCACCGCTTTCTTCGATGACGGTCTGTGGAGCGATGTCGTTGCCTAGAGACTTCGACATCTTTCGGCCTGATTCATCGACGACGAATCCGTGTGTGATGACCTGACGGTAGGGCGCTTTTCCTCGTGTGCCTTGTCCAACTAGAAGGGAACTGTGGAACCATCCACGATATTGGTCGCTTCCTTCGAGGTAGATCTCGGCTGGCCACCCGAGCTGGCGGTCCTCCAGGACCGCCTCGTGGCTGGAGCCAGAATCGAACCAAACATCCAAGATGTCCTGTTCGCGTTTGAATTCATTACCACCACAGGTGTCACACTTATGTTTCGGTGGAACGAATTCCGATAGGTCTCGTTCATACCAGGCGTCTGCTCCAAAGGCTTCAAACACTTTGGCCGCGTGCTCGGTCAGGGCTGTCGTTAGCGCAGCGTCACCACACTTCGTGCAGTACAACGCAGGAATTGGTACACCCCACGACCTCTGGCGGGAAATACACCAGTCGGGACGATATTCCAGCATGTTGTGAATGCGTTCTTGACCCCACGGGGGGAACCACTGAACCTCTTGAATAGCATTCAATGCACCTTGCCGTAGTCCCGCTGCTTCCATTGCAATAAACCATTGCCAGGTTGCGAGGAAAATGACGGGGTGCCGACAGCGCCAGCAGTGGGGATAGGAATGTTCCAATTGAGCTCTATGCCATAGTCGTCCAGCATCGGCTAAAGCCTCTTCGATTTTCGGATTCGCGTCGAAGACACGCATGCCAGAGAAGGTTTTAACCGTGCTGTCGAATTTTCCATCGGGGCCAACCGGGGCGTATGTCTCTAGACCGTACTTCACACCTGTGTTGAAGTCGTCAGCACCGTGACCAGGCGCCGTGTGTACGACCCCGGTACCCTGCTCAAGCGTTACGTAATTGCCTAGAACGCCGACCGATACTCGATCGTAGAGTGGATGCTTGAAGCGTAAGCCCTCGAGCTCGGCACCCTTAACGACAGCGAGGCGTTCGCCTAGGTGGCGTCCTATTTCAGTTTCGATACGTTCCGCGATTGCATCAGCGACGACGACAATAGTGGGAGAGTCACCGCTATCCGGAGAATAGAACCCATAGTCGAGATCAGGATGAAATGCGATCGCCAGGTTGGACGGGATGGTCCATGGTGTTGTGGTCCAGATGAGAGCGGAAACGGGCCGCTCCCCAAGGGCTTTTTGCTTGGCGGCAAGTTCCTCAATGGACTCCTTTGCCATCTTGAACTCTACGTAGATCGAAGGTGAGTTATGAGGTGCGTAATCGACCTCCGCTTCTGCCAGCGCTGTTTGGCAATGAATGCACCAATGCACTGGTTTCTTACCTCGATACACCATACCTTGCTCGACGAATTTACCCAGTGCCCGGACGATTGCGGCTTGGTAGCGAAAAGCCATGGTCAGGTAGGGTTCCGACCAAGTTCCGAGTACACCCAGGCGCTTGAAGTCTTCACGCTGCACGCCAACGTAGGTTTCAGCGTAAGTCCTGTATGCTCGGCGGAGATCGGCTTTACTTAGATCGCGTTTTCTTGAGCCAAGCTCACGGTCTACCTTGAGTTCAATTGGGAGTCCGTGACAATCCCAGCCGGGCACGTATGGGCTGTCGAACCCAGACATTGTTTTGGCCCGTACGACAAAATCCTTAAGGATCTTGTTGAGTGCTGTGCCGATGTGAATGCGCCCGTTAGCGTAAGGTGGACCGTCGTGCAGAACGCATTTAGGTGCTCCAGCACGGTGAGCACGAATTTGCTCGTAGAGTCCGGTCTCTTCCCAGCGCGCAATCGCTTCGGGCTCAGCCTTCTGCAGGCTTGCCTTCATAGGGAACTCGGTGCGTGGGAGGTTGAGGGTTGATTTCCAGTCGGCCATGAAACGTTGTCAGTTGCTAGGTTCGTGCTAGGCTACCTCCGGAGCGCCTCGCTGCCCCCTAGTTTGCCTGATCATTGTAGTGCAATTTAGCGAGACAACACGGAGCCGAACCCAGACTCCTGGCGAATTAATATAACGCCGACGTGGTCGATCTTTGTGTTGAGGTGGCTGTTCCGTCCATTCGTGCGACAATGTTTGACAACGGATGTAGCGTGCCTTGGCTTCGTCGACCCACACGATACGGATGTTGAAGGCGCCAACTTTCCACGATGTTGAGTCAGCCCTTCCGATTTCGCGATCTCCATACGCTGGATGAACTAAAGCGTGTGGTCGAACTTGAGACGATTGTCTGGGAGTACACAGATCTCCAGGATGTAGTTCCAGTACCGATTCTAGCGATCAACGTGAAGCGTGGTGGGATCCTGATAGGCGCATTCGATGAGTCCGAGGCGATGGTGGGATTCGCTTACTCGCTACCGGGCTTGAAATCTGGTCACCTGATTCAATGGTCACACATGCTCGGAGTGTTAGAGGCGCACCGCAATACTGGCCTCGGCCGGTTGCTTAAGCTGGAGCAGCGGAAGCGAGCGCTCGAGATGGATATTAAAGTGATCGAATGGACTTTCGACCCGATGCAGTCGATGAACGCGCACTTTAATCTAACGAAACTTGGTGCTGTGATAATCGAGTACGAAGAAAATATTTATGGTGAGTCAAGTAGCTCGCTCCACCGAGGAACCCCGACAGACCGTTTTGTAGCAGGGTGGAATCTGGAATCATCCCGCGTTCTTACTCGAATCGCTGGGACTACAGATGACATACCCATTGCCAGCGAGCTGCCGTTGATTAACGAAACCAACGTTGAGGATGTTTGGCTTACTTTCAAATCTTGGGATTCGAAACTTACACAACCTCGTCTTCGGGTTGAGATTCCGACTGGTTTTGGGGAAATGCAGCGCTCGTCACCCGACAGGGCTCGCGATTGGCGCACTGCCAGCCGCGACATGTTCACCACTTATATGGCTCGTGGCTACCAGGTAGTTGAATTCGTCTTCGACCGTGCGGCTGGGCGCGGTTGGTACTTCCTAGAACGGTGATGGTTCGAAGGGACTCGATTGTTATCCGGGCGGCCAGGTGAGAGCGCGTCCGCCAAGCAGGTGCAGGTGGATGTGAAAGACGGTTTGCCCCGCCCCACGGTTGCAATTAAAGACGGTACGATACCCACTGTCCGCGATACCTCGTTCCTTGGCGATAGCAGCGGAACGCCAGATCATTTCACCAACGAGTTCCTTGTCGCTAGGAGTGAGGTCATTAAGAGTTTCCACATGCTGGCGTGGCACGATTAGTACGTGTGTCGGCGCTCGCGGGCTGATGTCCTCAAATGCCACAAGTGTCTCATCTTCGTACACAATTGTGGCCGACACCTCGCCTTTGACAATTCGGCAAAACAGACAGTCACTCATCGGTTATTCCGATACGTTGCCACGCCAACGCGGGGCAACCCTTGAATGTCGTGGACGACTTGTATATCGGTTAGATGAGTAGCGTTGGCAATCTGCCTAAACACCGCTTCTTGATCGCACCCGAACTCAACTATAAGTGAACCGTTATTGACGAGTTTGAGGCTAGCTTTCTCGATAAGCGCACGCAGTGTCTCAGTACCGCCGGCTCCGCCGTTCAGCGCAAGGTGCGGTTCGTGGTCTCGCACCTCCGGTGCTAGGTGCTGCATTGCCTGGGCCGTTACGTAGGGCGGATTTGACACGATTAGGTCAAGGGGTCCGGAAAGACCTGCTAACTGCGGGCCGTGCCGTAACTCGATCCGATCCGAGACGCCATGACGTTTGGCATTGGCCTGAGCAACGGCCAGTGCCGGTTGGGAGATGTCCGTTGCGACGATCGTCATATTAGGAAATTCAATGGCAAGTACGACGGCGATACAGCCCGACCCGGTACCCACGTCGACGAGCACACCGTTTATTGATCGATCAGGTCTAAGTTGTAGGACGGTTTCGATAAGGAGCTCTGTTTCAGGTCTAGGAATTAAAGTGTCTGGTGTTACAGCGAATTCCAAGCCCCAGAACTCGCGCTTACCCGTTAGATAGGCCACTGGTTCTCGCCGCGCGCGCCGCGCAATCAGAGAAATGTACTCTTTGTCGAATGCCCGGGTGATTTTCTGGTGGCGTTCGGTGAAATAGGTCGCACGGTCCCACCCGAGAAGGTGGCGTGCAAGGACCTCCGCATCGAGGCCGGCTTCTTCCGGACGGATTCCCGACTCGATCAGTCTTGTGCAAGCGGCATTCACCAGAGAGAGGATACTCACGGTTTGAGGGATACCTCTTGGACTTGTTTAAGCTCTTCGGATTGGAAATGGGTCACAACCTGCTCAATCAAATCTGATAAATCACCGTTCAACACTTCAGTAAGCTGGTGCGTCGTGAAGTTAATACGGTGATCCGTGATTCGGTTTTGCGGGAAGTTGTATGTGCGGATTTTTTCTGAGCGTTCGCCAGTACCGACTTGACTGCGTCGGTCTTGGGCAATGGCATCCTGTTGTTTTTGAAGCTCGAGCTCGTAGAGTCGTGAACGAAGAACCTTCATTGCCTTCGCCTTGTTCTTGATCTGTGATTTTTCGTCCTGCTGCGATACCACAATTCCCGTCGGTAGGTGGGTCACACGCACGGCTGAATACGTGGTGTTAACACTTTGTCCTCCCGGGCCGCTTGAACAGAATGTGTCGATCCGAATTTCCTTCGGGTCGATTTGAATATCGACATCTTCGGCTTCAGGAAGTACGGCGACAGTCGCCGTTGATGTATGAATCCGGCCGCTTGCTTCAGTTGTTGGTACGCGCTGAACCCGGTGCACGCCACTTTCGTACTTTAGTCGGCTATACACTCGGCGTCCCTCAATAATCGCGATAACTTCTTTAATGCCGCCTATACCGGTCTCGTTAATCGAAAGCATGTCGATCCGCCATCCTTGGCGCTCGGCAAATCGACTGTACATCCGGAAGAGATCGGCTCCAAAAATACCGGCCTCGTTTCCACCTGTGCCTGCCCGAATTTCCAGAATCACGTTTTTTTCATCGTTAGGGTCCTTGGGAACGAGGAGCAATTTAATGTCGGCGAGTAAGGTGTCCTCACGTTCGCGCAGGACGTGAAGCTCCTGCTCTGCGAGGTCGTGCATCTCGCCGTCAGTCGAATTTAGGAGTTCTCGAGCCTGTTCGATTTCGGCCAAGATACCTTTGTAGTCGCGAAACTTTTCGACTAACGGCTGAATGTCAGCGAGTGCTTTGGCATGTTTACGATACTGCGCGGAATCAGATTCAGCACTCAAATTGCTGATGCTCTGCATCAGTTCGTCGTACCGTGTTTCAATCGCAGTCAGTTTTTCGAACATAGCCGGACCCAGTGTCAGCCGGGAAATTCTCCACCCGAGACAGGAGGAAGGAAGGCCACCTCATCGCCATCATCGAGTACCGTTTCCATTTTTGCGTATTCAGCATTCACCGCCGTTGATATCGACCCTGTGTAGGTACTGATGTCAGGAAACTCCTCCACTAGATCGTCCCATATCCTTTGTGCAGTTGTGCCAGTTGGTACGTCGCGGTTCAGCTCAGCCACGCCGACAATGTCGCGAAGGCGGGCGAACACGCGAATGTTCACACGCATGCCCGTCGGAACGCTTCCTCGCGTGCTGCTGCGTCATCAGGATCGGTTGTGGCACCCTCGATCCACACGTCACCGTCTTTGAAGAACTCTCGTTTCCAAATCGGTGCGATCTGTTTCACTCGTTCGATCGCGTATCGACTGGCCGCGAATGCATCGGCGCGATGTGGCGCCGCCACGACGATCGCCACGCTAACTTCGCCGATGGTTAGGACTCCGATACGATGGTGTAGAGCAAGTTGAGCGGTTGGCCATCGTTCGACAATTTCGTTGTCGATTCGTTTGAAAGCGCGCAGCGCTAATGGTTCGTAGGCCTCGTATTTCAACTTGACGACGCGGCGTCCAAGATTGGACTCACGCACTAGTCCGAGAAATGAGGCCACTGCACCAGTACCCTCCGAACCGTCGCTTATTGGAGCATCATGGACGCACCTGATCAGGGCATCGAGATTTAATCGCTCCGTTGTCACCGCGAGTCGAGCAAGACCCATCATGGGAAGTATAGCAGTCGGGAAACCAAGGCCTCTTGTCCTTGATTTCGAACGCATCTCCTAGCGGTAAACTCACCCGAGTCTCACTGCTAGCACTTCCAAAAGTGGCCGAGAGGTCCGTGTCCGCTTCCAAATGGTAGCCCGTGGCGAATCGCCTGCGCGACGTAGTGTTTGGCGCCCGAGATGGCGTCCGGCGTCGGGAGTCCCAGTGCCAAGTTAGCTGCCACGGCTGCGGCAAATGTACACCCAGTGCCGTGTGTTTGACGGGAGGGGAGGCGTGGGCCACTCAACTCTAGGTACTCGTGACCGTCGTAGACAAGGTCGACCGCATCTGCTGTTGGGATGTGTCCGCCCTTGATCACGACCGTTCCCGGTCCAAGATCGTAGATACGCCGGGCAGCTTCTCTGGCCGATCCAAGCGAGTCGATCTCAATCTTGGCCAGCACTTCCGCTTCCATAGCGTTTGGGGTTACAACAGAAGCGTGAGGTAAGAGCATTCGGCGAACAGCGTCAATAGCTTCTTCGGCCAACAAGCGTGCACCGCTTTTAGCAACCATCACGGGGTCCACAACGATGTGGGGTGTAGGCAGCGATGGTAATAGTGTCGCAACCCTTTCCACGATTTCTGGTGTTGCCAACATGCCAGTCTTTACAGCATCCACGCCAATGTCATCAGCAACGACATTAACCTGCGCGACAATCAATTCTACTGAAAGATTCTCAACCGCTTCGACGCCGAGAGTATTCTGAGCGGTAACGGCTGTAATAGCGCACGTCCCGTATACGCCGTGTGCAGCAAAGGTCTTCAGATCGGCTTGGATACCCGCACCGCCACCCGAGTCGCTTCCCGCAATTGTCAGTGCTGTCTTCATCGGCTAAGATGTCGCTATGTCAAGGATAGAGGGTTTGCGCACTCTTGGAGTCCCTTCGGCGTCTCTGCCTCTAGTATTGCACTGGACCCGTTCCAGCGAGTACGGCCAGCTGGTTAGGACGTTGGCGGTGCTATTTTTCGCTGCACTGATTGCATCGGCGGCCCAGATAAGCATCCCATTGCCATTGACGCCAGTCCCTCTGACGCTTCAACCAACAATTGTACTGCTAAGCGCCGCTGTATTGGGTGCCCGTTTGGGTGCGACCTGTCTCGTGCTTTATCTCGCAGCCGGTGTTGTCGGTTTCCAGGTATTTACTTGGTCGCCTTGGCTACCGCTAGGTGTTGGTCGCCTCCTTGGACCGACCGGTGGGTACTTACTGGCCTATCCGATCGCGGCCTATCTAGTCGGCTGGCTCGTTCAGCGCGGAATGGATCGACGATACATTACCTCTGTTGGAGCGATGCTGGCCGGGCTCGCTGTAATCTATCTTGGCGGTTTTGCTTGGCTGCTGGTGTTTACCTCACCGGAATGGAGCACGCAGGCGGCGGCCAAACTCGGTGTCTATCCCTTCCTACTGGCTGACGCGGTTAAACTTTGTCTTGCCGCGGCCCTACTTCCTAGTTTTAGGCGATTCACGACTGGCCGTTAGCACCATTTTTTGCGGTTTCGATTTCTGGTCTTTGGTTCCTAGAATAGTAACCAAAGACGGAACTTGCCGTCAGTATGGCCTATTATAGTTAGGTATGTTGTCGCAATTATTCGAGAGCGTTCTCGATTTAATCGTGCAGACGTCGACCAATCTTCCACCAGACGTCCGCGCAGCCATGTCGCATACCGTGGGTTCTGAATCTTCTGGCAGCCGGTCTTCTCAAGCGCTCGACATCATTTCACTGAACATCGATCAGGCCTCCGACTGTGAGGGGGCGATCTGTCAAGACACCGGGATGCCAACGTTCGAAATTCAAACGCCTGTCGACGTCAATCAGATTGTAATGCACCGGGAGATCCATCGGGCCGTTGTGGAAGCGACTGAGCAGGGCAAGCTTCGACCGAATTCAGTCGACTCAATCACGGGCAAGAATTCTGGTGACAACCTCGGACCTGGGACGCCGATCATCCACTTTAATCAATGGGAGCGCGACGAGATTGAGATCCGATTGTTACTGAAGGGTGGCGGTTGTGAGAACATGAACGCCCAGTATGCCTTGCCGGCCGAGCTGACGCACTTGGGTCGTGCCGATCGGACACTCGAGGGCGTCCGAAAGTGTATTCTACATGCCGTATGGCAGGCTCAAGGTAGGGGCTGTAGTCCTGGTGCAGTCGGAGTGTGTGTTGGCGGCGACCGAACGTCGGGCTACTCCCATGCTAAGGCTCAGCTCTTTAGATTGCTGGACGACGTTAATCCCGACTCTCGTCTGGCGGACCTCGAGCGTTCTGTGATGGCTACGGTTAATGGGCTCGGTGTGGGCACGATGGGGTTTGGGGGTGACGTGTCGCTTATTGGGTGCAAGATTGCTGCACTCAATCGGCTTCCCGCGAGTTTCTTTGTATCCGTTGCGTATGATTGTTGGGCCTTCCGTCGGCTAGGAGTCGTGCTTGATAAGGAATCTGGAGCGATCCGCCGCTGGCTTTATCGTGACCCTACGATGCCAGTAATGCGAATGACCGCGGTTACCGACACCGGGTTCTCGAAAACTGGGCAGGAAGTAGTGCTAATGGCGCCGATTGATGAAGCTACGATCAGGAAACTTCGCGTTGGCGATGTTGTGTTGGTTTCTGGCCGTGTCTATACGGGGCGTGATGCTGTTCACACGTATCTAATGGAGCACAAGTCTCCGGTCGATCTCCGGGGTGGCGTTCTTTATCACTGCGGCCCCGTCGTTGTACGCGAAGGTGAAGGGTGGCGTATTACAGCCGCGGGACCAACGACCAGTATCCGTGAGGAGCCATACCAGGGAGAGGTTTTGAAGCGCCATGGAATTCGGGTGGTGATTGGAAAAGGGGGCATGGGAGCTGAGACACTTGCAGCACTTCAAGAGACTGGCGCGGTCTATCTAAATGCCATTGGTGGCGCTGCCCAGTTCTACGCACGCGCGATTGAGCGGGTCGACGGTGTATCCCTTCTGGACTTCGGTACCCCCGAAGCGATGTGGCATCTGCAGGTGCACGACTTTCCAGCCATCGTGACGATGGATGCGCATGGTGCTAGTCTTCACCGTGAAGTTGAAAAAGACTCCGGTGAACGACTGGCAACTATGTGACTACGTCTCTCTCTTTAGTTCGTTATAGGACCGCCGGCACAACCAGCATCATTTGATTCCCCTAGAGGTGCTTCAGGAAGCGGCGGACGTACGAGATTTCGTTCCATGGCTCGTACATCGCCAGCCGTCGTCGCGAGATCCTCAATTGGTAGAAGGATGGACGGAATCGCCTCGTTCACTTCGATAACCTTTAGGTAACCGCAGCACACCTCACAGAATAAAAGCTGTAGTGAAGGTTGACCTGGTGTTGGCGGTTCATGCTGAATCTCTGGTGACAAGCAGTATGGGCATGCGGGTTCTTGGAGCTTCCATCCGGCACCGCAGAAGGAACACCTCAGAGTGACATCGCACTCCCGGCATTCGCCGAGGGCAGGCCAGGAGCCACATATGAGGCATGTTCCATGGCCCCAAGCATTAATAGCCTTACGGACCTTAGGTTCGATGCCGTCATTGGTAAGGATTGCTCTCTGGAACTCATGAGCAATGGGTCCAACAGTCAGTTCGGCAACTAACCACAGAAGATCCGGCGCTAAGCCAGGGTGGATGGCACCCGTTCGGATATCGTTTTGGCGGCGAGTTAGTGATGCGTTCAGGAGCGAGGTTGTGCTGAGCCGCTGTTCTTGAATCGCGTGGTCGACATGTCGGGCCGCGTCGCCTGCGCCGCCGATCGCCAGAATGTTACATAGGTCGCATAACCCGGGTTCGAGGATTTCTGTTGGTAGATCAACACGGTGTTCATGTAGTAGGGCACGCGACATGCTAAGCGTAGTTACTATCACTGTCGTTTCAATGTCAGGTGGTGTCCAATTTGATTGCTCGAGTGCTTCGGTTAACCCAGCAATTCGTCGGACGAGAGATCGCTGAAGTGTGACAGCTGCTGCTAACTCAGGGGTGTCAGCCTCGATCTGGCACCATCGTGCTTCGGCGCGTTGCAGTGAGTCTTCTAAGTTGAAATCCTTACGGGTCATCTGAGTAAGTATGTCGTAGTCGCACGCGTGACATCTTATCGTGGTCTCGGAGTATGACGCGTCGATCTAATTACTGACAGGTTCTTGTCGGTCGAGGATTAAACGGTTCTGTGTATCCTAGCGGAGCTTGCCGGGCTTTCTCTTATAAAGCTATAATCAACTCTGGTCAAGGGAGACTTCGCGCATATGAGTGGACTTATTAACGTGACTCCGACTGCGGCTACCAAGATTCAGGCGCTTCTTAGCGAGGAAGACAAGCAGCTGGCAGGACTTCGTGTTTTCGTGCAGGGTGGTGGATGCTCAGGGTTTCAGTACGGCTTGATGATTGAGGAGGGCGAGGGCGACGCGGAATCCGATCGCGTGTTCGAGTCAAATGGGGTCAAGCTGTTCGTTGATCCGATCAGTATCCGATACCTCACAGGTGCCGAAGTAGACTTCGTCGATAATCTAACAGGCGGTGGATTCACCATTAAGAATCCGAACGCCAAGTCCACCTGTGGTTGTGGTTCGTCGTTCGGTGTTTAAGTTTCAGCTGTCGATTAGTTTCGGACCACGCGTCTGTTAGTCCGGCTACGGCCGTGGTTGTACTGAGAAAGTCATTGTGATTCCGTGACGATGGAACAGCCGGCTGCCTACGTAGACCGTCTCCGCCCTGCTGGTGGGAAGCGTTCGGGTAAGCGCGATCTGATCGTCGATGTGTTCCTCCGTCAGGAGGGTCACCTAAGCGCTGATGACCTGGCCAGTCTCGTTAAGAAGGAAGACAATAAAATTGGTCGGGCCACCGTGTACCGGGCGCTCCAGTGGATGGTGGCTGCTGGGATCGCACGCAAGGTCGATTTCGGCGAAGGCCATTTTCGATTCGAGCACTCGTATCGACATCCGCGACACTTCCACTTGCTATGCAAGGCTTGTGGGCGCTCATCTGAGTTCCTCAGTTCAGATATTGAGTTATTGATTGAAGAAATCGCTTCAGTCCAGCGGTTCACAACCAGTCAAAACGTGTTGCAGGTGTACGGTACGTGCGACGCGTGCAAGACAGGGAGTAAATCTGTAGACAATGTCGCGACAACGGAGTTGCTATTCGCGCGTGACGCCCTTCGTATTGCTATTGCGACTGAGCGGAGTGGACTGGCGTTCTATTTGAAGGCTTCGAGCATTACCAATGACAGGAACGGGCGCAAGGTGTTTCAAAAATTGGCCGAGGAAGAGCGCGAGCACCTGGAATGCCTAGAGAAACGATATAAGGAGATACTCGCCCAAGATCCGCAGTTAGAGGTTCGACCTACGTTCTTGTTCTTTAAGGGAGCAGCGGATGGTCTGTTCACGGTAGGCACCGAAGAGCTACTAAAAGGTGTCGATGCGAAACAAGCGTTCATGATTGGTATTAAGTGTGAGCGTGGATCACACCGCTTCTTTAAGCGGTACGGTGAGCGTTTCGAAGACTCTGAAGGTAAACAGATTTTCTTGGATTTTGCCGACGACGAACGTGAGCATCTTGAGTTGCTGATTCGTGAATCCCGCGCCTTATTTAAGCGATCACCACGAAAACGGCCAAATGCTAAGCGCTCCTCCCGTTCAACCCGCCGTGCGAGTGCTTAATACTGGTAACATCGGCCTGAGAAGTCTACCTCGAGTCCGGAATCGAGAGTCGTGATCGACCTTCACCTACACACCACAGCGTCTGACGGTGCTTACTCGCCCGAAGAGTTGTTGTTACTGGCGTCGTCTGTTGGTGTACGGACTCTTAGTATTACGGACCACGATACGATGGCTGCCGTTCCGAAGGCATCAGCACTTGCGGACTCCTTCGGAGTGGAGTTGCTAGCAGGCATCGAAATTACGGCAGTGTGCGACGGCCATGATATTCACATTCTGGGCTACTTTCTGACGGTTCGTCCCACGGGACTTGACACCTTTCTTGCTGCCCAACGGCGGCACCGAACTGACCGTTTACGGGAGATGGCCAATCGACTGACAGTTTTAGGCGTTGGTGTGGACATCGATCGATTGCTGGCCGAACGTGCCGCTGCCGGTCGATCGCCGGGGCGTCCGCATTTGGCTGAAGCCTTGGTAGCTGCGAGGCACGCCACATCTGTTCAGGAGGCCTTTGAACGTTGGCTTGGTGATGGTCGCGCTGCGTGGGTGCCACGGCACGGACCTTCACCTGAGCAGGTGATAGAGACTATTTCGCGGGCTGGTGGTGTCGCTTCACTGGCCCATCCTGGCCTAACTGGTAATCGTCGGCTGGTGAGCCGCTTAGCTGAGGTGGGGCTGGAAGCTGTGGAGGTGTACCATGGTCAACACGATCTGGTAACCAAGAAGCGACTTCTCAAACAAGCACGTAGCTTGGGGTTGGCAGTCACTGGAGGGTCGGATTTTCATAGTGATGCTGATCATCGCTCTAGTCATTTGGGACGGGTCGGTCTTCCAGTGATGGAGCTTCAGGGTTTGCGCGATCGGTTGACGCGTGCCGATCGCCGTATCGAGACCGACCAAAGCGATTCTGAGTAGCGGCGACTTTAAGAATAAACGAATGCCATCAGCGCTCCTAACGGCTACCACGCTCTCTGTTCTTGGCTTGGCTGCGAGTGTTGTCTTGGGTCAGTTTGCGGCAACCTCACAAGAGGTGATCCAGCACGTGTCGCTAGCCGTATTTGTAACAATGATGACACTGCTCTCTCATTCGATGCTCATGTTTTATTTAATCGGGAAGGGCAAGGCGGTTCGAGAAGCAGTCACAGAGGCGAGTTTGTCAGCAGACTTCGTCGTCGAAATCTCGCGTGCACGCAAACCGGTTTTCTCAGTTGGCATGCCTGCAATACTTCTGACAATCGTAGCCGCGGTAATAGGGGCCGGTGTTGATACTGGGGCCATACCCAGTTGGTTTCATGGGCTGTTCGGATACTGCGCCGTATTGAGTAACGTCATGTTGCTCCGTGCCGAATATATTGCGTTGGCCGCAAGTACACGCACTGTTGCCAAGGTGAATCGCCTATTAAGTGTCTGAAGTTCTAGGACCGCTCTAATCCTGGCGATCTGTATCGCCGATGTCGGCCAGTAACAACGCGGACGTCGAAGACGCCCGCGCTCTTTTTCACGATAGAAGGTCAACCGAGTTGGGGTGGCCGCCGACTCGGTGCGTTCAACCTGAAGTTACTCGACTGTGAAAGAGACCATAGCGTTCAAGCCTTCAATCGTCCGATGCTCCCCATCGCCGATTTGTAGGCAAACACGATGAGGGCCGGGTTCAAATTGCATGTCAATCATGAATGAACCAGTGCCAAAATGTACCCACGGATCCGCCTGTGGAATCACCTCGCCAGCTGGGAGACAGTCGGTGTCAATACCAATGTGGTGGTGTCCAAAACCCTGGCGGATTGTAGGTGGATCGGTCACCGGCTCAATCACGAAGTTTTCAGCCCCAAACATCAAATGCACAGGGCTGCTAACCGTGGCACCCTCTTCCGGGGCAAGGAAGGAGACGCGCGGTGACGTATCCATCGGTGATTCTTCGACTGCCGGTTCTTCGACAACGGTGTCAGGCTCCTGGGCCGTCTCCTCGCCGCCGCCGCATGCGGTCGTGGTGATCGCTCCACCTGCTATCAACATAACTAGAACGAAACGGGTCGAACTGCATAACACTTCTGTGTACTCATTACGATGCATTGCCACTCTCCTCGGCGATCAAACCACACCATGGCGCCTATGTTCGAAAGGAGCCGTCCACGCGATGCCCACCTCAGTGCCGCTTCAGCCTTATAAAAAGAGATGTGGGTCAGGATTAACAGGGGACCACTATATAGCAAGGCCATATTGAACCGGTTGAAATGGCGGAAGCGCCTGGGAGTCGAACCCAGCCCCCCTGCTGAGCAGGGAGCGACCGATTTTGAAGACCGGGAGGGCCACCGGGCCCCGTTCGCTTCCAGGGACGCCCAGGCGGGTTACGCCCGGTGTATTCGGATAGAGGCCACACTCAAAACACTCGGAGCGGGGGGAGCGAAGCGCACTGGCTCGTGCGGGAACGGGAATTCTGACTAGCTCTCGATGAGTTGGACCTCGCCAGCGCGGGGACCCTTGGCAGATTCTTCTACAACGAACTCCACACGTTGGCCCTCACGGAGCAATTCGAACACAGCACCTCGCACCGCACTACGGTGGAAGAAGTGTTCGATTCCACCCTCATCGCGGATGAAACCAAAGCCTTTGTCAATGAGGAGTCTCGCAATCGTGCCGCTTGACATACCCTTATTCCTCCGATCTTCCCTCGGCCAAACTACGGCCCAACTTCCGGCCTTTCCAACAACTTCAAAGCCGGATTGCGCTGTCTTGGTGTCACGATTCACCCGACACCAGGGTCGGCGCAAAGAGCGCCAAGTGTGGTGCATTCCTAGAAGGAAGTCAAGCTAACGGCAGACTTTACCGGCATTCGAGACATCATGGTTGGACGGTGGTGACGACTTCTGACTACCCGATCATAAATTAGCGCTCTATAATTCGAGAAAGCCCATATCTATCCAGAGATTGGCGCTGTTCTAGGAGTAGCCGGCTTTGGAGGTGGGTAGGTGGTCCAAAAGTGTCGGCCACACCGTGAGCAGACCCAAAACTGCTGCGGCTTCCACTCCGCACCAGGGGAGGGGTCAGCCATGTCCATCTGGGTACCGCACCGCTGGCATCTAATTTGGATGGAAACATCAGGCATGCCAAGATTCTAACACGATGGCTCACGCCAACGACCTACGCCCAAGGACTGCTAGACTGGTAATAGTGTCTGCCCTTGGTTTACTAGAGGCCTCGTCATGATCCCTGGTGTGATCCTAGCAGGTGGTGCGTCATCCAGGATGGGGCGCGCCAAAGCTCTACTGCCTACTGCCAACGAAGGTCAGACTTTTCTTTCCCAGCTCGTGAGAACACTTTGGGCCGGTGGCGTGGATGACGTTGTGGTCGTGGTTTCGTCAACGTCTGGAGATGTTGAGCGTGTACTCTCCAAGGAGTCGCTAAGTTGTCGCCTTGTCGTAAATCATCAGCCCGAGCGTGGCCAGATTTCGTCAGTGCTTACTGCATTAGCCGCAATCGACAGACCTGGAGTGACAGGCATGCTGGTCACCCTAGTCGACGTTCCGTTAGTGAGTCCGGAGACGATAAGCCGTATCCTTGCAGCGTTTCGCACCCGACACGGGCCGGTTGTACGACCAGCCTCCGGCGCTAAGCACGGTCACCCTGTGGTGTTTGGTCGGGAGGTGTTCGACGATCTGCGACAGGCCGATCAATCTGTCGGGCTCAAATCCGTCATCCGTGCTCATGAGGCGGCCATTATCAACGTTCCCATCGATGACCCAGGTGCATTCATCGATATTGATGACCCCGAAGATTACGTGCGATTTATCGGCCCTTGGCCATTTAGCAAGTCGTTGCGTTGATTGGGACTGTTACGGTCAGATAAGATGTACGCCTGCCGCGCGGCAGTTTGGGGCCAGTGGCGCAGTTGGGAGCGCGCGTGAATGGCATTCACGAGGTCACGGGTTCGACCCCCGTCTGGTCCACCATTTTTCCCTTCCTTTGACAATCGGTCTCAACCGAAGAGTCTTTCGACGTGTATCCTGCAGCTTTTCGGTTTCCGTCTAGTGATAAGCGACTCAGTACTCCGAGAACATCCGACGAATTTCTGTAACATCGCTGGTTCTCGTCAAGGCCAACATCAGCAGAATGCGAGCCTTGAGTGGGGCTAGGTCTTGTGCGGCGATTCGATGAGCGATGCCCAGTCGGCGGCTTTCTGGCATGCCTTGTTCGAGTGGCGGTAGTTGGCGTGGTATGACGCGCCCGCTCCCGCTACGTGTGCTCATGACGGTGAATACACCTCGTTTGTGCGCGTAGGCCATTGCTTCGTTTTGGGTACCGCTCGTCGCACCAGCGCCGGCTGCTGCGACTACGATGCCATGAGCTCCGGCATCGACGACCGACTCGATCAAGTCCCCGGAAGCGCCCTGGTAGACCAAAATTACGTCAACGCGAGGCAATTCCGTGACGCCAGCCAGATCAAATTCGCTCCGGTAAGTGTGACGGCGCAACATGTTACGGTAGTAAACGACACCATCGCGGTCCACGAGGCCAAGGACTCCATAACCTCTTGTTGCGAATGTGTGTAGACGCAGAGAGTCGGTCTTGGTCACCTCTCGGGCTGAATTGATTTCCCCATTGAGCACGACGAGGGCACCTTTACCACGAGATTGAGGTGCGGCCGCTACACGAAACGCCTGCTGCAGGTTCGCCGCGCCCTCATATCCGAGCGTACTTGGATTGCGCATCGCGCCCACCACGACGACGGGACGTTCACTTCTGACCGTCAGATGCAAGAAATAAGCTGTTTCTTCAAGCGTGTCGGTTCCGCTCGTGACGACAACGCCAGCCAATCCTGGGTCCTCGGCAAGGACGTGGTTCACGCGCCGCGAGAGTTGTAGCCATTGGTTCAGTGTTAGCCGGGAACTTGAGACATTAGCGAACTGTTCCGCCTCGACCTGCGCGTAGTTGGTCAGGTTCGGAACGAGCTCAATAAGTTCTTTAGCCGTTAGGCGGCCACCCTCCCGATTCGAAATCGTTCCGCCAGTGGCGATCAAACGCACGCGGGCCGAAGCCATTTCTTGTGCCGCTATGGAGGTTCCAGTCAGTAGAACTGCGACAAGAACCAGAATGAAAGCCTGGACAACACGCCCCATGGACTCTCCCTTCGATGTCCCGCCAAGCAAGCGGCCTAGGCCTTGGGACCGGATTTATACTGACTTCTGCGCTTTACGATGAGCAAGTGTCAACCAGTTGGTCAGCTGCTGCGCCGCCTCATCTGGCGTGTCGCCATAGAATGGCATAAGTGCCGACGCGCCAGCCCGCACGCCACCGAGTCTGGCGCACCAAGTCGTCCGACTGACTAGAGACACCTCAATCTCATATTCGCGTCCGTTGATGACTTCTTCGAAGCGTTGAACGATCACGGTGATGAATAAAGAGTTATCAATTGGCCAAATAAGTGAGATGCCGATTCTATTCGTTCACCGATCCTGGTCAAGCGGAAGAAATGTCGAAAGGGTAGTCGTAGGTCGTAATTGGATTGCATTGCGCAGAAACAGTAATAACTAAGAAAATGTAATCAGGATATTGTTCACAGGGTATTCACGTTTCTTCCACACTTTTTCAACAGTTGGTGTGACCTCGTCTGAGCTGTGACCTACTTTGTCACCTTGTGGTGGCATTCTTAGTCTGGATTAAGTGTAACCACCTAATAGAAGTGATGGTTCGCCGTTTGGGAAGGAAGCACATAACTTGGGAATAGAGGCGGTCACTCCTCGACGCACCCGCCTTCTTAGGGCGCAGGATCTTCAGTCTTTTCAACGTGCCATCGTTGACACTATCGCGCGCCCAGGTCAGACAGAGCCTGAATCTAGCGCCGTGATCGTGCCTTCCCGGTCCGCCGCTACCCAACTCCGGTACACCATCGAAGCACTGACCAACAGTAGCGAGCAGTTTTCTGCATTACTCACACGCTCTGAGTGGTACGCGTGCTTGCATCAACGCCTCCCGGGCTCACCTCCTGCACTTTCGGACTGTGAGCGAGAATTCCTGCTAGCTGAAGCTGCAAGAGACACTGTTGCCAGTGGTGTTTCGCCGCCATTCATCATTAGGCCAGGTCTGGTTGGGAAAATGCTGGCGTTCTACGATGCGCTCCGTCGGCAGCGGCGAACCTTAGGTGATTTTTCGAGGCTAGCTGTTGGAGAACTGGAGCCCAGTGCACCAATCGATCGTGGTGCGGCACGGATGCTTGACCAGACGAATTTTCTTGTCGACGCCTTTACGGAGTTTGAGGCGCGCGTCACAGCGACGGCTCGACTAGATGAGCACCAACTTCGGGCACGGCTCCTCACGGATGTCTGCCAACCACCGTTTCAACACATCGTTATAACCGTAGGCGAACAACCCGTTTCGACGGATGGTCTCTGGCTCGCCGATTTCGATCTTCTGACCCGGATGCCTCATCTTGAGCAGATTGACGTTGTGGTGACTGAGGAATTGCTCGCGTGTGGTTTCCTTGAGCGAATCCACGAACTCTTGCCTGGCATTAGAGAAGAGCGTGTTGAGACCTCACAAAGTCGTCAGCCGAGTCTGGAAACACCTGTCGATGCGGAGAAGACCTATTTTGTCCACCGTGACCGCGAAGAGGAGCTGTGGGCAATCGCGAGGCGCTTGAAAAAGGATCGTCTCACCGACGCCGCTCAGGAAACCGCAGCTGACGGTGGGGTCGGCGTCGTCTTTCAGCGTCCTTTGCCTTACTTATATCTCGCTGAGCAAATCTTCGGTGGGTCGAAGATTTCTTTCGAGACAGCACACGGATTTCCACTTGCGGCCGAGCCTTATGCGGCGTTCGTTGACCTTGTCCTGGACGTCGTGATCTCCAAGTTCGCTAGGGACGATCTGACCGCGTTGCTAAGATCGCCGCATTTGCCCTTAGCCAGTTGTAATGACGACGGCAAGGTCACTCCGCTGTCGGCGGAGTCCATAAGCGTGCTCAGCCGAAATTTAGAGCAGGCCGGGCACGTTGGGGGGCGAGATGGCTTGAACCAACTCGCCGACTCTTGGCATCAGCGCTCCGATGCCGAAGAACTTCGCCACCCGTTGAATACTGCGTTGGCGATCGTTGATGCCTTGGCTCCACTTGAGATTGTTTCCTCCGCATCCGAGGAATGGCATATTTTGCTCACCTTCCTCAAGAGGGGTGACCCTGTGAATGTTGGGTTGGAGGCTGAACGGGAGCGACAGAGTCGAGTCCGCGAGGCAGTCTACAGCGTCATCGGACAGTTAGAGAAGGCTGCCAAAGTATCCGCCGGTCCTTCGGTAACCCCGAGCGAGTTGAAAGCAAGCTTTCGCCGTCGGATCGAAGCAGAGGTATTCACGCCCCATTACGATCGAGGTGGCGTACGTTTCGTCGATGCCGCAGCGGCCAAGTATGGGCGCTTCCGGGTTCTATGCGTCGTTGGTTTGGTTCATGGCGAATGGGCCACTATGCCTCCGCGTAATGTCTTTTACCCCACGACCATACTTCAGCAACTAGGATGGCCTAGTGACGCACAAGTAACACAAATTGGCCGAGCGGAGTTCAGGGACTTATTATTCTTGCCTACTCGACACGTTAGGCTTTCGACCTTTCAACTGGAGCACGATACGCTTGCTACGCCGGCCACACTTCTCGAGGACGCACCCGAGGTCGAACTTTCATTAAGTCTTGAGCCCCAATTTCAAATCAATCGAGTCAGTGCCACTGATATGTTTGCCGGTGGACCGATTGTACCGTCAGTAGTCTCTGGTGAAGTTAGGCAATGGCTGTTGGCACGGCATTCGACTTGCACTGAGCCGGAGCCGATGCCTGGCGTCATTAGCGCTCTCGAGCCACGGCCCTACACGGTGAGTCGTGTTGAGCAATATCTTAACTGTCCGTTCAAGTACTTTTGCGGGTCGGTACTGCAACTCGATGAAGAGCATGATCTCACTCCAACTCTCACCAGGCGCGCGCAGGGAGAGTTACTTCATGAGATTCTTCGGAAGTTCGTTGAGGCATGGCAAGCTCTCGGTCATTTCGGTTTTGCGGTGGAAGATATCGACGCTGCGCTCACCCTTGCCCAGCGGATTGTTGACCAAGAATTGAAAGTGTTGTCCCCGGTAGATCGCCAGCTTGCGCGGAATCGCCTTCTAGGTTCGGCTGCAGGAACAGGACTAGTTGAACGGTTCATTAGAGTTGAAACTGGTCGCTTGGGCGAAGTTATCGAGTCGCAGGTCGAGCGGCCATTCAGCGGGGAGTTCGAGTTCCTCGACCGTGCTGGGGCCAAGCGCCGCGTTGGTATACGCGGAGTTGCTGACCGAGTTGATTTTCTCTCCGACGGCTCGGTCCGAGTCATTGATTACAAACTCGGTAGACCACCGAAAAGCGGGCGAGCGATTCAACTTCCGGTCTATATGACGTGTGTTGACCAGGATCTCGCAAGAGATCGAAAACAGTCGTGGCGGTCAGGCGAAGCAGCCTATGTCGCCTTTGGAGCTTCAGAGCCCAGGGTGCCAATATTCACTTCTGGCGATGGCGGGGAATCGGTTCTGAATGAGGGTCAGGCGCGGTTCCTCGAGGCCGTTGATGGTATCGAGAGCGGTGAACTTCCGCCGCGTCCTGCGGAGGATCGGCTCTGCTCGTCGTGTGGTTTTGCCGCTGTCTGTCGAAAGGGGAAGCGAGTTTGACGTCTGACCCACGCGTTTCGCGGCGTCCAAATCCAGGAAGCGCCCTGCCGGCAAAGGCTAGGCAGCTTGCTGCAGATCCATCACGTAACCTAGTACTCGAGGCATCGGCGGGTACCGGAAAGACGACAGTGCTGGTCGAGCGTTACCTTAATTTACTCCGAGCTGGTGTCGATCCTTCTAACGTGTTAGCGGTCACTTTTACCCGAAAGGCTGCGGTCGAGATGCGGGAGCGAATCTTCGATGAACTCCGGAACGCGGCCGACCATTCAGAGGAAGCACGTCGCTATTGGCGCTCCTTGCGTGATCGAACCAGCGATATCGCTATTACCACGATCGATGCGTTTTGCTTGTCGTTGTTGCGGGAGTTTCCGCTGGAAGCTGACCTCGACCCGGATTTTGGTGTTGCGGACGAGACTGAAATTCCCCGTTTGATGGCCCAAGCGCTCGACCGAGCACAGCACATTATTATTAGCATGGCAATGCGCGACGAGTGTGTGTCGTTGCTACTCACATACCTAGACACCGCGAATCTTCGACGAGGTCTCGAGCGTTTGTTGCAAGGCCGACTTGTGGCGTCAGAGGCGCTAAGACGATTTCTGACAAAGAGGCCCAAGAGCTTGACCTTGACACAGGTCACGGGACGCGTCGCGCAGAAGTTACAAGATCTTTTTAATGAAGCGCCTGACGGGTTCAGCTCCTTCCTCGCCAATGGCCCAATCGGTCAGCCGGATTTCAGGATGCTATCCGTAGACCTCCGGCGGCTGATGTTGCCCGACGAGATGGAACAGCTGGAGGTGCGTAGTCTCGTTGACCGTCTTTCAGAGCACCTCCTAACACGTGCTGGACGACCCCGCCGCCGGCTCCCGTACCGGTCATCGGATTACCCATCGGACGCAGCTCGTAAATGTCATATCCGTGCGGTCCATCACATTGGACCTCTTTTCGCTGACGTTTTATCTGGATACAGACGTGATTTAGGCGTGATCCTCGCGCGTGGTGTCCGCCGCGCGTATCGGATTGCTGAGCGGGAATACCGCCGTACACTTCGAGCGCACGCAGTGCTGGATTTTACCGACCTTCAAGTGCACGCGCTCGGACTACTTCGACAAATGGATGAATTTGCTCAGAGCCGTTATCGCCTCGAGTCCCGCTATCACCACGTGCTGGTTGACGAATTTCAAGACACTAGCCGCGCGCAGTGGGAACTGGTGTCGTTACTCGTACAGTCGTGGGGGGAAGGAATCGGAATTGTGCAAGCTGCACCCATGCCACCGTCGATATTTGTGGTGGGGGACCGGAAGCAGTCAATCTATCGGTTTCGCGATGCTGACATCGGTCTCTTCAACGAAGCAACTGACTATATCTCCCGTCTGCGGCCTGGCACACCTGTTCGAGCGGCAATCAGCCAGAGTTTTCGGGCCCTTCCTGAATTATTGGCTTTCGTGAATGATCTTTGTGGTTCGATTGACAAGCGACCCCACAGATCTGATGCCTTCCGATTCGAACCGCAAGACCACTTTCCTCTGGACGTTGACAAGTCTGAGCCGAATAGTGGCCAGACTACTGCGCATTCTGATCGCCCATCGCTCGGGATAGCGTTGGGGAACAACGAAGCTTCCTGTGCGTCAGCTATCGCTGGAGAAATCGACCGGCTCATTACCAAAGAGAGTGTACGAGATCCTCACACTGGGCTGAGACGAGCCATTCGGCCAGATGACATCGCGATTCTCTTCCGTTCACGGATTAGTCACCGTGAGTATGAGCGAGCTTTGTCGGCGCGCGGTCTTCCGGCATACGTCTATAAGGGACTTGGGTTTTTCGAGGCCGAAGAGATTCAGGACCTCCGAGTACTTATTAGGTTTTTGGCCGAGCCTTCATCGAATTTCTGGGCAGCCGCGTTCTTGCGATCGGGATTTTCAAGACTTTCGGATGAAGCGATACGAGCGCTTGCACCAGACATTGCTAGCGCGGTTACCGGCACCGATGAACCTGTTAATAACGAACTTCTTTCGATGCAGGATCGTGAGCGAGTTCAGTTAGTTCGGACCGGAATTTCCCGGTGGCTCAAACTTGTCGATTGGATTCCACCTGCCGAACTTGTCGACCGCGTGCTTAATGAGTCGGCTTACCTCTTCGAAACACGAGGACCCCGATCACTACAGGCGAGGGAGAACCTCAAAAAAATGCGCGAACTCCTTCGGCGAATTCAAAATCGCGGTTACGTCACGCTGTCACGGATTGCCGATCATATCGATCGTCTTTCCACTGGTGGCGAATCCAATGCGGTGATTGATGCTGCGGGCGCTGTCCATCTGATGACGGTTCATGCTGCCAAGGGCCTTGAGTTCCCAGTTGTTTTTGTCGTTGGGCTCTCTCGTGGAGTGGGTGGCGCAACTCCGCCCATTCAGGTCATACCCGATCGTGGAGATGGTTTACCGCTTGTCACCGTCTGGGGTGCACGTCCAGAGATTGAAAACGATGAACGAGCGCGTGAGCTAGAAGAAACGAAACGTCTGTTGTATGTTGCGGTCACCCGAGCGCGTGATGGACTTTATCTAGGTATTGTGCGTCGCGATAAACGACTTTCACCTGGCCGCGGTAGTCTCGCAGAAGTACTGCCTAAATCATTTATTGCGAAGATTGATGCGATTACCGGAACCTCTCGTTGGGTGGGGTGGTCACCGAGCGACCTGAGCGGTGCGCGGCATCGTTTTAGGCTCTGCGATTCTGATGACTCGTCGCGGTTCGCACCGGCGGAGCCTCCAGTGGCTTCGCTAGAGCAGCCAGCGCCCAATGATGATTTCTCGGCTTGGTCTTGTTAGGCCCTAGGTGATTTCTCACCCACATGATTAGTGCGGCTGGGTGGTGTGCCTCAGAAGGGAAGGCCTACTGTGTAACTGGAGGGCTCCTGTATATAGAAGCGTTCTTGATGAACGCCACAGGTCCGTGGTTCCGTCAGTAATTCTGTTTGTCCCAACGATCAAGCATCGGTGGATGCCACCCGATTTTCTGCCCACTGGCGAGCCCGTGTTTCGGCCTCTTCTTGAGTTTGGCCAACCAACACCACCGAGCCATCTGGAGTGTCGTGACCGCTAAGGACTACCCAGGCGATCCAATGTGCCCCTTTTGCTTCACTACGCACGTCGAAAACGTCAGACGGTAGATTTGTCATAGTTGTCGTTTCCCCCATGTTAATGTGTGATTCTAACTGATCATGGTGCATGGCTTCATCTGAGATGCGTATCACACAAGATTGCCGTTGCGTCTTAGTAAGGCATTTTTTACACTTGGAAGAGTTTAAAGAAGTGTTTTACGAACGTCTCGTGTTTTGGGAGATCTGAATGATGTTGACTTGTCCCACTTGTGGGAATGAAAAGGACTTTGTGGTGAAGACATTGCGGATGCATGTTGTGCATCTGGAGGATTCGCGCATCGAGGTATCGGATGAGACTCAGCCGTCTGTGCTAGAAGTGCTCTGCGATGAATGCGAAGCCGAAGTGAATCTGGCTGACTTTGAAGAACCGCTCCGGCGCGAGATTATGTTGACCATTTCCTCACGATAGTTGAACTTTAGTCGGTGATACGTGCCGACCGAGCATCACGCCTTTCGTTCTACGACCCTTTCCCAGAATATTTACTGCTCGACTGTGTTATCCGAATTCCTGCTGCAGGGAAGTTGGTCTATAGCGAATAAATGTTTGGCATATTTGCAATCGACGAAACAGCAGTTATGACTATAACCCTCAGCTTAATAAAATAATTACCTAAGCTCTGATGACTCGGTCGGTCTCATTCATTCACGGGATGGCCAGTTGATAGCCGGTTACCTTGACAAGCTGAAAATCCGCTCCTATGGTTAGCGATTGTGTCTGAGTACTCGTGGGTGGTTGGAGTACCTCGGGGTGCCCTGCCAGATGATTTGCGTCGTGTGCATCAAGAGGTCGTGCGTCAACGTCGTGTGTGTGCAAGCCAACGTGAACGGATGACCTCTCGGGCGTGCGAAATAGTACGGGCATATGAGGCGGGTGATGAGTGGGCCGCCGTGCGCTCCACGCCTGGTAGCATCCTAGACTTTCCCCAACGAACCATTTCTCAGCAGCAAGACGTAGCAATTGATTTCCCGTCGGTGAAACGTGTAATTGACCGGATCGGGCGTGGGCTAATGGCCACTAAGAAACCATGTATCACTCAAGTCCGGCTATCCTGGCGCGAGGCGTGTGAGGGCGTTCATGTGTCATTGAAAGTTCCGGTGCGAAGTACATGTCTAGTTTGCGGTGGACGTGGCGCGGTATGGAACGACGACTGTTCGAAGTGTGGCGGCGTGGGGACGGAGTCGAAGAGTCATGTTGTACACCTGTCGATTCCACCCGGCGTTCGGCCCGATGCCTGCTTTTGTTTCGCAGTCAATCCTCCGTGTGCACCTAGAACCAATGTCGAGGTGCATGTCACCATCCAATAGCGGATGATATCCATTTCGGACAAAACGTCCTTCTTCACCTTGTCAGTTTGAGGACAAACTCGATAAGCTACGTCCTTGTGTCTGGGACGCATGGCTCGGATTCAAGTAAATCGGGAACGATTGGTGGACTCGTAGCGGGCTATTTTCAAAAGGGTGGACATGTCTCAACCGGGTATTGACGAATCGGCGGTGCTGGAAGCGCTTAAGGTAATCCAGGATCCCGATCTTCATCGGGATATCGTGAGCCTCGGATTTGTCAAGCGAGTCAGCATCGATGGGGAGATGGTCTCGGTTGTTATCGAACTCACCACGCCAGCATGTCCTGTCAAGGATCAGATGCGTGACCAGGCTGAAATGTTGCTGCGCCAACTACCTGGGGTTGAGAAGGTGCATGTCGAGATGACGGCTAATGTGCGTTCCGCGTCGTCACCTGACGAAGGACGAGCAGCAATCCCAGGTGTGAAAAACATTATTGCGGTTGGGGCAGGTAAGGGCGGAGTTGGTAAAACAACCGTATCTGTAAACTTAGCCTGCGCGCTGGCTCGACACGGAAGCCGCGTTGGGCTACTCGACGGGGATGTGTACGGGCCGAATGTACCGATCATGCTCGGAGCAAAGACGCAACTGGAGACGGACGACCAGAAGATCGTGCCAGCGGAGTGCTTTGGTATTCGAACCGTATCGATCGGCTTCCTGACGCAGGATGAGTCGCCGGTGATTTGGCGTGGTCCCATGCTACACGGCGTGATCCAGCAGTTCTTTCGAGAAGTCAACTGGGGTGAGTTGGACTACCTTGTAATTGACATGCCTCCCGGGACTGGCGATGTTGCACTCAGCCTGAGCCAAACCGTCCCGGTATCTGGCGCGGTGGCCGTCACTACTCCACAAACGGTATCGTTGGCCGACACACGGCGGGCGATCCGCATGTACCAGAAGCTTAATATTCCGGTGTTAGGACTCTTGGAGAACATGAGCCACTTCGTCTGTCCGAGCTGCAGTCATGAGAGCGACATCTTTGGTAAGGGCGGCGGCGAGTCCCTCGCCGAGCAGATCGAAATTCCATTTTTAGGGCAGATTCCACTCTATGAACCGATCCGTGTTGGTGGCGACCAGGGTACGCCGATTGTTGTAGCCGAACCGGAATGCCCCGCAGCTCAGTCGTTAATTGATGCAGCCGCGCGGCTGGCCGCACAGGTTTCGATTGCTAGCTATGAGACAAGCGTCGATGTCCCTGTAGCGGGATGATAACGGCAATCTCGTGATTGGTTAATTATCCGACCCGTTGATTAACGAACCTGAAGCGTCGTTCCTGATCTGGAAGCATTACTAGTGAGTCGCGGCGCTGATTGGACGTTATGAACATCCCGTTCATTAAGCACACACTCGCCAATGGTCTCGATGTGATAGTCCATGAGGACCACGGCTGTCCAATCGTTGCAGTGAATGTTTGGTATCACGTTGGTTCAAAGAACGAACAACCGGGGCGCACCGGGTTTGCACATCTGTTCGAGCATCTGATGTTTGAGGGATCTCAGCATACCAACCAAGGATATTTTTTCCCGTTACAGCAAGCTGGTGCTGAACTAAACGGTTCAACTAACGCCGATCGTACCAACTACTGGGAAGTTGTGCCCTCGAGTGCCCTCGATTTGGCTCTTTGGATGGAGTCGGACCGGATGGGCCACTTGCTGCCGGCTTTGACGCGCGAGAAATTTGAGAATCAGCGGGATGTTGTGCTTAACGAACGCCGGCAGAACTATGAGAATCGTCCATATGGCATGGTTGGGATGGCAACCATGGAGGCTCTCTATCCCGTCGACCATCCATATAGCTGGATGACGATTGGCCGGATTAAAGACCTTCAGGCTGCCGAGCTCGACGAAGTTCGTTCGTTCTTCAAAACTTTTTACGGTCCGGCGAACGCCTCGCTGACAATCGCCGGTGATGTCGAAGTAGATAAGGTGCTTGAAATGGCTGAGCACTACTTTGAAGAGATTTCCGGAGGGCCAGTGCCTCCGGCGGTCGAAATTGAGCGACCTCTGATTTGCGATGAGCGGCGCTTATTAATTGAAGACCGAGTCGAACTGCCTAGGCTCTATCTTGCTTGGCATTCTCCTCAACTCTTCGGGCCAGGTGATGCGGAACTTGATCTTCTTTCCGATGTACTGTCAAACGGCAAAGCATCACGCCTCTACAGAACCCTGGTACACGAACTGCGATTGGCAACGGACGTGAGTGTCGTTCAGTCTTCACGGGAGTTGTCTGGTGTTTTTCAGATTGTGGCCACTGCCGCGCCAGGGCATACCCTTCGCGAGATTGACGACGTAATTTCCATCGAGCTTGAGCGGGTAAGTTCTGAGGAGCTGACGACTGATGAACTTCATCGTAGTCTTACGCAGATCGAAACAAGTTTTGTATGCCAACTGGAGACGGTCGGAGGGTTTGGTGGTAAATCGGATCAGCTCAATGGTTATAACGTTGTGGTGAACGATCCAGGATACTTTGAGACCGACCTCTCGCGGTACCGTAATGCGACAAGTGCTACGATCGCCAGAATCTCACGAGACCATCTATCGAACCGGCAACGGATCGCGGTGAGCGTTGTGCCAATTGGGGCGACCACGCTTGCACTAGCAGATTCGGTTGTCGCAGAGGTGTCTTAATGCGGGTCGATCGTTCAAAGCTGCCAGAAGTCGGACCCGATCCTTCTTTCACTTTTCCATCAGTGTGCAAGGTAATCCTTCCCAATGGCCTTTCCGTCTGGAGCGTTGAGCACCGCAAGATACCTGTCGTGAGCTGTTTACTCTTACTTCCAGGAGGCTCAGCCGAGGATCCGATGGACCAGGCGGGGGTTACATCTCTAACCGCGGCACTCCTAGATGAGGGCTGTGGTAAACGCTCCGGTCTTGAATTACATCGGTTGCTGGGGCGCCTAGGCACGCAACTCAATGTCAGAGTTGGAATGGACGCGACGACGCTCCGCCTGACGATGCTTCGTCGTTTTTCGAATAAAGCACTGTCCTTACTAGCTGAACTTGTGGGCGAGCCGCGTTTCGAGCCCGAAGCGTTCGAACGACTTCGGAAACTTCGTTTAGACCGTTTGGCACAGCTCAGAGAAGTCCCAGCGGCTATCGCCGATCGTGCATTCGCGCATGTTTTGTATCGTGACCAACCCTACGGGCATCTGCCATTTGGGACGGAGTCTGCCATCCGCAGGCTAACCAGAGACGACATCGTTGCGAGGCACTCCCAAGCCTATCGCCCATCTGAGGCGATCGTGATCTTAGCCGGAGATGCTACCCACGCGGAGTTTGAACAAATGGCTGGTGAGGCTTTTGGTGATTGGAAAGCAGTGGATACGGAGGGTCAGCAGTCAGAACGAATACCCCACGGTGAATCGAAGCGGGCTTCTCTCGTTGTCTGGGACCGTCCACAGGCTGCACAATCAGAATTGCGGATTGGCCACGTGGCTGTTGCTAGGAATACCCCTGACTATTTTCCGCTCCTGGTCATGAACACAGCGCTGGGTGGCCAGTTCACCAGCCGAATCAACCTGAATCTACGTGAAGCTAAGGGTTACACCTACGGTGCGCAATCGTCGTTCGACTTTCGCCGAGAGCCCGGGCCGTTTTCGGTCCAGACAAGTGTTCAGACAGATGTGACCGCAAACGCAATTCAAGAGGTGCTCGGGGAACTGCATGCCGTGCGTGATGGACGCCCACTCACAGACTCTGAGATCGTACATGCCAAGCGGACATTGACGCGGGGATATCCGCAAGGGTTCGAAACCGCTAATCAGATTGTTCGCGGGTTAGCCCAACTGGCGCTACACGACTTGCCCGATGATCACTTTACCCAGTTCAGTCCGAGTGTTACTGCTGTTCAATCGGAGGATATCGTCAGAGTCACTCAGACGCATCTTGACCCGCTTCACCTTTCGACTGTAGTTGTTGGTGACCTAACAGTGATTAAGGACGGACTCCAGGGCATTGGTCTCGATGCACCTGAGAAGATTGTTCTGCCGTGAATCACTTGCGGGGCAGTGGAACGACTTTCTCGTCTTCCCGTTGGCGGTTTACTTTAGGAAGTGTGTGAGCTTCAGTCTGATCAGTAAATCGCGGCTGTCGATGCCTATCGGATGGTCTCTTCAACGTATCGCGCGGCAGTGAGCAAGTTCACTGTCTGATTCGTATGACCGACGAGTTGAAGACCACACGGAAGGCCGGTGGGCGTGTTACCACTCGGGATCGAGATTGCCGGATGACCAGTGAGGTTGAACACTTGGGTGAGTCGGAGGGTCAGATTCCTGACTGACTCAGTCAGACCGCCCACGGTAACTGACTCGATACCGAATGGTGGAGCGGGGATGGCGAGCGTGGGAAGGACAAGGGCGTCGTGGCCTGACAGCGCTTCAGTCACTTCACGTCGCAACATTTCCCGGCCGCGCTGCGCTCTCAGGTAATCTTCGGCGAGTATGTAGTGTCCCATTTCTAGACGTCGGCGAACGCCTGGGGTGTAATCCTCAGGCCGAGAGTTGAGTGTTTTGGAGTGATAGGTCATACCCTCGGGTAAGACTATATGCAGGTAAACGGCTGCGATTTCTCCTGCGTGGGGCACGTCAACGTCACTAAGGTCCACACCGGCGTTGCCGAGCCGGTCCAAAGCATCGTTGAATTGATCACGAACGTGTGGGTCAAGATGATCCATGAAATGCCGCCGTGGCACACCAAGCCGTAGTTTTTTTCTTGTTGTGCCCTTAAGTGGCACCGTAGTTTGTTCGCCCCCCATTGCCCGGTAGAGGAGCCAGACGTCCACCACGCTTCGTGCCAAAGGGCCCACGTGGTCAAGTGACCGACTGAGCGGTACAACGCCATCGCACGACAATTCACCAAAACTAGGTTTCAAGCCAACAACGCCGCACGCTGCTGAAGGGATCCGTATTGATCCTCCGGTATCTGTTCCGATCGATCCATAAGACATACCGGCCGCGACAGCTGCCGCCGAGCCGCCGCTGGAACCGCCGGGTGACCGCGAAGTGTCATGGGGATTACGGGTTGGCCCGAATGCCGACTCTTCTCCTGTTGTACCAAACGCGAACTCGTGCAGATTGCATTTGCCGAGCACGACTGCACCCGCAGCCTTAAGGTTGGCAACGATGGTTGCATCATGTTGAGCTGGTGTCGTTGGCCGGACTCTCGATGCCGCTGTCGTCGGCAATCCGGCAACAGCGACCATGTCCTTGACTGATATTGGGATACCGTGCAGTGGTCCACGGTACTGGCCGGCAGCGATTTCATCGTCTGCGCGACTAGCGGTAGCTCTGGCACCGTCTCTATCGACAGCGATGAAGGCATTGAGGTCAGCCTCGCGCTTGGTGATTTGCTCGAGGCAAGCATCGGTAAGTTCTAGCGCCGAGATCGCACCTGCTTTGACTTGGGGTGCCAGTTCAGCGATCGTGCGAAGGTAGAGTTCCGAAGTCAATCTGACTCCTTCGTTACGATAATATTCTCTTGATCGTCGCGGTCGGCGGATTCATTCCAATCGGCCAACCGGAGCGTCTGCGTCGCCTGAACGAGTCCACCTAAGAGCGGAACCAGTTGGGACAGGCCCCTCAACTTGACGTCCGCAATGATCGCCTGTGTCCACGCTTCAATGCGCATTAGTCCTCCCTTGCACTCTGGGTCGGGTTCGCCGAAATATATCCGAAGCTAGAGCGTTGCGTTGTCCCTCCCTCCACGTGGGTATAGTCACTATGGTCAGGCAGACGACGTTGTAGAGCTGGAAAAAAGTCTTGTTTCCAACGTGACATGTCGCACGCAAAATTTTCCCCTGGCGGTTCATCCAGTTTTGTGTGGGCGACGATGAACCGGTCCTGTTCATCGAAGTGCTGAGGATTGTCATGTCGCCAATGCACACCAGACGGATCGACGACCATCGGGTACCGTTTAGAAGTTGGGGTTCGCAGAAATGCACGGAAGAGGTGCTGCCGTACTGGCTGGACCGGGATCGTGACTCCTGCGAGTTCCGCCTATCATTAGATGGTAAGCGATACTAGACCCGACAACGCCACCACCGATGATGATGACGTCCGCGCCCATCATCGAAGTCAAGTCAGGCTACTAGGACCGTCGACGGGCGTGTTTCACTGCCCGGGACGTTGTTGTTAGCTCTTCAATACGAGCCATGGGTTTCTTGTCAACCGCGCTGGTTACCGGTGGGACCACGTGCTTCGGCGCAGTTTCTATGTAAGCCTTCAGCGACTGGAGAGATGTAACCCAACCCGATTCAATAACACTGTAGTAACGCTCCCAACGCTCACCCATACCACGGCCACTCTGACGGACCTGCACACGTGTACCGGGGCCTTCAACTCGGCAGGTAACTTGAAGCGCCATCGGTCCAAGAGGTGGGCCCTCTGGGGGCAGCCAGAAAGCATTAGCAACGAAGAATTCCCTATTGGCTCGATACTCCATCACGGTGCCGTGAAAGGCGCCGCCCAGCGGACCCAGTATTGGGTCCCGAAACGCCGCAGGTTTCCATTCCACCGCATAAACGCCGAGCGGTTGTGGAACAGCCACGGATCGAGTTGTGAGCCACCAGGCTGATAGGTCGATCGGATCGAAGAAAGCCGCTAGAACGCGGTCAGGCGCAGCTGTAATCAGCTCTTTGTGCTCTGTCACGAAGTCGTTGAGATCCTGGACCGGCCGTTGACGTGTCATTCTCTGTTTCCTACGAGTGCCCGGACGTTACATTATGTCAGTTGCTGCTTCGCGCGTCGTCAACCATCTGCTGCACTTCATCCATCAGGGTTGGAACGTGGTAGGGCACGCCGTCCTTGATCGTCCATTCGATTCCACCGCCGTGAACGCTTCGGCCATCGACATTCACACTCGTGCCATAAGGATTGAGAAGACGAAGATTTTCCAGCGGATTCCCGTTCACGACGAGTAGGTCAGCAAGGTAACCAACCCTAACACGTCCGAGTTTATCCGAGAGTCCAAGCATCCGCGCACCGTTGGCAGTTGCATGTTTCAGAACCTCCAGCGGGTGGAAGCCCGCTTCCTCGTGTAGTTCCAACTCACGGATCAGTCCGAAGCCATACAGCGAATAAATGTAGCCAGCGTCGTCTCCTGTAGTGATGAGGCCGCCACGCCGCCCGAAGTGATTGAGCGTGTCCATCCAAATCCGGTAGTTACGGCGCCAAGCAGCTTCGTTGGACGAAGTCCAACCCGCGAAGTAGGACCCGTGGTGATCGGGAGCTGGCCTCCAAAACTCTTCCATGGATGGATGTAAATAGTCGCGATACCAGGGTAGATTTTGAGCTCGCACAACGTCACGGCTTGCCTCGTAGATCGACAGTGTTGGACTCCAGCCGACATTGTGCTCGATCATCGATTCGACAACCTTACGTAATCCTTCTGGGTCAGCCTGCGAAAAAAGTTCACCAGCGTAGGCGAACCTGTGCGTTTCATCGCTATAGTTCATGTCAGCTGGGAAATCTTGGATACCATCGATTGCGACCTCTCCAATTCCATAGAAGTGTTCGATTGAATCAACTCCCAGTTCTATGTAATCAGCAGCTGTTGTTTCTTCTACCCCGATATGTGCAGCGGTTCGAAGTCCCTGAATATGCGCCTCACCGAGGAGCGCCTCCAGCTGGTCTCTATCAAGTCCGCCAATTTTTAAACCATCGGCACCGTCTAATTTGGCCTGACGGACGCCTATGCGTATCTCCTCAGGTGTTCGATTGGTGCCCAGTTCGGGGCGAGCGTAAACAAAAATTCTAGGTGAAACGATTGCGTTCGCAGCGCTCTCGGCTTGCCAAATTTTCGATTTTCTGAAGTTCCCGCCTACTTCGCGGACAGTTGTGACACCTGCTGCTAGGTACAAATTGCGTTCATACTGAATCGACTGAGGGATCGAGGGTACGCGCCATTCGTGCCAGTGCATGTGGGTGTTAATGATTCCGGGCATAACGTATTTCCCGGTCGCGTCAATTACAGCGTCGGGTATACGTGCGCTACCAGTTGTCCAGGTCCCGACGCGTGTTATGAGTCCGTCTTCAACGACGATGTCTACCGGGCCGAACGGAGGGCGACCGTTGCCGTAAATCACCATGGCGTTGGTGATCATCAGTCGCTCGACAGCTTTGCCGTGGGCGGGTTCTTGTGCCGCATTCTGTGTGGTGGTCTTGACAACACTACTTCCGATTAGAATCGCGGCAATGAGTTGTGCCACCACTGTAAAGCGGCGAGCAAGATACTTGGAGGGCGAGTTCTGAATACTCGGCATTGCGCTAGAGTCGGTCGACGTACTCCCGCGGGGGAGTCGTCCTAAGCGAAAGGATCGGATCGTACTGTCTCACATGGCCTGAGTCAAAGGCTCATAAGGGCCTTGCAGGTGGCTGCACACTGTGACTCTGGAAAAGCAGAAAGGATGCCGCTCAACGGCCAGCACTGTTACCGAAAATCACTCAATACAGCAGATATCTTTCCCTGATCTCCAAAAAATCGTCCAAACCTTCCGCATGGGCATCTGCCACGGACCTGCTTGTATCGAGATATGTTCGAAGTCGGTCAGAACCCCAGAGTAGGTCGATTGGCATGCGTTCATACTCATATTCGTAAGGTGGCTCTTTCCACGCAAACTGATCAGGGGCCATTTTCCGGCAGGCATCAAGAATGGCCAACGTAGTTTTGACGGAACAATACCGCTGACGGTCGACAACGTGGATCTGGCAGCCTGCACAGGCAGTACCAGCATGTTTCTGAAATGTCGGCTCAAATCTCGTAGGGCGGAACCGTACACCAGGGAGTCCCAAGTCGTTTAGGTGAATTGCTAATTGCTCGCCATGTAACCAGGGGGCACCAAACAATTCGAATGGACGGGTGGTGCCACGTCCCTCTGACAGATTGGTTCCCTCAAGTAATACCATGCCCGGATACACGATGAGGCTCTCAAGTGTAGGGAGGTTCGGCGACGGCATTACCCATGGCAGCCCCGTATCGTCAAAATACATCGCACGATTCCAATCAGTCATTGGCACAATCTCGAGCTCGGCGCCAACACCAAATTCCGAATTGAAGAGCTCAGCCAGTTCTCCCATCGTCAGGCCGTGTCGGAGCGGAATCGGGAACTGACCCACAAATGAGGTCCATCCAGACTCAAGCATCGGACCCTCGACAGTGACACCATCGATAGGGTTCGGTCGATCTGTGACGATTGCTGGGATGCCGTGTTCACGGCACGCACGAAGACAGTTAGCCATTGTCGATGCATAGGTGTACACGCGCGTGCCGATGTCTGGAAGGTCAATGACCATCAGGTCAATCCCGTTGAGCATTTCGGTGGTTGGAGTCCGGGTCTCGCTATAAAGGGAATAGACTGGAACCAAGTGGTGCTCGTCGTGCTCGTGAGGCGTCTCGACCATATTGTCTTGACGGTCCGATGTGAAACCGTGTTGTGGACCAAAAAGAGCGGTTAGCCTTGCACCTGAGTTAACCACTACCTTGGCCGCGTGCTGGAAATGACGATCGAGGGAGGCCGGGTTGCTGACTAGTCCTACGCGCTGATTGGACAATCGGCCGGAAGCCCCGAGTGAATCCAAGCCGAGCGTGACAGGCACGCTTGCATTATACGACTTGGTGCAACCTACCCAAATGATGAGATGCAGCCCGACTCTATTGAGGTAAAGCCACTCTTAGTTTTTGAACATCAGCCCCTGTGGGGGGGGATTACTTACTTCTGATCGCGTGTTGAGAAGAGTACGCAAATTCTTAGTAAGAACTCGATTACGATTATTGAATCAATCAGTAACGTGGCAGGATTCTGGCACTAAGAGTCGTTAGGGCGAGAGCTTGGATAGTTCGTGGGATTTAATTGTGGAGTTTGAAGACAGTAACTAGACTGTGGAGGGTGGCTTCGTCTTAGCGAAGCTCCGAGCCTTGATCCAACCCCTTGTGCTCTAGGCCCTGAACCGGCTATGGACATGACTAGGACCTCAGAAAGTTGCCCGTTCGTTCTATTAGTCGCAACCTCCTTTTTCTGTGCCTGTGCCGGAAGTAATCAGCAGGACCCTCCCCTTGGTGGAGTCGTTGGTGGAGGGGACGCTGCCCTCGTTCTAGCGTTAGCTGCTTTAGGTGAAAACGAGGATGGTTCGCCAAAGCCTCTGCCAGCCCGCCTAGGAATTCTGACGCGTCAGGGAAATAAGTGGACCCATCGTGTCCTCGAGGATCCCGATAGCAACGTGTTTCATAAAGCTATGGTCTACCGAGACGGTTACGGGGCTGAGGGTATCCTAACTCTCGGCGGAATGAACGCTGCCGTGAAGCTCTGGAAGACTGATGGGACTAGTAACACGTTGTGGGAAGCTGATTTTGGCGGGGCATTCAGCCGGATGCGAGACGCCGAGGTGGGTGACATTTACGGCGATGGTTCAGCTGCCATCGCCGTGGCAACGCATGATCAGGGAGTTGTAGCGGTGGTAAGGCCTGACGGCTCAGGTGGCTTTTCCATAGATGAACTCGATCGTGAACCGAATAAGGTGGTGCACGAGATTGAACTCGGCGATTTGGACGGTGACGGATTGCTTGAGATTTATGCAACCGCCACGGCTCCGAACGCGGTGGATGGCACGTCCCAGCCAGGCAAAGTTGTACGATACACGCCGGCAGCAGGGGAAGGACGCGTGGAAGTGGTAGACCTCGGTTTACGTCACGCTAAGGAGATTTTAGTGGAAGATGTTGACGGTGATGGGCGCGATGAACTCTATGTGTCGGTTGAGGCGGTCTCAGGGGGGCAAATCGAAATTAGCCGCTATGATGCCGGCACCCAATCGGCAGAGCCGAACGTAGTAGCCACTTTGAACGATCGCCTTTGCCGCTTTCTTACAGCTGGTGACGTTGATGGTGATGGCACTCTGGAGCTAGTTGCTGCGACTTACAAGGCCGGCCTCTGGCTGTTACTTCCAGGCGAAGACGGTTGGACGACGGAGTTGATTGACGCCGAATCCTCAGGCTTTGAGCACGCAGCTATCCTTCTGGACTTAGACCGGAATGGCCGGGATGAACTTTACGTGGCAAGTGACGACCAGGGTCAGGTGCGGAGTTACGCTTGGGCTGACCACGGGTGGCACCGAAGCGTCATTCTGGAATATTCGGACAAACTTAGCCGATTTACTTGGAATATCATGCCGGTGCCTTCTGCCTTACTACCGGCGAGCAAACCAGCATTTGTTTTGGAACAGTGAAGGGATTCAGCGAGATGAGACGGCGAGAGGATAAAGGTTCTACACCGGTGATTGGGATCTTTGTAGTGGTTGTAGCTGCAATGTACATGATCAGTTGTGGGGGACAGGAGGTTTCTGAGTCGAGTACGGATGGGGAATCGGACGCTTCTACAGTTGTGGAGGCAAGTGGACCCCGCGGTGTTCGGGTGAACACGCCTCAGGTGTCGCCTGGATATGTGTACTTCGCGCCGCTCCTGTCGGACACGACCTATCTCATCGATACCGACGGTCAAGTTGTGCACACGTGGAAGAGCAATTACGCGCCGTCCGGCGGGGTTTACCTGTTGGACAATGGTCATCTGATCCGTGGCGCACGCGAACCGGAGGTGCCGACGTTCAGTGGAGGTGGACTGGGTGGTCGCATCCAGGAATTCACCTGGGATGGTGAGGTGGTGTCGAACTTTACCTTTGCCAACGAGGATCATCTTTTGCACCACGACGTAGCGGTGCTCCCCAACGGCAACATATTGGCCATTGCTTGGGAGCGCAAGGGCGTCGAGGAAGTACGGCGAGCGGGCCGACGGGCGGAGCTAACTCCCGAAGCGGGGCTGTGGCCAGACATGGTTGTTGAGTTCGAGCGCCAATCACCCCACGAGGCTCGGATCGTATGGGAGTGGCATATGTGGGACCATACAATCCAGAACTACGATGACACTCTAGACAACTACGGCGACCCATCCGAACACCCCGAGCTAATTGATGTTAACGGCGAGCTAGAGCCCCCGACGATATCCGAGGAAGAGCTTGCACGACTCAAGACGCTCGGCTACGTCCCGTCGGACACCACGCCAAAAGACCTGCAGTCAGACTTCATGCACACCAATGCCATCGCGTATAACGCCGATCTCGATCAAATCGTTCTAAGTATTTTGAAATATAACGAGGTCTGGATCATTGACCACAGCACCACGGTCGACGAAGCTGCCGGTCACACTGGCGGGCGTTGGGAACGAGGAGGTGATCTTCTCTACCGCTGGGGAAATCCCCGCGTATACGGGCGGGGCGATGGCACCCAGCAGCGATTGTTTGGCCAGCATGACCCCCGGTGGATTCCCCAGGGCATGCCCGGTGCGGGGCACCTGTTGGTATTCAACAACAACCTTAATGGGTCCGAAGGCCCTTATTCTGCTGTCTTCGAGTTCGCGCTACCAACGGACGATGAGGGCCTGTTCGTTGTGCCAGATACCGAGGCCTTCGGCCCAGAGACTCTGTCGTGGAGTTACACGGCGCCCGATAAGAGTTCAATGTTTAGCTCGTTCATTTCGGGGGCTCACCGTCTAGCTAATGGTCGCACGATGATCACGTCAGGTGCGCAAGGACGATTCTTGGAAGTTACTTCAGAGGGAGTGATCGTCTGGGATTACTGGACGCCCTACTCGGGCGACGTGAAGATGCCTGATGGATCGCGGCCCCAGCCGACGGCTAGCTGGACCTACCCCGTATTCCGAGCCACAAAGATCCTTCCCGATCATCCGGCGCTCGCCGGCCGCGACTTGACACCCCTCGATCCGCAACCGCCCATCGTGTTACCCAGCAGTTCGGCGGAGGATAGTCCTTGAACGCATTACGGCGACGGAGGGTCAAGATTGGTGCGGAAGAGGGGATTCGAACCCCTACGATGTTGCCACCGCCAGCCCCTCAAGCTGGTGCGTCTGCCAGTTCCGCCACTTCCGCGCCTCAATGGTTGGGTACAATCTCAGACCGAAGGCCGTGCTCAGATCTAACTACCGCTGAGGCGGATCGACCGACGTTTCTTCGGCAGCTTCGGTGTCTGCTGGTGTCTCCGCCACCGCCGGTTCTACTGCGGTAGCAGCAGCCGGTAAAAGCGGCACCCCTTGAGGATCATCGAAGCCGCTTAGGAGTGAACCAGGCCCTTGCTGACCAATAATCGCCAAGACGAGCGCTCCGACGATGAACAGCGTTCCAAGGACAGTCGTTGCTTTTGAGAGAACAGTCGCACTTCCTCTCGCGCCAAATGCAGTCTGGCTACCACCCCCGCCGAAGGCGCTCGCGATGTCGCCTCCCTTGCCCTGCTGCAAAAGCACTACTAGGAGTAGAAGTAAACAGACAAGCACGTAGACGGTTAACAGTGCGTAATAAAACATAGCCACCTATTATACTGTCGTAATTCGGCCACCTTCCACAATCTCGAAAAAGCTCTCCGGGTCGAGGCTAGCACCGCCGACTAGCGCGCCGTCAATCTCCGACTGCGCAACAAGATCTCTAACATTTCCGGGCTTGACGCTGCCACCGTATACGATTCGACACGACTCGGCCGCACCTTTTCCAAATTTTTTCCTTAGCGTTGTACGAATGTGGCTATGTGCCTGACCGGCTTGCTCGGCGGTGGCATGGTGCCCTGTACCGATCGCCCAGACGGGCTCATAGGCGACAACGAGCGGGGCGATGTTCCTACCGGCTAGACCATCAAGACCCCGACAGATTTGGCGGGTTAGCACAGTAAGCGTTTCGTCGTTATCACGCTCCTCGAGTGTTTCTCCGACACAGAGGATCGGTGCTAATCCGAAGTCGAGCGCAGAGCTCATCTTCCGGTTGACTGCCTCATCAGAATCCCCAAAGATCTGCCGCCGTTCAGAGTGGCCGATGATGACGCGAGTGGCGCCAGTTTGTAGGAGTAGCTTTGGACTGATCGCACCGGTGAACGCACCATCTGCTTCCCAAAAGACATCCTGTCCAGCGACGGCAATTGAAGAACCTTGGACGGCCGCTACGACAGCTGTCAAAGCCGTGAACGGTGGTGCGATCACGATATCGACGCCAGTCACATCTTTAGTCAGGCGACGGAACACCTTGAGAAAGGCCATCGCTTCGTCAACCGTCTTGTGCATCTTCCAGTTTGCAGCTATGAGGGGAGTGCGCATCGTTACCTCGGCGAAAGGAAACCTATACAGACTTGTCGGCTAGGCGATCCGGTATGGCTGCAACGCCGGGCAGTGTTCGCCCGCCGAGAAATTCTAACGAAGCACCGCCACCTGTCGAGATGTGAGAAATGTGATCTTTAATCCCCAACTCAGCTATTGCTGCAATAGAGTCACCGCCACCAACGATAGTGGTGCCACTGACGGCCGCGACGGCAGTGGCAACACCTTTTGTACCATTAGCAAAAACATCGGTTTCAAAGATGCCCATTGGCCCATTCCAGACCACAGTACTTGCTCCAGCGAGGATGCTCGAATAATGTTCCACAGTTTTCGGTCCAATATCGACTCCCAGTCGGTTGCCGATTGCTGGATTGTCCACCTCAAGTACTTCGTATGCCCCCGAACCATCAGTCTTAAATGTCACGACATGATCCAGTGGGAGTTCGAATGAAATATCTCGAGTTTTGACTCTACTCATGATATTTCGTGCTGTTTCTAAAAGTTCATTCTCGACTAATGACTGGCCAACAGGAAGTCCCAGTTCCTTCAAGAAAGTGTAGGCCATGGCGCCGCCAATAAGTAATGTGTCGGCACGTTCGACCAGATTGTGAATTACGTCAATCTTACTAGATACCTTCGCGCCACCGATCAGAGCCACGAACGGCCGACCTGGATCGTCAAGCACTCGCCCTAAGTAATTGAGCTCAGCTGCCATTAGGAGTCCAATGCCTACTTCGTTGAAATATTGTGTAATCCCTTCAGTTGACGCGTGGGCTCGATGTGCGGCACCGAAGGCGTCATTCACGTAAATGTCAGCGAGGTCAGCGAGTGCCCCAGCAAACTCTGGAGCGTTGGTTTCTTCTCCCTTGTGAAACCTAAGGTTTTCGAGGAGCACGACGTTACCAGGTTTTGTATCAGCGATGACTCTCTGCGCGGATGCCCCGATTGTTTCTTCAGCGAACTTAATGGGATTATTGAGGAGCTCAGACAGACGGGCGGCGACGGGACGCAGCGTAAGAGCATCGCACCGATGACCTCCCGGCCGTCCGAGATGTGATGCGAGAATGACAGTGGCGTTTCTCGAAAGCGCGTAGCGAATAGTCGGAAGCGATCCTCTGATCCGGGTATCGTCGGTAATTTTTCCGTCGATGATCGGAACGTTGAAATCGACCCGGATGAAGACCCGCCTACCAGCGATGTCGAGGTCTTCAATAGTTCTCTTACGGAGACGAGTAGCCTCAGCCATTCACGCGGGGCCAGAAATCTAGATGCCCTTTTCGGAAATGAATTGCACGAGATCGACGCACCGATTGGAATAGCCCCACTCATTGTCATACCAAGCCAGCACCTTGATGAAGTTACCGTCCATCACCTTTGTGTAGGCTGCATCAACGATTGACGAGTGTGGGTTGCCCTTGAAGTCGACCGACACGAGTTCGTCTTCAGAAACCTGAAGTACACCCTTCAGTGGACCATCGGCCGCTTCCTGAAACGCCTTGATCACTTCGTCACTTGTCGTCTTATTGTTCACGTTGGCGACGAGGTCGACGATTGAGACGTTCGGCGTAGGTACCCTGACGGATATCCCGTCGAGACGGCCCTTTAACTCTGGTAACACCTCACCGACGGCGAGCGCTGCACCTGTTGTTGTCGGTATCATCGAAACTCCGGCAGCACGTGCGCGCCGGTAGTCCTTGTGAGGGAGATCCAGTAACTGTTGGTCATTAGTATAGGAATGAACGGTCGTCATCCATCCGTGCTGCAGTCCAAAATGTTCATGGAGCACCTTGGCGACCGGGGCCAAACAGTTGGTTGTACAGGAGGCGTTTGAGATTAGCTTATGTTTGGTTGGGTCGTAGAGATCGGCGTTGACTCCGAGGACTACGGTGACATCGGGACCTTTGGCCGGTGCGGTTACAATGACTCGCTTGGCCCCACCCGTGAAGTGCTTGCTTGCGGCCTCACGATTAGCGAAGAGCCCAGTCGATTCCAGAACTATATCCACTCCTAGGTCGCTCCATGGCAAATCGGCCGGGTCGCGGTGTGAGACAACCTTAAACGACCGACCGTCTACGCGGATCTCACCTCTGCCAGCTTCGACGGTGGCCGTCAGATTCCCCATGACCGAGTCGTACTTAAGTAGGTAAGCCAGCATTTCTGCACTGGTTAGGTCGTTAACCGCGACAACCTCAATACCTGGCCTAGCCATTGCCGCCCGCATGATGTTCCGGCCAATGCGGCCAAATCCGTTAATACCAATTCGAATGCTCATGTAATCCAGTCTCGAAGGTGTCTCAATTCTTACCGATCGTCAGTCTTCTCTGGCGTAAAAATAGCATTCTAGTTAACGATCTTGCGAATGGTCAAACTGATAGCTATACTCGACCGACGTCGAAGAGATGGCGTTGCTGCACCGAACAGGCCAGCGTGTGGCTATTAACGGGTGCAGGGCATCTCCGATGTACCTCATTTATAGTCTGCTAACGTTCGCATTCTTCGTGACAGTGTCACCGTATTTTGGCTATCAGGCACTGCGCTACCGTAAGTACGTTAACAGTTTTTCGCAGCGGCTTGGATACCTTCCGGTGTCTCTTAATGTCGACGCCGAATCATCCATCTGGATTCACGCCGTCTCGGTTGGTGAGGTGTTGACCGCACGGTCACTATTGCCAGAGCTCAGAAAAAGATACCCGTCGCTTCGGTTGTTCATGTCGACGACGACGATGACCGGTCAACGATTGGCACGCGAGAATCTGCAAGGACTCGATGGCGTCTTTTACTTTCCATTCGATCTGAATTTCATCGTGAACAGGACATTGCGGCTGGTGAAGCCCAAACTGTTTATCATGATGGAAACAGAAATTTGGCCAAACCTGTTACGAGCGTGTCATCGTTGCGATGTTAAGACGATTCTAGTAAATGGCCGGATCTCCTCCCGGTCGTATCCCCGCTACCGCGCTATCAGACCGTTGTTCTGTAAGGTCTTGGCCCACGTCGATCGTTTTTGCATGCAAGGAAACGAATCATCGAGACGCCTGATTGAGCTTGGCGCGGATCCCGTGCGCGTGACCGTAACTGGAACCTTGAAGTTCGACTCACTGGAAACCCCGGCAGCGCGACCAAGTCTTCAGACGAAGGACCGTGTGTTGCGATATTTTATAATTAGCGATCTTCGTCACGTGGTCGTTGCAGCGAGTACACTGCGCGGTGAGGAGGAGCCTGTTTTGCGGGCTTTCGCCAAGATTAAGCTCGACACATCAGACGCCCTTCTCATCATTGCCCCCCGACATCCTGAGCGTTTTGACGAAGTTGTTCGAATGGTGGACTCAGCAGGATTCTCGGCTGCCCGCCGAACAGACCTTCCCATCGATAGTGAGCCACGCGTCGATGTCGTGGTCCTTGACACGATTGGCGAGCTTGCGCGCCTCTACCAAATTGCGACAGTCGTTTTTGTGGGAGGGAGTCTAGTCGATGTTGGGGGGCACAACATTTTGGAGCCTGCCATTTTTGGTAAGCCGATTGTTTTCGGACCTTGGATGCAGAATTTCAAGGAGGTGGCCGAAACATTCTTGGCAGCCAACGGTGCCTGCCAAGTGCAGTCTGGTGGTGAACTTGAAGAGACACTACAGGCATTGCTTAACGATCCAGTGCGTCGAGCTGGGCTCGGTGCTACTGCTCGAGCGCTTGTCGAGTCGAATCGCGGTGCCAAGGAACGGAGCCTTGAGGTAATCCAAGAGCTTTTACCTCCCGAAGACTCAGAAACCTCTGTAAGGGTGGCGAGCCCCTCCCGTTTTACTCGGTAATAAGTTGTCTGAGGTTGTGTGCAGCTAATTGATTCACTGTATGCGGTAGTTGCTCGACAGAGACGCCGGTGGTACGAAGCAACCCCGACGCGTCGCCGACGTTTGAAGCAGCCTGTGGTGAGCATCGGCAGTCTCTCCGTTGGAGGGAGTGGTAAGACGCCGATCGCGGCCTTTGTAGCGACGTTGCTTCGGGATGCCGGTGAACGACCAGCTATTCTCAGTCGGGGCTACGGTCGGCAAAAAGCAGTAGATGGAGTTACGGTGGTTCGTGATGTCGATGGAATCCTAACGGACATAGGGCAAGCGGGCGACGAGCCAATGATGCTGGCGCATGCACTGGATAGGGTGGTAGTCGCCGTTTCCTCCGAACGTTACTTAGCAGGTCACTTTGCAGAGGCTCGACTTGGAGCTACGGTCCACGTTCTCGATGATGGATTTCAGCACGTGCAACTTGAACGGGATGTTGACATTTTAGTGATGCAGGCGGGGGAGTTAGACGGTCAGTCAACGCTGCCGTCAGGTCGACTTCGCGAACCGCTGGGAGTGGCAGTTCGAGCGCACGCATTGTTAATAAGTGGCGCTACGAGGAGTGAAGCAGAGGTGGCCGGTGCCCGTCTTGGTGTGTCTACTGTGTTTGAGTTTACTCGCCGATTGGCTGGGCCGGTTGATATCGACCCGAGCAGGCCAAGAGTTACACTCACTTCAGAGACGCGGGTGTTGTGCGTGGCTGGCATCGCCCAGCCAGAACGATTCTTCGAAGACGTGCGGTCAACGGGCGTGACGGTTGTTTGTGAGTTACGGTATTCTGACCACCATCCGTTTTCTGTAGACGACATTCGAGATATTGAGAGGAAGGTAAACACCGCACGCGTGGACCTAGTTCTCACAACAGAGAAAGACCTTGTGCGGTTACAACAGTACCAACCGCTACCATTCACTGTGGCTGCACTGCCACTATTTGTCGAAATGGTGTCAGAGAGCACGTTTCGATCTTGGCTACTGGCGCGAGTGGAATCAGCTCGTCGTGAGCGGCTGCGTGGGTAATGGACGGCCACAGCGCGATTCGTTATCGCTGTGAGTACGTGGCACTCGTCGTCATTGCGATGGTTGTCGGGGTACTACCGTGGTCTTTCACCCGGTGGGCTGGCCGGGCTCTTGGACAGGCGTTTTATTTGTTGGACCATTCGCATCGCCGATTAGCGATTGAAAACTTACAAACAGCCTTTCCAAGCCTAAACTCTGCTGAATGTCGAGCTTTAGCTCGTTCCACTTTCCACCATTTCGGTCGATTAGCCGCTGATCTCCTAAAATTCCGAACGCTGTCGCCCAATGCGATGCTCGACTTGATTGAGGTGTCAGGTGCAGAGCGCGTCGAGGAAGCACAAGCTTATGGCAAGGGCATCCTGTTTTTAACTGGACACTTCGGATTTTGGGAAATCCAAGCGCTGGCTCACGCCCTTAAGTTTGAGTCGATGTCGGTCATGGCGAGAGCGCTCGACAATCCTCACGCGCACAAGTTTCTGGAGCGCATCCGCGTTTCCACGGGCAATGTGGTGATCTATCGTCGCGGCGCATTGCGAAGAGTGTTCAAAACTCTTCGCCAGAATGGTGCGGTGGGTATTCTTATCGACCAGCACGTCCAAAGTCGAGACGCGGTTTACGTTGAATTTTTCAAACGTACTGTTGCGACAACCTCCGCCCTGGCAGTTTTTGCGGCGCGTACCGGTGCGCCAGTGATTCCCTTATTTGCCTTACCCCTGAATGATGGACGGTATCGTCTGGTGTACGAGCCGATGGTCCCACCACCCGAGAACGAGACTCCAGAGGCCCTGCTTGCATTCACCCAGCGGTGTACGGATGTGCTTGAGACGTACGTGAGGCGACACCCCAGTTTGTGGTTGTGGATGCATCGGCGGTGGCGGGACGAAGAGTCCGAGTTTAAAGAGACTGACGGTGTGTTTCCAGCGGCCAAGTAAGAGAGAAGAATAAGAAGCGCCTCAATTAAGTAGTTCATCTGATGAATCGTGACTGATCCGAAGCGCGTGTTAATCGTGCTGCCGAACTGGCTCGGGGACATTGTGATGGCGCTGCCATCGGTAGCCGCTGCCCGGAACCATTTTGCTCCTCAACATCTTGCTGTGGCGTTACCTAGAGCGATGACGCCGGTTGTCCGAATGTTCTCAGGTCTCGACGCGGTCGTGTCCCTTGAGGGTGGGCAGGACGGGTTCGCTTCGGACGTGGCAACTTTGGCTGGCAGAAAATACGACGTTGCAGTTTTATTTCCCAATTCATTTCGCTCGGCATGGATGACGTACCGGGCTGGCATTGTGGAGCGTTGGGGTTACGCAGCTGACTTTAGGAGGTTATTACTAACCCGAGCCGTCAAGCGACCACGGGAGGGAGGTCATCATTCAAACTATTATCGTATGTTATTGAGGAAACTTAAGATTTCGATAGAGGACGATAATGCCAAGCTCGTTGTAACAGACTCGCAGCGGGTTCGTGCCGCGAGGCTTCTCGAGCGGCACAGAGTCGCCTCTAGTAGACCGATTGTGGTAATGGCGCCGGGTTCGGCGCACGGGCACGCCAAGCAGTGGCTACCTGAGCGGTATGCCGAGGTCGCAAGACGATCAGTGATGGAACTGGGCTGTTCGGTTGTGTTTGTTGGTGGTATTGACGACCGGCCAGTTGGTCGTGCGATAGAATCCTTCATAACTGAGGCTGGACACGGTTTGTCCGATGAGAGGCGGATCGTCAATCTGATTGGTCATACTGACCTTACGGAGCTAATCGGAATACTCGCAAACTGTGAGGCGTGCGTGTCAAATGATACCGGCGCGATGCATCTTGCGGCAGTACTCACCAAGCCCGTGGTTGCGGTGTTCGGGCCTTCGGATGAGCGAGTAACGGCACCGATAGGACCACGCGAACTGTTATTGCACCCTGTCCGGTGTCGTCCCTGTCTACTACGAGATTGTCCGATCGATCATCGCTGCATGACTGGCATCTCGACCAACGATGTTTTCAGTGCTCTCGTTCGATGCTTAAACTCAAATGAAACAAAAGAGGCGTCCTTGTGACTCCAGCCGTCTTTCTCGATCGTGATGGCACGTTAATCGAGGAAGTTGGATATCTGGACCGGCTTGATCGCATTGTTTTCTATCCATGGAGCATTGATGCGGTAAGACTTCTCAATCGTGCTGGCTTCAAGGTCATCATTGTGACGAACCAGTCGGGTGTGGCGCGCGGCATGTTCGAGGAATGTTTCGTCGAGGAAGCTCACGAGTTTATCGACGGACGCGTACGCGAGGGCAATGCACTTATCGATCGCTTCTATTACTGTCCTCATCATCCGGACGCGTCCATTGAGGCCTATCGTCAGAAGTGTGAATGTAGAAAACCATCTCCCGGCATGGTTCGCCAAGCGCAGCGAGACTTTCATCTCGACCTTGAACGGTCATTTGTGATTGGCGACCGGTGGCACGATGTTGAATTGGCCCAGTCCTTTGGTGGTCTAGGTGTACTCGTTCGAACGGGCTACGGCGAGGCTGAGGTTGCCAAGCCGAGGCCCAAAGTTAACGCAGCGTTGATCGCTCCCGAGCTGATGACCGCGGTTGGATGGATTCTCCGGCGGATCGCCTAAGGGACTGATATGTACCCACGACTTCCCGTAAAGGCTTTACCAGGCGATCACGATCAGGCCAATCGCTTCCTTGAGCTTATTGATGGTCTTGCGAATAAGCACGTGGCAATCATCGGTGACGTAATCGCTGATGAATTCATCTATGGTCGGATTGAGCGAGTTTCAAGAGAGGCACCGGTGCTGATCTTAAACTACGATTCAGCCGAGATCGTAGCTGGAGGTGCCGGTAATGCCGCGAACAATGTAGCCGCGCTCGGAGGGCAGTCTTGGCTGTGCGGATTGTTGGGGCAGGATACCGTTGGCGAATCCCTGCTTACTGGCTTTCAGGACGGCGTTGAGACCTCGAGTCTTGTGCGCCCGCATCGTTATAGGACGCCGACGAAGACACGTATTTTTGCTGGCGGCGTGCACTCGGCGAAGCAGCAGGTCGTCCGGATTGACAGGACGCCACCTGTATTTGACTCGTCTACGTCCAAGGTTTTCCTACGAGCCGTGCAGCGTGCAGTCAGAGGCTGTGATGCGGTGATCCTCTCTGACTATGGCTCGGGCCTAGTTACACCAGCGTTAGCGCAGACCATCAAGCTGCAAGTTGCCAAGACGAAGCGTCGTCGCCCGGTCCCGATTGTGATCGATTCGCGATACCACCTCCTAGACTATAAGGGCTTCACGGCGTGTACGCCGAACGAGGGTGAAGTCGAGCAGTTGTTGGGCTTTACGATTGGGGAAGATACGAAGGCTCTTGAGAAGGCTGGGCGAACCGTACTGAAGCGACTGCAAATGGTGGCTACGTTAATTACACGCGGTAGTCGGGGGATGGCGCTGTTTGAGCGCAAGCAGCGCACCGCGCACGTGCCGATCTTCGGTTCGGATGAAATCGTTGATGTTACGGGTGCCGGTGACACCGTAATTGCTACTTTAACGCTTGCGTTGGCGGCCGGTGCCTCAATGTTTGAAGCGACGCGGTTAGCTACCTATGCCAGTGGTTTAGTTGTTATGAAACGCGGAACTGCAACAGTCACCGTTGAGGAGCTTCGGGAAGCTGTAATACGGGACCACGAACTCCCCGAGTTGTGACGCAACGTGGAGTGTGATGTGGGACGGGTTGTCGGTCGTGATGAACTCGTGAGGCTAGTCGCTACATTTCGGCGCAATAAAGAGTCAGTGGCGCTCGCCAACGGCTGTTTCGATCTCCTTCACGTGGGCCACATACGATACTTGCAAGGAGCTAAACTCGAAGCCGACCGACTGGTGGTTGCTATCAACGACGATTCGTCCGTTACTGCAATCAAGGGAGCCGGTCGACCGATTCTTCCAGTATCGGCTCGTGCGGAGTTGGTGTCGGCTCTTCTTGTCGTCGATGCCGTGGTGATCTTTTCCGGTTTAACGGTCAATGACGTACTCCGGACAATTCAACCTGACGTACACTGCAAGGGAACTGATTACACCGTTGAGACAGTGCCGGAGCGCGAGACTGTCCTCGCTTACGGTGGCCGTACGGCCATTGTCGGAGATCCGAAAGGTCATTCGACCCGGGACCTGTTGGCTCGCATCAAACAAAGAGTGGACAAGATCGACTAATGACAAATGTCGACCGGATCTTGATCGTCCGACTTGGTTCACTCGGGGATATTGTGCACACGTTGCCACTAGCTGCCGCGCTACGGCGTGGGTTTCCTTCAGCGCGTATCGATTGGGTCGTCGATGAGCGTCACCATGAGTTCCTCGACCTTGTGTCAGTTATAAACCGATGCATCGTTTGGCGAACCCGTTCTGTATCCGCTTGGCGAAGTATCGGCGGGGTGATTACTGAACTGCGTCGCGAACACTATGACGTCGTGCTGGATTCTCAGGGACTGTTGAAATCAGCTGCGCTCGCAAGGATGGCTGGTGGTCGCCGAGTGATTGGATTTCCGAGAACTCACCTCCGTGAGCCAGCGGCTCGGTTTTTCTATGATGAGCAGTGCTCTCCAAGCACTAGGCGTCATGTTGTCGAGTTGAACCTCTCACTGGCGTCGTTACTCGGCGTGGAACGTGGGCCTTGGGAGTTTCCAGTTGAGGTTCGTGACACGGTCGCTTGTACCGATGTTCAGCGTCAGCTTGATGTTGGAACTGGTCAATATGCCGTCTTGAATCCTGGGGCTGCTTGGCCCAATAAGCGGTGGCCTCCTGAACGGTTTGGCTCGATTGCGCGGCGACTTCGTATGAAGCATGGGCTCCCAGTTGTAGTGATCTGGGGGCCGGGTGAGGAGTCTCTCGCTGAATCTGTTGCAGCAGCTTCTGATGGGGCAGCAATTGTGACCGGATCGACTTCACTTGCTGATTTGGTTGCAGTGTTAAAAAGTGCGACCCTCCTAGTGTCTGGAGACACGGGCCCGCTTCACATAGCCGCGGCCCTTGGAACGCCGATCGTTGGGATTTACGGTCCGACTAACCCTGACCGTAATGGCCCGTGGGCATCTGCGGATCACACGGTGTCACGATTCTCCGAATGTCGATGCCATCACCGTCGTTCCTGTCGAGTGACACGATGGTGTGTTGGCAACATTTCCGTCGACGCGGTCGCCGAGGCCGTGGATTATCGACTGTCGGCTATTTCGTAGCATGCCTGAGTGGGATTCCGTGAAGACCACGGCCTTGATACGTGTTGCGCGGCTACGCGTGCCGGTCGGTTTCATTGTTGGCATCATGACGATTGCGATGGCACGTCCAACTTATGTGACGTTGGTGATCGGTGCGCCGATCGTTGTAGTTGGTGAAGCACTTCGGATTTGGGCGGCTGGACATCTTGAGAAAAAACGTGAGGTCACGAACTCTGGGCCATATCGCTGGTTGCGTCACCCACTTTACGTTGGTTCGTCAATTCTTGGAATTGGATTTGCTATTGCAACGGGAACAGTGCTCGTCGCAGCCGTCGTGGTCGGCTATCTTGGGATGACGTTGACGGCAGCGATTAAAACAGAGGAGGCTTTCCTACGTGAACAGTTCGGGATTTTGTACGATCAGTACAAATCCGGCCTACTACCAGACGCTCATCGATCGTTTAGTGTGGCTCGGGCGATTCGAAATCGGGAGTACCGGGCAGTTCTTGGCCTTTTGATTGTTGCTGCTATTCTCTGGTCGCGCGCCTCAACGTGATGATTGTTACTTGGCCGCATTTATCTGCGCTTCCCTATGATGATGTGATTGTGATGAAGTCAACAACTATGCTGGGGCGGTTAGCTCAGTGGTAGAGCACCGGCTTTACACGCCGGGTGTCACAGGTTCAAGTCCTGTACCGCCCACCAAAACCTGACGATCGACGCGGGTCGAATTAATGGCGTAAATGTGACGTTCTCTGGAGCCAGCCCACACAAGGCGTTCAGATTTGAGCTTCGTTGTTTGAGGTATCGAGAGAGATACGATGGTTAAATGGGTTGGTGTAAGGCAGAACGGCGAAAATGCATTATAGTACTCGGCTGGATCGATTGTGTTACATCTAACGGGGTCGTAGTTCAGTTGGTTAGAACGCCGGCCTGTCACGCCGGAGGTCGCGAGTTCGAGTCTCGTCGGCCCCGCCATTTACTTCCAAACGGTATCGGATCGAGTGACAGCGGTCCCTGCTTTTCACTGTTCTCGGGTGAGGTGTCTTTCGGTGCGACACACGGTCCTTCCCCTTCGGTTGCCGTGATACGATCGTGGCGAGATTTTCATGCCACTGCGGGCGGTTACCGGTCACCGGCCTCTAATTAGACTCTTGGCCCGCGCCGTTTCACGCGGCACGCTTCCGCCAACCCTACTGTTTGCTGGTCCCGAAGGCGTCGGGAAGCGAACCGTGGCCGTTGCCCTAGCTCAAGCTATCAACTGTGAGACGCCAGAACAGGCATCGGCGTCATCAAGGGGCGGCGACCGCTCTGAGTTTGATGCCTGTGGTGTCTGCCAGAATTGCAAGCGAATTGAGCGTCGACTTCATGGTGAGGTGTGGTTGGTTGAGCCCAACGACAAGAGTAAGATCGACATCGAACAAGTGCGAGAGGTTGTGCGCCAGGCAAGCTACACACCATTCGAAGGCCGAACGCGTGTTGTAATTCTTGACCAAGCGGATCGGCTGACTTGGCAAGCACAGGCTGCATTACTAAAAATTTTGGAAGAGCCGCCGGCTAGGTCGATGGTCATCCTTGTGTCGTCCCGTCCTGATGCGCTTTTTCCCACTGTGCTCTCGCGGTGTCCGCGGTTGCGCTTTGGACGGTTAACGGCAGCTGAGGTTGCCGAGCTTCTTGTTCGGGATCACGGATATAGCGAAGGGGACGCGAGCGTGGTAGCGGCAACAGCGGACGGCAGTCTTGGTCTGGCGCTTCGGTTGAATTCTGATGATTTAGCCAGCGCTCGTGAGTGCGCCTCAAAAAGTTTACAGAGCTCAGCAATGACAGCTGATTCGAAGCGCCGTTTAGCCGCGCTAAAGGAGCTTTTCAAGGAGTTCGTCGAGAGGAAGAGTCCTTCAGCTACTAGGGATGCGTTAGCCCTCATGCTACAGGTGATGATGTCGCTACTTCGAGACATTGGACTAGTCACCAATCGTGCAGATCGCAAAGCCCTCGCCAATTCCGATCTTGAATCGGAGTTAACCCAATTGGCGACCGACTATGATGACGGCAGCGATCGAGTGTTGAACGCATTTTCTTCGGTCGACCAAGCTCTTTACGCTTTGACCGTTCGAAACGCTAACCCAAAAATCGTTGCGGACTGGCTGATGTTACAGCTCTGACACGCCTGGGTAAGTTCGACTTTTGCGAGGCAGATTCGGCAGACAATTCATGTCCAAAAGGCTCAAGATTGCGATAACCGTGGGCGATCCGTCTGGGATTGGTCCAGAGGTGTCCCTCAAGGCGGCAGAAGATCCAAGGGTCAAAGCAGCCGGGGAAATTGTCCTCTACGGTCCCAAAACGGATGCGGAACTCGGGGAATTTTCTGCCGGAAAGGTAACAGCCAAGGCCGGCAGCTCTGCATACGAGACTATTGTGCAGGCGGTCACCGATGTTCAGGCTGGTCGGGTGGACGCACTCGTGACGGCACCAATTAATAAGCAAGCGTTTGCTAAGGCGGGCTTACCGTGGCGCGGGCATACCGATTTACTAGCCCATCTCACTGGGACGTCAAGAGTTGCCATGATGTTCCACTCTGAGGCGTTGCGTGTAGTGTTGGCAACTGTACATGTACCGCTCGCGGAGGTTCCGGCCCTCCTCACTACAGATCGTCTTGAGGCGACCATTCGTCTTACCGCGACCGAGTTGCCCCATTTCGGATTTTCGAATCCACGGCTAGCAGTAGCGGGACTCAATCCACATGCGGGAGAGCAAGGCCTGCTAGGACACGAGGACGAACAGGTTCTACGGCCGGCGGTGGAAGCTTGCCGGCAGGACGGTATCAATGTGGTTGGGCCGCTTCCGGCAGATACCTTGTTTGTGAACGCAATGCAAGGTGAATACGACGTTGTGGTGGCCTGCTACCACGATCAAGGGCTGATTCCGGCCAAGCTGGTGGCCTTTGGTCGAACGGTTAATGTGACGCTTGGGTTACCAATCGTCCGGACGTCGGTCGATCATGGTACGGCATTCGACATTTCCCGTCAGGGAGTTGCCGATCCGTCGAGCATGGTGGAGGCGGTCCTACTGGCGGCGCGGCTAGTCAAGGCGACGCGCAAACGGTCTTCCGCATGACCGGCCGCTCACGAGGGGAACGACCGATCACGGAGCACCGCAAGGCATTTCATGACTATCACATTATTGATACTTTCGAGGCGGGCATCGTGCTCACGGGCACTGAAGTTAAAGCGATTCGCGAGGGTCGTGTGAATCTACGCGACAGTTATGGTCGGGTAGAGGCCGGAGAGGTATTTGTTTATAACATTCACATTAGTTCTTACAGTCACCGTGGCTATGCTGATCACGAGCCCACGCGCCGGCGAAAAGTGCTATTACATAAAACGGAGATTCGGAAACTTGTCGGGAAGACAGTCGAGCGTGGCATGACCCTCGTGCCGGTTCGAATGCACTTTAAGAACGGCCGTGTCAAACTTGCAATCGCGTTGGCCAAAGGAAAAAAAACCCACGACAAGCGTGAACGCATCCGGCAGCGTGAAACCGAACGGGAGACGAGAGCTGCAATCAAGGAGCGGCAAGGTAGATGAGACAGCCAACCGAGATGACGGTGCCACTGGTTGATCTCAAGGCTCAGTACGACTCTATTCGCGCTGATGTGTTCGCCGCGATCACCAGGGTCTGCGACAGTCAGCAATTTATCCTTGGGCCAGAGGTTGAGCTGCTCGAGCAGGAGTTGGCGGAGTACCTTTCGGCTAAGCATGCCGTTGGAGTGTCCTCCGGAACCGACGCACTACTTGCGATCATGATGGGGCTTGGGATCGGTCCAGGTGATGAGGTGATTACCACCACCTACTCGTTCTTTTCGGCTGCGGGCTCCATCGTGCGACTCGGCGCCACCCCAGTGTTTGTTGACATCGACCCGGACACCTTCAACATAGACCCGGATGCGGCTGGGGAAGCCATGACGTCTCGAACGAAAGCTATAGTTCCAGTGCATCTATTCGGCTTGAGTGCGGATCTTGATCCACTACTAACTGTCACTTCAAGAAGTGGCGTTTCAATTATTGAAGATTCCTGTCAAGCCATCGGGGCTCGGTACAAGGGGCAGTGTGTTGGGGCGCTCGGGATGGCTGGCGGGCTCTCATTTTTTCCGAGTAAAAGCCTTGGTGCATACGGGGATGCGGGGTTGATTGCTACCAATGACGACGCTTTGGCGGAACATCTTCACTCGCTTCGGGTACACGGTGCCCAGCCCAGGTACGTGCACAAGCGCGTTGGTGGAAATTTTCGATTGGATGCGATTCAAGCAGCCGTTTTACGAGTAAAGCTTCCGCATCTAAACCAATGGTGTAGGGCGAGACGTGAGGTGGCGGATAGATACCATCAGTTGTTTACCGATGCAGGGTTGGAGGCCTTTGGTGTTGAGCTTCCCGTCCAGCCCCAGGACCGGTGGCACACCTATCATCAATACGTTGTCCAAACGCCGAGGAGAGACCAGCTTCACACACATCTGGAGTCACGCGGTGTCGGGACCGCGATTTACTATCCGGTACCGCTGCATCGGCAGGAGTGCTTCGCGAGTCTTGGCTATTCAGAAGGTGCGTTTCCCAAGGCCGAAAATGCCGCTCGCACTGCGTTGGCGCTTCCAATGTATCCCGAGTTAACCGAAGACCAGCAGGCGTACGTGGTTGAGATGATCGCAGAGTACCTGCGGATGTCATAAACGTCCCACGATGGGAAAACGAAAAGTCCTCGTGACCGGGTCGGGTGGTCAGCTCGGTGGGGCTATCTGTGCTGAATTTAGTGACGAAGAACTTATTCCTTTGACTCATGCAGAACTAGAGCTGGTTGACCACGGTAATCTTCTTAAGGTTGTAACAGCACATAATCCGTCAATCATCATCAATTGTGCCGGGTATAACCGTGTTGACGAGGCCGAAAACAACGTAGAGGTGGCATTAGCGGTGAATGCGTTCGGCGTCCGTTCCCTCGCACGTGCAGCTACCGACGTCGGTGCCATCTTCGTCCACTACAGCACCGATTTTGTTTTTGACGGCGTTGCCACGGTGCCATACACCGAGCAAGATGAAGCAAGTCCGAGAAATGTGTACGGCACCTCGAAGTTGATTGGGGAATGGTTCGCGAGCGACATTATGGGTGCTTATATTCTTCGTGTCGAGAGTCTGTTCGGTGGCACGCCCGCCCGGAGTAGCATCGATCAGATTACTGACGCGATTGTAAATGGCCGTGAGCCGAATGTGTTCATGGACCGCGTGGTGTCGCCAAGCTTTGTTCACGATGTCGCTCGAGCGACCCGGTCACTTATCGACGCGAAGGCGCCAGCTGGGCTTTACCACTGTGTTAATACGGGTCACACGACATGGTTGCACCTTGCCGAGGAAATCACACGGCAACTTCAATCGACAACATCCCTTAGGCCAATCTCTGTTGCCAGTTTGTCGCTGCCAGCCGTTCGGCCAGTGTTTTGTGCCCTTTCCACCGCGAAGCTTGCAGCGGCGGGTTTCAAAATGCCGTCTTGGCAGGACGCTCTGACTCGTCATCTAGCGTCTCGGCGGCAGGCGTTACGATGAGCCCTAGGAAGTTGTCTGGCGATGCGCAAGCGTGGTTCATTCCCTCAGGAAACAGCGTGTTATAGTGGCATCGTGATGGGTGGCGCGACTACTTTGCTGCTGGAACGGCTGAACAATCGATCCGCTACTGTCGGGGTGATCGGCCTCGGATACGTTGGGCTGCCGCTACTTGTGGAATTCGCGAAGGCGGGTTTTTCGGCGTTTGGCTTTGATGTCGATGGTGCGAGAGTAGAGCGAATTGGTCGTGGTGAATCTGACATTCCAGATGTAGCTACTGAAGAACTCGCAGCCGCTGTAGATGCTGGTCGTCTCGTGGCGACCAGCGATTTCCAAAAGCTTGCAGAGGTTGACACCGTCAACATCTGTGTGCCGACGCCTCTTCGCAAGACGAAGGATCCCGACCTCTCGTTCGTGGCCGCGGCAACTGAGTCCGTTAGTGCACATTTACATCCTGGCCAGCTAATTATTCTTGAGTCGACGACCTATCCGGGAACGACCGAGGAGGTCGTCCAGCCGTTGCTGGAACGTAGTGGATTGAAGGTGGGACAGGATTTCTTCCTAGCATTTTCTCCAGAGCGTGTGGACCCAGGCAACTCCGAGTGGCGCACCGCGAACATTCCTAAGGTCGTTGGTGGAGTTGATTCAGCATCAACGGAGGTAGCCGCAGCCTTGTACCGGCAAATCGTCAAGACGGTCGTGCCTGTTTCTTCAACGCGTGTCGCTGAGATGGTTAAGCTGTTGGAAAATACTTTTAGGGCGGTCAACATTGGTCTCGTCAATGAATTGGCGCTGATGTGTCGCGATCTAGAGGTCAATGTTTGGGAAGTTATTGATGCTGCGAAGACCAAGCCGTTCGGATTTATGCCGTTCTATCCCGGCCCTGGCCTCGGTGGGCATTGCATTCCGATCGATCCGTTCTATTTGAGCTGGAAAGCACGCCAGAACGGCTTTGAGAGTCGCTTCATTGAGTTGGCCGGACATATCAACGGCCGGATGCCTCGCTATGTGCTCGAGCGAGTTAGTGATGCGCTAAATACAGTTGGTAAACCACTTAAGGGAGCAGCAATTCATTTATTCGGTGTTGCTTACAAAGCTAATGTGGGTGATATTCGCGAGTCGCCGGCGCTCGACCTAGCACAGTTGCTGCAGGAGCGTGGTGCTAAGTTGTCCTACAGTGACCCGTATGTGGCGTCCCTCGAGCTAGGGCAAGTGCATTTGGAGGCCATCGAACCCTCTGCGACTTTCGATCAAGAATTTGACTGTGCGGTGATCACCACTCCTCACGCGTCGTTTGATTACGACGAAATCGTTCGACGTTCGCCGCTAATCGTAGACACTCGTAACGCACTTCGGGGCCGGACCGATCTCCATATTGTGCGACTCTGACGGGAACGACCCTTGCTGAAATGGGCGCCTCACGCTGTGATCTTCCTGAGCCTAGGGATTGTTAACGACAGACCGAGACGCCCAGCTATAGAGCCGGTGACCCTTCTATGTTGTCTAACGACTCTCAGACTCTCTATGTTTCGTACGACGGCGCACTTGAACCGCTCGGCGAGTCACAAGTCGTCAATTACCTGACGCGACTTTCGGTCAACTACCGAATTACGCTAATTAGCTTCGAGAAGCCTGAGGACCTATCGGATCATACGCGCGTGATAGCGATGGAGCGGCGGTTCCACGCGTCTGGTATCAACTGGATTCCATTGCGTTATCACAAGTCGCCCCCTGTCTTCTCAACGATCTTTGACGTTGTTAGTGGAGCGCTGGCCGCCTGGCGCGTCTGCCAGCAGGGGACCATCCGAATCGTGCACGCCCGAGGCTACGTAGCAGCATTGGTCGCCCTGTTCGTTCGCCGTGGCGGCGCCTCGCGCTTCCTGTTTGACATGCGAGGCTTCTGGGTTGACGAGAAGGTGGAAGCTGGGCATTGGTGCGCGCGCGGGTTTCTTTATCGACTCGGTAAGTGGTGGGAACGGCAGTTCTTCGAACGGGCTGACGCCATTGTCTCTTTGACGAAGGCTGGCGTGCAGGCACTGCCGGCGCTTGGGTACGACATTCCGGATACCGTGCCAACGGTGGTGATCCCGACCTGCGTCGATTTGCAACGGTTCAAACCCATCAAGAAAGACCCTGATTTGATTGGTCCACTCGGTCTTCAAGGCAAGCTTGTGATCGGATGTGTAGGCACGATGAGTAACTGGTATCTGCGGAATGAGATGCTTCGTTACCTAGCGTATTTGTCGAAATCGATTCAATCCTTGCGAGTTCTCATTGTGACGCGTGAAGACCATGAGACTCTACGCCGAGACGCTGTGGCTAGTGGCATTCCTGATTCTGCTATGGTGCTTACAAGAGCCAGCTTTTCAGAAATGCCCCGCTATACGGCCTTGTTCGATGCCGGGCTGTTTTTCATACGCCCGACACTGTCGAAACGTGCATCAGCAGCTACCAAGCTCGCGGAGTTTCTTTCATGCGGAGTTCCCGTGATCCTGAACGATGGAGTCGGCGATTCTGGTGCGATTGTCAGGCATCACGATGTTGGGGTGGTCCTTACAGCAATGGACCAGGAGGCGTTTGTAGCCTCACTTCCGCCCGTTCGAGCCCTTTTCACTGACTTGGAGACGGGCAAACGGTGTCGTCGGGTCGCGAGTGAACTGTTTGACATTGAAAAGGGCACCGAGGAGTATCGAAAATTATACGAAAGTCTTAGTGATGGTCCAACGGAAGGGTCTGGCTAAGTTGAGAAACTTCAAAACGCTAAGCAAAAGTGTGTTCATTTATTGAACGATTGACTATCTGAGGGATTACGAAAGACTCCATGCGGTCTGGACCATGAAATTGGTCTAACTTGACAAACCCATAAAAACTAAGGAAAAATTATGTTCAGTTCATGAACGACTCACTAGAGAGGGGATTTTTCATTCCTATACTGTAAGTGAGAGGGCGTGAGTCTGCCCGAGGGTTAGCTTGGGGATGGCGTCCAAGTAGAAGATACCAAACATTTTATTCGACTGAGAAGCATGCCCGCGAGCATAGCCAGCTAAACGCTTCTACCCCAAACGTTTGAACCATTGGTCGTTACTGCATGAAGTTCACTGAGTTGGCACTGCAGGGGGTGTGGCTTATTGAGCCGGTGGTCTTTTCTGACCAACGAGGTGGCTTTCGTCGTCACTTCTGTACCGAGGAGTTTGCGGCACATGGTCTTGCACCAACTGTTGCTCAGGGCAATATTTCGGAGAATGTTCAAAGTGGTACGCTTCGGGGCTTTCACTACCAGGTGGGCCGATACGCAGAATCCAAGACTATTTCGTGTATGTCCGGTGGGATTTATGACGTAGTCGTCGATCTACGGCAAACCTCACCGACTTTCATGCAATGGGTCTCGGTAAAGATTTCAGCTGATGACCGTCGAAGCCTTTATGTGCCAGCTGGGTGCGCCAACGCTTGGTTGACGACTGTCGCGAACACCGTGCTTCACTATTACATGAGCGAAATGTTTTCTCCAGAGTCAGCGCGGGGCTTCCGTTACAACGATCCTGCGTTCAAGGTGAACTGGCCAACAGAACCAGTCGTGATCTCGGAACGGGATCGAACTTTTCCTGATTTTGATCCAGCGTCGCTCGAATAGTTCTGAATTGCGATGCGCGTATTGTTGACTGGCGGCACCGGTTTTATCGGGAGCCGCGTACTTCCTCTTTTAAGGGAGCACGAAGTGCTTTGCCTCTCCCGAGATCCAGCTAAGTTGCCTCGGCGTCATGGGATGGAAGCGATCACAGCCGATTTGGGGAGGGACGGTGACTGGATTAACGAGACCATAAGGTTTCAACCCGAGTGGTGTCTCCATCTGGCGTGGGAAGGGTTACCGGACTATTCGCTTGAAAGGTGCCGCACGAATTTGGATGCTGGCCTTCGGCTTATCGGCGCTGTGGCGCGATCGGGCGTACGGCGAATGGTCGTTGCAGGAACCTGTGCAGAATATGGTCGCGCTTCTGGAGCTGTCTCCGAAGAAAGCGTTCCAGTTGATCGGGGCTTCTGTGCAGCAACGAAGCACGCGCAGTTGAACGTGCTGGAAACGGTCGCTCGTGATGCGGCGTTTAATTATCAATGGGTCCGGATTTTCTTTGTCTATGGACCCGGGCAGATGCAGGGTTCACTAATTCCCTCTCTTCGGGCATCTTATGCCTCCGGACAAAAGGCAAGTATTCGTACACCGAACGCCTTTAGGGACTTTGTTCACGTTGACGACGTAGCCTCTGCTTTCGTGTCGCTGGTCTCTTCAGACATACCCTCTGGGGTCTTTAATGTCGGAAGTGGCCAACCAACGAGTGTCGGCCACGTCGCAAACTTGGCTGCGGAGTACTACGACATGCCACGTCCGATCACACATCCTCTAGTCGAATGCCCTCTTGGTGGTGACGGATTCTGGGCAGATACACGTAGGCTCTGTGCAGCAACCGGTTGGCGTGCACGCATCGGCATCAAGGAAGGGGTCGTGAAGACTCTGGAGGCTCTGGACGGCAAGTGAGCGAGCTGCAACTGGTAATGATTATTTTCAATCCGGTACTGACGGTTACCGTAACGTGACTTTTCCCCTAGTATCAATTTGTGTTCCCACGATCGGACGTGTCGAGTATCTGAGTGCCGCTCTGCAATCTCTCCGAGAGCAGACTTACGAGAACTACGAAGTGATTGTTCTAGATAATGCGAGTGGGCCCGAAGCCCAGGCGGTAATAACTGGATTCGTTGCGAACAATTCAAATGCGCGAATCTTGAGGGTTAACGAGCGCGTGCCGATGTTCGCAAATTTTAATCGCGGCATCCGCGCCGCGGTTGGTGAATATGTCGTTTTTTTCCATGATGATGACCACTACGATCCAAGATTCCTGGATTTCCACGTTGCAGTGCTTGAAGCTAATCCACAGGCGGCATTCGCTGGTAGTAACTGGAATATGATCGACGGTGAGGGACGACTGACCGTTCGTCGTCGATTGATTAAGAAAACCGGGACTTGGAGTGGCAGAGACTTCATTGAGCGGCTAGTTCGCAGAGGAAGGTCTGAACTGGCGACACCAGCCCTTGTATTCCGCCGGGAAGTGGTGAAGACGTCTGGCTTTGATGAGCGCTGCCCAATCCACTGGGGTGATTTCACGATCCTAATGCGGATTGCTGAGCAGTGGGATGTTGCCGTGGTGGCCGAATCGCTCTTTTCGTGGAGGTCGCACGAACAGAATTCTTCAAGGATGGCCTTCAGTCAAAGTATTCCTCTCCGAACCAGTGTGCTACGCGATTACTGCTCGGAATTCGCCGTACGACATCCTGAGGACTTGGAGTTCTTAAATCGATTAAAAAGTCTTGTGGACCGCGGACACAGTCGAGGTTTGTTGTGGGGTTGGCTTGTGGCTTCTAATGACGCGGAGTCTCGTACGTGCCGTCATCTCTTGGAGGAGGCGTCCTGTCCGATGACCGTAGGGCTTTTGAGGCTGCTGGAATCAGTTGGCTTGACGGTAACTTCCCGACGGTCACTTGTTCCAGCGGCGCGTCATGTTATTAACTTGATCGGCATCTAAGTTGAGCACCGGCTGTTAACGAATGCTGACACCTAACAAATAGCGCCCATCTCTATGTCCAAGCGAGCGATCATTACTGGCATCACTGGCCAAGACGGCTCCTACTTAGCTGAGTTGCTTTTAGACAAGGGCTACGAAGTTGTCGGAGTGGTTCGCCGTTCTAGTACGCCAAATTTATGGCGTATAGAACACCTGCTCGACAGGGTTCAGCTGCGAACGGCCGACCTCCTTGATCAACTCTCGATGATTCGTGTCATTGAGGAGGTGCGGCCACACGAATTCTACAATCTGGCGGCGATGTCGTTCGTACCAGCATCGTGGGACCAGCCGATGCTTACGGGTGAATTTAATGCTCTTGGGGTAACAAGGATCTTGGATGCAATTCGTCAGGTTGACACCTCAATTCGGTTCTATCAAGCCTCCTCTAGCGAAATGTTTGGGAAGGTGCGTGATGTGCCACAGACCGAGGCGACGCCATTCTATCCAAGAAGTCCGTACGGTGTTGCCAAGGCGTTCGGACACCACATCACGGTAAATTATCGTGAGAGTTATGATCTATTTGCCGTTTCAGGGATTCTCTTTAATCATGAGTCACCACGGCGAGGTCTGGAATTCGTCACCCGTAAAGTGAGTGATGGAGTAGCTAGAGTCAAGCATGGTCTTATCGACTCACTGTTGCTTGGTAACCTCGATGCACGCCGTGATTGGGGCTTTGCGGGTGACTACGTTCGCGCGATGTGGATGATGTTGCAGTGCGATCGACCGGATGATTACGTTATCGCTACTGGTACAAGTCACTCGGTCAGAGACTTGGTGCGGCTTGCGTTCAGCCACGTAGGACTTGAGTGGGAAGAGTGGGTTCGTGTCGATCCAAATCTATTGCGCCCTGCGGAAGTCGACCATCTAGTCGGGGACGCCTCGAAAGCTCGACAGAACATCAATTGGTCGCCAACGGTAGATTTCGAACATTTGGTCGGCCGAATGGTTGACGCCGATATGGAGCGAGTGACACGCTAGGGTTAAGATTCCAGGTAATTGTTTTTCGGTCGGCGCGTGATTGGTTGTCATCCTGCTGGGTTGCTTTCACATTGTTCATGACGACATCTGGTTCTTTGTAAGTGTGTGTGCCTAACTGACTCTGCCGGTTATAATCGTTCCTGTGTTCCAGCGTTTCAAACGGACACCCCGTTTTTTCTGCACTGTCAAGAAGTGCGATAGGCAGCTTAACCGCATCTCAGGTCCTCACGCGTGACTGGTCATACTAAGCGTCAGACGTGTCGAGTGTGTGGCGGCACCCAACTGACTAAATTTCTTTCTTTGGGGCCGACACCACTCGCAAATGCTTTCTTGCGTTCAACTGATGAATTTCCAGCGGAACAGTCCTATCCTCTTGATGTCTACCGTTGCGAGGGGTGCTCACTAGTACAACTGCTAGATCTTATCGATCCGGGAACGCTGTTTAGCCATTACATCTATGTCACGGGAACTTCAGAAACCGTGGCAGAGCATAATCGTACTTACTCCAAAACCATTGTCGAACTTCTCAAATTACAACCTGGGAACTTGGTTGTTGAGGTAGCGAGTAATGATGGGAGCCTCCTGAAATGCTTTGAGCCATATGGAATGAAGACACTTGGTATCGAGCCTGCTGAGAACATCTCAGAATTGGCCCGCTCACAAGGAGTCGAAACACTGACGCGGTTCTTCAATGAAGCTACCGGTCGTGAGGTGCAGGAGACATACGGTGCAGCTCATGTGGTTATTGCAAACAACGTCTTAGCGCATGTGGATGACACGCCAGATTTTCTGGAAGGGTGTAAGCACGTTCTCAAACCAGACGGACTCATTGTTATCGAAGTGCCTTATCTTCGAGATCTATTGGATCGTCTGGAGTACGACACGATTTATCATGAGCATCTGTGCTACTTCTCTGTAACAACGTTGATGCGTTTGTGCGACCGCGTTGGCCTATCCATTAGGCGAGTTGAGCATGTACCGCTTCATGGAGGGTCGTTGCGGGTGTATCTGGGTAGACAAGAGGTTCAAGGGGGTCATGCAGATACCGTTCTTGATTATGCTGCGGCGGAGACCGAAGCAGGGTTCGAAAACATGGACCGCTATGAACGATTTGCAGTTGACGTAGCTTTGAATCGACAGGCTATTCGCCGTCTACTAGAAAAGCTCAAATCTGATGGCAAGGTGGTTGCGGGCTATGGTGCGCCGGCGAAAGGGAACACCCTACTTAACTACTGCGGCATTGACACTCAACTCGTGTCGTTCACGGTTGATCAAAACCCCATGAAGATTGGCCACTATACTCCAGGCACGCACCTGCCAGTGCTTCCGGTGGAGGCCCTCCGTGAACGTGAAGCTGATTTTGCGTTCGTCCTCGCGTGGAACTTCGAAGAGGAAATCAGGCGACAACAGCGCGACTATGCCGAGGCTGGTGGTCGGTTTATCATTCCTATTCCTGAGCCAAGGGTCGTTTGAGCCACCGGTAATGTATGGAAGGGTTGCGGGTTTGCTATTAGCATCAATTTTGGAAGGGACTAACTTATGGTCGCTCATCCACACCTAGATTTACTTCATAGCAGATATCGGGCTCGTTCCAAGGGTGACCAGGAAGCCTTGAACGGCATTATTGCGGACAATGTGGTGTGGCACGTTGCTGGTAAGAGTCAGGTCTCAGGTGACTATCGAGGACCTGAAGCCGTGTTTGGGCTCTTTGCTAGGATGGAAGTTCTTGTCGGCGGGACACTGAGTGTCGAAGATCAGGACTTTTTCACGAGTGACGAACGAACCGTCGTTCTTTTCAAGATGACTTCGACTCGAGGAAACAAAACACTAACCGCCAACTGTTGTGAGGTAGCTCGTTGGCACGATGGTCAGATTACCGAGGCGTGGGTTTTCACGTCTGACCAATACGGATTCGACGAATTCTGGTCTTCAGGATGGTTCAGCGAGGCAGCAGACGGAGTGTGGGCTCGCCGTGTGAAATTGTAACTTTTTCACTGACTCAGCCTTGGTGCCAGAGTAACTTCAATGTTAACTGTGTAGTGTTCTGCCTACTGTAGCGGTCTCTGTCTTAGCGATCTAACGCCTCTTCGGGGCTTCCATCGCGGTTTTCAACTTCATTGTTGGGATGTTAGGGGTTGTGGTCGAAATATTCGACCTCCATTGTTGTGAGAAAAGATTGGTCCGACTAATGTTGACTGCTTCCATTATCTACGGCGGAGGGAGACCTCAATGTAGTCGTAGGCTACCCACGATTCTTCTAAATGGGCGCTTATGGTGTAGCTCATGGGGAGGTCATTGTGGATCCTGAGGCGCGCCGCGACCTCGAGGCACTCGAAGCCATTGCGGAGAATTCGCGAATTACCCAGCGTGGTTTGTCAACCAAACTAGGGATTGCCCTAGGCCTGGCTAATCTTTACGTGAAGCGTTTGGTCCGCAAGGGTTATGTCAAGTGCGTCAACTTCAAACCGAATCGGATTTTGTACGTGCTGACTCCGACTGGCATTGCTGAAAAGACGCGACTCACATATGAGTTCATGGACTATTCGATGTTCTTGTATGGCCAGGTACGGCAACACCTGCGGTCGGTTTTACAGCCGTTTACGGAAGGTCAGCGCAGGCGCGTTGCCATCTACGGCACTGGCGAAGCGGCAGAACTAGCGTATTTGTCACTAACCGAATTAGGCATGGAACTCGTAGCAATATTTAATGGTGTGGGCGCCGACAAGTTCTTAGGAATGCCGGTACAAGACATTCGTGAACAGCACAGCGTTGATTATGACCTGATAATTGTTGCGACACTAGAGCAGCCTGATGCCATGGTTGAGGGTCTGCTCGGCTATGGTGTACCACGCGAAAAGATCGTGATGTTTCAAAATTGACGATGAGTGAGGATGGACCTTGCCGGTCCCGTCTAAGTGAATGATATGAAGCTACGCTTGCTTGAATGGCTTGTCTGCCCAGTTTGTTCGAAGTCTTTTTCCCATACACCCCTTTTGCGTAATGGTGATGAGACGACGGAGGGGTTGCTGTCGTGCGACTGCGGTCGCAGTTACCCGATTGTGGACGGCATACCTCGCGTGGTGGAAGATGCCTTCGGCCTTTTTCCAGCTTTCGGTGAGAAGTATGGCAACCTTTTGCCTCACGCGCGTCCCAGAAATGTTGACAGTCATCCCCCCGGTGAGGAACTTCGGCGCACTCGCGAGAGCTTCGGTTACCAGTGGACAGCATTTTCGGCGATGGTGATCGATTTTAGAGAGAACTTCCTTGAGTATATCCATCCAGTCCAACCGGCGTTTTTTCCTGGTAAGCGCGGGCTAGATGTTGGCTGCGGATTCGGTCGACATATTGCAAACGCAGCACAGTTCGGCGCTGAGATGGTGGGTGTCGATATCAGTGCAGCAATCGACGTGACCTACAAGAACACCTGCAACTTGTCGAACGTGCATCTGGTACAAGCGGACGTGTACCGCATGCCGTTCAGGCAAGGGACCTTCGATTTTGCCTACAGTATTGGTGTTCTACACCACCTGCCCGATCCCGAGGCCGGGTTTAAACAACTCGTCTCTGTCGTGAAATCTAAAGGTGTGGTGTTCATCTGGGTATACAGCAAGAAACGGCGTCTCGTAAACGCAATGCTTGAAACGGTACGGGCGTTAACGACACGACTTTCTCCCCGTTTCCAAATGGCGCTGTCGTGGGCTGCCGCAGCTGTGGATTGGGGCGGTTTCGTCGTCCCATACCGGATCATGTCTCAGTTGCCAGGCTTAGGTTCTGTGGTGCGCCGGTTCGGAACCCCGCGTTTGAAGGTCTATGGTAATTATCCGTTTCAAGTCGCGTGGGCCGATTGGTTCGATCGTCTCGCGGCGCCAATTCGTTTCTACTACAATGAAAATGACCTTAATGGCTGGCTGAGACGTAGCGACCTCAGCCGCACTCTCGTATCTCCAACTGGCCTGTTTGGGTGGCGGGCGTATGGTGAGCGAGACGGACAAACCACCACCTCCACTCGCTCACAAACCTAATGGATAAACCCCCTGTGATGATCCTTTGTGGCGGTTTGGGAACTCGGCTCCACGAGGAAAGCGACGTTAAACCGAAACCCATGGTGATGATTGGTAACCGGCCGATTCTGTGGCACATCATGAAAATGTATGCGGCACACGGCTTAACGGAGTTCATCGTGTGTCTCGGGTATAAGGGCCATGTCATCAAGAACTACTTCATGAACTATAAGACCTATAGCGCCGACTTCACGGTCGATCTCCGAGAACCAGAGCGTATTGAGTACCACAATCATCCGATCGAAGAAGATTGGCGGGTGACTCTAGTCGAGACGGGTGAGCACAGTCAGACTGGTGCTCGGATACGGCGTGCAGGACGGGAATACGTGAAGAGCGATTGTTTCTTGGTGACCTACGGTGATGGCCTAGGTAACGTTAACATTGATGAGCTCCTGGCCTTTCACCGCTCTCACGGGAAAATCGGTACGGTGACAGGCGTGCGCCCACCAGGGCGTTTTGGTGAAATGTGTGCCGGTAATGACAACCAAGTGTACGAGTTCAACGAGAAACCGCAGGTCAGCGATGGCCTGATCAACGGAGGTTTTCTGGTATTTCAGCGCGAATTTCTTGACCGCTATCTGAGGGATCGGGACGATGAAGTTCTGGAGCAGGAGCCGTTGAAGCGACTGGCAAGCGATGGGCAATTAATGGTCTACAGACACGATGGTTTCTGGCAGCCGATGGACACCTACCGTGAGGTGAAAATCCTGAATGAGTTGTGGGCAAGTGGTAAAGCACCGTGGAGTATCTGGACATGAACTCGGTTGGAGCGTGGCATCGTCGTCGTGTCTTGGTCACCGGCTGCACCGGTCTCTTGGGCTCGTGGCTTACCCGATGGTTGGTCGATCAGCAAGCTGATGTCGTTGGGCTCGTGCGTGATCACGCGCCCCAGTCAAATTTCTACCGCCTTGGTCTCGACCGCGAAGTCAGAGTTGTACACGGAGCCTTGGAAGATCATCCTCTCCTTGAACGCTCGCTTAACGAATACGAAATTGAAGTCGTTTTCCATCTCGGTGCACAGACGATCGTTGGTATTGCCAACGAGAATCCTCTGTCGACCTTCAGTGCGAACATTCAGGGCACCTGGAATGTGCTTGAGGCCGCTCGCCGGCGAAAAGGCATTTGTGCTGTTGTCGTTGCCTCCAGTGACAAGGCCTACGGGGCTCAGGCTGAGCTGCCGTATCGAGAGGATGCACCACTTATAGGTCGGCATCCGTATGATGCTTCGAAGAGTTGTGCCGATCTTATCGCGCAGATGTACTGGCATACGTATCGCCTGCCAGTGGCCATTACCCGTTGCGGCAACTTTTACGGGGGTGGCGATCTTAATTTTAACCGCATCGTGCCGGGCACGATCCGGTCACTGTTCGACGGCCAGCGTCCTATCGTTCGCAGCGATGGGACGCTCCGCCGCGACTACGTCTACATTAAAGAGGCCGTGAGTGCTTATGTGCTGCTCGCAGAACGATTAATGGAAGGGGAGGCGGGCGGTGAGGGCTACAACTTTAGCCATGGACAACCGCTTCGCGTCCTTGAGTTGGTCGACGTCATCACTCGTGTAATGGGACATACTGACCTAACACCGGTGGTGTTAAACGAGGCCACGAATGAAATTCCCGACCAGTTCCTTGATGCGAGTAAGGCCGCTGCGGACCTCGGTTGGACACCGCGCTATCGGTTGGAGGATGGACTGCAGGAGACGGTAGTGTGGTACAAGGAGTTCTTTAAAGCGCAACGCGATGCGCGAACACTGGACGAGTAAACGTGGGTGCAATCGATCTAAATGGGCACTTGGCGGTTAGCACTGAGGGTTTTTACTGCGTCTATAGTGAGATTGGTTGTGGTGCATTGGAGTCCTCTAGCGGAACGAGACAGTCTGCTGGCGACCGTGGGCTATTTGGCCGACACTACGTAGAGACACCGGCTCCTGCCTTTTCGCGGTTGCAAGCAGGGATGTGTGCGAGATTTAGCGTTTAACTGGAGGGCTGACTCGACTTTGTCATCCTCACAGTGGTGAGTGTTACTGGAATAGGAATAGCCTATGGCCCTTATTGACGATCGCGGACGTTTGTTTGGTCGAATCAATCTGATTGATATAGCCGCAGCTCTCGTAATACTTCTGTTAATTCCTTTAGGTTACGGTGCCTATCAACTCTTTCGCACGCCCCCGCCGGAGATCCTAACGATTGAGCCGGGAACATTGACTCAGGGTAGTGATCTCAGAGTCATCATGGAGGGCAGGTATCTCCAACCGTTCTTGAGAGCCGTCGTCGGTTCTCTTGAGGCCGAACTACTTGTCGTAACTCCGACTCGGGCCGAAATCAAACTGCCAGAGAATCTCGGGCCAGGGTCGCACGACCTCATTTTGTTCGATGTGGCCCGGGAAGTCGCCCGTCATCCTGCGGCCGTTACCATTGAGGCGCCCCTTAGGGGGGAGTCGCTACCCCTGCCGCTTCCGCCTCCAACCCTGATGCAGATGCGCGTGCTCGGCGCCTTTACCGGTTTGGACCGTGAACGCACTGCAATGCCCGTAAGGGCTGAAACGTTTGGGGCGGAGGGGGAGATCGGTGCTGGAGAGATTCTTGCTGTCGCCCCAGCGGAACGAGAGGCTATGGAGCTGGGCGGATTCCCTCCCCTTGCGCGAAGTGATGGTGACACAGTGCGAGTTGTTGCCGTGGTTCGTGTCTGGTGTGAACTCATTGGTATTGACTGTCGGGTTGGCGGCACCAACGTGGTGCCTGGCGAATCCCTCGGTATCGTGAGGGGAGACGACGAGCGTGCTCGGTTCGAGGTCATGGAGCTCTATCTTCCTTCGACCGAGTTACAGACTGAAGTGACCGTTATGGGTGCGTTCGTCGGACTTGACGACGTGCAAGCCGACCGGATATCAGGCTTAGGCGAGTCGAGTGAGGTGTCCTCAGATTCCTGGAGTCGTGTCCTGTCTCTCGGGCGACTGGAACCAGAGAACATCCAACTGACGGGAGGGGTGCGTGCAGGAACCACGGGGAAGAATCGCATTCCTGCGTTGGTCTCCATCCACTGTGCGATTGTGGACCAACAATGCTGGCTGGGAAGTCAAGTGGTCGGTCCTGGTGAAAGACTTGCCATTCCCACTGGCGAAGGAATCGTCTGGTTTGAGGTCACCGAACTCTATCCGGCGGCCATGACAGACTTCCCACCACCTCCACCGGTGTTGGAGATTCGCGTACTGGGCGCCTTCACTGGTTTGGACCCTGCAGATCCTGCAACGCCTGAGAGGTCTGAAACATTTGGGACGGAGGGGGAGGTCGGGTCTGGAGAAATAATTGCCGTGGCCCCGGTGGAGCGAGAGGCTCTGGATCTAGCCGGGGTTCCTTCGGTCGCGCGTGGTGACCTTGACACGGTCCGTGTCGTTGCCTTGGTTCGTGTTCGGTGTGCGCTCGTTGACAATGATTGCAGGGTTGGAGGTGCCTTGGTGGCACCTGGAACGGCCCTCGATATCGTGAGGGGAAACGAGAGCTTCTCGTTCAGGGTGATGGAACTCTACCGTTCGCCGATCGAGTTACAAGCCGAAGTCACCGTCATGGGGGCGTTCGTCGGACTGGACGACGCGCGAGCCGACCGGATATCAGGCTTAGACGAGTCGAGTGATGCAGCCTCGGATTCCTGGGGTCGGGTCCTGTCGCTCGGGCGACCGGAACCAGAGAATCTGGAGTTGACGGGGGGAGTGCGCGCGGGAATTACGGGGAAGCACCGTGTCCGCGGGCTGGTCGCCATCCGTTGTGCGATTGTTGGCCATGAGTGCTGGCGAGGGAACAAGGTGGTCGGTCCTGGTGAAAGACTCGCTCTTCCCACTAGTGAGGGAATCGTCTGGTTCGACGTGACTGAGAACTACCCGGCCGCCAACGACCGATTAGTGGAGCTCAAGGTATCAGGAGCCTTTGTTGGTCTTGAGAGGGAGCAAGCCCAGAAGCTGGGAACGATGACCCTCTCCGACCAGCCGAACCACCCTTGGGGCAAGATTTTAGGCGTAGCCCCGCCAGTACCGGAGACTGTCGAGCTTAGTGAGGACTCTGGCGTGTTCAGTGCCGGTACAACGGGTAAGTTCAAGGTCGAGGCGTTGGTCGCTGTTCGGTGCTTGGTTTCTGGGACCGAATGTCGATTAGGGAGCACCTTAATCGGACCCGAGGCCATGCTCTCGATTCCGACCTCTGAGGGTCTGCTTCTGTTTGATGCGACTGAGATTCAACCCGCAGAAACTACTCTTGTAGATATCACGGTTCGCAGTGCAACCGACCGAACGATTCTGTCGCTGCTGCGAAACGGGCTTTCGATGGAACAGGCTGAGGCACAGCAAGGTCGCCAAACACCATCTGGAGTCACGCTTTTTGCCGTGGGCGAGATTGAAGAGGAGACCACTCTTCGGACTAGTTACGGCGCTTACAGCTGGGAGCAGCCGGGCGTAGTCGTCTCGGTGATCCTTCGTGTGCCTGCTCACCAAACCGTTTCCGGATGGCAGTATGGCCTCGGAAGCGATACTTTTGTTCCCTTGAGAGCCGGCGAAATGTTCCGCTATACGCGGCCCTCATATGTGCTTGCTGGCGTCATCACCAGTGTTGAGGTGGCGTCGGTAGACCAGGGGAATACCGGCAGGTAGGGGTGAGCACAGTGAAACCATCATTTCGGCAGGTCTGGCTCGCCAGTATCTTCGGGAAATGGATGAATGACATTGCTCGTCTGCTTGGGCGTGGAACGTCACCGGAGAGTAGTCGTGTGTTGCGCTCCGTAACCGCTTCCCAGGACCGCCAAAGATTGGAACGGATTCAGCAGCTGGTTCAGAACAGTCGGCTCGGGCGTTTCATAAATCGGAGTCTCCTCCGTTTAGGTGGAGCGTGGAGGAACGCCGCCATCATTCGGGTTGTGAGTTCACAGAAAGGTCGGATGTTGGCGTTGGCCCCTGCCCGTCGCTCACGTCTCATAGGCTGGATGCTATTTGTAATCGTGTTGACGCACTTCGCCCTTTCTATGGACCCAGCTCGCGAAGCTAGAACGCACCCAGTAATTTTGGGTGGAGTGCTTGCTCTCTCCGTTGTGCTCATGTTTGCTGGCGATGCTCTGACGAGAGCTTGGGCTAGTCGGAGCGCCAAGCGCCGGATCAATTCGTGACCTGGTGTTTTTTTCAGACGCAATCTTGAGGGTGATTCCTTAGTTTCCCCATGTCCGTGTCACAACCCCAGTCTCCTGATTCGCTGAAGGCGGAGATTCTTAATCTGGTGCGCGAGTACTACGCTACCGCATTCGGTTCGAGTCCCTTCATTCCAGGTGAGACCCCCATTCCCTATGCGGGCCGTGTGTTTGATGATGACGAACTTGCCTGTCTGGTGGAAGCGGGCTTGGATTTTTGGCTCACCTCTGGACGGTTCGCCGATCGATTCGAACACGACTTCGCGCGGTTTTGCGGGATTAGGTATGCGATGCTGGTGAATTCTGGGTCATCCGCAAACCTAGCGGCATTGTCATGTTTGACCTCTCCAAAGTTGGGCGAGCGTCAATTACGACCGGGTGATGAAGTGATCACCTTGGCCACGGGATTTCCGACGACCGTCAACCCAATCGTACAGAACCAACTCGTGCCTGTGTTCGTCGATGTTGATCTTGCAACCTATAACTTAGATGTGACCCAGCTCGAAGCGGCTTACACTGAGCGCACGCGTGCCATTATGGTGGCTCATACGCTCGGCAACCCTTTTGACTTGGATGCGGTAACGAGTATTGCGAAACGTCGGAATCTTTGGTTGATTGAGGATTGCTGTGATGCGGTCGGCGCGACGTACAAAGGCAAGACAGTTGGTACATTTGGTGACCTTTCAACAGTAAGTTTCTACCCTGCGCACCACATCACCATGGGTGAGGGGGGCTGCGTTCTAACCGACAACACCGTTTTGAAGACCCTTGTGGAATCGTTTCGAGATTGGGGTCGTGACTGTTGGTGCGATCCGGGCAAGGAGGATACCTGCCGAAAACGGTTCGGTTGGAAGATTGGCGATCTCCCCGAGGGCTATGACCACAAGTACACCTACACCCATATTGGCTATAACCTGAAACTTACTGACATGCAGGCGGCCGTGGGTGTCGCACAGCTACAGAAATTACCAGCGTTCATCGCGGCTCGCCGTCAGAACTTTGCCAACCTTTACGAAGGGCTTAAGGACCTTGAGGAGTTTTTTATTTTACCGAAGGCCACCGAGGGAAGTGAGCCGAGTTGGTTCGGTTTTCCCCTAGCCGTTCGCAAAGGAGCACCGTTTACACGTCGTGAGGTGACACAACATCTCGAAGAGCGTCGTATTAGCACGCGGTTACTGTTTGGCGGAAACCTCGTCCGTCAGCCTGCCTATCTTAACGTTCCGCACCGCACCGTAGGTAAGTTACCCAACGCCGATTTTGTTATGGAGAATGTCTTTTGGATCGGGGTATATCCCGGCTTGGGGCGGCAGGCTATTGAGTTCATCCTCGAGACCTTTCATCAGTTGAAGGAATAAGGGTATGCGCTGTCTAGTTACGGGAGCGTCGGGCCACCTGGGTTCGTATCTGACAAGGCGTCTACTAGGGGCGGGTCATACAGTTGCGGTGGTTGTGCGACCGCAGAGCGACCTATGGCGTCTTGCGGATGTAATCGCTGACACAACGGTTATCCGCAGTCAGCTTGAAGACATTGACCAAATGGAATCGGCACTAATGGCCGCCGCTCCAGAGGTGGTGTTTCATCTTGCTTGGCAGGGTGTCACCAGTAAGTTCAGAAATGATCTTCACCAAATTGAAAATAATCTTCTGGGTAGCGTCCGCCTGCTGGAAATTGTCCAACAGGCAGGTTGCAAGTGTTGGGTAGGTCTCGGTTCCCAAGCGGAGTATGGGGTGTACGAGGGGGTGATTCGCGAAGATCTGCCGCTCCAGCCCAGGACCTTATATGGTGCAACCAAGCTCTGCGTTGGCTTTCTTACGCGACAACTTTGTGACCTAGCCGGTACGCGTTATGTGTGGCTTCGGGTACTGGCGGCCTATGGGCCGAAGGATGATCCGGTTCATCTGATTCCTGCAGTTATCTTAAAACTACTAGCAGGCGAGAAGCCTGCACTCACACCAGGCGAGCAACGGTGGGATTACTTATACGTTGAAGATGTTGCTGAGGCTGCTTGCGAGGTGATTCAGCAGCCTCGCCTTCAAGGTATTTACAATCTCGGTTCTGGTCAGGCTCATACGGTGCGCGACATTGTGACCCGAATACGCGACATGATCGATACGGGCCTTCCGTTGGGGATCGGGGAGATACCCTACGGTCCAAATCAGATTATGCGTTTACAAGGGGAGGGCCTGAGCTCACCGTTTTGCCGTGAGACCGGTTGGAAGCCAAAAGTCGGCCTAGATGAAGGACTGCAGCAGACAGTCGATTGGTTCCGCGCTAATAGGCAACGCTATGGTCTCTGATACAAGCGCAGTCTCGGAATTGGCTCGAAAGATTCGTGTGCAGGTGTTGCGCATGATTCACAAGGCGAAAGCATCGCATGTTGGTACGAGTCTCTCGATAGCAGATATTTTGGCAGTGCTCTATGGAAGCGTTCTACAGATCCAACCGACCGAACCGGAGTCACCAGACCGCGATCGGCTAATCGTGAGTAAGGGACACAGCGCAGCCGCGGTATATGCGGTCCTTGCGGAAACTGGGTTCTATCCACGAACGTGGCTCGATACCTATTGTCAGGACGGCTCACGCTTGGCAGGGCATGTGACGCGGGGTGTTCCAGGCGTCGAGGCCTCTACTGGGTCGCTTGGTCATGGTCTTGCTATCGGCTGTGGAATGGCCCTGGGGGCGAAGCGTGGTCAGAATTCCAATCGGGTTTTCGTCCTAATGAGCGATGGCGAATGCGATGAAGGTTCCATCTGGGAGGCAGCACTTTTTGGCCCTCATCACCGGTTGGATAATCTGGTGGCAATCATCGATTACAACAAGATTCAGAGTCTTGGCTCGGTCAAAGAGGTCCTCGATTTGGAGCCGTTGGCCGACAAGTGGCGGGCCTTTGGATGGTCGGTCCAGGAGGTCGATGGTCACGACCACGAACAACTGCTCGACGTGTTAGGACGCGTACCACTTGTTGAAGGACGGCCGACCTGCATCATCGCCCATACTGTCAAGGGTAAAGGTGTGAGCTTTATGGAGCATCAGCTTGCTTGGCACTACAAGTCGCCTGACGCCGAGCAGCTCCGTGAAGCCTTACAGGAACTCGAGGTGCGGCAATGAGGACGGCTTTCATTCGAGCTCTTCGTGAGGCGGCTGCGACTGATGACCGGGTGTTTTTATTGGTCGGCGACTTGGGTTATTCGGTTGTTGAGCCGTTTGCGCAAGAGTTTCCAAATCGCTTTTTCAACATCGGCGTCGCTGAGCAAAATCTAGCTGGAGTTGCTGCGGGCCTAGCTTCATCGGGGAAGGTCGTTTTCACCTACTCTATCGGCAATTTTCCAACGTTACGCTGCTTAGAACACATTCGAAACGACATCTGCTATCACCAAGCAGCCGTAAAAATCGTTGCAGTCGGTGGAGGGATGGCTTACGGCAGCCTTGGTATGACGCACCACGCGACGGAAGACCTGGCGATTATGCGCGCATTACCTGGCATGGAGGTGATCGCACCTGGTGATCCAATTGAAACTACCCTAGCCACACGAGCGATTGTCACCAGGCCTGGTCCTTGCTATCTCCGCCTCGGCAAGGCCGGTGAACCGGTGGTTCACGACGAACCCCCTCCCTTCACCGTTGGAAAGGCTATTACTCTCAGTCGAGGGTCCGACGTCACTTTTGTGAGCACAGGTGGCATGCTCGCTGCTGCCGTACAGGCGGCCGAGCAACTAGGGCAGACGGGTATTAGTGTTGGTGTGGTCAGCATGCCCACGGTAAAGCCGTTGGACGCTGATTGTCTTCGAGCGGTGGCCAAACAGTGTGAGTTGATTGTAACTATCGAAGAGCACAATGTGATTGGTGGACTAGGTGGCGCTGTGAGCGAAGTACTCGTGGGAGTGCATGGTTCGCAAGTTGGGCTAAAGAGGGTGGGTGTTCAGGATCGGTTCTATGAGGAGATCGGCAGCCAAGAATACCTTCGCGCCCAAACCGGTCTGACTGTGGAACAACTGGTCGATGCCGCTGAGACCGGTCTGGCTGAGCGCCGATTGACGAACGGACAACCTGGGAAGCCAATCCGGAAGCAACGGGAATCAGCCACAAGAGGGAAGGCCTAATGTCGAAGGACGAGCCCGGACGAGCAGTGGTTGAATCCCAACCGCCGACAACACCGCTGGTGTCCATCATTATTCCCGCTCTTAACGAGGAAAATAACTTCGCGCGCCTTGAACGCGAACTGCTACCCGTTGTTGATGATTTGCCCTATCGATTTGAGTTTATCGTTATTGATAATGCCAGCACCGATCGGACGGGTGACCTAGCGAAGGCACTCTGTAAGCGCGATCAACGTTGGAAATACTTAAGATTCAGTCGTAATTTTGAAGTGGAAATGTCGATCACGGCCGGGTACCGGCTTGCTTCGGGAGACGCGATGATCGTGTTGTACTCGGACCTTCAAGACCCACCCGAGTGCATTCCTCGTTTTCTCGAAGTGTGGCAACAGGGATACGACGTGGTGTCTGGGGTCCGAACGATCAGGCGAGGGGATCCTCGGTGGCGTAACGCTTTGGTACGGCTCGCCTACAGGGTGATCGCCTGGACGGCTAATGTTTCGATTCCGACCGATACCGGGGATTTTAAATTGATCACACGACAAGTCCGTGATGCATTGGAAACATGCGGTGAATACAATCGCTACCTGCGAGGGTTGATCGCTTGGTTGGGATTTAGGCAAACGGGGATCATTTACGAACGTCGACCGCGAACCGCTGGACAGAGTAAGGCGCCGTTTTGGCATCTCGTGTTATTTGCGTTCGATGCAATAACCAGCTTTTCGCTTAAGCCCCTGCGGATATTTACCATGACGGGGTTTGTGCTCCTCATGCTCGCTGGCCTTGCGAGTGTGGTCTACGGAGGACTCGCGCTTATCGGTAGGCCTCCACCTGGTATCACGACCATCATCGTACTGCTGCTGTTCGCCATTGGGCTGAACAGCCTTGGGATTGGTGTGCTCGGTGAGTACTTGGGACGCACCTACGCCGAAACGAAACGTCGTCCGTTGTACATCGTGCAGGAGTCGATGAATCTTGAGACCGAGGGACCAGAATCGGAGCCCCCAGCATCCGCTCTGTAAAGCGAATGCACTCAGTTCCTCCGAAAGGCAAAGTGGGCGACGCATCGGCCCCAAGGTTTCGTCGGCGAAGCCTCACGGGCTTCGTGCAAGCCTTCGGGTTTTCGATTTCAGCGATGACGCTCACCACTGGCTTGGGCGTCATATCGAACAAGATAATCGCTGTCTGGGGAGGTCCCGAGCTTTCTGGACTTGTGGCGGTATTTCGCCAGTTGTATGGAGGACTCTCACAGGGATTGTCGTTCGGCGCGGACGTTGTGGTTGTGCAATGGGTCTCCTCGGGTCAAAAGACGCTCTCGACTACCGTTCGCATCGCCTCGCAGTACGTTCTCATAGTCGGCGGGCTCTTGGCCGTCGTGGCGGTCTTTCTACCGAAGTGGGTCGCTCTCGGCTTGTTTGGACGTCCACTGGCCAGTTCGTACGTTCTGGAAGTGGCCGTCGTGGTGATGTCGTCGGCCGTCGGCCTCGCCATGATCTTCGTCATTGCGATCCTCAACGGGCTCGTGAGGGTCAGAACGGTTGCCGCGCTGAACATCATCGCAGCAAGTACAACCGCGGTGGCAGCCTACCTTCTGATTACTCGCTGGGCTTCCTTCGGTGCGGCTTTACTGGTGGGCTTCGGGAATGTTGCGGCTCTGATCGTTGGCGGTTGGCTCATTCGGCGGCTGGTCTCTGGTGGTGACTCCATACGCCACGGCCTGGTGAACGCGGTCAGAACCCTGGTGAGTTCCGGCAGTCTTCTGGCTGGTCTGAACATACTCGCAACGGTTGTTCTCTTGACGGTGCAGGCGATCGTCACACGGGGTTACGGTCTAGAAGGCTTGGCTCTCTATAGTGCCTCCGCAACTATTTCGAATACGTTCATGATGTTGTTTATGTCGCCCATGAAGACCTATGTGCTGCCCACCTTGGGCGGATTGGGTGCATCACCAGAGCGCTCTAGGTTTGTTAACCGAGCATTACAGTTCACCCTGTTACTCGTGTTCCCATGTGCCCTTGCCCTCCTGGGTTTGAGGAATGGGATTATTCAAGGACTTTACAGCACAGAGTTCCTTGGGGCGGGTGAGCTTTTAGCGATTGAGACGCTCGCCATCATTCCCAGGACGGTCACTTGGGTGCTGGCGATGGCTTTGTTGAGTGCTGGTTTATACAGGACTTACGCGGTGACAGAAGTTACACGGGCGACCATCCTCATCTTCGGCTGCGGGGTGGTTGTGGCACTACAACTGGGCATTCATGCAGTGGCGTGGGTATTTTGCGCGGCCTATGCGGTCGACCTCGTCATCTATCTTGGCTATTCGATACGACAACTTCAGCTGAGGCTCAACGCCGCGAGCATTGCGTTAGCGGCTAGCATGATGCTTCTCGTGACACTGGCGTACCTCTCCTAGGCGCCACTCTTCTTGTTTCTCTGCACAGCAGAGTTGCACGATGACATATATCGAACCTACTCCTCTCGTGTCTGTGATTCTACTGTCCTATAACTACCGCGAGTATCTCGCGTCTGCCATTGATAGTGTGCTAGCACAGACCTACCCTAATTGGGAGTTGATCATTCTTGAAAATGGTTCGACCGATGGGTCGCAAGAGATTGTGTCACGCTACGCGGGTGATGCTAGGGTTCGGCTAATCTTCCTTGAGGACAACATTTATCCTACGCGGTGTCTCAACCGTGGCATTCGTGCTGCTAAGGGAGAGTACATATCCTTTCTTCTGGCGGACGACTATTACCTTCCTGAGAAGCTTGAGCGCCAAGTCGAAGTGTTGAAGGCGCTACCTGAGGACTACGGAGTGGTGTACTCGCCTGGGCGTCGAGTTGATGTGGAGACGAAGACGGAATGGGTGACCATTGGAGTACAGAGTTCCGGTACGATCTTAAAAGCCCTGCTGAACTATCAACGTAATTTCATTGATTTTATTACCGTGCTTGTGAAACGTGAATGTCTCGAGCGTTACCGTTTTCATGAGGACATCTTTTTTCAGGGTGAAGTTATCTTTTTTCACATTGCGCTCCGGTACAAGTTTTCCTACTTGGCGGAGCCGTTGGTGATGATGCGGGACCATCAACGGAACATGGGTAAGGATTTCAATCTGAATATGGCCCCAACTCTGACAGTGTTGGATCGTCTCGGCCAAGCTGCGGAGTTCCCATCTGAACTTTCCGGCGATCTGTCGAGGCTCAAGAGTCGACTCCTGATGAGTTACGGGTGGCAGAGTTTGCGCATTGATAGTAACGGTCCGGTGGCGCGGAAGCGGATAGGATTGGCTGTGGTCGCACACTGGCGACAACTGTTAGAACCGCGAGTATTAATCGGGTGGTGCTTATCGTGGCTCCCTCATCCTGGGCTTCGGTGGGTCAACGGCCTAAATGATACCGTCAGAAAACGGCTTCATTGAGAGGCATGGCGACAAGTACCCAGTGTGACCGTAATGTGCAGTAACGAGTGTGAACCTCGATGATCATTAAGGGTTACAAGCGGAAGGGCACGGGGTTTGCTGGGCAGGACCAAGAGTCCTGGTCAGGCGTTTGGGGGTCAGTCCAGGATTTGAAGAAGAGCTTTGATAATGCAGACAGTGATTATCTCGCGCCATTTTTCAGAAAGTTCTTCCCACGTCCGCCAGGGAAGATTCTCGAAGGTGGGTGTGGAATCGGGAAGTATGTGGCTGCATATAAACGTCTTGGCTACGACATTCGCGGTGTCGATTTCTCGGCTGACACGATCCGACGGGTCAAGGACTTCGACCCATCACTTCCGATCGAAGAAGGTAACATCGAAGCTCTTCCTTATGACGATAACTCTTTCGACTGTTACTACTCTGGTGGTGTGATTGAACACTTTGAGGAAGGTCCGGATGGACCACTACGAGAAGCTCGACGTGTGTTGAGGAACGGCGGTGTGCTGCTCGCTACCGTACCCTACGTAAATTTGTTGCGCCGCATGTATTTTTCAACTGGCTTGCAGCGAAGGGATAAGAATCTCCTGCTACAGCGGTGCGATGCGTGTGCTGTCGACGTAGTGGGCCCCGAGGGATTTCTGTTTTCCGAGTATTCATTCGATGTGGCATCGGCGCGGCCTTTCTTTGAGCGCCACGGCTTTGGCATTGAAGAAGGCATACCGACGGATTTTCTTTGGGGTGAACTTGGGCTGTTCTTGGTGAGTACGGCAAGACTCCTCACCGGACAAACTTGGGACCGTAAGAAGAGTCTGTATGACCAGCCCTCTGCCGGGGTGTTTGGTGGCTCCCAAGCGAGACTACGGCGTTCTTGGCTCTACGACTTTTTGGTCACCGAAGACTGGGCGGCGCACCCAGAGTTTCGGCTCCCGCTGCGCGCACTGAATTACTTGAGTGGTCATATGGTCATGCTGGTGGCCAGAGCGGTGTGACGGTCGGTCCACCTCTTTCTGTAACTCTACTAATTACGTAGCTCAATCGGCCTAAAAAGGTGAGTACGTGAAGATACCGGTATCGGCGTCGCGCTTGGAGGGATTCGCTCTGGCGGGCACACTGGTGGTCGCAGCGATGCTGCGCGGCTGGGGTGTGACGGAGCACGGGCTGCTCAGCGAGGACGAGGGGCTGTATAGCGAAGGCGTCAAAACGTATTCTGCCGTGTTCGCCTACCTGTGGGCCTACCTGACGGGGGGCGGGCAGGAGGGTCTCGTTGCCTATTTTACCCAACACGGGGGCACGCAGATTCTGAGCGACAAACCGACATTCGTAGTTCTTGGGTTTCTAGCGTCACTGGTGCTTGGCGTTCACGACTATACGCTCATCGCCGTCTCCGCACTCTTTGGGGTGTTGACGGTTTTCTGTGTTTACCAAGTTGGCAAA
>PVBE011728295.1_pt1 | contig 154045 bp, 138 predicted proteins | sample 1631181 | NCBI WGS metagenome assembly PVBE01 (sample SAMN08397723, study PRJNA350692) | Marine metagenome, whole genome shotgun sequencing project. | isolation source: water | place: Pacific Ocean | collected 2012-04
GTCTGGTCGTCGCGGGGCTTGGTGGTCTGGTCGTCGCGGGGCTTGGTGGTCTGGTCGTCGCGGGGCTTGGTGGTCTGGTCGTTGTGGGCCATGGGGTCACTTGGTCTCCGCCGCAAGTGCCATCATGCGGTCTGTCGGCGTACCGGAATTCGCGATGCGGTCCGACAGTTCTCGAATGGCGCTGCGGCCGGCGGATTACGTGTAGCCGGGCCCGGCCACGCACTGCTCGTAGGCACTAGACCCGTTGGTGGTACAGGGGCCCGCCGAGTACCCATGACTGCAAAGTCCAGAATCCCCGCTACCGGAGGTGCAGAGCCCCTTGCCGTCCGGGGCATCCAGCTTCAGGAGCATGGGCGGAGCGTACTTGATGCGTTTGGCCTGGGGCTTGGTGGTCTGTTCATCGCGGGTCATGGGGGCACCCTATTGGATGCATTGGCGCGACGGTGGCGGGCGACGGGTGGGTCAGTTGCCGCTGCCGCTGCTGCACAACGTACCGGCTCCGGGGCCATGCGTACAACTGCCGCCCGCCGAATTGCCACTGTCGCAGTCGCCGGCGTCTCCCGATCCGAAGGCGAGGCACAGACCCTTGCCCTCCTGTGCCTCCAGCTTCAGCAACTGGGGCGGGGCGTACTTGATGCGAGGCTTGGTGGTCTGGTTGTCGCGGGGCTTGGCGGTCTGGTCGTTGTGAGCCATGGGGTCACTTGGTCTCCGCCGCAAGTGCGATCATGCGGTCTGTCGGCGTACCAGAATTCGCGATGCGGTCCGACAATTCTCGAATGGCCCTGCGTCCGGCGGACTACGTGTAGCCGGGCCCGGCCACGCAGGTAATGAAGGCACTAGTCCCGTTGGCGCTACAGTCGTCCGCCGAGAACCCCTGACTGCAAGTAAAATCACCGCTACCGGTGGCGCAGAGCCCCTTGCCGTCCAGGGCATCCAGCTTCAGGAGCATGGGCGGAGCGTACTTGATGCGAGGCTTGGTGGTCTGGTCATCGGGAGTCGAAGTCATGGATGGAATCCTGTCTGCCAGATGAGTGTCGGCACGCTGCTCGTCAGAAGACGCAACACGCAGGCGGTCGGGGTCTTGAGGTCTTCGTCGCTCAGCGTGGATTGCATGCGCTCGGCGATGTTCTCCAACTGACCGAGCACTCGCGCCGCGCGGTCGCGGGCCGAAGTCAGTTTGAAGCGCCATGGAACGGATAAGGCGGCGCCTGCCATGCCGCAGACGCCGCCCACAAGAGCGGAAGTGATGAGAAGTTTGGAGTCGCGTGACATGTCAGCACCCGCGAGCCTGTGCTAGACCTCCCAGACGGACTCGCCGTCTGTGTCGTCCGGCCCCGCATCGATGCTCTCGAAGATGCGCTGGACGAACGTAAGAAGCTCGCGCGGGTTGAACGGCTTCGTCAGGTACGAGCTGACACCCGACTGCCACCCGGCGAAGATATCTGCGTCCTGCGCTTTGGCAGTCAGCATGATAACCGGAATCTGCTCGGTCTCCGGGTTCGCCTGCAGCCGCTTCAGAACGTCAAAACCATTCATGCGGGGCATCATGACGTCGAGGACCAGCATGTCCGGATTCTCGCTCTCGACCTTCTCGAGAGCTTCAACGCCATCGTAGGCGCACACGACATCGTAGCCGGCCTTGCGGAGATTGATCTCGACGAGCTTGACGATCTGTCTCTCGTCGTCTACTACCAGGATCTTCTTCGGCATTTTGTGCCGCGTCCTCCCTAAGGCTGAGCCATGCTAACCCGTGGCTCGACCGTCCTGGAATGCCGCGCATCCCGGGAGCGTCACCCAGGATAAAGCATGCACTGAACGACGCCCCGTACATCACGGCGCCCGGCCCCCGATGGAGCCGTGGTCAGTATAGCAAAACGATTCGGCCCTGTCAAACACCAACATCGGTCGATCCGGTCTGAGATTCAGGCACATCAGCGGCCTCTCAGGGAGCCGGTGAACGGACCTTGCCAAGTGTATTCACCAACCTCAGGAAAGACTCCTCGTCGCGCGGCATGAGCACCTGTACATGGCATGTCGGTGGATGGGTCTTTAGACAGTCACGGACACTCTCGGCCAGCGCGTCACAGAATGGTAGGAGAATGATACGGTCGGGGCTGGTGTCCCCCATCCCCTCAAGCGCGGCCTTGGCGCTGCCGTAAGCGTCGACGACGTGCCTGGCGTGGCGGAGGGCCTTCCGCGCTCGTTTCCGCCAATTGGCGTCGGCGCAGATGAGGGCGATGGTGTGGCGATGCGTTGCAGCCGCAGGCTTGGCGGCGAGAAGCTCCTCGATGTCTCCTCCGCCTGGGATCATCTGCATGAGTTTCGACATTGGCCCCATGCCATCAGCCTCAAGCCACAGGTCCTCTGCGTCGATCGGCCCCCCGGCGTAGCGAACGGCCGAGGACTGCAAGTAAGGCCGGACCCAATCGGGGGGAGACGCCGGTCCCAGCAGAATCACCCGAATGCGTTTGGTGCCCTTGTCGGTTCTCAGCTCCTCGAGCGCGGAGCGGGTGCCACTCTCGGGACATGAGATGTCGAGGACCACGCACTCAGGCCGCTCTGCTCGGGCGATATCGACGAGCGATAGCGGATCGTGGCACCGCACGACATTGCGCCCGAACCGACGCAAGGCGACTGTGACAACTTCGAGCGTGCGCCTGCTTCCAGAGCACGCAAGGACTTTCGGATGTGTCCCCCACACGGTTAGGGCTCCAGTGGCTAGAAGCGGCTCCAAAACCTCGCCATCGACGACCGACAGGGGACAGTCCTGCGCAAACGACGCTTGGACAGTCCCAGACGGACGGCGTCGTGGAAACTTGGAAACTCAGACGGCGAGTTTCCCTGGGAGTTTCCCAGGAGATCCGACCCACGAGGGTTGTGAAACCACTTCTAGTCGCCGAGGGTATCAGCCAAACGTTCAAAGGACGTCTCGTCGCGAGGCATGAGCACCTGGATGTGACTGGTCGGCGGATGTGTCTTCATGCGCTCGCGGACCGACTCAGCAGACTCATCGCAGAACGGAAGGAGGATGATGCGCTCGGGTTGCTTCTCCCACATCGCCGCTAACGCCGGCTCCACATGAGCATACGCGTCAACGAGATGTCCGTTGCGGTGCAGCGCCTTGCAGGCCTGTTTGCGCCACTCGTTATCGGGGCAGATGACGACGACGCTCATCCGGCGTTTGCGTGGCGCGACGCCGTCCTGGGGCTCCTTCCTCCCGGAGATGTACCCTCTGCGGGGCGGCTGGGACCACGACGACTGCCGGGCGATCTCGTCCAGCAGGTCCCTGGGGTTGAGCGGCTTGGTCAGGTATGAGGTGATGCCTCCGTGCCATCCGGCGAAGATGTCGGCGTCTTGCCCCTTGGCGGCGAGCATGATGATTTGGATGTGCTCGGTGTCGGGGTCGGCCCGGAGGCGCTTCAGCACGTCGAAGCCGTTCATGCGGGGCATCATGACATCGAGGACGATGATGTCGGGCTCTTCGCTTCTGACCTTCTCGAGTGCCTCGATGCCGTCGTAGGCGCAGACGACGTCGTAACCGGCCTTGCGCAGGTTGATCTCGATCAGCTTCACAATCGGCCGCTCGTCATCCACCACGAGGATCTTCTTCGGCATCCCGCTCCACCTCGCTCAGGCTGGTTGCGGTTCGAGCCCGTCCAGGGCGCGGATTACGCCGAGGGGGTCATACGGCTTGCCGATGCAACAGTGATACCCCGGGTGGAAGCGGCTGAACACGTCAACATCCTGATCCTTAGCCGTGAGTAGTATGATCGGAATATGCGCCGTCTTGGGGTCATCCTTGAGCCGCTTCAGCACGTCGAAGCCATTCATCCGCGGCATCATTATGTCCAGGACAATGGCCTGCGGCTGGGCTTTCGCGACCTCTTCGAGGGCCTCTACGCCATCCGCCGCGCACGTGACCTCGTAGCCCGCGGCGCGGAGATTCACGTCGAGCAACCTCGTTACCCGTATGTCGTCGTCGACCACGAGAACCGTCTTAGGCATCCTTACACCCCCCGTGCGGCGTCCGACCGTTCGAGCAGGCGACACTGGTATCCGCCAGCTATCCACACTTCGGGGTGCCCGTGGCGGCTCCTGCGCGTTTTCACGCGGACGTGACGTCCGTCACCTACCACCGGTTACGCAGATAAATGGGAATCGCGCTGCCCACGTCAGGTCGGGTGCCTCAGGCGTTCGCTGCAAACCAAGAGGCGAAGCCAGTTTTTGGAGTGTACCCCAGCTTCTCGCGCGCTCTCGACAGGTCGTAGATCAGCCCCAGCGGTGCCTCTAGCTCGGGCCGGGACATGATGAACTCCTCGGCTTCCCGGAAGTGCCGGGCATATACACTGCGGGGCGCGTCCTGCAGTTCCTGCACGTCCTCGCGAGTGAATGGGTGCGCGCTGGTACACCAGAAGGCGTCGCAGCGCAGGTCGGGGCGGTCCAATGCTTTCACGTGCGCCTGGGCGACGTCGGTGACGTGGCCATGGGTGCTGAGCAGCCTGACGCCGTAACTGGGGTCGGTCTCATCCGTCGGGATGAAGCACGGCGGGCGCAGGCTGATGACATGCAGGCCATGAGTGCGGGAGAAGGTCTCGCAGAGGGTCTCCCCCATCGCCTTGGAGGCGCCGTAGAGGTCGTTGGGACGCCGGTCGATGTGCTCGGTCAGCGGGAGTTCGTCGACGTCGCGATTGTAGCCCGCCGCGGCGATGCTGCTCGTGTAGATGACGCGTGGCACGCCGGCGTCGACACACGCCTGCAGGACGTGATGGACGGCCTTCACGTTGCAGTCGAGGTATTGGTCGGAGGTGTATTCCTTCCACGGGTGGATGGCCGCTACGTGGATCACGACGTCCACGCCGTCGACCGCCGCGCGCGCCTGCTCAGCCACGGCCAGGTCTGCCTGGATGAAGTCATGCCCGCCCGCGTCATCCATGGGCAACACATCCGTCAGGCGCAACTCGACATCGCGATCGGCGAGCTGAGAGGCGATCTCTCGCGACAGGACGCCGGCAGCGCCGGTGAGGGCGATCTTCAAGGGAGTGGCCTCCAAGGGAAGGAATAGCCCGGAAGCGCTACGAAACGCCGCAGCGCGGGGTCGTGGGGTGGTTCTCTCCCCCGCCTCGACAGCCCTCCGCGCCAGAAACAACCATGAACCGAATCCCACTGCTCGTGATATCCGGTCCGACCGCCAGCGGCAAGACGCGTCTTGCCGTGGAGACGGCCGAGCGCATCGGCGGCGAGATCATCAACGCCGACTCAATGCAGATCTATCGCCACATGACGATTGGGACTGCCAAACCGACGGTCGAGGAGCAACGGCGGGCCCGATTCCATCTCGTTGATTTCGTGGACCCTGACCAGCCGTACTCAGCCGCTGAGTTCAAGCGCGACGCCCGCCTGGCCGCCGAGGAGGCGTGGGAGCGGGGCAATGTCGCGATCCTGTGTGGCGGGACGGGGCTGTACGTGCGAGGGGTGACGGAGGGGTTGAGCTTCCCTCCCCCGCCGGAGGATCGGTCGGTCCGTGACGCGCTTGAGAAGGAGTTAGAGAGCATCGGCCCGGACGTGATGCACGCCCGACTGAGCGAGGTCGACCCGGAGGCCGGGCAGCGGATTCACGTCAACGACCACAAGCGAATCGTGCGGGCCCTGGAGGTCATCGAGCTGACGGGCAAGCCGATGAGCGCCCAGCAGACGGTTGACGCGAAGGACGGCATTCCGTATAATGCGTCGAAGTTTGTGATCGACCGGCCGCGCGAGCGGCTCTACGAGGCCATCGAGCGCCGCGTTGAGAGAATGATCGAGGCGGGCTGGGTCGGCGAGGTCCGCGATCTTCTCGAACGTGGGTACAGTCCGGACCTTCAGTCGATGCAGGCGCTGGGCTACCGATGGCTGGCTGAACACGTAGGAGGCGAGTTGGATCTTGGGGAAGCGACTCGGCTGATCAAACGCGACACGCGGCGCTTTGCGAAGCGCCAACTCACCTGGTTTCGGCGCCAGACGGACTCAACATGGCTGCTCTGGACTGACGAAACCGATATCCCCCACGTCGTGGATCGTCTTGCCGATGCGGGAGACCGGCTCAAGCGCTCGCTTGGGTAGTCCGGCGCATTCGCGCGCGCCGACTGCCGGGCCTGAAGCGCCCGTCAGTGCTGCCAGACCGCTAGGAGGATAACGAAATGCTGCAGTTCACGAAGATGCATGGCTTGGGCAACGACTACATCTACATCGACGCGATCGGCCAGGACCTGTCCGATTGCGACCTGGAAGATCTCGCCATCAAGCTCTCGGACCGGAACTTCGGGATCGGCGGCGACGGGATCATCCTGATCTGCGCTGACGATGAGGCCGATTTCCGGATGCGGATGTTCAACGCGGACGGCTCCGAGGGCGAGATGTGCGGCAACGGCATGCGCTGCTTCGCCAAGTTCGTCTACGATCGCGGGCTGACCGAGAAGACCGACCTCGAGGTCATCACCGGCGCCGGCATCATCAAGCCGAGCCTGACGGTGGAGAACGGCACCGTCACGATGGTGACGGTGGATATGGGCGAGCCCCGGCTAGCGCGCAAGGACATCCCGATGGCCGGCGAGCCGACGGATGAGCCGGTGGTCGACGAGGCGCTGATTGTCGACGACTTCGAGTGCCGCGTCACGTGCGTCTCGATGGGCAACCCGCACTGCGTTCAGTTCGTCGACGACGTGAAGACGGCCCCGGTGACGACGCTCGGTCCATACATCGAGAACCACCCATCGTTCCCGCAGCGCACGAACGTGGAGTTCGTGCAGGTGGAGAGCCCGGAGATTCTGCACATGCGCGTGTGGGAGCGGGGCTCGGGCGAGACGTTGGCATGCGGGACGGGCTCGTCCGCGACGGTTGTCGCGGCCAGTTTGCTAGGTAAGGCGGGCCGGAGTTGCACAGTTAAGCTCATCGGCGGGGACCTGCAAGTCGAGTGGGCGGAGAACAACCACGTCTTCTTGACCGGGCCTGCTGTCGATGTTTTCTCGGGTGAAGTTGATCCGAGCGCGCTGTAAGTTGAGCATGGAGTGGTCTCAGAATCCCAACGACTGGGCCGGTCGAAGCTAGAGCTTCGACCTACGGGGTCCTGAAGCTCATTGTCGGATCTGGAGATCCGACCTACGGGGTCTTGAAGTCGCTTATTGTCGAAGCTAGAGCTTCGACCTACGGGGCATTGAAACCGGCTCATGTCCAGGCGCCTGGACACGCACAGACCGACCAGACAATTCTTACACTTGTACTCAAGCCCAAGGAGGAGTCCCGATGGAGAGAGCATACCGCCTGCGCACTATTCCCCCCTACCCATTCCGCGAGATCGCGGCGCTGAAAGCCGAGAAAATCGCTAAAGGCGAGAAGCTCGTCGACTTCGGGATTGGCGACCCAGACCAGCCCACGCCCGAGTTCGTGATCGAGGCGATGGCCGAGGCGATCCGTGACCCGGAGACGCACCGGTATGATGAGACGGGCTACGGTTTCGACGTCTACAAAGACGCGATCGCGAGCCACATGCGCGGGCGTTTCGGCGTCGAACTGGATACCAGCAACCAGATCCAGGGCACGATCGGGTGCAAAGAGGCCCTGGTCCACATCGAGTGGGCGTATATTGACCCAGGCGACATCGTGCTCGTGCCGGATCCGGCCTACTCGGTCTACAAGGTCCAGGCGACATTCTGCGGTGGCGCGGCGTATCCGATGCCACTGCTCGCCGAGAACGGCTTCCTGCCGGATCTCGACGCGATTCCCCCGAGCATCGCCAGTCGGGCGAAGCTGCTCTGGCTGAACTACCCGAATAACCCGACAGGCGCGACGGCGGACCTTGGGTTCTTTAAGAAGTGCGTCGAGTTTGCCGAGGCCAACGACCTGTTCATCTGCCAGGACGCCTCCTACGCCGAGGTCTACTATGGCGAGAAGCCGCCCAGCATCCTGGAGGTCGACGGCGCGCTGGATTGCGCGATCGAGTTCCACTCGCTGTCGAAGACGTTCAACATGACGGGCTGGCGCGTCGGCTGGGCATGCGGCTCGGCGGAGCCGGTTGAGGGCCTCAGCAAGGTGAAGGCCAACGTCGACAGCGGCACGTTTGGCGCGCTGCAGATTGCGGGTGCTGCCGCGCTGAACAAGGCGGAGGAATGGTGCCCGAAACTTCGCGCGATGTATCAGGAGCGCGTGGATGCGTTGGTCAGCGGGCTGCAGGGCCTCGGCTGGCCCGTCACTGCGCCGCCGGCGGCGTTTTACGTGTGGATGGCGACGCCGAAGGGGATGACATCAGCGGAGTTCGCGGCGCTACTGCTGGACAAGTGCGGCGTTCTGTGCGTTCCGGGCGGGGTGTACGGCGACCACGGCGAAGGGTATGTGAGATTCTCGCTGACCGTCATGGGCGACGACGTGCTAGGCCTGATCGGCGAGGCTGTCGAGCGCATGAAGGCGCTTGACGTGACGTTCTGACCAGCGTAACCTACTTAGCAGAGCGACGTATTGTCTCTGTGAGGAATATCGATCGGGAGGGCCGGCCCCGGCCCTCCCGCCAGGATAGGAGACATCTCGATGCGCCGCCGATAGTCATGCCACAGGCTAGTTAGCCCCATAACCCACCGGCATGCGCCCCGCGCTCGGATGGTCATCGCGAGGCATATCGCGACGTAATGGAGGATGTCTCATGTTGCGCCCAGAGTACGAGTACGCCCACGAACGAGTGGCTGAAGACGAGGAACACGCTATTGTCGTCGCCCTCGGTCGCGAGGGTGACGACGAAACTGAACGCAACCTGACCGAGCTTGAGGCGCTTGTCGGCGCCGCCGGCGGCACGACGGTGCTGCGCGTCGTCCAGAACATCGACCGACCGAAGGCTCCAACCTATATCGGTAAGGGCAAGCTGGAGGAGTTGGAGGCGCAGGCGCTCTCGATTGATGCCGATATCGTCGTGTTCGACGGCGAGTTGACGCCCGTGCAGAACCGAAACATCGTCGACGCCTTGCCGTGCAAGGTGCTCGATCGGACCGAGCTGATCCTCGACATCTTCGCGCAACGCGCCCTGTCTCGCGAAGGCAAGCTCCAGGTTGAACTCGCGCAACTCGAGTACACGCTGCCCCGCCTCACTGGGCGCGGCACGATGATGTCGCGTATTGGTGGCGGCTCGCGCGCCGGGTCCGGACCGATGGGGACCCGCGGCCCCGGTCGCACCAAGCTCGAAGTCGACCGTTCGCGGATCCAACAGCGCATGAACCGCCTCCGCAAGACATTGGGCGAGGTCGAGCAGCGTCGCGAACTCAGCCGCGCGAACCGCCAAGGGGCGAATCGCTCCAGCATCAGTCTCATTGGGTATACCAACGCGGGGAAGTCGAGCCTGCTGAACGCGCTCGCCGGCGGCGAAGAAGTATCGACCAGGAATCGGCTCTTTGAAACGCTGGATACCACCACGCGCCGGATCGAGATAGCCGAGAACCGCGAGGCCGTTATCTCAGACACGGTCGGATTTGTTCGCCATCTCCCCCACCATCTCGTCGCCGCGTTCCGCGCCACGTTGGTCGAAGCGGCGGCGGCCGAGTTGCTGGTCCAAGTCATCGACGCCAGCGATCCGGATCGCGAGAAACAGATGGAGGCTACGCTCGAGGTTCTCGGGGATCTCGACGCCGCCGACACGCCGATGATCTACGCGCTGAACAAGATCGATCTCCTCGCTGACCGCGAGGACGTCGAAGCAGCGGCGGCGGAGTTGCCGAACGCCGTGCTGACGTCGGCCACGACAGGCGAAGGGATCGATCGGCTTCGGGAGTTGATGGATGCGCTCGCCGAGGACCCACTCGCCTCCGTGACCCTGGAGGTGCCCTACGATGCGATGGGGGCTCTGAACATTCCGCCGGAACAAGGGCGCGTGGTCAACTTCCAGTACGAGGACGACCGCGTCATCGCTCAGGCCGAACTAGGGCCGGCGGCTTTGGGGCGGCTGAAGGCATACATCGTCGCGGAGGGGTAGTCTGGGCCATACTTGGTTTCAATACCCCAAAAGCCGAGCCTGTCGGATCTGGAGATCCGACCTACGGGGTCTTGGAACCACTTCTAAGGCTTGCGCCTGCTTTGGACGGCGTCGATGCAGCGTTTGGCGAAGTCCATCTCGTCCGGCAGGGCCGGTGGCACTGCCCCGCGCCGCAGTTCGCGCGCGGGCTTGGCCACTGGCTTTTCCGGTTCTGGCGCAGCAGCGACGGGCACGGCTTCAGGCACGGCAGGCTCATCCGGCGACGTGCAGAGAATGCGCAGCCGTCGCACGTCCACATCCGCGCCATTCAGCGCTGAGCCGTCGAGGCTTCCGTTGCCCGTCACCAGAATCCCACGGACGCGCTGGCCGGGGCGGGCTCTGTACTCCCGCAGCCATGCCAGACGTTTTGGCACTGAGCGAGCCAACTCGTCCGGAGCCTCCCCGTCGGCCCAGATCATCGCCACCATGTCGCCGGTGTCACTGGCCTCACATAGCGCGTCAATCGGGCCGGCCGGGGTGTCCGTGCGGTCGCCGTTCGCGGCGCCATTCAACAATGCGAGCGGCTCGCCGAAATCGACCAAATTCCAGTTCTGAACCAGTAAACCAGCGACCGTGGGCGCAGCGGGCGTAGGCGGCTCTGCAGGCGGCGGAGCAACTGCGACGGTCGGTGGGATGATGGGCTCAGGCTCGGAGATCGGGTCGGGGATCGGTACGGGTTCGGGATCGGCAGCGATCTCGCGGCCGACCAGTTTGCCGAATGTCTGTGGAGGAAGCTTGCGGACGAGGCCCGTCGTGAACGCGCTGTCTAGCGCCTGGGCCAGCTCGCCAACCGTGGCATCGTCGGGTGATGCGGGCTCCCATGGATCGTCCCACACCTGGAATTCCTCGAGTTCGGCGGAATGCGTCATCGCGCGCAGGTCGGTTGGCATCGACGTCCCCAGGTAGAGACGCGCGGCCTCAACGTGCTCGGGCAGCATCGGTTCGCTCGGGGATGTCGCGATCGCGCAGCCTTGGACGCGCGGACCCTCTGGAGTTATCAGAGCAAAGACGACCTCATCGCCCGCGGCCAGCTCAATACCGTTATCAAGCCCGTGTGGCCAGATACCCTCAGTCAGCAGCAAGAGCAGGAGCTTCTCGAAGCTCTCCGAGGCCTGCACGACAGCGCCGGCGCTCGCCTGCCCCGCGACAACCAGAGCAAAGTAGCGCCCAGCCTCCCGACCCGTTGCGTTGTCGTTCGCTGACATCACGGTAATCCGTCCCTCACTGGATCAAGCTCCGCGAGGTCCCCCACGGTACCGAGTATCTACCACAAGTGGTGCAAAGATTCATTAAACAAATGAAACGGCGAGTTTACATCCCCAGGTTCCGGATGATCCGCGGCGTGACAAACAGTATCGACTCAGCGTCCTCAACAAGTTCGGAGCGTTTGAAGTTCAGCGGGAGCCCGACTGTCTCCAATGTTTCGATGGAGCGCGGGAAGCCGCCCAGCGCGAGGGTCTCGCCGTCCTGAACGACGACCTCCGACTGAAGCGAGATTTCCTCGGTGATTGGGATGACAGTGCCATCGGGCGCCACGACCTCACCAGTCGGCGCGATGAAGCGCGGATCGAGCATCATTGATATGCTGTCGTCGGCATTGATGCGGGGGAGGCAGAATAGCTCCACACCCGTGGCGACGGCGTCGATGGCGTAGTCTACGGTGCGCTGGCCGAACTGGTTGTAGCTGACCGATGCCGCCACGAAGGGAATGAGCGTTGTGGCGCGGATGACGCACATTCGGTTGTTCTTCGTGGTGATGTTCGCCCCGGTCGTGTTGTTGCTGAGCGACTCCCGGTTCGTGCCCGAGATGAGCGGCGCCATATTGCCCGTCTTGAAGCGCAAGTTAGAGCCTGCGGGCGGCGCGGGACCGACCACGTCGATCTGCAGGTCGCGTCCTCGGATCGGCAGATCATAGCCCCAGCCCTGGTCTAGGCGGCGAGACATGGTCACGAGCCTGACCTCTATGTTGACCTGCTGAACCGGCTTGTCGAGGAGCGAGACGATCTCTGCGAATTCGTCGATGGCCTCGGCCGTACCCTTTAGGATCAGAGCGTTCTGGTCCGCGAGAGCGACCGGCTTCTCCGTGAGCCCCTCGGGGAGAAGCTGGGCCAGTGCCCCGCCACCTTGGGCGCCGCCTCCGCCGCCGAACGCGCCTCTTCCAGTCGTGGCACCGGTCGCTTGGGCGACGCGGACCTCCGCGTAGTTGCGCTCGGCAAACGGGTACAGGCCCGGCTCCTGCATTTCGGGCAACGGTCGCACGGGTCCCGTTGCGTCCTCGAGAGCGGATCGCAGGAACTCGCGGCGGCCGTGAGTGGGATCGCCGCCGGGCAAGCCCGTGCCAGTGCCGCCGAAGATGAATACGATCTCGCCGGCGGTGACGTGGGTGAGCTGCAGGATCACCGTCCGCTCGTTGGCCTTGTCGGGCTTGGCCTCTACCTTGTCGTCGGCGCAGGCTACCGTCATCGGCACCACGAGTGCTGTCAGCAGGGCAATGATTCTGACCATCAGCGCGGACCTCCCCAGGCACACCAAAGCTCAGGCCGCTACGGCTGGCCTGTGTTCTGACTAACGCATCGGCGAGGCCTCAGGTTGCGCTCGCGCGGTTATTGAGGCGCTGTGGTCCCGGATATGACGAGCTGTCCGTTGTAGATTGCGATGTCGGAGATCTTCACGCCCTCGGCCTGACTCAACTGCTGGCTGAGGCCGCGGTCAAGCTCGGCTTGCATGCCATCCACCGCGCTCTGGGGCAGGTTGAGGCTCCCAACTTGAGCCGAATCGATACGCAAGCGGGGTTGGCCGCCGTCCATGTACGGTCGGAGTTTGGCTGTCAGGTAGAGCTGGCGCCCCTTCCAGTCGACCATCCCGGTGACCACAGCGTTGCCATCCACGAGCGAGACGTGAGGATCCTTGATGCCTGACTGTCCGGCGTTCTCGGCGACCATCTGGTTCAACTGCGCCTCATCAACGCGAAGCGTAACGGGAACCGTCTGGCGGGACTGGACGGCTTGCTCGATCACCTCAACCTGTTGTTCGACCGGCAGGTTTGCGGCGGGGGCAGTTGACGGCGCGGCCGGCGATGATGTGGTCGCGGGAGCTTGCGTGACCGATGGCGGGACGGCCGTCACCTTGGAGTAGACGACGAGGGCGATGATGACGAGTGTGGCGAACACAGCGCCGCAGCCGATCCCGCAGCCTAGCAGCGCGGTCTTCCACCACGGCTTTGGGTCTTTCCTCTGGATGCGCGGCATCTGACGCTACCCCTTGTCCTGTGGTGGTCCGTTGAACCGGCTCATGGCGGCGTCGAGTCCCTCGCTCAGCGCGCACTGGACGGCATCCGCCGCTCGCCACACGGCCTCCTCTGCCCTATCTCGCTCCGAAGCCCGGAACGGTGATAGCACGTATGAAGTCGCGTCGCGCCCGGAATCGAGGCGACCGACGCCTAGACGCAACCTGGCGTACTCGTCGGTGCCGATCGATTGGGCGATGGAGCGCAACCCCTTCTGGCCGCCATGGCTGCCAGAGCGGCGGATGCGGATGACGCCGATGTCGAGGTTGATGTCGTCGGCGACGACGAGCAAGTGCTCGGGCTCGAGCTTGTAGTAGGACAGCAAGCGGCGGACGGCCGACCCGCTGTTGTTCATGAATGTCTGCGGTTGGGCGAGGAGCGTTGGCATGCCGCCGATGTCGCCGCGGCCGAAGATGGCTTCGTGCCTGCGCGTTTTCAGCGCGATGCGGTGGCGCTGAGCCAGCAGGTTGATGACCATGAAGCCGACGTTGTGGCGGGTGCTGGCGTACTCGCTACCGGGGTTTCCGAGGCCGACGATGCATCTCATAGTCAATGCACTTTACCGCGACCGCGGAACGCGGCGCTCGTTGGGGAACGACCGGCCAAGGTGTAGGTAAGACGCAAGACCTCTGGGCGGATACCCAGAGGCCTTGCGCGTGTTTCGTAGTAGATCGAGAGCCGAATGCTGACGTTAGGACCGGGAGCGACCTTGGTCCTCGTCGCCACCCTCGGCATCCTCGGTGGGCTCGGCACCCTCTTCGCCTTCGGCACCTTCGGCGCCCTCTTCGCCCTCTTCGCCTTCTTCGCCCTCGAGGCCCTCTTCGTCTTCAACTTCGGGCTCTTCGATGACGACCGGCGCGCGGACCGTGACCATGGCTTCATCTGGTTCGATGAGCAGGTCGAAGTCAACGCCCTCGGGGAAGATCAGGTCCGAGACATGACGGGTGTCGCCGATTTCCATCCCGGTGATGTCGAGCGTGAACTCTTCCGGGATCTCAAGCGGCAAGCACGCGATCGGGACGTCGTAGAGGATCTGATCGACGCTGCCACCAACCAGGGCGCCTTCGGAGACGCCGACGAAGCGAACGGCGACCTGCACCGTGACCTTCTCCGTCAAGGAGACCCACTGGAAGTCAACGGCGAGGAATTCGTCGGTCACCGGATCGGTCTGGAGTTCCTTGATGATCGCCGCAAGGCCCTCGGGGGTCTCGCCGTCAACGTTGAGGCTAAACAGCACGTTGCCACCGCGCTGATGGCGAAGCACGTTCCAGAGGTTGCGAGCGTCGACGGACAGCGACAGGACTTCCTGTCCGCGTCCGTACACGACCCCTGGCACGAGGCCAGCGTTACGCGCTTTCCGGGCTTCGATCTTGCCGCCCGGGGTCCTGCTCTTAGCGTCCAGAACTACCTGCTCCATGACTACTGTGCCTCCCACACGGCCGAAGCCGGATTGGTCTTAGTTGGCTGGGGCGGGAGGGATCGAACCTCCGAATACAGGGTCCAAAACCCCGCGCCTTACCACTTGGCGACGCCCCAGCGTCTGAGGCTCGTGCGACGACCGCCACTGCCTACGTGTCGGTCATTGCGAACGCAACCTTCGCCGCCTCGAGATCGGACGGCTTGTCGACATCAAACGCTATTTCGGCATGCTGCGATGCGTGAACGGCAACCTCGCCGCCCAGGATCTTCGAAGCTCGAGCCGCCGCCTGCTCGAGGGTCAACGTACCCAGGGCGATACGAATCAGCACTCCCGCCCCCAGCATCATTGCGAGCCGGGGGACGTTTTTCCGGTTGCCAAAGAGCGAGTTGAGCAGCTCCTGGCACTGCAACAAAGTGCTGCGTCGGGCGACAGCAATATTGCCGCCCGTGAATCGCCCTTCGCACAGACGTATCGACGTGCGCTTCGTGCCTGGATAGCTCGACTCGCACATGTCCGCGTCGGCTATAGTGTACGTGAAGTCAGCGCCGCTGTCCAGAGCGAAATTCACGGTTGCATCAACCGATTCGGGCGTCAGGCAAGGCAGATCGGCCGTGATGATGGCAATCTGCCCATCGCCCTCTATCCGAGCCGCCGCGGCGATCGTGTCGGAGAATTTTTCTCCCGCCGCATGGACCTGTTTCACGCCGCCGGTAGCGTCATCGGGCAGCTTGGCTCGCGGGCTGGTTACCAGCACGGTCTCGGACACTGTCTGGCAAGCGGCCAGCGCTTCTACAACGTATCGAACCATTGGGACGCCGTCGATAGGCACAAGGGCTTTCGCGGGGACTCCCATGGAGTCCGCGAATTCGCCCCCTGCCCCGGCTGCCATCACTACGGCCTTTACCTGTTTACGCTCCACAGTCGCGGCCCTCGATCGTAACCGGTCTTGTTGCTGACCTGCCGGCCCAGCTCCAGAAACCGGCGGATGCTAGTTTCTCCGCCGCCGCCCGCGCGTCGGCCTGGCTAGCGGGGAGGGCGAAACAGCACGCCCCGCTGCCTGTCATGCCAGCAAGCCCGCCTGTCAGCTCCTGCAGGCGCGCAATCATCTCAGTCAAGTCAGGCCGGTCGGGAGCCAGTGCCGGGACGAAGGCGTTGCCGACCTCTGAAATCGTGCCGCGCCGCAATAGCTCCAGCGCCGCCCGACTTGCTCGCGTTCCATCCATGTAGTGCTCCGGGCCGACATTCGCGTACGCCCAGCCCGTGCTTACGCCGAGCTTGCAGAGCGCCAGGACAACCGGGATGTCGGCGCTGGGCAGCGGGGTCAGCCGCTCCCCGATGCCTTCGGCAAGACCTGCGCCCTCTCCCAGAAAGAACGGGATGTCCGCCCCGAGTTCACGGGCCACCGACGCCAGCCTTTCGTCACCGGCGCTCCAACCATGCAGGGCCGAGAGTCCGAGCAGCACGCCCGCCGCATCCGCGCTTCCGCCAGCCAGTCCGGCCTCCGAGGGAATCCGCTTGTGCAGATCGATCTCGACGGCCGGCTCAACGCCAAATGCCTCGCAGCTCCGTTCCGCGGCCCGGAACGCGATGTTCTCGGAGCCCTCGGGGGACGGGATTCCGCTTGTGGACAGCCGGATTCCGGGCTCTGCCGAGCGGACCACGACATCATCCGCGAGATCGACCGAGTGCATCACCGTTGCGATCTCGTGGTAGCCGTCCGCGCGCTTGCCGATGATGTCCAGCACGAGATTCAGCTTGGCCCGGCATCGGCATCTGACTTCGCTTCTAAGGGCCAACGGGCTTCACCCCGGCCTCGGACAGGCGGTTCGCGAGCAGCACGAACTCGTCGACTCCCAGCGCCTCGGCTCGCGTCTGCTCGTCAATGCCCGCATCGACGATTGCGCCGACCGCGATGTCTCGTGACACGTCCAGCAGGTCTCCCGCGTTCGCCAACGCGTTCGAGAGCATCTTGCGTCGCTTTCCAAAACCCGCTTTCACCGCTGCAAAGAACAGCCGTTCGTCCCAAACGTCGTCGCGCGCCGCGCGCCGGGGCGTCAGCGCGACTACTGTCGAATCGATATTCGGATGCGGGTGGAACGCTCCGCGGGGGACGCGGGCGACGGCTTTGATGGAGTCTGCGTAATATGCCGCCGCAACGCTCAGTATACCGTATGCTTTGGTCCCGGGCCCGGCCTGCAGCCTGTCCCCCACTTCGCGCTGAACCATCGTCACGAGCCGGCCGAATGGCCGTCGGACCTCGAGCGCGCGCATGATAAGGGCAGTCGCGGCGTAGTAAGGCAGGTTCCCGGCGACGGACCAGTTGGGCGCCGTGCTCTCGGCGAGTGCGGACAGGTCGGCATCCAGGGCGTCCGCCTCTATGATGCGGACGTGGGTCGCGTCGCCGAACACCTTGTTGAGCGCGGCGACGAATGACGGCTCAATCTCAATGGCGACGACGCGCGGCGCGCGCGCTGCCAAGGCCTCTGTCAGGGCTCCGAGCCCCGCGCCGATCTCGATCACGCCATCGATCTCGCCGTCGCAGGCGAAATCGGCGATTCGGGCGGCGATGGACGGGTCGATGAGGAAATTCTGTCCGCGCGATTTTCTCGGGCGATGGTCTGCCTCGGAGAGGAACCGTCGCGTCCGCTGGGCCAGCGATTCGTCATGGTTGGTCATGCCGGCCACCTGGGGATTCCCCACGCCAAAAGAAAATGCGGCAACAGGCGCCATGCCCGTTGCCGCTGAACCTCAGCGGTCTGGAATCGCGAAACTCTACTGCAATTTGTCGCGGGTGTCAAGCGGGCCCTGATGCCGCGCTGTCTCCTCCGCCTCGCGCACAGCTTGCTGGTATCGGCGGACGCGGATATAGGTGATTACGACCATGATTGCCCCGCCGCCCCAGAAGATCAACGTCTGGTAAGTTCCCCGTGGAAACCCCATCATCACCCATGGGATGAATGCGAGGATGATGAGGATCATGACGATCTGTTCGATCGTCTCTTGATAGCGGCGCATGTGCTAGACTCCTACATCCTCGCTCGGCTCGAGCTGGCGGATTGCGAGGAGGGCTTCATAGACGCTGACTTTCAGGCAGTCGTGCAGCGGCAAGTCTTCGAATGGAGGTTGGGTCTCGACGAGCCCATCGTCGACCTCTTCGGTCCGGCCGCCGGGCACGGAATCACTGGCCTGGGCGGCCTCTGAGCCATGCTCCATCCGGAACGCCGACAGTTCGGCCGCCAGCTTCTCGGAGGCGTCTTCGAGGTATTCGACGGCCTCTTCGTTGACCGTCGCGCGGACGTGTCGCAGCTTCTCGATCCACGTGTCTTTGGATGGCGGGATCAGGTAGCCCTGGTCGATCAGAGCGGCTTCCAGGTACTGGCGGATGTCCGCGTAGACCCCGGCCTTCTCCCAGAAACTCATCTCCTGGCGCATGACCTTGAGCATGTCCTCAATGAGTTCGTCGATGGCGATGCCGTCGGCGACGTCGGCGCCCTTCTTTGCCGTGCGTTGCTCCGCCAAGTCGAGCGCGACGTCGAGCGCCTCAGCGAGCGGGCACCCATCCAGACGCTTCTTGCGGACCAGCCGGAGCACCCAACGTTTGTGGGGGAATGGCGGCATGAAACTCGGGTCTTGCTCGCCGACCTTGAGCTGCAACCGCCCGTCGCGCACGAAGGACACGATGACTGCATGCAACATGTGCTCCGCCAACCGGCGCGGCTCCAACTCGTCGCCCGTGACCGGAGCGTAGGCCCGTTTGCGAGCATTTACCGGGTTGCGGGGGACGCCGGAGGGAACGAACTTGTGAGCGGCCAGGTAGGCGATGCCATCGGGGCCAAGGGGCTCCCCGAGTTCCACGCGTTCCGGCTGAGCGTCTCGCTCGGCGGCCGCCTGTTCGTCCATCTCATCGGCGCGTTCCTCCAACCCCTTAACAAGCCGGAAGAGGCCGTAGATGGCGGCAACGAAGGCGACTGCGAGCACCGTCAGGACAATGGGCAGCATCAGATGGCTTCGCTTTCCGCGCACGCGTAGGCGTTGTGGTTATGGATCGATTCAAAGCTCTCGCACTCAACAGCAAACTGCCCGACTCCCGGGAGCGAACGCACGGCCAGCACGGCGTCTCTGACGACGTCTTCCACGAACTTCGGGTTGGCGTAGGCGGCGTCCGTGACATGCCGCTCGTCAGCGCGCTTCAGTATTGGGAACAAGGCCGAACTTCCCTGAGCCTCCAGCACCGGCACCAGGTCCTCAATCCAGACGATCGTGTCTGAGTGCTGGAGAAGGTTGACCCGCAGGTGCGCGCGCTGGCTGTGGGCGCCGAAGTCGGCTATCTCCCTCGAGCACGGGCAGAGCGTGGCGATCGGCACGACCGTCCCGAGTCGGAATTCGTACTCGCCGTCTTCAATTCTACCCGCGAACCAGCAATCGTAATCGAGGTCACACGGGATCTGCGTGACCGGCGCGAGGGCGGGCAAGAAGTACTTGAAGTCGAGGCGGAGGGATGCCCCGCGGGCGTTGAAGCGATCGCAGATTTCCTCGAGGATGTCGCGGATCTCCGGGTTGCCAATGTCCTTGCGGCTCCAACCGGTGAGTATCTCCACGAAGCGACTCATGTGCGTCCCGCGCTGGTAGTGCGCGAGTTCAACTCCGGCCTCGAAGCGGCCAACTACGCGCGCGTGGCCGCCGCTCTTCTCGCGGATGCGCACGGGCAGGTTGATCTCCCGCACGCCGACGCGCTGGATGGTGATGCCTCGTTGGTCCTGTTCCGCGGCAACGTCTTTCATTTCCACGTTCGTCGATCCTGTCTCCGGCATAGAGTGTATCAATTTCGTTTTGGGTACCGGGGGCACCTGCACCGCGGGTCGCTATACGGTGGCGACCGCCGCCTCTTCCCCGTTGGTCGCGCTCTCACGGATCGCCTCGTCCACGGCGTGAACGTAAGCGCCATCCGCGAGCGTCACCACGCCACAACGGCGCTGGGCGATGGCAGCGATGAAGTCGTAGACGCAGTGGATGTGCGTCCGGATCCAGCCGACGCCGAGTTTCGGCGCGGGCAAGGCGCTCGGAGCGGGATAGCGCTGGACGCACTCGAGGGCTTTGAAGCCCCGCTCGCCCCCAAAATCGCCGCCGTCGAGCGTGCCATCATAGTACTGCAACCAGTTGGGCGCCATGAGGTCGAACTTCAGCGCGCCCTTCTCGCCGAAGATGGCGAATTCGAGCTGATCCTGAGTGCCGGTCGCGAACCGCGATGCCTCGACGAAGCCGAGAGCGCCGCCCCGCATCCGGGCCTGGAAGCAGACATAGTCCTCGACCTCGACGGGTCCCATCTCGGTTGCGCCTTTGGCGACGGGGCGTTCGGTGATGAATGTCTCCATATTGGCCGTCACGGACGCGTATGGGCCGAGGAGCCATGTGGTGAGATCAATGATATGGGAGCCAAGATCGGTCAGAACGCCGCCGCCGGCTTCCTTGCTCAGCCGCCATGACAGGGGCCGGCTGGCGTCCTCATAGCCCGAGTGCAGGTAGGCCGACCGGAAGTGGTACACGCGGCCCAGAGCGCCCTCTGCGATGAGTTGGCGGGCGCGCATGGTGGCCGGGACGAATCGCGACTGGAATGCCATTCCGTGGGTCAATTCGGGGTGAGCACTCGCCACCTCGAGGATCTCCCGTGCTTCGGCCAGGCTTCCGGTGAGGGGCTTGTCGCAATAGACATGCTTCCCGGCATCAAGCGCCGCGATCACCTGATCTCGGTGGAGCTGATTCGGGGTTGCGACGTCGATGATGTGGATGTCATCGCGCTCGATGAGGCGCGCGAACTCAGTCGTGCCGAACTCAAACTCGCCCTGTTGAGCGGCCTTCGCGGCTGTTTCCTCATTGCTCGTGCAGACTCCCACGAGCCGGACGTCCGCGGGCGCGGGGTCGTAGAAGAGCTTCAGGCTGCGGTAGGCGTGGGCGTGGACCTTGCCGATGAACCCAAAGCCGACCATCCCGACGCCGAGCTGGGGGGTGTTCCCGGACATTCGACAACACTCCTTCGGACCATCATGTTCAAGGGGACTTTCCTGGGCGCGCCTCCCCGAGTATGGGCATCTGGCTCGCCCGCGTCAAGTACTGCGGCAGTGGCGCGGCGGCGGATCGTGTTCCGGAGTCTGAGGGCTGATGACCGGCTGATCCGGAATTAACTGGTGTCTGACACTAGTTTATTTCAGGCGTTATTCCGCGCTACATGGGCCACAAGGGCCTGTAAACTATTGTCTGACACTAATTAATGGGAGGAGGAGGTGGGCAAGGAGAGGCGGCGGGTTTGGGCGAAGCGAGTCGGGCGGATCGTCTTCATTGAACGGACAACGGGAGCGATAGCTCATGGGACTCACCGCCGGAGCCGCGAAGGCTTGCATCACTCCTCCCCTCGGCACGAGCCTTGCGGGGTATTTTACCGATCGCAAAGCTGTTGACATCCACGACGATCTATACGCTAAGGCCCTCATCGTGGACGACGGGTCAGACGCGGTGGCGCTGGTAGTGTGTGACATGATCTGTTGCCCGCGGGAGGTGCTTGACCGGGCGAAAGAGATCGCCCACGCGCGACTCGGCATTCCCCCGACCAGCATCACGATCTCCTGCACTCACACGCACACGGGCCCGGCCACGGCAGGCTTGCTTGGCGCTGTGAAAGAGGAAGCCTACAACGAATGGCTGGCCCCCCGGATCGCCGATGCTCTTCAGATGGCGTTCCGTCGGATGCAGCCGGCGGTGGCGTGCTCGGGCGTTGGGCTCGAGCCGAATGAGGTCTTCAACAGGCGCTGGGTCATGAAGGACGGCACGGTGAAGATGAACCCCGGGATCGCCAACCCCGATCTCGTGCGGCCATCGGGCCCGACTGACCCCGAGGTGGGCGTGCTCGCGCTCGAGACAACGGATGGGACGCCTATCGCGGCGGTCATCAACTACGCGTTGCACTACGTGGGCGGCGGCGACGGGTTGGTTGTGTCGGCGGACTACTTCGCCCTCGTTGAGAAGGAACTGAATCGCATGGCCGACGCGTCCTTCCCCGTCCTGCTGGGGAATGGGTGCTGCGGTGACATCAACAACATCAACTTCCAGGAAGCGCATCCCCCGCGGCCCAAGGGCGGCGCGTGGAGCCAGGCCGAACACGTGGCCCGAGTGGTTGCGGCGGGGAGCCTCAAGACGTGGGAGCAGGCGATTCGCCGCGACGACGTGACGGTCGGCGGGGCGAGTTGTGACGTGCCAGTAGACCGGCGTTCCTCCACCGAAGAGCAACTTGAACAGGATCGCGCCGTCGCCTCGCAGACATTTGAGGAGTCCGGTCTGTCAATCCAGGATTGGCAATACGCCCGCGAGCGTCTGATGGTTAATGAGCTGCCCTTGGTCCTCAACTCGGTTGTATCGGCCGGACACGTGGGAGACGCTGCATGGGTCGGCTTGCCGGGCGAGGTTTTCTGCCAGTTTGGTTTGACGATCAAGGAACAGTCGCCCTTCGGCCAGACGATGCCGATGGAACTTGCCAACGATTACCTGGGATACATCTGCACGCCGGAGGCGATTGGGGAGGGCGGCTACGAGACGTGGCTCGCTCGGAGCAGCATGCCGACCGGTGAAGGCGGCTGGGCGCTGGCCGATGCCAGCGTTGGGTTGCTGAAGGAGTTGGCCTCGGAATGAGCGGCCTGCCGAAGCTCTTACTTCACGTCTGCTGCGCGCCGTGCTCAACGGCGGTGATCGAACGCCTGAAGCCGCGGTACGAGGTGATTCTGTTCTGGTACAACCCGAACATCACCGACCGCGAGGAGTACGATCGGCGGCTGGTGGAAGTCACGCGTTACGCGGAGGGCGTGGACGTGGAATTGGTCGCGGCGGCGCACGATCCGGAAAGCTGGGAAGATGCGACGGCCGGGCTTGACGCCGAGCCGGAGGGCGGGCGGCGCTGCGATATCTGCTACGCCATGCGACTCGCGAGGACCGGTGAGGAAGCGGACAAGCTTGGCGTGGCGACCATTACCACGACGCTCAGCATCAGTCCGCACAAGCGCGTCGAGAGGATCGCAGCGGCCGCCGCGAAGGCGCTGGCGGGGACGGGCAACGAGTTCCTGGCGGAGGATTTCAAGAAGCAGGCGGGCTTTGAGCGGAGCGCGGAGCTGTCGAAGGAATTCGGACTCTACCGGCAGGACTACTGTGGTTGCGAACCCTCCAAACGCGAGGCGCAGGAACGTCGGAAAGGCAGGCGCAAGCAACGATGATTGCCACCCTTGGACTACTGATTGCCATCGGCGCCCCGGGCCAGGATGCTCCCTACAAGCAAGACGTCGTGATCTACCGGCACGAGGACCGCTACTCGTGCTTCCCCGGAGTCACGGGCGGGGAGGGCGACAAGCTGTGGGTGGGCTTCGGCTGGAACACGACGCGCTCGCACTACGGTGCGGCGGCCGGCGGAGAGACGGGGCACGGGCAGTTCTTCTCGCCCGATGGCGGCCTGAGCTGGATCCACTCGGATGCCGAAGAGTACGAGCCCCCTCCCCCACCGAACCTGGGCTTCGATCTTGGCGACGGTATCATCGCCATGGCTAACGGCCGCGGGCACGAGACATTTGACGAGGAGAAGGCGAAGGAGCTGGAGGCGCTTGGCTACAACGTCACGGACCATCACAACGGCAACTTCACCTCGACATACCGAGCGTGGACGAAGCGCTCAATCGATGGTGGCGAGACGTGGGAGCAGACCTGGCTGGACCTGCCGCCGATGAAGTACCTCATGCCCAGCCTCGGCAACAGGCGCAACGGGCTGTGTGATGATCAGACGATGCTCGTGCCCCAGTACGGCCAGTTCCCAGACAACACGGTGGATTGCGCGTACGTGCTGCGTAGCGCCGACAAGGGCGTCTCGTGGCAACTGATCCCTATCGCGGACGACGGGCTGTACGCGCTGAACGAATCGGCGGTCATCAACGTCGGCGGCGGTCGCGTGATAGCTCACATGCGGTGTCAGCCATCGGTCCCGTGGCCGCACTCGTGGGACGGCGGGTTCGTTTTCCAGAGCGAATCGGCCGACAACGGCGCGACTTGGTCGGAGCCGAAGCGCCTGCCGATGTGGGGGTATCCGCAGACGTTCCTGCGACTGAGCGATGGGGCGATTCTGAGCAGCTATGGCTATCGCAGGCCGCCGTACGGCATCCGCGCGTGCTTCAGCTACGACGGTGGCCTCACGTGGGATTGGGAGAATGAGGTCATCCTGCGGGCGGACGGGCTCAACGGCGATGAGCCGAAGGGCGGTCCCGGCGACTTGGGCTATCCCCACACGGTCGAATTGAGCGACGGCTCGCTGTTCACTGTTTACTATTTCACGCTTGGCGATGGCGTAACCCACATTGCGGGCTCGCGCTGGTCGCGCGATTACCGCGGGCCGGACCTGGCGCGCGGCGAAGATGCGGTGCCGAAGCCCGACCCGACTCTCGCCGCCGAGCGCATCGTCGGTGAGGTGCGTCCGCTGCGGGTGGGCCCCTCGCTGATCCACTCGTTCATCCCAACAGAGCCGACCGTGGCCGGGATCGCGATCCGCATATCGGAGAAGAGCAGCGAGATCAGGCAGGACGCCGGCCTGCGCATGGTCGTCAGGAAGGTGGAGGGCAGCGCGTGGTGGACGGAATGGCTCGCATCAACCGACATCATTCCGCCGGCCGATCTGACGATTGGCGGGTGGAACTACTTCCGCTTCGCCGCGCCACTCGACGTCACGCCCGGGGATCTGTATGCTTTCACGATCTACAACGGCGACTACACGGGAGGAGCCAATCCCGAACTGCGCGAGGGGCTTGAGGGGGAGTACGGGTGGTACGTGAACTCCGGTCCGCCCGGACCGGATGACTACCCCAACGGCGGGATTGGGCCGCAATCCGGGCAAGACATTGCGTTCAAGGTCTACGCGGAGGATGGCCCGCTGCCCGAGGATCCGTAGGTTGGAATTGGCTTCAATACCTTAACAACGGGGCCTGTCGCGAAAACTCGTAGAGTTTCCCAGGAGATCCGACCTACGACGGGAACGGCACCAAGCTGGCGCTTGGCGGCACGACGACAACTGCGGACGGCGCCGAGCAACGGCGTCGAAGCTAGAGCTTCGACCTACGACGGCAGACGGCACCAAGCTGGCGCTTGGCGGTACGACGACAACTGCGGACGGCGTCGTGGAAACTTGGTAACTCAGACGCCGAGTTTCCCTGGAAATCCGACCTACGGGGGGCTGGAACCACCTCTACATGTCTAGTCCGCGCCTGTCGATGAACTCTTGAGGGTCGGTCATCTGCTGCTCGATCACAGCGCCGAGCCAGGCTAGCTCCGGAATATCAGCAACCAGCGTGCCAGCGCGCGCGTACCAGGTGGAGGCCGCCTGGTCGTTGCCCAACCGGCGGTGCAGTTCGCCGACAAGATAGGTGTAGACGGGGACGTTCATCTCAGTCGCGTCGTCGGCGGCGAGAGCGTTCTCAAAACGCTCCAGCGCCGCGCGACGGTACTTCGGCTCATCCTCAGCCGGGCCGTCCATCCTGCAGCACCACGCGGCGCGCAGAAACAGGTCGCCGACCACGATTTCCCCCGCCCCTCGCCACGCCTCCAGCGTCGCGTAGAACTCGTATGCGAGTGCGGGGTAGATGGGCTTTTCACGGGTCCGGGGGGCAAGCTCGCGCAACACTTGGGCCTTCACGTCGGGAGGCACCGTTACGTCTTTGTCGAAGACCGAGAGATACCCCGCGTAACCGCACTTGTAGCATGCCTGAACCGCGATCAGCAGGGGCTCAAGACCACCGGCCATGCTGTGCAGATCGGTAGTGAGCGGGCCGAACGTGTTCGAGGACGTGACCTGACATGCCTCAAAGGTCGCTCCGCAACATGGGCACGTCACGTCGACGAGCTTGGACGTGGTCATTGTGGGCCGCCCCTCCCCGGTCTAGCCGATCTCGACCATTCGCTCGACGGACGCGCGGGCTCGGACTGCGATGTCGGCGGGGATTTCGATCTTCGGCTCCAGCGTCTCAAGCGCCGCGACGACCTTCGCGAGGTCCGTCTTCTTCATGTTCGGGCATACGGCAATGTCGAACTCGTAGAAGGTCTTGTTGGGCGAGTTCTTCCGCAGCGGGTGCAGCAGCCCCACCTCGGTCCCCACGATGATCTCGCCAGCATCCGATTCCTGGCCGAACTTCAGCATGCCGCTGGTGCTCAGGACCTCGTCGGCGAGGTCCACGACCTCGGGCTCGCACTCGGGGTGGCACATGAAGACAGCGTCGGGATGCTCGCTCTTCTTCGCCAACACCAACTCAGCGGTAATGTAGACATGGGTCGGGCAGAAGCCCTTGTGGGCGATGATTTTGACGTCCGCCTGGCGGGCGATCCAGTGGGAGAGGTTCCTGTCCGGGATGAAGACGATCTCGTCGGTTTCGCGCGCGACCGCCTCGCAGACTTTCAGGGCGTTCGCCGACGTGCAGCAGACGTCAACCTCGGCTTTCACCTCAGCCGTGGTATTGACGTACGCCACGATCTTCGCGTTCGGATACTCCTCGCGGTATTGCCGGGTCCGTTCGGGGGTGATCATATCCGCCATCGGGCACCCCGCATCGGGCGCGGGGAGAATGACTGTCTTGTCGGGACTGAGGAGTTTGGCCGTCTGGGCCATGAAATGGACGCCGCAGAAGATGATGACATCCGCGTCCGTAGACGCCGCTTGACGGCTCAGACCCAAGCTGTCGCCCGCGAAGTCGGCAATGTCCTGGACCTCAGGAATCTGATAGTTGTGGACGAGAATAACCGCGTTGCGCTGCGCTTTGAGTTCGTTGATTCTCTTGACGAGTTCTATCGACACGGTTCGCCCCTCGCTGCTGGGATCAGGCCCGCGGGACCACCTGAGACGATGAGTATACGGCCTCGCGCCCGGCGGAAGCAAGCCCTCCTGATGCAGGTCTGGGCCGAACTGGACGCGAATCCGGCCGGGAGCCGGCTATCATCGCCGCGAGGGAGCGCTCGCATGGTCGTTATCACCGATTTCCAGCCTGACGACGTTGAGCGGATGGTTGAAATCGCGCCGAACGCATTTGGGGTCTGGGCACGGTACGGCCTCGACCGCACGTTGCCGAGGGATCGCGTCGAGCATCTGTACCGCGAAGAGGCCCGGGCATACGCGGCGAAGGCGACCGCCGAGGAAGCGGATTTCGCGGTCTTCGTGGCTCGCGATGGCGATGACGTGATCGGGTACATCGTCGTGGGCGTGGATGAGGCACTCGGCGATCTGTTTGGGTTCCGCTGGGGGCGGCTGATATCCCTCGCCGTCGACCCTCCGCGCCATGGGGAGCGCACGGGCCCCAAACTCGTGGACCGAGCGATGGATTGGTTCCGCGACACTGAGTGTCGTCACGTGGAGGTATGGACAGACATCAACAACATCGCAGCAATCCGGACCTATGAGGGGGCAGGATTCAGGGTCATATACTCAGGCGTAGCCCTGACGCAGTGGCTCGACTGATGTAATCGCAGTGATTCCCGCGCATTGACCGGAGGGGGAAAACGCGCTATAATGGCGTTGAAGGCCGATTCTCAGCCGTTTTACCTCCGCCGAAGGCCATCGGATGCCCTCGCTTGCAGTCCTCTGGAACACCATCGCGGCCGGGACCCTACTCGACAGGCTGGTCGACGCCGTTGACATACTTCTCGTCAGCTTCATTATCTACGAGGCGTTGATATTCGTTCGCGGCACGCGAGCGGTCTCGCTGATCAAGGGACTCGTGGCGATTCTGCTCGTCGTTTCGTTGACTCGCGGGCTGCCAACGCTGCACTGGATACTCTCCCAGCTCATCCTGCCGGGCATGATCGCAGTCGTCATCATCTTCCAGCCCGAACTGCGGATGACGCTTGAGCGGATCGGGCGCGGCGGCCCGTTGCGCCGGGTCTTCGGTGGGATCGCCAGCGAGCAGACGAGCAACATGGTCAGGGAAGTCGCTGAGGCGGCGGAGGAGCTGTCGGAGCGGAGGATTGGCGCCCTGATCGCCATCGAGCGCGACACGGGGCTCCAGGACGTCGCCAGGAGTGGCCGCCGCATCGGGGCTACGGTGTCGGCAGAGCTGCTGCAGACGATCTTCATCCCGTCCAGCCCGCTGCATGACGGCGCGGTGGTCGTGCGGGATGACGAGGTCGTCGCGGCCGGGTGCGTTCTGCCCCAATCCGACGCCCCCCACCTCCGAGTCTCGACTGGGTTGCGCCATCGGGCCGCGGTCGGTCTCACGGAGCGCACTGACGCCGTTTGCGTGGTTGTCTCCGAGGAGACGGGGGCAATGTCGCTAGCGATGGATGGCGTGCTCGTCCGCGACCTGGATCGCGTTCGGCTGACCGAGAGATTGCAGAATCTCGTTGTGGCTGGCCCCACTAGCGACGGAGGCTTTCGCTTCAGCCTGCCGTGGAAACGCGGAGGGCGCGGCGAATGAACACCCTCACGCGGATCGTCTGCCACAACTGGCCGCTGAAACTCGTGTCACTGGGGCTGGGCGTTACGATTTGGCTGTTTGTCCTTCTCAGCACGAACCCCTGGACAGTTCGCGAGGTCGAGGCGACGGTGGATGCCCATGGCGTGGCCGACGGGTTGCAGGTGATGTCGGTGAGCCCCGACACCGTGCGAGTGAAGCTGGCGGGCCGCAAGCGCAACGTGGAGGCGATTCAAGCCTCGAATGTTGAGGCGTGGGTCCACCTGGGCGGGCGACAGGTTGGCGAGCACGAGACGGGAGTCGCTGTCTCTGCGGGAAGCCTGCCCGCCGGCGTCAAGCTCTGGCAACCGCCGGAGCGGACAGTCCTCGTGGTAGTCGACGAGACGGTCTCGCAGATGCGCCCGGTAAAGCCCTATCGTCGCGGCGAGCCCGCACCGGAATACAAGATTCTGCTCATGGAGTACACGCCCAATGAAGTCTCGGTTGTCGGACCCGCGCGCCTGGTGGCCCAGGTCGTTCGCGTGGCCGCCGAGTTCTTCGTAGCCGGGACGACGAAGACGCGGACGTATACCTGCACGCTCGAGGCCCGGGACGCCAATAACATTCTCGTTTCGGGCGTCGTGATGACGCCAGGCCAGGCCGAGGTTACGCTCAGCGTGGGACGTCGCGTTGTCAAGCAAGTGCCGGTCCTGGTTGAGAACGCGTTGCTCCTGCCGGAGGATCACCGCGTCACGTCAGTTAGCATCGACCCGATGGTGGTGCTCATCACAGGCAGCCCGGCCGTTCTGGATGAGGTCGAGAACGTCACGATCAAGCCGATTGACGTAGCGTCGGATGCCACGGAGGTTGCCGCGCTGTTTAACCTGCCTGAAGGCGTAACGGTCGTGGGGCACGATCTCGTGAAGATCAAGGTTAGCCTCGAGGAGATCGGCCGGTTGCCGCCGGGTCAACCGCAGTGGCGGCCCGCGAGCCCGCCGCCCCGACCGCCTCCTGCCGGTCCTGTGGATGAGGCCCCGGATGAGCCGGAGCCGCCGGCGGAGCCGGACGTCACCCCCGAGCCGGACGTGACGCCCGAGCCGGACGTGACGCCGGAACCGGACGTGACGCCAGAACCCGAGCCGGCTCCGGATGAGCCGGAGCCGCCGGTTGACGAGCCGACGCCGACGGAGGGCCCGGATGAGCCCGAAACCGGCTGAGGCGACACTCAGTATAACCCGAACGCCCTGGGACCAGGGCGACCAGCGCGGCCCAACACCGCGCGAGCAAAGGAAGGTCAGAACATGTGTGGCATTGTCGGATGCATCGGACCACTAGACGCATACAGGATTTGCTATGAGGGGCTGCTCCGCCTGGAGTATCGGGGCTACGACTCCGCGGGCGTTGCCGTGCTGAACGAAGGCCAGATGGATGTCGTCAAGCGCGTTGGCAAGCTCAGCTCGCTCGGCGATGAACTCGAGGCGAACCCGAGGCAGGGCCCCGTGGCGATCGGGCATACCCGTTGGGCGACGCACGGGAAGCCGTCTGAGGTCAACTCTCACCCGCACGTGTCGACGAACGGAAGAATCGCGGTGGTCCATAACGGGATCATCGAGAACTACGCGGAGCTTCGCGAGGAGCTGAAGGCCGAGGGCATGGTCTTCAAGTCGGAGACCGACACCGAGGTCATCGCGCACCTCGTTCAGCGTTACTACGATGGCGACTTGTTCGAGGCCGTGCAGAAGGCGATCGAGGCGATGCGCGGCGCCTACGCCATAGCGGTTATCCACAACGACGAGCCCGACAAGATCGTCGCGGCGCGCCTGCGTTCTCCGCTGGTCATCGGGATTGGCGAAGGCAAGAACTACGTCGCGTCGGACATGGCCGCCGTGCGTCCGCAGACCGACCAAGTCTACATCATCGAGGACGGCGAGGCCGCAGTGGTCACGCAGGACACCATCAAGCTCTACACCGTGAAGGGCGAGCCAATCGAGAAGGAGCCTTACGTCATTCCGTGGCCCGCCGAAGCCGCTGAGAAGGGCGGCCACAAGCATTTCATGCACAAAGAGATCCACGAGCAGCCCGATACCATCGCGGCGTGTCTCGCGGGTCGCGTTCCCGAGGAAGCCGACCGCATTATCCTCGAGAGCCTGAACATGTCCGAGGATGAGATCAGGGGGCTCACGAAGGTCGTCTTGACCGCGTGCGGCACGGCGTATCACGCGGGTCTGGTTGGGAGCTTCTTGATCGAGAAACTGGCGCGCATCCCCGCGCAGGCCGATCTCGCGGCCGAGCTGACGGCTCGCGATCCGGTGCTGCACGAAGGGACGCTCGGGATTGTTGTCAGCCAGTCGGGCGAGACGATGGACACGCTTCTCGCGCTACGCGCGCTGAAAGCCAAGGGCGCGAAGACGGTCGCGGTCGTCAATCGCGTCGACACCGTCATCGAGCGCGAGTCCGACGGCGTGGTCTACATCCAAGCCGGTCCGGAAATCGGCGTTGCCAGCACGAAGGCCTACACGGGTCAGGTGTTGACGCTGACCTTGATCGCGATCCACCTCGCGGAAGTCCGCGGGACGGTGGCGCCCGAGGAACTGAAGAAGTTGCGGGAAGCCCTGCTGGCTCTCCCCGAGCAGGCGGCGGAACTCCTCACCCGCGAGGACGACGTCAAGGTCCTCGCCCAGAAGTACCACAAGCTGCACAACGCGCTGTATCTCGGTCGTGGCGTGAACCTGCCATCGGCCATGGAGGGCGCGTTGAAGCTGAAGGAGATCAGCTACGTCCACGCGGAGGCGTACTCGGCCGGTGAGATGAAGCACGGTCCGATCGCGTTGGTCGAGCCCTCGCTTTACACGGTCGCTGTCGCGACCAAGGGCGAAGTTTACGACCAGATGGTCGGCAACATGCAGGAGATCATGGCGCGTAGCGGCCCGGTTATCGGCGTGGTCAACGACGGCGACGAAGAGATTCTCGAGCACCTGGACGATCCGATCAAGGTGCCGGAGTGCAACGAACTCGTCTCGCCGGTGGCGATCGCGGTCCCGCTGCAACTCCTGGCCTACCACATCGCGGACATCCGAGGTGAGGACATCGACCAGCCACGCAACCTCGCGAAGACGGTTACGGTCGAGTAGCGCGACGTCTGAGCAGCCTGAGAACAGAAACGGCGGGCGCCTCTCGCGAGAGGCGCCCGCCGTTGTCATCCCTGGGTACTGCTATTCGTTGGTTAGCGGGTCACCTTGCAGAGCAACACCTCAGCGAGGCCACCAGCCGGGAGAAGCTCGACCTGAGCGCCGCTGAGGGCAGCCATCGGGCCTGCCTGCAGGCTGAAGCTCATGCCGCCCGCCCCGCCGATCAGCCAACCCTTGATCTCATACAGGCTCTTCGAACCGCCGCTGAACAGCGGGAGGTCGGTGCCGTATGGGCTGACGTCAGGCATCTGATGCACGGACGTGTGATCGAACGCCTCGACCGGGAAGACCATCTGCTCGCAGACCGAACCATCGAGGCCCACCGAGGCGGTTGTCTCAGCCAGGACGCCCCCGGTGTTGTCGAGCAAGCTCACGCGGATCTCGGTGTCGCTCCAGAGGTCGTTCCACGTCTGGATCGCGTCCTCGTCCAGGTAGAGCTTCACCGGCTGCGTGTATCCGCCGCCCTTAGTGACGATGTCAAGCCGCCCGCGGCCCGCTGTGGCGCCCATCAGCCCGCCGGGAGTGCCGCCTTCGCGCCAGGGGCTACCCTCTTTGCTGAGTGGCTTCAGGCGTCTGGCAGCTTTGTCCGGGAAGGTCTTGGTGGAGTGAATGACGACGTTCATTCGAACGTCGGCTCCCTCGGCCTCGTGAGTCACGACGCCGAGTTGGGGAAGTCCGACCGTGGCGGAGAAGCAGTTGGTGGTCGCGTATTCGTAGAGTTCCTCGACGGCGAGGTGCTCGCGCGCGATATGCTCGACTTCAGCCTGCAGGCGATCCGCAAGGCCGCCACCGGGCGTACCGCGCTTCACCTCGGCGACCGCGCCGCCTTCTCGGTAAATGCGGCCCAACTGCGTCCACTGGCTCGCCGTGTACTGCTTCGGCTCTCCGTCGTCGCGGGTCAAGTACACATCGGGAAGGTCGATGCGCGCAGCGCCTTCCTTCACCAGGAATTCGCTGTAGGTCAAGCGCAGGTGTTCAGGGGGCTCAGTCTCCGAGTGGGCGAGCTGGCCGCCACCCCCGCCGCCGCCCATACCACCCATGCCACCGCCCATACCGCCACCCATGCCACCGCCGCCACCCATCATCCCGGCTGGGGGGCCGCTTGCGCCGCCGCCGCTTCCGCCGCCCATGCCAGGAGGCGGGCCTTGCGCGATGTTGCCAGTAATGGAGATTGCTATCAGCGCGACAGCCGCGAAAGCAGCTGCGCCAGCTATGTACAGTGCTCGTCTGCTAGTCAACTGAATCACCTCTCAGGCCCGACAAAGCGGCAGCGCCCACTGCCCACTTGAGTATACCTGCCGCTAACCGGCAAGTCAAGCCACTCGCAAGCGCTCCCGTCGGTGCCGTTAAGCGCGTTATTCGCCGTGGCTTCGGGCATGTCCTCCACGCGGCCGGCGCGGTCGCGAGGTGATTGACGCAGGCTGCGCGAAGCTCTACGACCATAGACGCGGCTGGGAGGCCAATCAGTGCGGATCACACGCATATTGCTGACCGTGATGGCTGTCACACCGGTGGCGGCCCGCGGCGACATGGAACTCGCACGCGATGGGGCTCCGATCGCGGCCATCGTTGACGGGAGCACGCCTGACCTCGCGCGCTCCGCGGCGACCGAGCTTCAGGTGCACATCGCGCGGATGTCGGGGGCTGAGCTTCCCATAGTCACTCAACGTGTCCCAGGGCAACCGACCATCTTCGTGGGTGGAGACCCGGCTTTCGAGCGCCTCGGCACCACATCCGACGCGCTTGGCCTCGGCGACGAGGGCTTCATCATCCGCAGCGTCGAGGACGACCTCGTCCTCGCGGGCGGGAGCCACTTGGCTACTCTCTACGCGGTGTACGACCTGCTGGAGGACGACCTCGGATGTCACTGGTTCTGGCCTGGTGAGATCGGCGAAGTGGTGCCGGAGCGCTCAACCATCGTCTTGCCCGCGCTCGACCGGGTCGAGCGGCCCAGCTTTGCCATCCGGTGGATTGGCAGTGGCGATTTCGCTCTGAGGAACCGGATGAACGTACAGACTAACGAGCCGGACGATTTCCAGGTCAAGTGGTTCGTACACACTTGGCTCAGGCTCGTTCCGCCCGCGGATCATGCCGACGCGCACCCCGAGTATTACGCCGAGATTGGTGGGAAACGCGCCGATCCGCGAGGCGACCGTCTCGTCAATCTCTGCACGTCTAACCCCGAGGTCGCGGCTGTCGCCGCGCGCACGATCGACGATCTTATGCAGATCGAGCCGGGGATTGATATGATCAGCGTGGATCCTGAGGACACGCAGGAGTTCTGCCAGTGCGCGAAGTGCGTGGCCCTGTATGGCGACGCCACGTTGGCGTTTGAGCAGCGCGAGTCTCTGCGTGTATTTGACTTCACGAATCGCGTCGCTGAGTTGGTTGCCGATGACTACCCCGATCTCACCATCAAGACCATCGCGTATCACACGTACGTGCGGCCACCCGCGGACCCGGATTGGCGCCCCGCGGACAACGTGGCTGTACAGTTCTGTCGCTTCATGTGCCACAACCACGCTCTCGATGATGCTACGTGCCCGGACAACCGTGGCTTCGACGCGTGGTATCGCGAGTGGCTTGGGCGCACGAGCCGGGTGATGTTCTACGAATACTACTGGAAGGTCTCCTGGGTCGGGCTGCCCTGGCCGATCAACCGCATGCTCCGGGCCGACATGCCGAGATTCCAGCGGGATGCGCTGCTTGGGATCGCAACGCAGTTCAACACGAACTACGCGACAAATGGGCTGGGGTACTGGTTCGCGGCCAAGCTCGCGTGGAATGCCGACGCCGACATGGACGAGTTGGTGGCGACCTACTATCGCGAGTTCTTCGCGGAGGCCGAAGCGCCCGTTGCCGCGTACTACGAACGGCTGGATCGGGCGGCGGAGACGACGGGCGTTCACATCGCCGGACAGCGTCCGTACGCCGACATCCTGAAGCTCTTCACCCCCGAGTTGCTCGACGATCTGGAGGCGCATCTGGCCGAGGCGGCCGACCTCGCGAAGTCCGGGCAAGTCCGGGAGCGGGTGGCGATGCTGACGTCGGGGGTGACTTACGCTCGGATGGTGCGGGAGTATGTTGCGGCCGTGCGGGACTCGGGCGAGGTGGATCCCGATCACCCGTGGACGGCGATGCATCCGGAAAACACCCAGCGCGCCAAGGATGTTGGCGAGCCGCTCGCGCAAGCGATCCGAGATTACCTCGCCCTGCCCGAGAACGGGCCCTCGCTCGACCAGCCGAACGGGTACACGGAAATCCTGCTGAATCCCGCGAACGTGGTGGGATTCCTGGCCGGCGGAGCGGAGGGTGAGGTGACTCTCACCAAGCGTCAGTGGCTCGAGCGCGAGGGAAATGAGGTCAAGGTTGGCGAGATGCCTGAGACGTTCTCGATCTGGGTCTATGGGAATGACCTCGACTTCGTGAACGCGACGCCCGAGCACGCGCTCGCCATGAGGGGGCCCGATGGCGAATGGGAAGTCGTGGGCCACGTCGGGAACACGACGCCCATCGGCGATGGGACCAGCATGTGCTTCGTGGCTTCAGGCATTGACGCGAAACGCTACCTAAGGGAGCCGAAGCTGGAGTTGCGCTTTACGAACGAGCCCGAGGGGCCCTACGCCTCGCGCGTGTTCGCCCTATACATCATGCCCGACGCGCCCGACACGCCGCCGGAGGAGGCGACGACTCGCGTTGATGAGGATCTCACCACGGTCCGCGCCGAGAGCGCCGGGTTCACTGAATACGGCTATCGGGGCTTTATGAGCCTCGAATCCGCTGAGTGGATCGTTCCGCTGGAGTTCGTGGGGTTTGGGGAGTAGGGGCCTACTCCCCGTCGCCGAGGTACTTCAGCAGGTTGCTGACGACGCGCGCGGCGATGGGGTCGGTGACGGCGGCGGCGGTATCCAGTTCGGAGACGATGACCTTGCCCTTCCCGAGTTGCGCCTCGAAGACGACGGCTGCCGTGTGATCCTGGACATCCGTCGGATGGGCGAGGTAGCCGTGTGGTCGGATGGCCGTCGCGAGGACGCGGACGCCGTCCACAGGTTTGAGCAGGAATCCCCCGGTGGCCGCTACTGGGATCTCGCCAGGCTCACCGTTGAACCAGCAGATATCCCACGGCTCCAGGCCATCGAGGATCGGCGACGCCTCGTCCTCGAAGTTGACGATCTCAGGCCTCCACGGGACCTCCGAGACGATGACCTCGGGCAGCAACCGCGCGACATGCTCGCCCGCGTTCATGATGAGCACGCGCCCGCCGCCCTCGACGAACTGCTGCAGCTCCGGGCGGGCCTTGAGCGCGTCGATGCCGTCTCTTCCCCGCGCGACCAGCGTGCCCCCCTCACCGGCGGTCAGTGGCTCCACCGCCGCCTGGATGACGGCGTCGCGTCCGGCCCACTCGCTGTCCGCGCCGACCATGGGGTAGGCGTTGCGGGCGAGTTCGGTCTCCCCTATCTTCAGCACCAACTGCAACTCGTAGTCGTTGCGCTCGGGCTCGCCAAGTTTGTCGGGCACGGGCAGCGTGATGCTGACGACGTGCTTGTCATAGTAGCCCACTGGGGCGACCTGAGCCGCCGCCCGCACGAGCGGCACGCCGCCGGGCTGCACGATGGATGCCTCGAGTCTTGAGGAGGGCAAGTCGAGGCCATCGGGCGAGTCGTTGATCACGTAAACGTCGCACTCGATGCTCTCGCCCTCGTAGAAGTGGCGTCGCCGGAGATCGGCTGAGACGAGGATGGGAGCCATCGCCAACCGCATCGCCTCGTAGGCTGGGTACGGTTCGTGCGATTCGGGCAGGAATGGGAAGCGGAACCAGTTGGAGTTCGAGAAATGGAGCTTCCCGCAGAGCCGGTCTCTGTGCCGCCGCGCGACCTCGGTCAGCTCCTTCGCAAGCCAGGCGTGGCGGTCGAGGAACACGCTTGGATCCCGGTCCTCGTACGCGTAGTCACCGACCCATGCTTGCGGCACGTAGTACTTGTCGATGTACTTGCGCGTGGGATGCCCCGTATCGTTGTTGGGGTATCCGGTGGCGAACTCTTGGCTGATCGCCGGGCGCGCTCCGCTGAAGCGCTCCTCCAGCGGCGCCGGGGCATCCGGATCGGCCGCGGGATCGGGGTAAAGGTGCCAAGGTGATGGCCAATACCACCCGTAGTAGAGGTGGGCGTCGTCGATGTCGCCGTCGTCGAAGCCATTCGGCTCGATCTCGGCTGCGTACGTCTCCGGGTCACGCACGTAGCCCGAGTCGCAGACGATCGGGCGGGTTGGATCGATCTCGCGCATATTGCGGATCATCCGCGTGGCGATTTCCCACTTGCGTTTGCGGAGTTCTGGGTCTTTCGCTCGGTACCAGTAGCTCTCGTTGTTGAGCGTCCAAAGCAGAATGCTCGGGTGGTTGCGTAGACGGCGCATGACGCCCGTCCATTCCGATTCCCAGATCGCCAGCAACTCATCCGTCGGCGGGTCGGCGTCGTCGCCCATGACCCACGGCCAGACGCCCTCCATGCAGACGCCAACTCCGTACTCATCCGCCGCGGTGAGCCACGTGGGGGTGAACGACGAGCCGTGCGCGCGCAGCACGACGGTGTTGCCGTCATGCATGCCCCGCATGAACGATCGCGCAACCTCGCCATCGTTCGGGCTGAGTCCGGAGGGAGCGTGGTTCGCTCCGCGCAGCCAATAGGGCCGATCGTTGAGGTACAGCCTGTTTCCGCGCACCTCAAACGTGCGGAAGCCGATCTGCTGCTCGATTGCGTCGGTCACTTCACCCGTTGGCGAGGTCAGCTCGAGTCGGAGCGGGTATAGATTCGGATCGTCGGGCGACCACGTGCGCGGGGCGATGCCCGTAGCCTCCAACGTGGCGGTCTCACCGGTCACCTCGGCCTCAACCTGGGCGAGGCCGATGTCTGTGGCGGGATCGATGACCGTGCCACGCACGTGCCAGCCATCGCCTTCGGTTCCAGAGATCGCGATGTCCGCGGCAAAGCCGTCGGATGCCGTCTTCACGAACACGTCAGCCATATGCGCGGGCTCGGTGGAGATGAGCCTGACGGGTTGCCAGATACCCGCGGAGCGCTTGTACATGCCTCGCGGGAGTGACTGAAGCATCTCGCGCGTGACCTCGACCGTCACCGCCGTGCCGAGGATCTCGTTGGGGTTTCCCTCGCCCTGCCAGGCCGCATCCGATACGAATACGGTCACGAGGTTCTTTGCGCCAAACCGCGTGGCTTCGGCGGGAAGTTCGATTTCGAGCGGGGCGAACATGCCGACATGTCCGCCGACGTGCTGCCCGTTGTACCAGACCTCGCAGCGCATGGCGACGGCATCGAACTGCAACGACAATCGTCTGCCGGAGTACTCCTTCGGGATCTCGATCCACTGCCGATACCAGCCGGCATGAGTCTCGTACGGGTCGAAGGACAGCGCGTCCATGCGCTGCTGTTCGAGCCGATCCCACCAATCGGACGTGCCCTCACCCGGCCCGTAGATCCACCAGCGGATCGGCGTCCAGAATGTCGGGACGTCGATCCCGTGCCATCGGGCGTCGCTGGCCTTCGGCTCGCGAGGGTCGCGGCGTTCGTCTCGTTCCTGATCCGGCAAGAAGAGCCACGTGCCATCCAGCGAGATGGTCTGGCGCCCCGGCTCGGCGCGCGGCAGGCGAATGGGTTTGTGCGCGCCGCGCGTCCTCGCGCGCTGTTGCGCCCGGTCGGGACCGGGGCGGGGGGCGCGTTCCTGTTGGCGTTGCCACCGCGCGGACGCCGTGGCGTAGAGTTCGGGGTTGGCGGCTTGCGGCTCAAGCGCCACCCACGCGACGCTGCAGCCCGCGCTGCCGGCGCCCTGATCGGCGCGCAACGTGAGCTTCAGCTTCCCATCAGACACGGTGACGGGGCGAGCGAGGAGATGGACCGCGCCGGCGGCCACGCGCGCCGCGACGGTGGGATCGGTCTCGTCGTCGACATAGACCTCGAAATGAGTGGCGAAGGCCACATCACCGCCCGCCATGAGCAGCGAGTACGTGCCGTCTTGGGCGTCGATGGTGAAGGATGCCTTGGGCACGTCGTGGGCGGCGGAGATGGTCGTGTCAACGAGCGCGTCATCACGAAGCCCCCGAGTCCGCGCCAGCGCCGACATATCCTGCGACCAGCCATAGCCGAGGTCGGGAGAGTACAGACCACCTGTCGACGGCTTCCAGCCCGGCGGCGTCGGCCCGGGGGCTTGGAAGTTGACGCGGACGGCCTGGTCCGACAGCGCGTTGGTGTCGACGCCCGTCTCCGTGACGGGCTCGACGACGATGTCGGCGTACTCCGCCGGCCTGTAGCCGCCCCCAACGCCCACGAGGCCGCCCGAGAGGGGGTCGGGGTCAATTACCGATAGCATCGGAATCGGCTCGCCGTTCAGGAACACGTCGATCTCAGAGCCGATGCAGCGGATGCGGAGGTCGTACCATCTTCCCGCGGCGGGAGTGGTGTCGAGGGGAACCGAGGCGAGCATCCGGTCGTAGCCGCCTGGGCTGAACCGGAACATGTACAGATCCTCAGCGGGCCAGCCGCGCAAGGCGAGCGCATAGTGCTCGTTGTCGTCGCCATAACGGAAACGCACCCACACGGATCCGTCCTCGACGCCTTCGGCGATGCGAGCGCGACACTTCAGGTCGAAGTCGGTGAACTGCTGCTCTTGCCAGAGCGCCATCTTGCCGTCCAGCGCGACGCCTCCGCGGGCGAAGTCGGCCGTGCCGCGCCGCTCCTGGCGCCAACTCTCGGGCGTCTTCAGATCCAGCGAAAGCGCGCTCGCGGGGATGGAGGTCACAGAGCAGACGACAGCGACGAGGACGGCTGACATGCGTGCCTCCAGGCATCGACAGATGCCATTGGCAGGTTCCGGGTGCGCTATCAACGGTTATGGACGCTTCTTCGCCTCTCCGTGTTCCCAAGCGCTTCGGCGCAACGCCCGATCGGGCCCGACTTCGGCGGTTTTCACGAGCATGTCGAAGCTATCGGGTTGCTCGGGGTCGTCATTGGCGGCCTTGTTGCGGCGAGTCATCCCGCACTTCTCGCATCGCTGCACGATGACCCAGCCCTTCTTCGCGGAACGGTCCACCGAGATCGGTCGCATGAGGCCGCCGCACTCGGATGCGCGGTCGCCCGGAACGGGGCCGTCGACGTGCAGTGAGCATAGGCAACCAGGACAGTGGTTGCGTTGCCCTCCCCCGGCGAGGGGCGCGACATCTAGCCCGCAGTTGGCGCAGGTGAACGGCTCGTTGCCGCCGTGATATGGGTTCTTGCGCTCTGACATGAGTCCCTCAGGGGATGTGGGCGCCCTGGTGTCGGAGTAGTTCGCGCAGCTTGTCCGTGTTGATCTCGCGGACTGGGCTGCGTTTCTCCACGGCGAGCCCAGCCCCGACGCCGGCGGCTTGCCCCGTGACGAAGCACCCCGGCATGACGCGGAGCGACGACTGCACCTGTCGGTCGGTGCTCATGCAGCGCCCGGCGACGAGGAGGTTCGATAGACCTTTCACGATGAGGCTGCGATAGGGGATCCCATAGCTCTCCCCCACGCCGAGTTGCGTCTCGCGCATCTCGGTCTCCACGTGCTTCTGCGCGCTCGGGTCAGTGGTGCCCGAGTGGATATCGATCGGATAGGCGAATCGGCCGATCTCATCCGGGAAGCTGGCTCGGGCTTTGTAGTCGTCGAAGTTGAGCACGTAATCGCCCATCACGCGGCGCGTCTCGCGCACGCCTAGCAGCGATCCGGTCCACGCGAGTTCGGCATTCTCGTAGCCCGGCACGTGCTCGCGGTAGAAACTGAGGTACATGCCGACCAGCTTGCGGCCCTCAACGTAGCCTTCGGTCAGGCTTTCCTCATCCAGCCCATTCACGCCGTAGCAGTGACCGACGTTGTTGCCGCTACGCGTGGGCGAGGCCTTGAACGCGCCCGGCAGGTGGTACTCCTGGACGGGGGCTTTGCCCGACTCGACGAGGTCGAGCCAGATGCTCCGGGCGCTCATCCCTTGGGTCTCGGCGGCGCGGTAAGCCGCCCAGTCGACGTTGCTGAACATCGAGCAGAGCGTGGGCCCCATCAACTCGCCACCCGGGCCGCCGATCTCACACTCCGCTCCGGCCCACGCAGATACATTGCCGTCGCCCGTGCCGTCGACGAAGACCTCGCCGACGATCGCCGCCAGGCCTTTGCGGGTCGCGACGACGACCGCCTTGACCTGTCCGTCCTCAACGACTACATCCGCGAGCGTCGTGGCGAGAAGCAGTTTCACGCCGGCGTCGAGGACGATCTCATCGTAGATGACCTTCAGGACCTCGTAATCAAACGGGAACCAGTTGTAGTTAACCTCGACGCCCATGCGGAGCGCGGTCTCGTCCATCACTTCCTTGCAGAGGCCGGCGGCGATGACTTTTTCGCGATCGGTCGCGGGGCAAAAGACGGGGACCATGCCCGACGTGCCGAGGCCGCCGAGGCATCCCGTCTGCTCGATGAGGACGACCGCGCGACCCATCCGCGCGGCAGCCACGGCGGCCGCCACGCCGGCGGGGCCTCCCCCGCAGACGACGACATCCGCCTTGGCGATAATCTCAAGTTCGCGCGCCTGCAGGGCGACGTTGGCAGCAATCATGCAGGATCTCCGTGTTGGATGCTTCAGTTCGGCAGAGGTTTCTTCCCATTCACGGCTTACGCCTCCGATCACGAGGTGTATTGGCGGACCGTAGCGAACACGGCTGACCAATCATGCATGGAGCATCGGCGGCATTCGACTTCGAACACGGCATCGGCATCGTCATCGGGCTACTCATCGTGGCGATGGCGGTGGCCGTTCTCGTCCGCCGATTCCGCCTCCCCTATACGGTCGTGCTCGTGCTCGTCGGCATTGTGCTGGCACTGGCGCGCAAGGCATCGTGGATTCAGGTTGACGGCCTGGAGTTGGAGGGCGACCTGTACGCGGCGGTGTGCTACACGGTCCTTCTGCCGATTCTGCTGTTCGAGGCCGCGCTGAACCTGAAGTGGGAGATGTTCTCGCGGAATGCTCGGCCTATCTTCGGTCTGGCGATTCTGGGCACGATCATCAACATCAGCCTGGTCGGGATTCTTGTGCACTTCCTGCTGGGGATGCCGTGGGGCATCTCGCTGCTGTTGGGCGCGATCATCTCGCCAACCGACCCGCTGTCGGTGGTGGTGACCTTCCGGCAGTTGGGGGTCGCGCGGCGGCTGTCGGTCCTCGTTGAGGGCGAGAGCCTCTTCAATGACGCGGTCGGTCTCGTAATCTTCTCCGTGTTGCTCACGGCGGTCGGTTCGGGCAACGTGTCGGTCATGGAGGGCGTCTACGAATTCCTCATCGTGTGCGCGGGGGGCGTCGCGGTGGGAGCGGTGCTGGGGTTCGTCGCGGCCTACATCACGCGCCACGTCGACGACCACCTGATCGAAGTCACGCTTAGCACGATACTGGCTTACGGTTCGTTCCTGGTCGCCGAGCAGATGGACATCGGCGGCATTCACTTCTCCGGCGTTATCGCGGTGGTCGTTGCTGGACTGGCGATGGGCAACTATGGGCGGACCTCGGGCATGTCGGCGACCACGATCGTGGCCCTCGATACCTTCTGGGAGTACCTGGGCTTCGTCGCGAACTCCCTCGTCTTCCTGCTGATCGGCATCGAGCTTAGCGTCCTGAAGTTCGACGGCCCGATCTGGGACACGTTGCTGACGATCGGGATCCTGTACGCAATTGTGCTGGTCGCGCGAGCGGCTGTCAGCTACGCGGGGGGCGCGACGCTAGGGACGCGGGAGCGGCCGATTCCGCGGGGCTGGCGTCACCTCATCTTCTGGGGCGGTCTCAAAGGGGCGCTCTCAATGGTGATGGTGCTGCGCGTCCCGAGGGACTTGATGGTGGGGGGCTACGAGTACTTCGACACGCTTCTGACGTGGACATTCGGCGTTGTCTTCCTGAGCCTGGTCATCCAGGGGCTGAGCATTCGCAAGGTCGTCGGGTGGCTCGGACTGGCCGGCAAGTCTGAGATCACTGACCGATACGAGGCATTCGCCGCCAAGGTCATCGCAGGGAGAGCGGCCGTCGAGGAACTTGACGAGCTGCGCGACTCTCACGTGCTGACCGCGTCGGTGCGGGATCGTCTCGCTCAACCGTATATGGTCCAGGTCTCGGATGCCGAGGAGAGCCTGGAGCAGCTCCACGATGACGAGCCGGGCTTTGCTGATATCCAAGCGCGGGATGCCATGCGCCGGGCCCACCATGCAGAGAAGAGCGCGTTGCTCGATGCCTTCCGCCGCGGCGTGATCACTGAAGAGGCGCTGCACGACATGGTCCACGACCTCGATGATCGCCACCATATGCTCGAGGCCAAGCAGGAAGTCGATGAGAGCGACGCCGAGTGAAGCTGGGGTTGTCAACCGCAGCGACGTATGGTATATTGCGCCTTGAAGGCATTGCCATGACACCAACAACCACCATCAACCAGCCGGGACGTGCCAGGAGGCGCCTGACCTAACCTGTTGTCGCCGCCCTGCGTCCACGGCTGTTTGCTACCATGCCGCCCGACGTTACGGGGGGCATTTTTCCGTTTTACTGGGTCTGCCAATTCGCTAACCGCGAAAGGACTAGTGCGATGAAAGTAGGCATCTTCGGCGCATCGGGATACGGTGGCGTCGAGTTGTGTCGGTTTCTGCTCAGCCACCCCGAAGTTGAGATAGCATACCTCGGCGGACACAGCACCGCTGGTCAGAAACTCAGCGACATCTACCCGCAACTGCGCGGCCGGTTGGAGATGACGATCGAGCCGTCGGATGCGAAGACCGCCATCGAGCGGAGCGACTTCGTCTTCTTCTCGCTGGAGAGCAAGATCGGAGTGCCGTGGATCCGCGAGGTGCTCGACGCGGGCATCAAGGTCTTCGACTTCAGCGCCGACTTCCGGCTGAATTCGGCGGGCGCATACGAGCCGCACTATGGCGATCACCCGGCGCCCGACATGCTGGCCGGCTCTGTCTACGGCTTGCCGGAGCTTCACCGTGAGGAGATCAGGGCCACCAAGCTCGCGGCGCTACCGGGATGCTACCCGACGAGCGCGATTCTGGCCCTCGCGCCGCTCTGCAAGGACCAGGCGATCCACACGGACATGGTGGTCGTCGATTCGAAGTCGGGGCTGTCAGGCGCGGGACGCAGCAAGCTAAGCACGGTCCTGCACTTCAGCGAGGCCAACGAGCAGGTCGCGGCCTACACGCCGGGCGCGCATCGGCATGCGCCGGAGATGGACCAGGAACTCAGCCTGCTGGGGGATCCGGTCAGCGTGACATTTACGCCTCACCGAATCCCGATGACGCGGGGTATCCTCACGACGGCCTACGCGGTTCTCAAGGAAGATAAGACGGCCGAGGAGCTGCTTGCGAATTACGAGGAGTTCTACGCGGACGAGCCGTTTGTGCAAGTCATGCCGGCCGGCGAGTTGCCGGTGTCAAAGTACCCGCTCGGTTCCAACATGTGCTTCATCGGCCTAACGATCCAGCCGGGAACGCGGAAGGTGATCGTCGTCAGCGCCATCGACAACCTGATCAAGGGCCAAGCCGGCGCGGGCGTGCAGTGCATGAACCTGATGTGCGGATTCGACGAGACGACCGGCCTCATGGGCGCGCCCGTGTGGCCATAGGGAGGACTCAACGTGAGTTACACTGAGATCGACGGCAACGTGATCGCACCGAACGGTTTTTCAGCGTCCGGCGGGCACTGCGGCGTGAAGGACGGCGACACGCCCGACCTCGTTCTGATTCACTCAGAGACGCTGGCATCGGCTGCCGCGACTTTGACGACCAACCAGTTCCGCGCCGCGCCGACGTATGTCACGGAACGCACGGTCGCCAATGGCCGCGCGCAGACGATCGTCGCGAACTCGGGCAACGCGAACTGCGCGACCGGTGCGGAGGGCATGGAGAACGCGATCCACATGGGGCGGGTTGCCGCAGACGCTATTGGCGTCTCCCCCGCGGACGTGATCGTGTGCTCGACGGGTGGCATTGGTCATCAGCTACCGATTGAGAGAATCGATGCGGGAATCAAGGACCTGAGCGGGAAGCTCGGCGAAGTCGATGCTGAACTCATCGCCCGCTCGATCATGACGACGGACACTTACCCGAAGGCCGTGTCGATAGAGTTTGACCTTGGCGACGCGAAGGCCCGGATGGGCGGGATTGCCAAGGGCGCGGGGATGATCCACCCCAACATGGCGACGATGCTCGCGTTCATCACGACCGATGTGGCGATCGCTCCGGAGTTGCTGCGTTACGCGCTACGCGACGCCGTGCAGGTCAGCTTCAACTGCATCTCGGTCGATGGCGATCAGAGCACGAACGACACGTGCGCCGTGCTCGCCAATGGCGCGAGTGGCGCGCCGATCATCGACAACGAATGCGATCCGCGTTTCAACGATTTCTGCGACGCGTTGACGCACTGCCTCACGGACCTTGCGAAGAAAATCGCCTTTGACGGCGAGGGCTCAACGAAGAAGGTCACGATCAACGTGACGGGCGCGGAGCTTTGGGAAGACGCGCATATCATCGGCCGGCACATGGCAAATTACACGCTTCTAAAGGTTGCCTATTACACGGGCGACTTCAACTGGGGGCGGATCGCGGCGAGTTCGGGCGCGGCGGGCGTCCCGGTGGATCCGAACACGATTACGATTTACTTCTGCGGGACCAAGTGCTTTGAGGCGGGCGAGCCGGTCGCGCACGACGAGGCCGCGGGACGCAAGCGCCTCACGGAGGACGAGATCGAGGTCACCGTTGACCTCGGCATGGGTTCTGAGTCATGCACCGTGTGGACGTGCGATTACACGCCCGGATACCTCGACGCCAACGCGGTCGAGGAACTGTAAGGAGAGCAACCATGGCCACCGCTATGGAGATCGCTGAAGTCCTGCTTGAGGTCCTCCCCTACATCGAGCAGCATCGGGGCAAGGCCTTTGTCATCAAGATCGGCGGCAGCGCGATGAGCAAGAGCGACTGCCTCGCGAGCTTCGCCACCGATGTTGTGCTGCTGCAGCGTCTGGGGATCCACCCGGTCATCGTCCACGGTGGCGGCCCGGAGATCTCAGGCTACATGGACCGGCTCGGAATCGAGCCGAAGTTCGTCGACGGGCTGCGCGTAACCGACGAAGAGACGTTGTGCGTGGCTCAGATGGTGCTCATCGGGCTGACGGGCAAGCGGATCGTCACGGCGATCCATCAGGCGGGGGGCGAATGCCTGGGCATTAGCGGCATCGACGGTGGCTTGCTGGCGGCAGAGAAGATGTGCAAGGACGGTTGCGATCTGGGCTGCGTTGGCCATGTCACTGAGGTGCGGGCAGAGGTGCTAAACCGCCTCATCGGCGATGGGTACATCCCCGTCATCGCACCACTTGCATCTGATGCGGACGGCAATCACTACAATATTAACGCCGACCACGTGGCAGGCCAAATCGCCGCCGCGCTCGGCGCATCGAAGATGGTGAACCTGACCGACGTGAAGGGCTTCATGCGCGATCCGGATGCGCCGGAATCGCTGGTGAGTTCGCTGAAGCTGTCAGAGGCCAAGGAAGCGCTGACCGGATCGTCCGCCAAGGGGGGCATGTTGCCCAAACTCGAGGGCTGCGTCATGGCCGTCGACATGGGCGTTGAGAGGGCGCACCTTATTGATGGGCGCTCGCCGCACGCGCTGCTCGTGGAGTTGTTCACCGACGGCGGCATTGGGACGATGATCGTTCAGGACTAGAGCTGGTTTCAGAACCCCAACAACCGGGCCTGTCGGATCTGGAGATCCGACCTACGGGGGTTCTGAAACCACTTCCAGTTGCCACGCGCAAACACCGGGAGGAACACCCGTGAACAGCCAAGATATCTTCGCTCTTACCGACGCGCATGTTATGAAGACGTATGGACGGACGCCTGTGGCGTTCGTGAAGGGCCAGGGATGCAAGCTGTGGGACGCCGAGGGTGTCGAGTACCTCGACTTTCTGGCGGGGATCGCCGTCTGCAGCGTCGGACACGCACACCCGACTGTGACGGACGCGATCTGCAAGCAGGCGCAGGCGGTGCTGCACACATCGAACCTGTATCACATCGCGCCGCAGTCACAACTCGCGGCTGAGTTGTGCGAGATCTCGTTCGCCGACAAGGCCTTCTTCTGCAACAGCGGGATGGAGGCCAATGAGGCGTCGATCAAACTCGCGCGCAAGTACTCGCTCGTTCACCACGGCGAGGGTCGCGCCGAGATCATCACCGCCGAAGACTCGTTCCATGGGCGCTCGCTAGGGACGCTCGCCGCGACGGCCAAGGACCACAAGCAGCAGACGTTCATGCCGCTGGTGCCGGGCTTCAAGCACGTGGCGTGGGATGACGCGGACGCGCTGACAGCGGCGATGACCGACCAGACGTGCGCGGTGCTCTTGGAGCCCGTCCAGGGCGAGGGGGGGGTCCACGTGCCGTCGGATGGCTACTTCGCGAAGGTCCGGCAGATCTGCGACGACCGCAACCTGCTGCTCATTCTCGATGAGGTCCAGACGGGTATCGGTCGGACGGGCGAGTGGTTCGGCTATCAGCACTTCGGGATCGAGCCTGACATCATGAGCCTGGCGAAGGCGCTGGGCTCGGGCGTCCCGATTGGCGCGTGTCTCTGCACGGATGAGGTGGCGGCATTTGAGCCCGGAGACCATGCGACGACGTTCGGCGGGAACTACATCGCCTGCGCCGCGGGTCTCGCGACGCTGACGGTGATGAAGGACGAGAGCTTGCTGGCGAACACCAGATCGCGCGGCGAGCAACTGGCGGCCGGCTTCGCGAGGCTCGAGGCGAAGTACGATGCCGTCAGCAACTCGCGCGGTCTTGGGCTTCTGCGCGCCTTCGATGTCGCGGGCGGCGAGGCCAGCGATGTGGCCAAGGCCTGCTTCGAGCGCAAGCTCATCACCATCGCCCTCGGCGACTACGGCGTTCGTCTTGCGCCGCCGCTGGTGGTGACGGCAGAGGAAGTCGATCAGGCGCTGGGGATCATTCATGAGGCGTTGGCGGAAGTGCTGGGGTGACGGCGTCGAAGCTAGAGCTTCGACCTACGCACGGATGACAGGCGGGACGCCTGTCCTACGACGACAACGACGGGGCGCGGAGATTCGCGCCCCGTTCGTATTCGTGGGGTCGCCGAACGTTACTCAATCAGCAGCGGCGGGCCGGGCATGAACATGTGGATGACGAGCCAGACGCTGAGGATGAAGCAGATGCCCAGGATCAGGCCGAACGCGGCGGGTCTGAATGCGCTGAAGGCCTTGTAGCCCTGGAAGCGGACGACGGCGATCTTGGCCACCCATCCGATGAGGACTGAGAGCCAGTAACGGTCGATCGGCCAGCCCAGCCACGCGACGAACCCCAGCGGATGCCACGGCCACCAGAGGAAGCGCTGGCGCATGGCGACGAGAAAGAACGTCGTGCCCCCACCAAGCGCGATCGCGCCCCAGTTCCCGAGCGTCATCTCCTGCGGGCTCTGAAGCTGGCGCGCGAGCTTGTTGGTGGTGTTGAGCGATGAGCCGCTCGGCCACCAGCCGAGCTTGGGCACGCTGTAGTGATAGATCGTCCAGATCGACGAGACGTGGCTGCACAGGATCGCCACCACGATCGCGCCATACATCGCCCAGAACATCTTCTTACGGTCGATGCCGGCGATGCTCCCCAGCTTGAACCCCATGAAGGCGTATGGCATGTTCATCGTGGCGGTCGCGCGGATCTCGGACCAGCTCGTCATGGTCATCACCGTGACGTTTTGCGCGCCGAGGGTCTTGATGCCCACGATATCGAAGATGACATCGTTCAGCCGGAACGGGCTGGAGTAGAGGAACATCCCCGCCTCGCAGATCACCCGCGATACGACCAGGCTGACCATGATGAACGAGACGTACATGACCAGCCCCCACGTGGCCGACATGCCGAGCCGCGAGCACCAGTAGACGATGAAGATCATGCCCAGCACGAATCCGGGCGCCGCGACCCGATGGACCGGGTCCTCCGCCTCCCCCCTGCCCAGCGCGGCGGCGATGCCCAGCTTCAGGACGCGCGCCAAATACTTGCGCGCTGACCACAGCAACGCCCCCGCCAGCATCGCGTAGCCGCCGACGGTCTGGAATGCGAAGAAGTCGTAGTGGTTCATCTGCAGCCCGACGGCTTCGCGGGAGAACGTCTCGACTAGCCTCAGCCAATAGCTGAACCAGAGGCTGAATCCGACCTCGGCGCTGAGGAGGTAGGCGATGCCGATCATCTCGGGGTAGATGTGCAGCGGGAGGTTGTTGAAGACTCGCATGGGGCCCTCGGCGAAGATCACGCCACCTCGCTGCTGCATGTCGATGTTGGGGACGCTGGGCACGTAAGTGGAGATGCCCTTCATCACATACAGGAGCGTCGTGAGGGCGAAGCAAGTCCAGAGCAACCGGTTCTTCAGCGCCGGCGCGATGGTCTTACTGTCCGCGCTCACCAATTCGGCCGGAACCGTGGTGAGCGGGTAGAGGACCTTCTCTTGATCTTCCCAGCGGTGGGCCATCAGAGCGGAGAAACATAGCACGACCCAGTACAGCGCGAACCAGAACGGCGTCCACATGAGAAGCGGCACGACCCATTTGCCGTAGGGCACCGAGGCGCCCGGCGGGACGCCCTCAAAGGCCCAGCGGATGATCGGATCAGCGCGCTCCGTGGATGGCACGAGACTGGGGTTCAGATCATCGAGATACAGATCGGGTGGCGCGATGTCGGGAGTGGTGTAGTAGACCATCCCGAGTTGGTTCAGGTAGACGTGCTGGGAGAACTCCTGTCCAGGGATGGCCGCCATCGCCAGGAGCATTCCGAATATGAGCAGGGCGCTCTTGCGTGGGATGCCGCGGCGCTTCAGGAAGCGGCGCAGCACGGCCGTGATGAGGATGAGCAACAGCAGCACTGTCACGGCGCCGCGCGGGAGGTAACCGGTACCGATGATCTCATACCGCAGCAGAACTGAGAAGCATCCCGCGATGGTGAACGCCGCGACAATGACAAGCCCGAGAATCAATGAACGGCCTCCGCTAGACGGCACTCGTTGCGGGGCCGTGGCCAAATCTGAACTCATATCAGGGAGACTATTCTCTGCTGAATGGCGTGGGCCTGCCCGGAGTGTCCGGGCGAGCCTGCGTGAGGCTAGCGCTGGTTCCAAGACCCCAACGACTGGATTTGTCGGATCTGGAGATCCGACCTACGGGAGTATTGGGACCACTTCTAGTCAGTGTCGGCTAGACCTGCCATCAACGCGTCGACCAACTCGACACCGGAATCGGCGCCAGGCACTCGGAGCACGCCGCAGACCACGTTGTCCTTGCGGCAGACGAGGCTTGGGCCGTAGAAGGGGTGCTCGGTGAGGCGCCCTCTCCCCGTCGCGAGGCTGAGGCTCTCCCCCACTTCGCCGCGTTTGCGCATGAAGCGCAGCAACTGGTAGTAGGCCTCGCGCGCTTCTTGGGGCGAGTCTTTTGCAGCAAACCAGAGCTTGCTCGTCTTCTCGCCGCCGATGTCGTAATCCGCTGTGAAACCAGCGCCAAGGAAGTCGTGGGCCAGGAGATCAGACCCCTCGTAGCGTTCGGAGTTCACGACGATGTTGGACTGCGGGACCGCGGCGAGTATGGCTGGGCGCCTCGCGCTGCCCTTGAGTGATTTCGCAAGCGCGGTTGCGATCTGTCGCTCGGCAGCGGCCACTTCGTCGTTCGCGCGCGAGCCGTTGAGCTTCACGTAGTAGTTGCCGCGGTAGAACCGACACGCCGGCCCGGCGAAGTAGCCCTCGGCCCCCAGCTTCTCGAAGTCCAGCGTCGGCATGCGCTCATTGCTGTAGATCCCGAAGGCATCGAGATGGTTGCCGAACTCGTAGACCTCGACGAGAATCTCGACCTTTGGGTCCTCAACCAGCCGGACGGGCTCAACCGTGAGGAGGCGGAAGTCGAAGCGCGTGTAGCCGGGCGCGGCCCCGTTGATGTGCTCGTAGAGGGTCTCGCCATCGAAGGTCTTCGGCTCCGCGGCGATCTCCCAGCCGTCCGGCACTGACGATGCCGCGACGAATCCCGGCGCCGCGAGTCCGGCGGATGCGGCGATCACGAGTGCGAGCAGTGCTATGGTGATGCGTGGTAACGTCATTGCTGTTGCTCCGATCATTGGCGTGCGAGAATCTCGTGCCCGGGTCGCTACGATCCGACGGCTCCATCGATGTGCAGACAAAGGTAATCGGCGATGTCGTGGACCGCGATATGCAGCTCGTCCCGGCGCAGTTCCCACGATACGTCCGTGCCATCGAGCGCGCGAACATTGGCCGCGTACAGCGTCTGGGGAATGGCGATCTCGACGCGCTCGCAGACGGGCGGCTCGTGCACTCCCGAAACGGGGCGGTTGACGATGTGCGCCGTCGCTCCGCCGGGCGTCCGGTGGAGCTGAACAAGTCCATTTCTCGGCGCCCGGATGCGAACCCTCTCGCCGCCAAGCCAGCGCACGAGGTGACCGATGAGTTGCTCCGCCTCCGGGAACGCGCCATCGGGGGAAGCTGTCAACACGTCGGCGAGCGTCGTTCCCATGTACGCGGCCTTGCCGCCACCGTGCAGTCGCCAGGTGATTCCGGGGCATGGCTCAGCGTCTGTGAGTTCCCCGAATGGATGCAGCGCGGGGAGGGCCTCGGCGATGACCTGCGCGCCAGTGGCCCGCACGCGTTCGTGCGCCCCGGCGGCGATAACGAGGCCACCGAGGTCAGTCAGCGGCGTCGACGCCACGCGAAGATAGCCTGATTCACTCGGGTCGCCTATTCGGTTGACGCCTAGCATCGAGGATGCGACGAAATCGTCGAGCGGCTCGCCGGCTTCCCCGCAAGTCCCGGCACGACCGATGAACAGAACCGAGCCGCCCCGTCGGACGAAGGCGTCGATCGCGGACAGGCTCATGGACCCGATGTGAGGCGTTCCGGGCACGATGAGCAGGCGGTACTGGGAGAGATCGCCACTCGATAGCTGACGATCCAGCACGAGGTCCCACAACACGTGCTCTCGGGTGAGCGTATCGCACCAAGCGCGGAGCGTGTCGGTGCAGCCGCCGCCGACGTGGGAACTGAGCACGCCGACCCGCGCGAAGGAGCCCTCGATCGTCAGACGATCACGTTCGCCGTCAAACTGAGCCAGTAGCTCGCCGAGAGCCGGCAGAGCTGACTGATCCTCCAGCGCGGTGGTAGTGATCGGCCAAACGCAGGGGCGGCAACCCGCGGCGAGAACAGATGCAGCATTGGTCAGTAGTTCATGCGGAGGACAAGCCAGGCGTCCAAACGGAAGCCGAGCGTGCTCAACCCAACACCAGCCTTGGTGTCCCATCGCCCGGTGGTGCGCGCCGATCATGTCTGTTTCGCTGAGAGAGTGACCGTACCAGCGCGCGGCCACTTCGCTCTGCACCCCGTCCATCCAGTCAGCGGTCGCCTCCGGTCGCCAGCCGATGGCGTGGGCCCGCTCATCGCTCCAGTGGCACCCGCTGAAGACGACCTGGCAGTCGCCACGGTATTGCTTGGCCGCCATGCCAAGCTGCCAGGCGAGGCGCTCAGTTCTCTCGAGCCGCCACTTGGCATACCGAGCCTGTTCGGGCGATCCGGGGACGATCTCCGCGATGTCGATGCCCGTGTCGCCGAGTAGCGTTCCGCGACATCCCGGGCAAGCGCACCCGTTCAGCAGAGCAAAGTTGTCGAAGCACAGACAGTCCGGGCCATACTTCGCGGTGAACTCGCGGACGAGTTCGGTCAGATAGAGAAGGTAGTCCGTGTTGACGCACAGCGCCGCCGCGCCACCCCATGAGTGCGGTTGGCCATCCGGACCGATCTGTCGCCACTCCGGGCGGGCCTCAGCCACGGTTGGGTTGGATGCCACGTTGATGGCGTAGGCGATCTGGAGCCGGTGTCGATGGGCCGAGGCAGCGAACTCCGCGACGTAGTCTCGGCCCCTCTCGTATGTCGGGGCGAGGGGGGCGATCTCCGACTGGAAATAGGTATACCCTTGGGCGCAATGCACCGTTAGGCGGATGGCGTTGCCCCCACCGGCGCGCACATGTTTGCAGGTTGACTCCGGCGCCAACTCGCCCCGATCGAGGTCATACATCGAGGGGTCGACGTCGAAGAGCACCAGGCCGGACTCATCCCACACGATGCTGTTCCTCCAACGCGGTCACTCTTGCGATTCCGGCGCCGGCTCCGCGTCCAGCTCCAGCGGGTACGCCGGCGTTCCGTAGGGGATCGGCATGACGACCGTTTCGGCTCGGCTCATGGATGCGATCAGCCAACGGTCGCCCTTCCGGCGGACGGTGAATGTCTGAACGTCATTCGCGCCACGATCCGCGTAGACCAGTTCGACCCGCAACTCCGCGTCACGCGAATCGGCGCGGAGTTGCGAGACGGCAACACCCTTGACCTCATTGCCAAGATCCTCAATCTGCGCGGCGAATGCCGCCTCACCCATGTCGCGCGCGGAGGCCTCCACCGACTCGCGAAGCTTCGTGTCGAAGCACGCCAAGTAGCCCTCCGTGTCGCCCTTCTTTGCCAACTGGAAGAGGTCGCGCACGACGCCGCCCGGTTTGAGTTCGCCGCCGGTTGAATCAATGGACGCGTGGCGGCCGCCTCCCCCATCGCGCGCGGCGAGGAAGACGACGACGGCGATGATGGCGACGACGGTTACGAGGGCGGCAATATGTTCGCGCTTCATGGTTCGTTCCGGACGATGCTGAGGTCAATCGCGCCGCTCTCGCCCTCGTCGGCAAGCACCACGCGCATCTTCGGGAGCAGGCGCTCCATGGTCTCGATGTAGATTCGAGCTGATGTGACTTCCTTCGCGCGCGCATACTCGTGGCGGAGATCGTTGAAGTAGCTGGCGTCGCCCTGCGCCTCGTTCACCACCTTGAGCTTGTAGCCTTCGGCGCCTGAGATCAGCCGGGCAGCTTCCCCGTTCGCTTGCGGGATGACCTCGGCCGCATAGGCGTCGGCTTCGTTCATGAAGCGGTGGTAGTCTTCGCGGGCGCTGGCGACATCCTGGAAATCGCGCGCGACTTCCATCGGCGGTTCGACGCTCGGGATCGTCACTGATATCACGGTGACCCCGGACTCCAGTCGGTCCAGCACTACCTGGGTCTGCTCGGTGACCTTGATGGCTATCGCGGCTTTCTCGTGGGCCAGGACGTCATCGACCTCAACGCCTGCCAGGACGTTCGTCAGCGCGCGCTGAGCAGCGACCTGCACGAGCTTGCGCGGGTCCTGGCTGTGGAAGAGAAAGCGCACCGGCTCGGCGGCTGACACGGAGTACTGCACGACCATCTGGACCTGGACGACGTTTTCGTCGCCCGAGAGGAATCTCGAGAGCGAGGGCGAGGGAGTCGTGCCGACTGTCTGGTCCGCGGCCGTCGCCCCTACGATGACGCGACGCGGCTCGTCCATCCGGACGCGGGTGCGGCGGTCGATGGGCCACGGGAAGCAGCAGTGCAGACCGGAGGCCACTGGCGCTTTGAGCGCGCGCCCCAGCCGCCGGATCACGACGTGCTCGTTCGTGCGGACCGCGTAGATGCCGGTCAGCAACCAGGCGACCCCGCCTATGATGACGCCGGTCCGCAAGTGGCGTCGGCGTCTTTGAGTTGTTTCGGGTACCTCTGCCATCAGTTGCTCCCGACGCCCGCGCGGCCTTCGGTCAAGAGTCTCAACAACTCGGAATCCGCGGAGAGCACGACCGTCGTGTCTTTGCCGAACATCGTCTCGTATGCCTGAAGCGTCCGCACCATCTTGTAGAAACCGGGGTCGGCGGAGTGGGCCGCGGCATAGGTGCGAGTCGCTTCGGCCTCGCCCTCACCCTTGGTCGTCTCAGCAAGTCGGTAGGCTTCCGACAGGATGCGGTCGCGCTCCTTGTCAGCCTCGGCCCTGATCCGCTCCGCCTCTTCCTGCCCCTCGGCGCGGTACTTCTTTGCCATCCGCTGCCGTTCGGCGCGCATGCGGGCGTACACGCTTTCGAGGTTCTGCTCCGGGAAGACGAGACGCTTGATGCCAACGTCGAGGATCTCGATGCCGAAGTTCGCCAGGGCGGCCTTCGCGCAACGTTGCGTGACGTTCTGGGTGACCTCCTCAAGCATCAGCTCATCCGGATCGATGGCGATGACATTGGAGAGATCCAGCTTGCCCAGTTCGGCGTTCATCTCAGACCGGACCAAGTCGAGCAGTCGCTGCTTGGCCATCGTCTCATCGGCCTGGACGGTCTGGATGAAGCGCTTGGGCTCGGCGACCCGCCAGCAGACGTAGTTGTCGACTTGGAGCACCTTCTTGTCGCGCGTGTTGGCGGGCGCCGGTCCGGGATCGTACGCGCGCAGGCGAGCATCGATGCGCACCGTGTTGTCCCAAGGCGCCTTGAGGTACAGCCCAGGCGTCATGATCTCGTGAACGGGCGCGCCGAACCGAGTGATGACGGCGTATTCGGTCTCGTCGACAACGCAGAACAGCCTGGCGATCGCCACGGCGACCACCACTGCGAGGCCGAGTCTTATCCATTTGCTTCTGCTCATTGCGCAGCATCCTCCGCGGTCTCCGTCGAAGGTTGGTTGCTATCTTCTTGTCCGGCCGGCGGAGCCGTCGGTGGCGGCTCTTGCTCAATCTCGTCATCTGAGAAGACGGGGTACGTGGGCTCGGGGATGGGCGGCGCTCCGCCCTTCATGCGCAGTCCGTCGGAATCGATGAGCCACATTTGGCGGCGGCCCTGTCCGCCGCCGATGATGAGTTTGCGCTTGCCGGTCAGCGCCTTCTCCACGGCGTCGAGGTGCATGCGGATCTCGGTCGCTTGAGGCGAGGCGCGATGGGCTCGCTCAACCAGGCTGAAACGCGCTGCGTCACCCGCCGCTCTGTCCTTGCGGGTCCGGGCAGTGGCATCCGCCCTGAGCTTCATCGCCGACGCTCGTCCGCGGGCGCGCGGCAACTGCTCTTTCTGGTAAGCTTCCGCCTGGTTGATGGAGGTCCGCTTCTCTTCCATCGCGCTGGCGACTTCGCGGAAGGCGGGCACGACCTGGATCGGAGGATGGACGTCAAGCAGTCGAGCTTCCTGCACGGCCAGTCCGCTCTCGTATTCGGTAAACAGCGCCTGCGCTTCGGACGCGATCTCGTCCTCGATCAGCCGGCGCTGAACCGTCAGCAACTCGTCGGCCGTCTTGGTGGCGATCACGCGGCGTGCGGCCTGCTCAGCCACCGCCTGAGCCAGGAGAGCCTCGTCGCGGATATGGAACAGGTATGCGCGCGCGTCTGAGACGCGATACTGAAGCGACACGTTCACGTCGAGCAGGTTCTCATCACCGGTGATCCTGAGCGATTCATCCGCGATGCGCTCATACGCGCCGGATTCGTGGGCGTTCTCCCACTCATAGCCGCCGGCTACCTCGCCCCCTGGCAGAGGCCGGAACCCAACGGTCACGACGCGCGTGAGGGCGGGCTTGAGCTTGGTAACTCTATCGACAGGCCACGGGATGCGGTAATGGAGACCGGGCTGGCGGCTCTCGCCAAGGGTCGCGCCCAGCCTCCGGACGATTGCGATCTCATCAGGCCCGACGGTGTACACGCCCGATAGCACGTAGCACGCAATCAGCGCGATTGACCCGCGAGACAGCAACCACGCGCGCCGTTTGCGAGCGATCTCCCAGATGCGGCCCCACTGGATGTCATCGAGCCAGTGTTGGAAGCCATGCGTAATGCCTCCGAGACGCTCGGTCACTCGCGCAACTCGTCCTCGCTCCTCCAGCTTCCCCGCCGCCAGCAGCCGCAGAGAGTTGAGCACCACGAGGAGCGACGCGATCTGGTGGTAGACGGCCGCCCCCATCGGCCCGAGGGTGCCGCGCGCGCTTAGGAAGACGCCGATGCCATTGAACAGCAAGGCGAACCAGATGACGTTCGTCGTGATCGTCGACATGGTCCGGCGGCTGAACTGGATGAGGGCCGGAATTCGGCGCAGGTCCGCGGTCGTCAGGATGACATCGGCCGCGTCGGCGGTGATATCCGTGGCGACGTCGCCCATCGCTATGCCGACCGACGCAGTAGCCAGAGCCGGCGCGTCGTTGACGCCATCGCCGACGGCGACCACCGTCTTGCCTTCGGCCTGTGCGGCGGCCACGATGTCGGCCTTGTCTTGGGGGAGCAGGTCCGCGCGATGAGCCGCGATGCCCGTCGCCTCACGAATCGTTCGGGCCGCGCGATCGTGGTCGCCGGTGATGAGCAGCGTGCCCTCGATGCCCGCCTGGTCTAGATCGTGAATGGCCTCGCGGGCCTCGTCGCGGGGCGGGTCTTCAGCGGCCACGAACCCGGTGACCCGCTCAGCCACGGCGCAGAACGCAAGCATGGCACCGCGATGGAGATACTCCTCGGCCGCCTCGCGAGCTTCCGCAATGCCCTCAAATCCCAACTCATCAAGGAGCGCCAACTTCCCAACGGCAACGCGCTTCCCACTGACCGTCCCCGAGACACCGGCGCCGGGGTGAACGGTGAACTCGGCGGCGGGCGTTGTCTCCACATTCTCTGCTTCGGCGCGTGCGACGATTAGCCGGCCGAGGGCATGCTCGGACTGCTCCTCGATCGACGCAGCGTGACGGATTACGTCCGCGACTGTTGCCTCTCCCACGGCCTCGACCGCGACGACGCGCGGTCTGCCCCGCGTGATCGTGCCGGTCTTGTCAAACGCGACAACGTCGGCCGATGCGAGGGCTTCGACATGCGCGCCGCCTCTGACGAGCACGCCATCGCGGGCGAGACGGCCGATGGCTGCCACGATGGCCGTGGGGGTCGCCAGCACGAGAGCGCAGGGACACGCGACCACGAGAACCGCTACCGCGCGGATGGGTTCCTTGGTGATGATGTAGGTCGCCGCCGCCGCGATAAATACGATCGGCACAAACCACGTGGCCCACCGGTCCGCGCGGTGCTGGACGGCCCCCTTTTGCTCGCGCGCGTCCTGGACGAGCTGAGCGATCCGGGCGATTGTCGTGTTCTCGCCGACTCGCGTCGCCCTGACCTCGAGCGCGCCGGAGTCGTTTAGCGTGCCGGCGTGGACCTCATCACCGGGGGCCTTCGTAGTGGGAAGCGGCTCGCCGGTTATCGTGGCTTCGTTGACCGCCGATCGCCCGCTGATGACCTCCCCGTCAACGCCAACGCGCTCGCCGGGCCTGATGATGACCGTGTCGCCGATCTCGACCTGGCCGACGGGAATCTCCGCCTCGGTATCGGCTCGTCGGACGCGCGCGACCTCTGGAGCTAGCTCGATGATACGCTTGATCGAGCGTTCCGTGCGATCGACGGCCAACTCCTCGAGGGCGCCACCCACCAGCATGATGAGGATGACTTCAGCGGCCGCGAAGTTCTCGCCGATGACGAGCGCCGCGATTGCCGCGATGGCCACGGCGAGGTCGGCCGAGACGCGGAACTGCAGCAGGCCCTTGATCGCCTCGCGGAATATCGGGAAGCCGCTGACGAGAACGAGCAGCGCCACGGGGTGGACGCCGTACATGTATGACGTTGAGATGCCGGCGAGCCATTCGCGGTAGATCCACGAAAGCAGTAGCAGCACCCCGTAGCCTACAATGGGCACGAGCATCTGCCAGCGAGGACGGTCGCCGTGGTGGTGGAATCCGGACACAAGAGATCCTTCGCGTGATGACGGTTGGCCCGCCCGGACGAGGCGCCCGAGGGGGTGGGCTATTTCAGGGGCGACGGCCCGAATCCCTTCAGGCTTGACCGATTCACATCGCGCGTCCGCCTGAAGCCTGCTCGGCAGGCAAGGACACCAGGAATCCAAGGGAGAAACGGTACTCGACCCTACATGGGCGGGAGGCGCGACATGAGATGGGCGCTCTGGCTGACGATTGTCCTCAACGGGTGCATGCCGGCTTGGTCAGCCGTCACGATCGGCGCTGACGCTCGCGTCCCCGACAGCGAGCGGGCGCACTTCAGCCGGTACGTGAACTTCCGTCCGGCCGACGGGGAGACCGTCTCGCTCAACCCGCCCAGGATGAGCTGGCTGTATGAGCCCACGTGGCTCACCGAGCCGGCGAACGCGCTTCATGAGTTTACGCTGCAGATTGCCACCGACGATGCGTTCGACAGTCCTCTCGTGGATGTCACGACGCAAGTCAACTTCTACAATACGCTTCCGGCGCTGGAGCGGGGCGAACGGCACTTCTGGCGCGTGGGGTATGACGTCGGCACGGGCGAGGAAGCCTGGAGCGACACGCGGTCGTTCACCATCGCCGCCGACGCCGTAGAGTGGGACCGTTCGGCGCTCGCAGCCCCTGCGTTTCCCGATCACCCGCGGGTACTGTTCAGCGCTGAGTCCATCGATGAGATCCGCCGACTACGCGAAACGAACACATCGTCGCGCGCCGCTTGGGAGTATATGGTCGCCGGGGCGGATCGCACGCTTGAGACCGACTGGTGGCACGACTTCCCCGATACGGATACCGGAACAGAGCCCGAGGACCAGTTCTACACGATCGCGCACGACCTCGCCCTGGTCGGATTCGTCTGGCGGATGAGCGGGGATGACAAGTACGCGGGTGTCCTCGACCGCGCGGTGACGCTCGCGAGCTATCCCAAGGGCGGTCGGGCGTCACCAGAGGGCCTCGGCGGCGACGGGAGCGAGGACGCCACCCAGTGCAACGAGCACTTGGCGCTCCTGTTTGATTGGCTCTATCAGGACCTCAGCGATGCGCAACGCGAGGTGATGATCGACTCGCTCGCGTGGCGCGCCGAGTATTGGATGAACTCATACGCCTGGCGCTCGAAGGGTCGCGGCGGGGCGATGATCCGGCTGACGTGGCACGACGACGATGAGCAGCTTGGCGACACGCGCTATCCCCTGCCTCCCGTCGCCGACTGGACTGAATTCACTCGGGCGGTCACGCCCGCTGAGGGGGCGACATGGGTCTACGCGGAGCTGTTCAACTACTACCAGCGCGGCACGGTCTGGTGGGACTCTCTCTCGCTTGACGCGGGCGCGGGCGAGCTGGTAACAGACCCCAGCTTTGGGGACATGGGCGACGAAAGCCGCTGGCGATACAGTCACTACAAGACGGAGGCGGACGGTCCCCTGGGTGAGGGGCGCGACGGGACGGGAGCGCTCGGCATTGCCTGCGACTCCGGCGCCAAGCGCGGGGCGTGGGGGCAGAGGATCGACCTCACGGGTGGCGATGATCTCCAGCTCAGCGCCTGGTATCGCACGGACGGCGTGGCCAGGGCGCTGATGGTACGCCCGACATCGCTCTCGGGCATGGCGGCGAGCCATCAGTTCGAGGGCACGATGGACACCGCGCCGATTGCAGTGGCGCTCTACGAGCACAGCGACGTCGGGCGCGAGTGGTACGATCTGATCACCAACTACCTGATCGGCGTGACTAACAACTTCGGGCCGGACGAGGCGTGGAATGAGGGACCGGGCTACGGTAACTCGAAGATGAAATGGCTCATGAATGCCTCGTGGTACTTCGAGACCGCAATCCCCGGCGCCAACCTCGGCCGCAATCCCTACTACCGGGCAATCGGCGACTTCTTCAGCCGCGTGACGCCGGTGGGCCTTCCGCACAGCCCGTGGGGTAACGGCGCGGCCAACCAGGGCTACCAGCGCGGCGGACGAGTGGCCAATTTCAGGAAACTCGCGCACCTCACCGGCGAGGGCCGGTTTATGACCAACTGGCGCGAGTCCGGTGGTGGCGAGTTTGCCAAGTTCCGCCCGTGGATCGAGTACGTCTTGCCTTACTACGCCGACGAGCCCGAGGGCTCCGTCCAGGAGGACCCGGTCAAGCTCTTCTCTACCGCAGGATGGGTCACGGCGAATTCCGGCCCGCCGAGCGTGAAGCAGACCTTCGAGGACGGCGTGGGTGTCATCTTCCAGTCGCGGCCACGAGGTGGCTACAGCCACTCGTTCAACAGCGACAACTCGTTTCAGATTCATGCCTACGGCCAGCAGATCAACCACGGCGCGGGTAGCAGCACGAACCGCGATGCCTTCGCGTATCACACGATGAGCCACACCACGATTCTGGTCGATGGCCTCGGGCAGGCCCAACCGCCAGGCGGCCAAGCAGTCCCGTGGTACTCGCGCGTGATCGGCTTCGAAGAGGGCGACGGGTACGTGTACTTCGCCGGTGATTCGACGGCCGCGTACCCACACGCGCCGGGCCGGTTCAGCCGCTGGAGCTTGCCGCTCCATCCGATCTACGAGGAGCGCGACTGCCGCCACCTGGAGCGGTTCGTCCGTCACGTGCTGTTCGTTGACAGTCGTTACGTCGTCGTCTTTGATGACCTGAAGGCATCCCGGCCAACGAGGTTCACGTGGCTCTATCACATTCTTCCAGCCGATCCGTTCAGCTTCGATCCGGAGACCTTCACCGCGCGCTACGCGGTCGATGACGTCAACGTCGTGGTCTCTCACATAGCCAATCGCGGCGTGCTGGAGTTAGACGATCGGCGCGATCTCGATGCGATGATCAACCCCTTCACCGGTGAGGACTACCGCAAGTACCAACAGAAGGGCCCTGTCGCCGCACACAATCTGTGGGTGACGAATACCGAGCCCCGCGAGGACATGCATTTCCTGGCGGTCATCTATCCGTACGAGGGCGAAGAGCCAGAGATCGCCCGACTCGATGAGTTCACTGTCCGGGTTGGCGAGGACATTGTGACCTTCGACCCGAGCGTTGCCCAGCGGCACAACGCCGATTATGTCATCGACACAATCGCGCTTGACCAGTAGCCCGCGCGCATTGGCAGGTTTCTTGCAGATCGCCCTCTATCCGGAGGGCCTGCGCCAATGCTTATCCCCTACTCAACCGAACGGGAATTGGAACGCGTGCCGTGGGCGACGATATCGCTTATCGCGGCCAACGTGGTCGTCGCCGCCATCACTTTCACGAGCCTGGACGCGACGATGCTCCTGGCGCTCAACCCCGATGACTTCCACATATGGCAACCACTGACGGCGATGTTCATCCATGCGGGAGTTCGGCACCTCGTCGGCAACATGCTCGTGCTGTGGGTCTTCGGGTCCCATGTTGAGGACACGATAGGTATTCCGAAGTATCTGCTGCTCTACTTCTCAGCCGGCATCGCTGCCGACGTGCTGCAGATCGGCGGGGACCTGGCTATGCTTGGCGAGATGCGCGGCGGCCTCGGCGCCTCCGGGTGCATCATGGGAGTGGTGGCCATCTTCGCCACTCGCTACCGCAAGGTCCGAGTGAACTTCTTCTACTGGATCTACTATCGCATAGGCACGTGGCCGGTCGCGGCCATCTACGTGGCCGTCCTGTACGTGGGGATGGATTTGGTATTCGGCGCTTTGGGGTTCTTCGGCGTACATGATGGCGTCGGCCACTTCGCGCACCTCGGAGGATTTGCAGCGGGGATTGGATGGGCCTACGCCCTGCGATTGCCAGGCGAGGTCGCGATTGCGAGCGCGAGGGACGACGCGGCCAGGATGCGCGTCGCCGGCGCGTTCGGCCCAGCCGCCGCAGCTCTTGAGGCCGCCCTTAAGAGGCGTCCCGGTGACGCGGGGCTGCACAAGGAAGCGGCCGTGTACTTCGGCCTGGATGACCGGATGCGGTCGCGCGCGGTGCATCACTGGAGTCAGGCGTTGCGTCTCTGGATGGCTCACGGCCCTCGGGGCCTGGCGGCGGACGAATGGGTCCGGGCTAAGCGGCGGTACAGCCTCCGGGAGTTTGCGCCGGACCTCCTCTGCGACATGGGCGTGATGCTTGAGGTTCTGGGCGACTACGAAGGCGCCGCTGAGGCCTATGATGCGGCGTCGAGGCACCCCAGAACCGGAAGCGTTGGCCCAACGGCCGGAATGCGTTTGGCCGGCGTTCTTGAAGCGATGGGGCAAGCCGACCGTGCTCGCGAGTCCTACGCTCGCGTCGTCGAGGTGTGGCCCGACAGCCCCGAGAGCCTCGATGCAGCGGGCTCCGCGCGCAGACTCGCGCCGCCGCCGAAACGCCGCAGCGCATAGCGCCACGCGTAACCCTAATTGGGACATGGCTCAGCAAGGTGGGAGAGGCCTCGACACGGAAATCGGTGCGGTTGGCCCGTGCTGAGGCACGGCGCCGCGACGGCCGGCGTTTCACTTCCACCGGCACAAGGAGGATGTCCGCATGAGTCTTTGGGAACCGAACTTCGAGCGCGTCATGAAGGTGCTGCGTCTTGACGGGGTGCCGGATCGCGTGCCGTTCCTCGAGCTGTTCCACGACGCTGAGATCATACAGAGAAGCATGGGCGAACCATACCCGCAGGATCCAATGGAGTCGCGCGAATATCAGATCAGGTTCATGAGCGATTTCGGCTACGACTACGTCGTCGCGCGCTACCCGTACGGGTTCCCTGGCCGCGAGGCGCTGGTGACTGATGACACGGCCATCTACAAGCGGCCCCAACGCGGATGGCAGGACGAGCACTCCGGCCCGATCATGAGTTGGGAGGAGTTCGAGAACTACCCGTGGCCGGATCCATACGCGGTGGACTTCTCCGAACTCGAGGAGTACAGCAAGGTCGTGCCGGATGGGATGGGAATCGTCACGTGCTGCCCCGGCGGGATCCTCGAGAACCTCATCAGTCTGATGGGCTTTGAGAATCTGTGCCTGTGGGTGGTCGATGATCCGGAACTGCCTCAGGCCATCGCCGACAATGTCGGTCGCTGCATCTCGGGCTTGTGGGAGCAGATCTGCGACATGGACTTCATCAGCGCGCTCTGGCTGAACGATGACATGGGCTTCAAGACGCAGACCATGCTCTCGCCGCCGATGATGCGCCGGTACATCTTCCCCCACCAGAAGGCGCTCATCGAGATCGCCCACGCTCGGGACAAGCCCGTCATGCTCCATGCCTGCGGGAACCTGTCCGAGGTGATGGAGGATCTCATTGCGGACGTGGGCATCGATGCGAAACACTCCTTCGAGGATATCATCCAGCCCGTGTCGGACTTCAAAGCACAGTACGGCGAACGCGTCGGTGTGCTAGGCGGGATCGACGTGCACATCCTCGCCGGATCCACCGAGGCCGAGGTCCGCGAGTATACCCGCAAGCGCATCGAAGAGTGCGCTCCCGGCGGCGGCTGGACGCTCGGCAGTGGCAACTCCGTCGCCAACTACATCCCCGTCGAGAATTTTCTAGCCATGATCGACGAGGGCAAGAAGCATGGGGTGTATTAGACAGCGGCTTCGGGCCGTCGTAGGTCGGATCTCCAGATCCGACAGGCGTGCGTCACCATGCTGGTTACGGCGTCGCGGAAACTCGTCGAGTTTCCCTGGAGATCCGACCTACGAACGACGGACGAATCAGCCTGATCGGGGCGGGGAAACTCAGCGAGTTCCCACCGAATACCAACGACCGCTGACAGGAGCAACCGAATGACGAAATACACGATTGCGCAAGCTGGCGCGGGCGCGCGCGGCACCATCCACGTGGACGGTATTGTAGGCAACCCGGATCGGTTTGAGATAGTCGGGCTCTGTGACCTCGATCAGGCAAAGGCGACTGCGCTCGCGGAGGCCAAAGGCGTGTCCTGCACGATCTTCCCCGACGCGGAGACGATGCTCGCCGAGACGAAGCCGGACGTCTTCGTCTTCGTGACGCCGCCAAGCGTCCGCATGGAACTCGTCGAGCTGGCCGCGACACATGGAGTGAAGGGCCTGGCGTTTGAGAAGCCGATGGCTACGTCGCTGCGCGAGGCGAACAGAATCGTCGATGCCTGCGACGCGAACGGCATCAAGGCGATCGTCAGCCATCAGCACAAGTACCTCACAACCATGCGCAAGCTTCAGGAGATCACCCAGAGCGGTGATCTCGGCGAGATCGAAACGGTCGAGACATCGTGCCTGGCGTGGCTGGCGCAGCTCGGGACTCACTACGTCGACTACATGCTCTGGATCAACGGTCAGAGCAAGGCCAAGTGGGTTGCCGGACACTGCCACGGCAAGGGCAAACTCACCGACTCGCACCCGTCTCCAGATTACGTGATGGGCAACCTGGAGTTTGAGAACGGCGTGCGCGGCGTGGTGCAATTCGGGTACCTCAGCCCGCTGCATCTGCCCGATTCGTGGGTCGATGGCGGTCCCGGGGCGCGGTTTTGGCTGGAGGACCGGCTCGAGGTCCGCGGCACGCATGGATACGCGTGGGCTGACGCGGCGGGGCGCTGGGGCGCCTTCACCAAGGCCACCGACGGTGGGGTGATCGGCCAGGAGGGACCGGGCTTCATGGAGGAGCACTCCGCCATGCAGATCCCCTACTTCACCGACTTCGCTGATTGGCTGGACGACGACGCGCGGGTGCATCCGAACAATCTCGACATCAGCTACCACGGCTACGAAGTGATGGAGGCGCTCTGCCTCTCAGCGCTCGACAACACGCGGATCGATCTGCCGATGGCCGATCCAGGGGCGTCCGGAGACATCTGGGAGCGTATGGAGCGCGAGCTGCCAAACGTCAAGACATATTGGAGTGAGTGATACGATGCCACCCAAGAAGCCCGTCGAGAAGACACACGTAGAGATCAATGGCCAGCCGCTGGAGTGCCTCGTGTGCGGGCACGCGTTGTTCTTCGAGCGGCGCGGCGACGTGCAGGATGTTCTCGGCATGATGAATCGCCGTGACTTCTACGAGTCGAAGGCGGCCTGCCGCATCTGCGCCGAATGTGGCTACATCCACTGGTTTGAGCTGCCGAAGTAGCGCGCGACCGTCACGGTCAACGGCAGTGGGAGGTGTGTGGGGTGATCAATGAGTTCACAGCGCGGATCGACCTGCCGATGGCCGATCCCGGGGCGTCCGGAGACATCTGGGAGCGTATGGAGCGCGAGCTGCCAAACGTCAAGACATACTGGAGTGAATGAGCAATGAATATCATCATCATCGTCAGCGACACGTTCCGCTACGACCACGTGACGTTCCACGGGAAGAAGACGCTGAAGACGCCGGAGCTCGACGCGTTGGCCGCGAGTTCGGTGGTCTTCGACGAGGCGCATGTCTCGAGCTTCCCGACCATCCCGCATCGGACAGACATGGTCACCGGAACGTATGGCTTCCCGTTCTACGGCTGGCGTCCGCTGGAGCCGGGCCAGGTCACGCTTGCGGATCACTTGGCGGGGCACGGGTATATCAACCAGCTCATCGCCGACTGCCCGCACCTGATGAAGAACGAGTACAATTTCAGCCGCAACTTCCATGGGTTCCACTGGGTGCGCGGGCAGGAGGGCGATATTTCGTTCACGCGCGCGAACTACCCGATTCCCCAGCGGATGGCGCATGAGAAGACCCGCCTGAAGCCGATGACATGGGGCGAGCCGCTCGTGAATCTATCGGGATGGACCAACCGCGAGTGGACGTGGGAGGGCGACCGATTCCCCGCGCAGACGGCGCTCTGCACGGAGAAGTGGCTCGAGGAGAACTACCAGGCCGAGAACTTCTTCCTGTGGGTGGATTTCTTCGATGTTCACGAGCCGTGGGACCCGCCGGAATACCTGGTCGACATGTACGACCCCGACTACGATGGCGACCCGATGCTCCACCCGAACTACGGCCACGCGACGACATACACGGACGCCGAGCTGCGGAACATGAACGCCCACTACAAGGCCGAGTGCACGCTCGTCAGCAAGTACATCGGTCGCGTCCTCCGCAAGATCGAAGACCTGGGATTGCTGGAGAACTCGGCGGTGGTCTTCACGGCCGATCACGGCATGTACATCGGCGAGCACGACCGCGCGGGCAAGAGCAATCTCAGCGACGACGACGACCGCGGACCATGGCCGCTATACGAAGAGGTCAGCCACATCCCACTGGTTGTGAAGGCGCCGGGGTTTGAGCCGCGCCGCGTGCCAAAGGCACTGGTTCAGCCGGTGGACATCCTCCCCACCGTGCTCGATCTCGCGGGCGTGCCGGCTCCCGAGGGCGTGCATGGACACTCGATGGTGCCGCTGATGAAGGGCGAGGCGGAGTGGCCGCGTAAGGTCGCGTTCTCAAGTCAGGGACTGGCGCCACATCGCGCCGGCGCGCCGAAGACGACCATCCGCGACGAGAAGTGGACGCTGATCATTGGCGGCAAAGAGGGCACCGGCCCGGAACTGTATGATGTGGAGGCCGACCCCAGTCAGCTCACCAACGTCATCGCGGACCATCCCGAGGTGGCCAAGTCATTGCACGCGGCCTTCCTGAATTGGCTCGCCGACGTCGGCGCGGACGCGGCGAAGATCGATGCGCTGAAAGACATGTAGGCAGGTCACCATCGGAGGATTACCATGTTCGCGGTGAACACAGACACCATTCCCGGCTACAAGATCACGCAAGTGCTCGGCATCGTGCGAGGCAACACGGTTCGCGCGAAGCATGTTGGCAAGGACATTGTCGCGGGGCTGAAGAGCATCGTCGGCGGCGAGATATCCGAGTACACTGAGTTGCTGTCAGATGCCCGAGAGCAGGCCCTTACTCGGATGGTCGAGCACGCCCAGCAGCTAGGGGCGCACGGCGTGGTCAACGTGCGGTTCGTGACCAGCATGGTCTCGCAACAGATGTCAGAGATCCTCGCTTACGGCACGGCCGTGGTCGTCGATGCCGAAGCGCCTGAGTCGCCGCCGGTCGCCTGATCCGCAACGCCAGGGGAGCGGCGCGCGCCACCACGGCGTTATTGCCCAGAGAACCAACCACGCAGGAGGCTGTCTACACATGAATCCACGAGCAGTCGTGGCGGGCGGAGCCGGCTTCATCGGCCATCATTTCGTGAATCTGCTGAAGTCGGAGGGGTACGACATCGTCATCGTCGATAACCTCGCCACCGGCACGCGGCGTAACGTCAGTGACCTCGTGGTTCTGGATCACTGCGAGTTCGTCCACGCCGACGTATCCCATGGCATCGAGATCGCCGGACCGGTCGATTACGTTGTCAACCTCGCTTGCCCGGCGAGTCCCGTTGACTTCGAGCGGATTCCGATTGAGATCATGAACGTATGCTCGCAGGGATCGCAGGCGCTGCTCGAACTCGCGCTCCACAAGGGCGCGCGGTACGTCTAGGCGTCGACGTCTGAGATTTACGGCGATCCCGAGGTCCATCCGCAGTCGGAGGACTACACGGGCAACGTCAACATCACGGGCCCGCGGTCCGTCTACGACGAGGGCAAGCGGTATGCGGAAGCGCTCATCTTCGCGTACCATCGCAAGTACCGCGTCCCGGTCGGCGTGGCGCGGATCTTCAACACGTACGGCCCGCGCATGCGTCCCGACGACGGTCGCGTCGTCTCGAACTTCTGCGTTCAGGCCCTGACGGGGGAGCCGCTGACGATCTATGGCGATGGCCAGCAGACGCGGAGTTTCTGCTACGCTGAGGACCTCGTTCGCGGGCTCCACGCGCTGATGCTGTCTGACGAGACGGGGCCGATCAACCTGGGCAATCCGAGCGAGTACACGATTGCGGAGTTGGTCGAGAAGATCTCGTCGGTGATGGGTACGCCGGTTGAGACCGTCAAGGTCCCTCTGCTCCACGTCGACGATCCGAAGCGGCGCCGCCCGAACATCACGCGGGCCAAGGAACTGCTCGGATGGGAGCCCCGGATCAGCCTCGAGGAAGGGCTCGCGCCGACGGTGGAGTGGTTCAGGTCTGAACTCGCCGCCCGCGACGCGTAAGGTAACTCAACACTCCCTCGGAGCGTCTGTATCAGCAGACGCCACCCGAGGGAGGGCTCGCCATGCGCCGACTTATCCCCATTGCCTCACTTCTGATTGCCTTCAGCGCGGCCGTCGCACAGGAAGACAGTCCCCCACTCCTCGCCGATCTCGCGAAGCTGAATCTGCATGTAGTGAAGGCGGAGATGGTCGAGGAACTCCGCACGGTCGACATGGGCGGCGAGACGGTCATCGCGCCGACGGGAGACAACGTGCTGGTGGTTGTGACGCTGGAGGGCCTCGTCGAGCAGCCGTGGCGCTTGACCCTCGCGACCGACAGCTTCACCGCGATCTACGAATTCCTGGACCTGCCGGACGACGACATGCTGAGCGTCGGACTCCGCCGCTCGAGCGGCATCACCGGCTGGAAGGACCGTTGGCTCCTCAAGCCGGATCAGGGCAACATCCAGTCGACCGCGTTCCTCCGCGACCCCGGCCCCATCACCATCAAGGCCGCCTTCATCATCCCCGATGACGTAGACACGTTCTCTGTCCGCGTGCCGACTGTTGCGGAGGGTGAGGCGGAAGTGATCGGCGGCTGAGCATCACCTCCTCCCCATGAAGGCCGTCTCCTCTCCCCCGTCGAGTCACGGTGTTTGGCGGGGGAATTGCCCCGCGTCATCTCCGCAAGCATGCGTTAGGAGCCATTGGGCATGAGTCTGACACATCGGAAGCGTATCCAGCGCTTGATGCATTACCAGACGGTCGACCGCGGGATCCATTGGGACTTCGGATTCCTGAGCGAGACGATGGATCGGTGGGGCCAGGAGGGCCTGCCGGAGGATGTGTATGGCGCCGATGTCGAGAAGATCGACGCGCTGTGGGGCATGTGACGACTCCGGCTACCTCAGAATGCTGAAGCCCGTCGAGTCCCACACCTGCTCTGGGTCGGGCTCCCACTTCCGTCGGCTGTCGGGGTCATCGATGCCAGGCAGCACGAGTTCGCCGAGTGTCACCTCCCCCACGAGCCGCTCGTCCCCGCGCCGGATCGCCACCTCGACCGTTTCCCCCGGCATGTGAGATTCCAGCGCGGCCCTCATCCCGACCTCCCGCAGAGCCGCCCCTTCAATGGACTCGATGACATCGCCGACGGCCAGGTTAGCGAGTTCCGCGGGGCTATCCACCCCCAGACCGGCAACCAGACAGGGCTGCTCCCCCTCCGGCCCGAGTCGCAGGCTGACGCCGAGGTAGGGCCGTAGGATGCGCGACGCATTCGGCACCCAATCGCGCGTGGCCACTGCTCCCTCGACCTCCAACGGGCCCATGAGGACCCGCTCGATAGAGGGCCAGAGCACCGACATCAGTCGCGCCCGGATGATGCCGGCATCACCAGGCGTACAGCCACACACAACGGCGAACACGTCGCCATTGGCGTTGACGACCGGGGCGCCCTGCAGTCCGGGCAAAAGGGGTATGTCAAGCTCGATCATGCCCTCGTCAACGTAGGAGTAGCCGCGGGCCAGCGCGCCGCCCACATCGACGGCCCTCACGGCGCCATGCAGGACGACGCGCCTGGCTCCGCCGTCGGCGGTGTGGCCTACGACCAACACCTCCTCACCGGCTGCCGGGCTGTAGTCGGGGTCGAGCAGTACCGTCGTATCGACCGGGTCGCCGGCCAGGCGCAGAACGGCGAGGTCAAGCCACCAGTCCGTCCCCGACATCCACCCGACGACGCTGATGTCCGCGCCACGGTCGAAGGAGAGTGGGTCGATCAGGGGCGCGTGCAGACTCACCGTCCGTCTCCCGGCCGCTCGACTGCCGACTGTGACGGCATACTGCCCGCCCGGAAGGTAGAACCCAGTCGCTGTGTCCCACGCGGGGTTGATCTTCGTGTCGGCGGCCAGTCCGAAGCCCGTGGCGCCCACCCACCAGATCGCCTGGTCGGCGACGGGGCGCCAGTCCACTTGGCTGTCGCCCAGGCCGGCCGCACACGCCGCCCCCATGCAAACCAGTGCCGCGACCCGCCACGGCCGCCTCACAGCACTCGACAGACTACCACAGGACCGGATCCGCCGTGCCATCCCGCTCGGCCTCCTCTCGCACACGTCTCAGCTTCAGGGTCGGGTCCACCGCGAGGGAGAAGCGGATCTCGACCGGCTCACCATCGCGCTCTACCACGAGCGCCATGGCATCGCCGGGGCGGCAGCGCCCCGTGAAGTCGATGAAATCCAGGAACTGCGGCGGCGGGCCCCCGTTCACCGAGAGCAAAACGTCACCGTCTCGGAGTCCCGCAACGGCGGCAGGACTGCCCGTCTCCACACGCTGGATCCTGCACTCCCCACCCGTCTGCGTGCCCGCCGCGTCGGTGTGTCGGATCGCTCGGGTGCGGAACCCGGCCCGGCCATGCAGGACTTCACCGGCGACCTCAGTCACCTCGTCGATGGCGGGGCGCAACACCGACATCAGGACGACGCGAGAGAGCTCCGGGTAGTAGTGGACGCCCCCGACATACTGGCCAACCACCATCCCCCGACGGTCGACCACGGGCGCCCCCCTCAGCGACGCGTCAAAGGGGACGTCGATCTCGAAGACGCCCAGGGGCCAGTACATGGTTGCGCCGGTGGTGCCCCCGTATGTGGCCGGGTCCGAGACCACGGCCGACCGCCATTCCGTTGGGCCTGCGCCCGGGCATCCGACGATCCACACGGGGTCGCCGTATTCAGGTCCGTAGTCCCAATCTACGGCCGGGCCTGTGCCTAACGAGTCCGGGGCTCGGGCGAGCAGAACCCCGGTCCATAACTCGTAGCCGTGGACTTCTCCTGGCACGTACGCGCCACCGGCCGTCCGCAACTCCACCTCGCCCATTCCCGTGCCGACCGACGCGACTCGCGCGAGCACCATCCCCGCGTCGCCGAGCACGAACGCGGCGCCCGTGTCTGACGGTTGCCCACCCTCACGATGGACCACGATTTGGGGAGGGAACGCGGGCGGCGTCAGCGTGGCAGCGTCCGGCTGCGCCGCCACGCCGCCGCACGGCGCCACGAGAGCAAGAGACAGACACACGAGAAACCGGAGGGGCAGCCCCCCCCGAGTCGCGGCTCACCACGAGCACTCAAGGAAGTCGGTGAGAACGTAGCTGTCATCTCCCGACCCTCCCCAGTCTCCATCGCAGATGTCTTTGTCTTCCAGTTTGTACTTGACGAGGACATTGCCCGTCTCACTTTCCTCGCAGGCGAAGCAGTCGCGGCGCCAGAGCGCCCCACCCTCGTGATCATCCACGACGGTGACATGCTCCGATGTTATGCAAGTCATCCTGGTGATCTCGATCTCGTCCGTCAGCGTGCAATTGGGCTGGGAGGGCGGGGGGTGCATCCCGCGATCCTTGTCTCCTCCCGAGACCCCAGTGTCTTTCTCCCCGCCACAGCCATGGCCACACGCTGCATCCTCGGCCGTGCTCGAGATGTTGATTGGGTCACCCCACGTCAGAGTAAAGTCGCAATGCGTTCCCCCACAGGCTGCGAACGATACTGACGACAAAAGCACCAGTGATACAGCCACTATCAAGTAGATCCACACATATTGCATAGCTTACACTCATCTCTTCCTGCTAGAATGTCACAATATTCCCCCACCCCAAACAGCATGCCTGCAGGTGCTGGTGTGATCTATGTCACATATGCCAACCGAGATGCTGCTGTGCGCCAAGCACAGTCTGAAGGCCTCCCCCATGCCTTCGTCGAACCTCGTCCCGTCTGCCCTTCACACGCTGCTGACAGGAGCTGCCACGCATGAGTCTGACACACCGGAAGCGTTTCCAGCGCTTGATGCATTACCAGACGGTCGACCGCGGGATCCACTGGGACTTTGGATTCCTGAGCGAAACGATGGATCGATGGAGCCAGGAGGGCCTGCCGGAGGATGTCTACGGCGAGGACGCCGGCGGCCGGATGGTCCGGATCAGCAACCACTTCGGCGTCGATCCCACGATGCACGTGCCGGCCCACATCAACCTCCACCCCGGCTTCCCATACGAGGTGGTCGAGGAGCGGGAGCGGACGATTCTCCACCGCGACGGGAACGGCTGCATCGTCGAGGAGGCCAGGGAAGGCCAGGCCACCATTCCGCACGTGGTCGAGCAGGGACTGAAGAGCCGGGCGGACTGGGAGGAGAAGTACAAGCCGAAACTCGACGCGGCCGATCCCGTGCGGCATGAGCACGACTTCGCCGCGATGGCGAAGCAATACAACGAGGCTGACGTTCCGGTCATCATCAACTCGGGCTCGTACATGGGCTGGATCCGCAACTGGGTCGGCGCCGCCGAGATCGGGATGATGTGCTACGACGATCCCAACCTTGTGAGCGAGATGGTCAACACGCTGTGTGATATGTTCATCGCGGTGCTCGAGCCCGCGCTGCACCACGTTGAGGTGGACCTCGCGTGGGGCTGGGAGGACATCTGCTTCAACACCGGCCCGCTGGTCGGCCCGAACCTCTGGAGGGACATCGTCGCCGAGCCGCAGAAGCGCGTGTTCGACTGCATCCGCAACCACGGCGTCGATATCATCCTCACCGACTGCGACGGGAACATCTTCGCGCTGCAGCCGCTGTGGCTGGAACTCGGTCTCAATGGCGCGTTCCCATGCGAGGTGAACGGGAACTCCGACCCGATCGAAGTGCGCAAGGAGTTCGGTCGGAACGTCCTGATCTTCGGCGGCGTGAATAAGCAGAAGATGGCGAGCAAGGAAGATGTGCTGCAAGAGCTGCTGCGCCTGTCACCACTCCTTGAGGACGGCGGATTCATCCCGTTCTGCGACCACCGCGTGCCCGAGTACGTGCCGTATGACGCCTACTGCTACTACGAGCGCGAGAAGCTGGCGATGCTCGGATTCAGCAACGCCGAGGTCGCCGAGATCGAGTGTCTCAAGAACATCAGGGCGACGCAGACGTCTGTCTTCACGAAGGACATCGGCGGCGTCGCCAGACCCGCTCTGTAGACCATCGCCCCCTTACCCCCTCTCCTAGACGGAGAGGGGGTAACTACAACTGCTGAAAGGCAACCCGAATGACTAAGTTGCGCGGCCTGATTGTCCTCGTTCTCTTGTCTCTGGTTCTGCTTGGCGCGCCTGGCCTTGCTCAGGACTTCGAGCCCGGTAAGAACACCGTGATGGTGCCGATGAAGGACGGCGTCGGCCTGGCGACGGATATTTGGCTTCCCGAGGGCGACGGCCCGTGGCCGGTGGTGATGGCGCGGACGCCGTACGACAAGAACCCCACTGCCGGCGGCGAGTTCAACGCCAATGGCATGGCGCTCGTGGTGCAGGACGTTCGCGGGCGCTTCGCATCCGAGGGCGAGGCGAGGCCGTTCGTCGACGATGGCTGGGGAAAGAACCGCGACGGGCGCGATACCGCCAAGTGGATCGTCGCGCAGCAGTGGTGCAACGGGGAGATCGCGACCTTCGGTGCATCGGCGCTGGGGATGACCCAGTACCTCCTCGCCGGCAACAACCCGCGAGGTCTTGTGGCGTGCTACCCGGTCGTCGCGTGCGCGAGCATGTACCACAACGGTTTCTACGAGGGCGGCGCGTTCCGCCAGGCCCTGGTTGAGCCATGGCTGGAGGCTACGGGCTGGCCCGAGTATGCCCTCGAGGATTCACTCAGCCATCCGCGGTACGACGCGCTCTGGAAGGCCATCGATCTCAACACGCGCGCGCGGCGGGTGAGGGTGCCGATGATGCATGTGGGCGGATGGCATGACGTCTTCACGCAGGGCACGGTCGACGCGTTCATGGCGCTGCAGTACGGCGGCGGCAAGGGCGCGCGCGGTCGCCAGCACCTCATCATGGGCCCGTGGCCCCATGGCATAAAGACCACGAAGGTCGGCGAGCTGGCGTACCCCGAGAACGCGGTATGGCCCGAAGGCGCGCCCGAGGAGATGGCGTGGATATCGGCGTTTCTGCTCAGCGGCGGCGCTGGGATGGATGAGCTTCCGACGGTGTGGTACTACGTGATGGGCGATGTGGATGCCGAGGACGCGCCTGGGAACCAGTGGCGGACGGCGGACGCCTGGCCGCCCAGCGCGACGCAGACACGCCTATACTTCACGAGCCGTGGCGGGCTGGTCGATTCCCAACCGGCGGCGGGCAAGCTGGGGTACGAATACGATCCCGATGACCCCGTCCCCACGGTGGGCGGTCGGAACCTGTCGATTCCCGGCGGGTCGCTCGATCAGCGCAAGGTCGAGGAGCGCGACGACGTGTTGGTCTTCACGACCGACGAACTGACGCAACCGATGGAGATCACGGGGCGGGTCGGTGTTGAGCTGAACGCGGCATCCAGCGCGAGAGACACGGACTGGACGGCCAAGCTGACCGACGTGTACCCGGACGGTCGCTCGATGCTGATATCAGATGGAATTCTGCGCGCGCGATTCCGCCAGAGCTTTGCCAAGGAAGTCCTGCTGGAACGTGGCAGGACCTACGAGTACAGCATCGACCTCGGGAGCACGAGTATCATCATCAACGCGGGGCACCGGCTCCGAGTGACGATCTCCAGTAGCAACGCGCCGCGGTACGACCCAAACCCGAACACGGGAGCGCCGCTTCGCGCGGACGACGAGACGGAAATCGCGGAGCAGACGATTCACGTCGGCGGCGGGAAGGCCTCGTGCATCGTGTTGCCGGTTGTGGAGTAGTGGGTGATCTGAGGGGGTGACCTAGTGCTTGGCAAAGACATGTCTGTGGGGGAAGGCCGCCGGATTGTGCTCGCGTTGGCCATCGCGGCACTGCTGACGGTCGTTGGGGGCGTCGTCGGCGCGTCCGTCGGCTGGCAGGAAGGGATCGCGAAGGGGAAGGGCTTGCCGCCGAGCCGTTGGGCTTGGGGTTTCGTTTGGCGGGTGGTTTTGGGGGGATTGACGGGTGCCGCCGGCGGCCTTGCCATCGGGTTGCCGATCGTGGCCACTTACGGCAACTGACGTCTGCGATCGACCCGGTCACATGCACCGCAAGCGGCTGCGCCTGGCGCGGCTCACGGAGTCGTCACCGCACTCCTGATGCCGCCGGCGCCGTCGTAGTACATTCGCAGGCGCCCATCCGCGGTTCGCACGAGGCTGGGGTACTTGGCGTAGACCGGCTGGCCGTCCGCGTCGACGATGCGAATGCCGGCTTCGCGCGTCCAGGCGAGGCCGTCTGGCGATGTGGCGCTGAACATGTGCGTGCCGCTATCGGCGGCCGCGCCGTAGTACATCCGCCAGCCTCCCCCGGTCAGCTCGACGAGTTGTGGCTTGGCCATCGCGACGGCTCCGTGGGATGGCTCGCCGTCCGGTGACACGTCCACCCGAATGCCGGCGTCCTTCGTGAAGTCCAGACCGTCGTCGGATGTCGCGGATAGAATTCGCCAGCGGTCATCCGGACCGGGGCCCTCCACGTATGGCCCCTCCGGGCCGCTCCAACCGATGTAGTAGACGCGAATCGTCCCATCCTCGAGCAGCACAGCCTCCGGCGCGCGGGATGCGGTGGCATCGTATTCATCGCCGAAGGTGATGCGCTTGCCCGGCTCGTGCGCCCACTTCAGCCCATCTCCAATGTAGCTATCCACGCAGTACCAAGGATCCCCGCCGCCGATGAGCGTGTAGGCCCGGTAGCTGCCGTCCGGCAGCTTCAGCACATCTCGGTCGGTTCGGTTGGTGAGGCCAAAGTGGGGACCGTGCTCGTACTCGAAGTGCAGCCCGTCTGCGGAAACCGACGTGTGGACGGTCCAGCGCACCTCATTCTGGCCTTCGTATTGTCGCGTGGTCCAGTAGAGTCGGTAACGCGTGTCGCCGTCGCGCTCGAAGACCTGACAGTCCGCCTCGTTCGGGATGGCGTAGCCGTCCACTGCGATGCGCACTCCCGGTTCTTCGAGAAACGTCAGTCCATCCTCGGGCGCGATGACCAAGTCGTTCGCCGGGAGGGGTTGCGCGACCGTCTCGCCTGGTGGAGCTGCCAGCAATAGCGCGATGAGCATGAGTTCACTCCTGGCCCGGCGTTCGGGTCACGCGATAGACGTGCACGTCGAGGGGCTCGAAGCGGTCTCGGATCACTCCTTCGTCCAGGGCAAGAGCCCGGCCCTCGAAGAGCACCTCCGCGTTTCCGCCCAGGCCCATGGAGATCTCGAGGTCGACCGCTTCTTCGCCCTGGTTAGCCGCGAGGACAATTGCGTGCTCGCGATCGATGAATGCGCTCCAGACCACGCCCTCTGTCTCACGCACGCCCATCCACTCGCACGCCAGCAACTCCGGCCCGAGTTGGGCGAGTTCCGCGTTGATCCTGGGCACCTCATCCATCAGCTGCGGCTCATGCACAAGTCCGTTTGGGCCGTCGTCGTAAGGGTAGTAGACGACGCCCTTCGCTCCGTGGATCAGGCCCAGGTACACCATGCAGCGCTCTTCCTCGGCCGTCGGGCCACGGCCCTGTGTAGGGTCGCGATAGGCCGCGAGGTTCTGCAACTGGGGGATGATCCAGACTGGCTTATCGGGGGGCATCGCGCCAGTGGCGGCCCGCATCCAACTCGACACCATCTTCACGCTCGCATGTGGAATCGGATACGGGTCAACCGCGAGGATCTCGGTAGCGGGCTCGTAGGTGGCGAACTCGCCCGGGTTGCATGAGACAAGGTAGACCGGATGGTGTGGATCGAGTTTCGCGATCTTTCGACGGGCATCGACACACCACTCGAGCTGTCGGCTCCCCGCGGGCTCGTCGACCGTGTACCACGACAGTAGCGCGGGGTGGTCCCTCAACTCCTCGACCATCGCCACCAGGCCATCCGGGTTGTATTCGCCACGCAGAAATGCTGACATCTCAAGCACGACCTTCAGGCCATTCTCATGCGCCGCGTCAAGGCCTTCGCGAGCGCCTTCGAGGGTGGTGCCCCACGCGGTAACCGAGTTGAACCCCATCTTCGCGAGCGTCGGGTAGTCACCCGGCGGGGCGTGGTAAATGCCGATCGGGAAGAACGGCTTCCCCTCAAGGCGCAGCGTCCCGTTGGCGTCGAGCGAGGCCTGCCCGCGAACGCTCGGAATCACGAGCACCGGCAGCTCTGCCTTGGCCAGCTTGCGGGCGCCACGCAACTCAACCGAGATTTTCAGGGGCTTTCCGAGTTTCTTCGGAGTCGAGAGGCGCAGCTCCGCCACGCCAACATCGCTGAGACGGCTCTCTACGCGCTTCCCGCCAAGTCGCGCGACGACGCGCAGGCCATCGAGGGGCATCCCGGGATCGGGCGTCACGGTTGCCCGGACGACGATCTCATCCGGTGGATGGGCGGCGAAGATGGCGCCCCTGTAGCCTGGAGCGACCAATTCGACGACCAGCAGCGGCGGAATCGTTACCGTTACCGGGTCGAACTCCAGGGCGACACGGTCATCGATGAATACAACCGGCGCCAGGCTGTGGGAGCCACGTTCGCTGACGGGCAATTCGAGCTCGACTTCGGCCCGCTCGCCGGGCGCTAGACGAATCGGCGCGGATGTCGCGTCGGCTATGTCCACGCGGAACTCATGCGCGCTGCCCGAGACATTCTCCAGTCCGACGTCGAAGGTGTTGCGCCCGAGGCGCAGATGGGCGAGGTCGGGCAACTCAACCACAACGCCAGCCCTCCGGAAGCCGAGGTATGTCCACAGGTTCTCCAGCGACGCTTCAGAGAGGGGCCAGGCAGTGGTAAGGTAGACGAACCCCTTCCCCTCGCCCACGAGCGCCGTCGTTGCGCCGCCTTCCTCAGAACCAGACAGCGGCGTCCAACGGTCTCCCAGCAGCATGTGCGCCCAACTCGTGCCCGGCGGAGGCGCCACGTGCGGGGTCGTAAACAGCGGGTGGGATTCGTTCCATTCGCCGCGCGGGGTGGCCGTCGTGCTGGTGCGCTCGTGGCGCGCGTCCCACCCATCTGCCATGCCGCCGAGCCAATTGACATGCTCAGCGTAGCTGCAGTCCGTCAGCACCACTCCGCCACCGCCTCGGACGAACGCGAGCAACGCGTCACGGTGTTCGGAGAAATCCTGTGGCGTGGTGAAGTTGAAGAGCGCGGTGCCCAGAAGAATGTCGTAGGCATCAAGCTGCTCCGCCAACTCGCCGAAACGGATGTTCTCGAACTTGTCCATCGGCCAGCCCATGTGCTCCAGGCGCGAGTCATAGTCATCGCGGTGGCGGTAGTCCATGTGGTTGCTGTGGATGAGCGCCACTCTCGGAGCGTTCTGAGCCACACAGCATCCGGCCGCAAGCATCAACAGCGCAGGCGCGACATGTTTCACGTTCGGGGTCCTTCCCGGCGGGTTAATCGCTCATGCACGCTGATTTCTTTGCCGCGGCGGGCGCCACCTGTCGCCTACCGTGAACGCCCGACAGGCAGGTCTCGCGCGGCGAGGTAGCGAAGCCCACGCTCATTGTCCGCCCGATACGGGCAGGTACAACATCGGAGGCTCGACCCTATGGAGATTTGCTGTGATATCGACAAGATGGTCCGGCATCCGGACTTGCGCGCCCGGTACGAGGCTTTCGAGCCCGAAGACGACGTAGTCGAGGCGCTGCGGGCCATCGACGAGAAGGTGACGATCGCGATCATCTTCGGGTTCTGGTGTCCCGACTCGCTGACGATCGTTCCGAGGGTCCTCAAGAGCATCGTCGCGGCTGACAACGACAACATCCAGGCCCTGGCGGTGAGCATCCCACTGGACGAGACCCACGACCTGCCGATCGATGTCGGCACGGTCAGCGTTCGCCGGTTCCCGACCACCGCCATCCTAAGGGGCCACTACGAGAAGACCGAGGAGATCGAGCCGGAGTGTGAGATTGTCCGGTTCGTAGAGGAGCCGCTCGACGCCGCGCGTCTAGCGGTCTGACCACGCAAGCCATGTGCGATGCAATTGACGCGAGCGCCCGCTGAGGCGCTCGCGTCCGCGGTTCACCTGGGCGCGACTCCCGGATCGCGGCTGAGGCCGGCGAACCCGCTATCGGTGTGCCACTTGCAGTGCCCATCCGTGAACCCTACATTCCCTCCACCATTGTGCGGACCCGATCCAATCGCTACATCTCGGTCCCAGAGGATAGGTGTCTGAGCGGGGCGTGATAGGTCCCGAACATACATGCCATCAAGGTGGCTGTTGTACTCGTAGCTCCCGGGCTGGATCTGCGTGGACGGGCAGATGAAGAGCATCTGGTTCTTGGTGTATGGATCGATCTGCATCTCATAGGTGGCGGCGGCGGGGAGATACTCGTCATAGTCCTGAGCGTACATGAGGATCCCCAGGCTGATCTGCTTCTCGTTGCTGAGGCAGGATGTCTGGCGGGCTTTCTCGCGGGCCCTCCCAAACACGGGGAACATGATCGCTGTGATGATCCCCCCAAACACCAGGACGAATGCGCCGATGACCACGCCGACGATCAGGCACGTTGAGCCACCCGAACCGGAGGCTGCAGGTCTTGGCTGCGGAACGACAGTTGGGAGAATGACGACCACGTTCAGGTCGGCAAGACTGTGAGCTTGCCCGTTCGATGAGACGAGCACGGCCGTCGGCGCCACTCGCCCCTGTTGCGCGAACTGGCGCGCCTCCGTCAGCGTGTACGGGCCATACTGCGTCCCGTCGGGAGCCTGAATCGTATACTTGGTGTCTCCCCCACACGCGTCGCACGTAGCCGCCCCGTCCTGAGTTTGCCGGCCGCAGATCGGACAGTCCATTCCCATCCCCCTTGAGTCAGCCTCTGTCAGTGTCTCGTCCTTTGCCGTGGGCAACCCAAAGTCCTGCGGCCAGACACGCAAACGGGCGGCCGCAAGGGCCGCCCGTCCTGATTCTCTGCGCAGCCTATTCGGCTGATATGGTCACGGTCGGCGGCGTCGCCCAGTCGTGGTACCGATCGCCGACGGCCGCGGAACAGACATCACCTTCGTGGATGTAGACGCGGAATTTGAACCTCAGCGCCTGCCCCGCCTCGAGCGCGTAGTCGCCGCGCTTGGCCCAGTCATTCGTAAAGTCGTGGATCCCCCACTGGTTTGCGGTGAACAGCCCGTAGTCGCGAACGTGCCAGTAGGTCGGGTAGCGCAGGTTGTCGGGGTGGTCGAAGATTGCGAGCCCGAGCTTGGCCCCTTCGACCTCGCCCGAGTAATCGCACCACGGCGCGCGCTTGCCCCACGTCTCCGATTCGGTAACCCCGCCATACGCGTTCGTAATCAGTCCCGTGTACTTCGCTTCCATGGTCTCGGCGACGCGGACCGAGAGCGTGCCGGCCTCTTTCGTATCGCCGAAGTAGACGCCACCGTACTTGGCATCCAAGGTGATGTCCCAGTCGACGATGCGCATGCAATCCGGGACGGCCCATGTCTGGATGCGGGTGCGTTCCTCGAGAATCTGGTTCCCGTTCTTGCCGACCCAATCGCCAACCGCCAAGAACGCGCCGACCGCGGGTCCCTGCGTCAGGACCTGGATCGACCTGTTGATCGTGCGCCCATGGCCTTCCATCTCGCTCCAGTTGTCTTCGCCGTTGACTTCGCCCTGGGCGACGTACATCGACCGATGATGAACGTGGTCGGATGGCCCGCTATTGGTGACGCAGATGCCACCAGGCCCGTTGACAGGATAGCAGTACGGGCGCGCGATCCCCTCGTCAATGACGTAGCTCGTGAACAGGTCGCCGCCGATGCCGACATCGACACGCTCGCCAGGGACCTCAGTCACGGACACGCCCGCCCCGCAGCAATCTTCTGCATCGACGACTTCCCCGACGTAGCGCTTCGTCTGTCCGGCCGCCAGATCACCGACGATGAACGCGGCGGTAGGCTCGCACGATTCGCAACAGTCGCAGACGTTCGCCGGGACGACGGCGTCGGCGCTGTCGGGGTCGGTGATGCGCAGCGCCTTCCCCTCAGGCAGCCCACATCCCAAGCCGAACGTCACGGGGCAGGCTTTCCGAGCGTGGTTTCCAGCATCTACTTCGATGACGAACGGGCCCTCTGCAGTCATGTCAGCAGTCATCGATCAAGCTCCTATTCTCCGTGTAGTCGCGGCGGCAAGTTAGCCCGCCGCCTGTCTCATTCTCGCGAGCCCCGCTGGGGCCTCCGTCTCTATGTCCTCAAAGTTGGCTTCGATAGACACGCGCTGATCGTAGCCCGCCTCTTGGAGCGCGGCAAAGAAACCGTCAATGTCGTAGCCGAAATCCGCGGGATACCGGCGGCCCTTATCAGCGACGTGGGCGTGTGCCAGCAACTCGCCCGCGGCGACGATGTTCGCGTAGGGCTCGTCCTCCATTCCCATGTGGAAGCAGTCGGCGAGCACGCGCACGCTTGGCCGATCCACCTCGCGCGCCAGGGCGGTCCCTTCGGCAACAGTGGTGATCATGTTCGTCTCGGTGGCGTTGAGGTGCTCGATGCACAGCGCCACCGCATGCTTGTCGCAGTAGTCGCCCACGAGATTCACGAATCGCGCGAGCTGCGCCCACGCCTCGTCGCGCGGCCAGTCATCGGGTCGCGTCCTCGCGCCGCCACTCCCAAACACGACCCGTTCACCCCCGGCGCGGGCCACGCGTTCGAGCGCTGTCGCGACATACTGCTCGACGCCGTCCCAGTCGACTTCGGGGCCAACCATCTTGTGCCAGGGCGGGATGAAGGAACTGAACACCTCTGCCACCAGTGGTTGGCCGTCGATGGCAGCCAGGAATCGCTCATACGCATCGGAGCCATGATCGGGAGCCGTGATCCCAACGCCGAACTCGATGTAGTCGAACCCAGCGTCGGCGAAGACCTGCATCCGTGCCGGGATCTTCCCGCATTGCGCCGCGTGCGCCGCCGTGAGCGAATCTTCCTGACCGTCAAGGGTCGGGGGGACAAACGTCGACAATCCGGCGCAGCAGCCAAAACGCATCGGGCAACTCCGTTTCGTGACAGATGGCTAAGCGACATCTTCGCCGATGAGGCGCAGGATGTTATCGCGCGTAACGGCTCGGAATACCTCGGACGGCAGCCCCAGCACTTCGATCTTCTTGAGTTCGATGGCCGGGTGAATCAGCGGCCCGTCGGAGCCCCACACCACCTTGTGCGCGCCGCAGCGGCGGATGGCGTCGGCGATCTTCCAGGGCACGTGGTTATACGCGGTGTCGAGGTAGAGATTCTCATGCGTCGCAGCGATGTTGATGGTGCGATCGATTAGCGTTTCGCCCGATGACGCGCCAAGGTGCGCGATGATGAGCTTGGTCTCCGGGTGCTGAGATGCCAGTAGCTGAACCAGGCCCGGTCTGGCCCCGGAATCGAGGAGGCAAGGAACGTCAAGCTCGCCACACTTGCCGATGATCGGCCCGAGCACATCGGCCATCTCAACGTCCGTGAGGCCGGGAGTTAACTCGCCGACGTGCGCCTTCAACCCGCGGAACCCCAGATCGCTGACTGCGCGTTCGAGTTCGATGAGCGCCAACGGCCCCTCGTCCGGCAAGACGTGGGCGAAGGGGATGAGGCGATCTCGGTCGACGGAGCAGACGCGGTCGATCATCGACTGTGATTCCAGGCTCGGGAGGCACATCGCGAAAACGATGGACTTGGCAATGCCCGCCTCGTCCATCGCGCGGAGAATCTCCTCCGCCGAGAACTCCCGGCGGTAGAGGTCGCCGCCCTTGCAGTGGACGTGGCAATCAACGATCATCCCGCACCTCGCGATGGCCCGTAGGTTCGCCCGGTCGCCGCGCACACCTCTTCCGCCAGGCAAAGCAAAGCGCCGGAAGCTTCGAGAGCCTCCGGCGCTGTTTTCTCGTTCAGTTGGCGGTCCGTCGGAGCTTACTCGGGTGCGGCCGTCGGCTCGCTCGGCATCGTCATCCCTTCGGGCATCGTCATCCCTTCGGGCATCATCATCCCCTCCGGCATGCCAGCCCCTTCGGGCTCATCGACTTCCATCAGATCGTCGGCCGAAGCGGGAATGACATCCGTTGCGCTCGCGGATATGAGACACGGCGTCCGCACCATGCCGCCAACGAAGTAAATGCCGGCCTCGTCCTTGGTCATGTGGCCGAAGCTCAGGACCTGTTCCGACTTGGCGCCATCCTCGTCCACGGCAATCGTGATGCGGATCCGTGGGGTGGGCTCGAGACCCGCGGCTTCCAGGTTCGTTTCCTCATCGTCGAGGAAGTCCGCCGCTTGCACGTCCTTCAGATCCCAGAACAGATTATCGACCGCGCTGCCATCCGCGCTCGCCTGGGTCGGCGCGGTGATCATCCACAGCGCGTTGTCTTTGTGGAGTTCGATGGTGTCGGCGCCCGCGCGCTCGATCTTGACGTCGGTGACGTCGGCTGCGGTGAAGTCCACGATCTGCTGATCGCGCATCTCGATCGCGTCCTTCTTCACCTTCTCAATGATCTCGGCGTCGACCAGGAAGATCTCATCACGACCCTTGGCCATGCAATAGACGAGTTTTTCGGTCGTGGCCTCGTCGTCTGCATCATAGGCCGGCTCGTCGTCGCCGCTCGCCTTCTCGATTTCGCTGCCAAGCATGACGACAATGTCGTCGTCCTCTTCGCCGAAGTCGATGCGCGCGGTGAGCTGGGGCTTGTCGAGACCGAAGGCCGCGAGCGATGCGACGTTGTCGACGAATTCCTCCGCTTCCATCGAGCCGAGATCACTCACGAGGTCATCGCACGCCATGCCGTCGGCCATCGCGTGGATGGGTTTGCTGAGCCACCATTCCTTGGCCTCGTCATCGCCCTGGTTCTCGATAACCACGCGCTTGCCGCCGTGGTCCAGCACGACGCGGTGGACGGCGCGGTCCGCGTAGTCCACAATCTTCTTCTCGCGGAGGTCATTCGGCTCTTTGGTGAGCGATGACTTGGCCGCGCTCGATGCCGTGAGGACCTGCTGTTCGCCTTCTCTCGCGAGGTATACGCCCGACCCGGCGGTCGTGTCTTTGCCGAACACGACCTTGAATTCCTCGCCACTCTTCAGTTTGACTGAGAGGATGGCGCTTGGGTTGGTCAGCCCGTATTCGCCGGCCTCGGCGTCGAACTCGTCTGTGAGTTTCATGTCCGCGACGGCGGCGGCCAAGCCGTCGGCCAGCCCTCTGTTCGCCATCGCGTGGACAGGTTTGGTGAGCATCCAGTCGTCGCCAACACGCGCGATAGCGAGGTGCCGCTCCTCAACGTCTACCGCCGGAGGCGTGTCTTCTTCGTCATCCGTTGTCCCCTCAACGCCGGGCTCCTCCGCGAGTGCCTCGTCGGTGGCGTCGTCTACGTCGGCGTCGTCTACGTCATCTTCCTCGTCGGCTTCCAGCGCGTCGTAGTCTACCTCGCGCACTGTCACGTCGATTGACGCAATGTGGCTCTTGTCGAACCCGAACAGATCGCCGTCCGCCGGGTTCTGGGATTTCACGACTCGGATGCCATCAGCCCCATCGCCATCGAAGACGAGGACCTTTTTGACCAGGAAGATGCCGATACCAACAATCAGCACGACGCCAATCAGCGCCCACACGCCCATACGCTTGATCGTCTTCATCTGAGCCTATCACCTCTTGGGTGCGAGTGCATCTCGCCCGGCGCGCGCGGGGTCGAGTTATCGACGAATCCGCCAGATGACCAGGCCGATTAGCAGCGTCCCGAACGGCATCACCGCCAGAATGACAACCGCAATGATGATCTTCGCCGACCGGGAATAGGAAACCTGGAACGTGCTCGGCTTTTTGGCGGGGATCGAAATCGACCCGACACCTGACAGCCAACCGACGACGCGCGTGCCGAAGTCCCAGTTCCACCCGGGGCGCATGAGCTGCGCCGAATACTCATCCGAGAGAGCCATGTAGCTGCCGAGGCAGACGATGCGCACGCCGTCGGCGCTCTCCTCCGGCGGGGCCATGCCGGGGGGCATCTGCGAGGGTTGCGCAGCCGTGTCGATGACGACGGCAAGCTGGTGCGGGCCGCCGCCGGTCTGCATGGTTACGTCGCTCTCGCCCGCCCAGAACCTCTTCGTCTCGAGCCACGCTTGTGGGCCCGATGCGAACAGGCCGGTGGCCTTCGTGTTCGGCGGCGGGCCGCCGTAGGGGTTTGGTTGCTCCGCCGATTCGATGCGCATGGCGCGCGACAGCGGGAAGGCCAGGGCGACGATGTTCTCGAGCGTCTCGTGCCCAGAAGGACTGTCCACGGCCGGTGTCGCTTCGTTGAGCATGTACTGATAGGGGTCGATCACCACGCCGGGTTCGACGTACACGTCGTACTCGTTGAGGAGTTCGCTGAAGTCGGGCGCCCCCTCTTGGTAGGCCAGCGCGATCATCAATCCGCCCTCGTGGCGGGCCAAGTAGCGTTGGAGCGCGGAGATCTCGCTCGCGAGGAGCGGCGTCCTCGCGCCGAGGATGATGACAGCAGACGCATCCTCCGGGACATCATCAAGGGCCTTCTCCGAGTCGGGCGAGGCATCTGAGATCTCAAGGCTGATGCCGGAGCCCGCTTCTTTCTTCGCCAGCGCCAGGTCCTTGATCTCGTACTGGACGTTCTCCAGGGCCTTGCGGAACGCGGACGCAGTGTTCTCGCCTCGGAACTCATCGAGCGACAGCTCGGCGTGGCCCGTGAGGGCATATACGACGGTCTTGTCGACCTTGGTGACGCGGTAGATCGCGGCGGTCAGGCCCTCTTCGTTGTCTGGGCCGAGGGTGACTTCCTCACGCCGGTCGCCGCTTTCGATGATCGCTTTGCCGCCGTAGGCGATGCCAAGTTCGTCCGCCTTGCCGGGCTTGCGGTTGACGTCGACTTCTTCCCACTCGATGTATTTGCACGCCGCCTCATACTCGCGCATCTGGCGGCGCAGGTTTGTGGGATCGTAGTTGCGTGGCTCGAACGGACTCGTCGAGATGGCCAACGTGATCTGCACTTCCTCGGCGACCTTCCCGAGCACCTCGCGCGACTGCTCCGACAGGCTGAGAAACCGGTCGCTAGTCATGTCGATGTTGCGCGGGGACGCCAAGGCCAGCACGTTCAGGCCGACGAGTAGCACCAGCACGGTGCAGGTGAGCCCACACGATACCAGCACCACCAACCAGCCGCGCCCGTGGAGCTGGGCGGCAAGCGGCTTCAGGCCGAACCAGACACCATAGGCCGTGGCGATCAGGCCGCCGACGAGGCAGCCCATAGGACCGATCTTCCACCACTCGCCGGACAGCCTGCCCCAGCCGAAGCCAACGATGATTGCCAGCAATCCCACCAGGAGCAGGGGCATGCCAAGCATCTTGGCAATCGAGCGCGGGCCACTCATCGCGGCGATAGCGCGCGGGTCGCCCTTCTGCCGTGGTTGGTCGGTGTCGAGATCGGTGGTCTCTTCCGAACTGAGATCCTTGTCTTTCTTCTTGCTCATCTTCACTCACCCATCATGGCCGAAACGCAGGCCGTTAGAACCCGGCGCGTGACGCGCTCGGGGGGAAGTTGCTATTTGGACCGACTCGCGTACAACGCCATCCATGCGCCGAACAGGAAGAACACCGTCACCGACAGCAAGTAGACGCAGTGAGTGGTGTTTATGGTGCCCTGGCAGAAGTCCATCATCGTGCCTCGAGGCGACAGATAGTCTCCGACCTTCGAGATCAGCTTGCCGGGCGCGACTTCCCGCAGGATGCTGAGTAGCCATAGAACCAGCAGGAGAAACCACGCCAGCGCGGCTGCCGCGATCTGGCTGGATGTCAGCGCCGAGCAGAAGAGCCCGATAGCCGTAAACGCCATGCACCACCCGAAGAGGCCGACGTAGGCACTCCAGACAGGCCCCCAGTCGGGACCCGGATCCGCGCCCAATTCGACGATGATCGGCAGCACCAGAGTGCCGGCGAGAATCGCGCCGAACACGCAGACCGCGCCGACGAACTTGCCGACGACGACATGAACGTCGTGCAACGGGCGGGTCATCAGCATCTCGTACGTGCCCGTGCGCTTCTCTTCGGCAAATAGCCGCATCGTGACGAGCGGCGATATGAGTAGCAGCAGGAACGTCAGCGTCATCAGCGTCATGCCAACGTCCTGGGCTTGCCCGCTTTCGATCCACTGGGTGAGGATCAACCAGTAGATGAACCCATTGATGCCGAACACGGCCATTCCGACCGCGTAGGGGACCGGCGAGGTGAAGTAGGTCCGCAACTCCTTGAGCGTAATAAACCAGGCGCTGCGCATCCAGAAGCGGTACGTCAGAACGAGGCCGGCCACTCCGACAACGAGCGCCAGGATCGGCTTCCAGCCGTGAATCAGCGTTCCCATGCCATCCGGGTTGGTTCCGGCCACGTGGACCGTCCAACCAACGTATGCGATCGCGAGGATCAGGAGTACCAGGCCAACGAAGGCCGCTGGGTGTCGAGGCATCAGTTCTCGCCTCCCTCATCCGTCGTCAGCCGCAGGAAGACGTCCTCAAGCGTCATCTCGACGGTCGTCATCTCAAGTAAGTCGTACCCGCCCGCAACCACGAACCGCGCGATTTCGGCGCGCATGTCGTCGCCGTCAATGGGCGTCTCGATCTCAAAGCAGCTGCCGTCGCCCGTCTCGGCCGTGCGGCTAACGGCATCCACGCCGCCCACATCACGGAGCTTGCTGGCGAACGTCGGGTCCGTCCCGGCGATCCTGACACGCAGCGTCCGCGCGCTGCGGATCTGCGCCGTCAGTTCCTCAGGCGTGTCCTCAGCGATGATGTTGCCCTCGCTGATGATGATCACCCGGTCACACACGGTCTGCGCTTCAGGCAGGATGTGGGTGGAAAGCATGATCGTGTGATCCTTGCCCAGTTCCTTGATGAGCTTGCGGGTCTCCACGACCTGTTTGGGGTCGAGGCCGATGGTCGGCTCATCGAGGATGATGACAGGTGGGTCATGCACGATCGCCAACCCGAGACCGACTCGCTGCCGATACCCCTTCGACAGCTTGGCGATGATCGTGTCGGCGCGATCAGTCACCACGCATTGATCCATCACGTCATCGACACGGGATCGGATCTTGCTCGCGGGGTAATCGCAGAGCCTCGCGCCGTAGATCAGCTGCTGCCGGACGGTCAGCTCGTTGTAGAGCGGAGTCGTCTCCGGCTGGTAGCCGATATGTCGTCGCGAGTCCAGCGATTCGTCCCACACGTCGTATCCGGCAATCGTGGCCTTGCCCGACGTGGGAGCGCTGTAGCTTGTCAGGATACGCATCGTCGTCGTCTTTCCGGCGCCGTTTGGGCCGAGGAACGCAACGACTTCGCCTTCCTCGACTTTGAAGCTCACGTCGCTTACCGCCGGATAGACCCCGTAGTACTTTGTGAGGCCTTCCACTTCAATCATCGTGCATCGCCTCTTTCGGGCAGTTCCCGGCCGATGTCGAACGGGCCGGGCTTTGCGTACTGTCCGTCACCCCATCGATTGGGGCAGACAACAATGGCCAACGGTTACCGCTCCGCGAGTCGCCTCGCGGCGGACCGCGGCACTCGGGCCAAGTCGCTCGTCATAGGGGGATACGTCTAGTACATCCCCGACGCATCGAGCGCGAACCGTCGCTATCATGCCCCTGGTATCGCGTCGCGCATTATAGCAGAGCCTCGAATGCTCAGTCAACTGCTGTTCACTTCATCGCGACCCTCGCAAGCGCGACCAGAACAGCGCTCTTCGATCCTGGTGAATCGAGTGACTCTGCGACCGAACGAGCCAGCCCTGGGTTCTCCGAGACGACAGTCGTAGCCACCTGGACCTGCGTCCACGCCGCCACGGTCTCATCGTCAATCAACTCGGCGAGTCTGAGAGCCTCCTCAGGGCGGTCCACCGATAGCAGCTCGACGGCGCCTGGCAAGGCGTCCTGAATGATCTTGGGGCTGACCTCGCTCCATTCCTGGATCAACTCAGGGGCAATCGACACCGCCGAGAAGATTGCTGATGAGGCGATTTCAGCCCGAATCAGGGGAGAATCGTTGCGTCCGACCTCGACCCACGCGTCGATCAGAAGCTCCCGCCGCCTCGCGTCGTCCGCATGGCTTGGACTGCTGGCGATCCGCGCTTGGGTCGCGTACCGTCTCGCCGGTGGCCATACTCTCGTGAGAATGCTCAGCGCCAGCGGCGGATCGTGGTCGACGATGGCCTCCGCCACGCGCCCGAGAATCAGGCCTTGGTCGCGCAGATCGGCAAGGCTCTCGGCGACATCGGCTCGGATCAGCTTGGATAGGGCAATCGCCTCTTCCCCACTGCCGGCGCCGGCCAGTCCCTCAACCACGGCCGTGGCGGCCAGGTTGCGCTGGAGCGGCGTCCGGAGGCGCGGGAGGAGTTCCTGGCCCGCGGCTGGATCCTGGCGGCTCAGTGCCTCAACAATCAGGCGCCAGGCAAGGTCTCGGGCATCGCCGTCGGAGATCCCTTCCGCGATTTGAGCCGCTCGCGCCGCGTCCAGTCCGGCTGCGCCCTCGGCCGCATACGCCAGCGCTTCGTCGTGGGTTAGGGGGTCGTCAATGCTCTCCGCCCACTCGACGGCCGTGTCAATGGCCGTCGCGGGATCGCCAGGGACTTCGGCCCATATCAAGCGCGTGATCTCGCGCTGGACCACGCGGGCGACAGTGAGGTGCTCGATCTGTTTCACGAGGTTTATCGCATCGTCGAGATCGATGAGGGCCTGATACGCCAATATTCGCGCTACGGCGCCCAGCGCCGCGGAACGATCGCCGATGCGTATGACTGTCGCCAGCCCGAGGAACTGATTCCCCGCCGCCAGGCCCTCCGCCGCCCGGGCCATCGCCTCGGACTGCTCGTGGGTCACCATTTCGTCGGCGACGAGATCGCGGGCCCGCCGTGGGTCGATCCGGGCCCATTCGGCCGCAACGCGACCGATGGCGTCTGAACGCCGCGGCCCCTCGGGAACGGACTGGGCCAACTCCAAAGCCTGCTCGAGAAGTTGGGTGGCCTCGGCCTGATCGGCCATGGCAACCGGCCCGCCGGCGATCAGGGCTAGGGCGCAGGCTATGGTTAGCAATGCTGGCATGCAAGTGACTCCTGAAGCGCCCGCCATGGTGCGAGCACAGATCAATAGACGTCTGCTATGCGCAAACTGTTTCCTAAGCTGGTGAGATAGCCGACAAGGCCGCGCGGGCAACTCCCGCGAAATGGCCGGGCGACATGCGCCAATCCGAACGCGAGCCGGACCAGACAGCAGTCATCGTGGGCGTCGCGGGCGGTTCAGCCAGCGGCAAGACGACGCTGGTCGAGGCCTTGCCGGGGTTTCTGCCCGGTGTCTCAACGTCCCTCCTACACCATGATGACTACTATCACGATCGGCCCGACCTGGCGCCTGCCGCGCGGGCGGGCCTGGATTTCGATGTCCCGGCGGCGCTCGATAGTCGGTTGCTGGCATCCCACTTGCGGCGCCTGAAGGCCGGTCAGCCGGTTCAGAGCCCGGTCTACTGCTTCGAGACGCACTCCCGACTGACGGAGACTCGCGAGGTGACCCCGACCGATGCGGTGATCGTGGACGGGATGCTGCTTCTCGCCGTGCCGGGATTGCGAGAGCTGTTCGATGTGTCCGTCTACGTTGATGCCCCGGCCGACCTGCGTTTGGCGCGGCGGATCACGCGTGATGTGACCGAGCGCGGGCGCAGCGTGGAATCCGTCATTGAGCAGTACCTCCGCACCGTTCGCCCAGCGCACGAGGCATTCGTAGAGCCATCTAAACAGCACGCCGACACCGTCATCGCCGACGCTACGAACGACAGTCTCGTCCGGCGGGTCGCCCGTCTCATCAGGTCGTCGCTGCCCCGACCGGCAGCACCAATACCGACATCGCGAGAACTCGCCGAGTAAGCTGCCGGCGCAATGGCCGCGCGAAGGGGACCAACACATGAACTACGAACGCGTGCTCGTTTTTGGCGCCCATCCGGATGATGAGATCACCATGGCCGCCGCGATGGGCAAGATGGCCTGCATGGGCTGCGAGGTCACCGTCGCGATCTACACTGACGGGTGCGAGGGATACCCCAGCCCCGACATGGCCGACTCGATCGTCGCCATGCGCAAGGTGGAGCAGGCGGAGTGCGACAAGGTGCTCGGTCTCAAGCGCCGCATTCACTTCGACCGGCCCGACATGGCACTCGTGAACGACAAGGACACGTTCCTGGACACGATCGAGGTCATCCGCGACGTGAAGCCCGATGCGATCTTCACGCACGGTCCGTTTGACAACCACCGCGACCATCTCAACACGCACGCCATCTCAGTTGAGGCACGCTGGCAGGCGGGTCAGCCCGTCGCCGCGCGATTGGGTGAACCGTGGCGGACGCCGCACCTCTACTACTACAAGGCGGTCAACGACCCGCTGCCGCGCATCGAATGGGATGTTACGGGCTACGCGCATAAGCGCGCGGAGGCCCTTGCGACCCAAGACTCCCAGCACGTGCTCTTCGGCCGGACCAAAGAGAGCTTCCTTGAGGAGGCGGCCCGCATCAAGGAGGCCCGCCCTAGCGCGAGCGCGAGCTTCTGGATTGGCGAGAAGGAGATGTGGCGGGAGTTTCCGGCGAGGGTCGGGGAGTGACTGCCGAACGGCGTCGGGGTTGAAACCCCTCCTACAAGGGGCTGCCAGGGCGTGGGCTCTCTGATACGTCGACCTTCCAGGAGAGCCACTCGCGGACGAGATGGACATCGCGGGTGGTTGAGAGTGATCCGCCCGCGATGGTGGCCTTTGCCTTGACTGTGACCACGCCCGATGACAGCCCGGCGACGACGGCTTCGACGATGAACTCGGATGGTGGGAGCGGCTGCGACTCGCCCGAGGCGAAGTTGGCCGCGCAGGCGCGCTCGTACTCCAGCGCCACGTTCACGGCGGCGTTCCGGTTCCAGATCTGACCGCCGAGCAAGCCGCCGAGGATGACGACGGTCAGCGCGGCGCCTCGAATCCAGCCGGTGACCCAGCGGGGCTTCGTCTTCTTGGGCTTGTCCTGCTTTGGCACCGTACGGTCTCCGTTGACTCGCGTTTCGCCGAAGTCGGTTACTGCTCGGGCAGCCCGTGGTGCTCTCGGATTGCAGTGTAAGAGGCCTCCTCGGAGGCCCGGCGGTCGACCTTCCAGGCGAGCCCTTCGCGAACGAGGATCACGACCCCCGGTAGCGTGGTGGTTCTCTCGGCGGTGGCAGCCGTGGTCTGGGTCTCCACCGCGGCCTCTGTCAGGCCCACTGACGCATCGCTGACTTCGACATCGACGGTTGCCTCGCTCATGACCTCTGCTAGCAAGGACCACACGGGATTGGGGGCCCCGTTCATCGCCGCTTCGGTCTCTGTTAGCCGCGTGACGTCGGCCTCGGTGACGACTTGCTTGAGCTTCCTGAAGTCACCCGTGTCGACCCCTTCGAGGGACATGGACAGCGCCATGTACCGTCTTGCCACGCCAGTGGCCGCCGCCCGGTTCCAGAAGTAAGCCCCAACGCCGCCTCCGATCAGCAAGACCACCGCTATGGTGAGTATTGCCTTGCCCGGGCCGTCGCCGCTGCTCGGCTTCCTCTTCGCCGTCGTCAGTCTGTGCATGGCCAACCTCCGTTCCAGGTCTCGACATGGGTCGATCCCTGCAACGAAGTGGCCGAGTTCTGCTCAGAGTGCCTCGGCCATAGCCCGATCAGCGATCACGCGCTGGATCTCGCCGAAGTGGATCCTGTGGAAGTCGCCGGATGGGTACGCGCCGCTGAGAATCGACTCATCGAACGTCGACGGATCGCAGTCGGCTTTCTGCACCACGCGACACTCGTAGATGATGGCGCATTCATCGATCCCTGGCGAGCGAACGGTCTCGCTGCGCAGGGCGGTCAGGCCCTGATCGGCCATCTTGTCCATGTCACGCCCGGACTTCGTGCCACACACCATGGCCACGCCATCCATGGAATCCGGCGGAACGCAGACGGTGAAATCGCCGGTGTGTTCGAGGCAACCGTAGGTGTAGCGCGAGGGCCGCACGAGAATTGTCCACACGGGCTTCCCCCAGACGCTTCCGATTGCGCCCCATCCGATCGTCATTGGGTTCGGTCGACCGTCCTCGTCAAGCGACACGATCAGAGCGCCGTAATCAGTGAGCACCTTACACGCCTGCTCGAAGTACTCCGTGTACGCGATGACCTCTTTCGCCACGAGACACTCTCCTTGAGTCGCACAGATATGGACAACGGGCCCGATGGCCCGTTGTCGCGCGTTCGATGGCTGTCACGGGCCGGTGGCGCCGGCTACCCGGATTTCGTTCCGCATTCGCCGCAGAACTTGGCCCCAGCGACCATCTCGGCTCTGCACTCGGTGCAGTGAGCCGGGGCGGCTACTGCTTGCTTGGCGCCGCAGCCTGGGCAGAACTTCGCCGCTGCCGGAACGGGGCCCTGGCACTCGCCACAGACCGATCCGCCGGCTGCCACGGCGCCCGCCGCCGCACCAGCGGTCGCGCCGGCCTCCGCCGGCTGATTCTGCTGCATGGCCTGGCCCATCGCGCCCGCCATGACCTGTCCCATGCCCATGCCGGCGCCCAAGCCGGCCCCGAGCTGCATCCCGCCGCCACCGCCGCCGGGCTGGTTCGCCATGTCCCCGATGGCCTGCGCGGTCTTGAATTGGGTGAACTTGTTAAGGTCGCCCAGCACTTCCATCGAGGCGCGCTGGTCGATCATCTTCTGAACTTCCTCGGGCGGCGTAATCGCCTCGATGAGGAGGTCGAGAAGCTCTATCCCGAACTTATCGAAGTCCTCGCGACAGCGCTCGCGCACCGCCACGCCAACCTCGTCGTAATACTTCGGCAGATCGAGGATCGTCTCGAGAGCCTCGCCTAGCGTGTCGTTGAAGCGGGCGACGATGAAGTCGCGCATCCACGACTCGATCTGGGTCTCTGTCTGTTTCGACTCGGTGCCGACGACCTTGTTGACGAACAGCGACGGCTCCGCCACGCGGCAGGTGAACATGCCGAATGCCCGCAGCCTGACCATCGACAACTCGCTGTCGCGGAATACGATCGGCGTGCGCGTCCCCCATTTCAGGTCGTTCATCGCCCGCATGTTGACGAAGTAGACCTCGGCTTGGAAGGGCGTGTCCCCGCCGAAGGGGATGTTGATGAGCTTGTTCAGCAGCGGCACGTTCGCCGTTTCGAGCGTGTGCCGGCCGGCGCCGAAGGTGTCCATGGCCTTGCCGTCGCGGAAGAAGACCGCCGACTGGCTTTCGCGGACGGTGAGCTGCGCGCCCAGACGAATGTCCCCAGGCCCGTGCGCCGGCCAGCGGTGCACTATCTCGGTGCCCGTCGTGTCCTGCCATTCAATGACATCAAGTAGGTCCATGCTATTCCTCCGTTACTCGGTCGACTCGGGTTTCACGATGTCGATTTCCCCCGTGGTGGCCTTCTTGGTGAAGACCTCCAAGAGGTCGATGGGCAGCGGGAAAATCGTAGTCGAGTTGTTCTCAGTCGCGATCTCCGCGAGCGTCTGCAAGAAGCGAAGCTGTAGAGCAGGCGGCGCCGCGCCGATGATCCTGGCCGCGTCCGCGAGCTTCTCTGCTGCCTCGAATTCGCCCTGGGCGGCGATGACTTTCGCCCGCCGCTCTCGCTCGGCCTCCGCCTGTTTGGCGATGGCGCGCTGCATTTCCGCCGGGAGTTCCACGTCCTTGATCTCGACCGCCGTCACCTTCACGCCCCACGGGTCGGTCGCCTCGTCGATGATCTGCTGTAGCTTCTGGTTGATCTGTTCGCGCTCCGACAGCATCTCATCGAGTTCGGCCTCACCGCACACGCTCCGGAGCGTCGTCTGCGCCATCTGCGAGGTGGCTACCCAGTACTGCTGGACCGCGACGACCGCGTTCTCTGGGTTGAAGACCTTGAAGTAGCAGACCGCGTTCACCCGGACCGTCACGTTGTCGCGGGTGATGACCTCCTGCTTCGGTACGTCCAGCGCGACGACGCGCAGATCCATCTTCCGCATCTTGTCGACGATCGGGATAATGAGGAACAGCCCCGGCCCCTTGGCGCCGACGAGCCTCCCGAGTCGGAACACGACACCTCGCTCGTACTCATTGACGATTCGAATGGCGCTGATAAGAATCAAGAACAGGAAGAAGCCGACGACGCCAACACCGCCCCACAAAGGATCCATGATCGCTCACACCGCCTTGTGGTGGTTACCGCCCGGTGAGGGGCGACGATTCTACTCTTCGTTCGGCAGCGACACCGTCAACCGAAGTCCATCCACGCCGATCACCTCGACATCCGTCCCCTCAGGGACGGGGCCGGATACGGATTCGGCGGTCCACAGCGCGCCATCCACGAACACCGTGCCTGTCGGATCAAGCGCCGTGCGGGCCTTGGCAGTCAGCCCGATGACCCCTTGCGTGCCGGTGACCACCTTTCGCTTCTGCGACTTCACAATGGCCCCCAGGACGAAGACAAAGAAGCCGACGGTCGACACGACCACGCCGGCGATCAGCCACCGGCTGACCTGCATTCCTTCGTCCTTGAAGAGCATCAGCGACCCGATGGTAAGCGCTATCGTGCCGCCGGCGGTCAATATGCCGAAGGTTGGGGTCACCAACTCGCCGAGAAGGAACGCCACGCCAAGCACGATCAACGCCAAACCGGCAGCGCTGACATTCAGCACAGACGCCGCGAACAACCCGAGGATCAGGCAGATGGCGCCGACGATCCCCGCGCCCCCAAAGCCCGGCGATCTGAGTTCGGCGATCAGCCCAACCGTCCCAAGCATCATCAGGATGTAGGCCACGTTTGTGTGGGCGATAACCATGAGCAGTTGCTCGCGCCAGTTGGTGGCGAGTTCGATGACCGTCGCCCCAGCGGTTTGCAGCGTCCGCTCTCCCGACGCCGTCGCGACGGTCAGCCCGTCCGCCTGGCTCAGCAGATCAGAGGTGTTCTTGGCAATCAGGTCGATGACGCCGATTTCGAGGGCCTCGTCCGCCGTGGCAACGACGCTCTCTCTCACGGCATCTTCTGCCCAGTCAGCATTCCGGCCGCGCTTGGTTGCGAGGTTGCGGATCAGCGCGACCGAGTCGTTGGTGACCTTGGCCATCGGCGCGTCGTGTTTGGCGCCTTCCTGCTCATCGTCATCCGTGCCGGGAGCTGCGCCTCCCAGCATCACCGGGTGAGCCGCGCCAATGTTCGTCTCCGGCGCCATAGCCGCAACGTGCGCGCCCATCGTGATGAATGTGCCGGCCGATCCGGCGTGCGCGCCGGATGGCCAGACATGGACGGCGATTGGGACCTCAGAGCCCAGCATATCCTCGGCGATTCTACGCGTGGTAGAGAGCAGGCCGCCCGGCGTGTTGAGCCGGATGACGACCAGTTCCGCATCGCGCTTCTCGCCCTCGCTGATCCCGCGTCGAATGTACTCTAGCAAAGCGGGAGTCACGTCGCCCTGGACGGTGAGTTCGAGCACGGGACCGCGCGCGGAGTCGGCCTCCTGGGCGGCGATCATCGTCATCGTCCCCAGAATCGCCAGCCCTAGCCAAGCCGCGATCCGGCTCGCCTTCACAACTCGTCCTCGGCGCTTAGCTGTTGTGCGTGTCATATCTCGGCCTCACGTGCCGAATACTTCGAACATGCTCGGGTCGCTGATCTCGTAATGCATCGCCCACTGCCCGAGGTGCCCGTGGATCATCTCAACCATCTCGCCCGCCGTCGTCTCGTAGTGCCAGTACGTCGGCCTGTCGAACCTCGTTGCCCCACCCTCATAGACCCACCGCGCATCCGCCCGACCGCTGGACTCCAGCGAGAACTGCTGCCCATCCGCCACGACCGTACCGTCGCCGGCCGTGCCTTCCACGTGGCATGGCTCGCCGATGTACAACCGGTCGTTCAACAGCATCATGGTCAGTCGCCGCGCCTCGATGCCCGGGTTCAGCACCGATTCGGTCCACGAGCGCGATGCGGACGTGTACGTCGCGCGGCCCTCGACCGTGTAATGCTCCAGCAGATACTCGACGACATCACCGGGCTTCAGCCCGAAAACAGCTTGCATGGCCACTCCATTCGCTACGGCACGAGCCCGAGCGCCACTTGCTCGCGGTTCTTGATCAGGTGCTCCAACTCGTCCAGCGCCGAGTTGACGTTGTCGATGGCTGGGCCCATGTCATCATCGGACAACCCAACCAGTTCCGCGACGGCCGCCTGGACGTCGCCGATGAACTGCTTCAGCGAGACATCGTACTCATAGATGCGGTCAAGCTCCTCTTCCTTGATCTTGACCGCGGCAAACCAGCCCGTATAACCCGCGTCCGCGTACCGGATCAGGTCGGCCAGCTTCTCGATGCGCTTCCCGAGGCTGTCGAGCGCGGACATCTGTTTCAGCTTCACGGCCTTGGCGAGTTTGCCGGTGGCTGTCCGGATTTGGGCTTGGGCCTCGGCCAGCAGCTCGACGAGGTGGTCTCGAACCATCCGATCCGCCTCGCGCCGCTGGTCTTGCTGGCGGTAACCCTTGAAGCCTGGGATCCAGTCCAGAAGACGCTGTACCGGAGTCTCATCGCCCTCAATCCGCTCTCTGAGATCGCCCATTATATGAACTCCTCATTCGTCGATATTCCTACGGGCGCGCCGGCAATCAACAACCTGCAAGATTCCTGCCGCGACGCCGCCTAGGGTCATTCGCCGCGGCGGCCTGTTGTCCTGCCCGTCGGTGGCCTTCGAAGACGCCTCATTCACGAAAACAGCCCCCAGTTGCAGCCGACCTCCGGTGGAGGAGACTTGGCGCGATGCGGGCAAGAACACCTCCGCAACAGCAGACTCTCCTGACCGAGGTGCCTTGTTGAAGATGCGTCGCTCGCGCTCGCTCGCGATCCTCCTAGCCACGGTCCTCATTGCGCTCACGTGCATCGGTGTCTGGTATATCGCGCGCCGTGGTCCGTCGCGCCCGCGGGATGTGCGAAACGGTCGGGAGCGCGAGCTTGTGGCGCTCTGGCACGCGCCAAGTCCCGATGGCGGCCGGTCGGGCCTCAGCCGCGTCACAATTCGCGTGGATCCTCCCCGTGGCGGCATCGCCCAGGTGGGCTTCTTTGAGTCCGAGTCCAAGGGCACGGGAGACACTTGGCGCGCGGCCGGTTGGATGGCGACGGCCGTCGCGTCGCTGACGACAGGGCGGCACCTTGAGAGCTATGTCCCGTCATTTACGGTCGCCGGTCGCATCGATGGGCCGTCTGCCGGCGCGCTGATGGCGGTGGGGCTGATCGCGGCTCTGCAGGATGACCCCATAGCTCCAAGCCGGACGATAACAGGCACGATCAACCCGGACGGCACGATCGGGCCTGTCGGCGGGCTGATTGAGAAGATCGACGCTGCCGCCGAGGCTGGTTACGGGGTTGTGCTCGTTCCCTCGGGGCAGGGGCGTGCCCGGTCGCGGGATGAGGCCGACCCCATGGCGCACGGGCACAACGTCGGCATCACCGTCCTCGAGGTAGCCACGATCGATGAAGCATACCGGCTACTCACGGATTGCGAGATTGACGCCCCACCTGTTTCGACCCAGCACGGTCAGGTGCCCGAGGATGTTCGGATCGTGCTCGATGAGCTGGCGGGTGAGTGGATTGCCCGCTACGAAGCGCAAACGGAGGAGACGGCCGATCTGCGGGCCCAGGACGGTCCGAAGATCGACGTGTCTGAGATGTCCGACGAAGCCCAGCTGAGCGCATCAGCGGCCAGGATGCTTCTATCCCGAGGCGACGCCGCCGGCGGGTACGACCGGGCCGTCATAGCCACGCTGCAGGCCTCCGTCATCACAGAGCTCCTGCGGGCGGTCCACGCCATGTGGGAGCCAGGGCCGGCCGGGATTGAGGAGCCGCTGCGTCGGTCGCTCGACGCCGAGGCCATCGATGACTGCGGCGCTCAGCTCGCCAGAGCGCCGATCGGCAGTACCGACGACCTGCTTGCCGTAGCTGACGGGCTAGGGATCGTGTCGCAGGCCAAGGGGTTGCAGTTGGCGACGGATGGGCTCACCCGGGAGCTGCGCGGGACGGTCTCGGATGATTCGCTCGTGCGATCCGCCACCATCGCAGCGCTCAACCGCCACGTCCTCCAGGCCGCCCGCGACCGGCTGCGACTCATCACTCCCGGCGCGGAGTCGTCGGGAGGGCTGTCGACTGACGCGATCGCGTGGGCGCACACCATGGAGCGCGCGGCGTCAGCCAACCTGGCGTATTTCCGGTCGGTCTCAATCGAGGAAATGGCCAAGGCGATGGGGCTGTCGGTCGAGGCGGTAACTGCCACGATGGGATCGCGCGATCTCAAGTTCGTGCTCGCCCAAGCAAGCATGACCGCGCTTCCCGACCTCCAAGACGCGCTTCCCCCCGGTGATGCAGGTGATGTTGCTGCCCTTGGCACGTCGATCGGCGTCTATGCGCAGACCTCGGCGCTGATCGCGAAGGCGTACTCGCTCAAGCTCATCATTGACGAGAGGGGCGACATCCGAGGTGTTGAGGACACGGCGAGCCTGGACCGTCTCGTAGAAATCGCCGCATCGAGCGCGAGGGCGAACATTGCGGCGGCGCGCGAGGCGGGGCTTAAGACGACCGTGCCGTCGTTCTACTATATCGCGGCCCGCACATACTCCGACGGTTCCGTAGACGAGAAGGTCGAGGCGCTGCAAGCGTATTGGCAGGCCAGTCTGTACGCCCGGGTCGGAACGCTTGTCGAGCAGGCCCGCTAGTCCTCGAGTGGCGGCAAGCTGTTTTGACTGAGTCCGGAACGTGTTGGCGCGCCCTCGACCAATCCCACGCCCACCGATCCACACGTCACGGGCGCCATTTCCGCGATGTGAGTCGCGAGGTGGTCGCTCAGTTCAGCAGCGACGTCACGGTGATCGGCGAGGACGTTGGTCAGTTCCTCCGGATCGGCCTCAAGGTCATACAACTCGTGAGTCGGCTTCCGGTCGGGTGGCAACTCCGTCCACGGGCGGATGTAGTTCCATTTGGCGGTGCGGACGCTCGCGTAATGCCCAAAGGCTGTAACGATGACGTCGCTCGGCGCGGGCGCGTCGCCCTCGACCATCGGCCAGATGTTCGTGCCCAGCACTCGCTCCGGTGGATCGACTCCCAGGACCCCCAGCGCTGTCGGCATGATGTCGTGGTGCTGCACGAAGCCGCTGATCCTCTCCCCCGCTCCGATGCCGTGAGGATGGCGGATGAACAGCGGAAGCTGCGTGCACTGGTTGCGCAGCCGGTCCTCGCCCTTGTGGATCTGCCCTTGCTCGCCCATCATGCAGCCGTGGTCGCTCGTCACGATGAGCAGCGTGTCATCCATGACGCCCTTCGCCTGCAGCGTGTCAATAAGGCGCCCGATCCACCGATCCACCAGCGTCACCTCGCCGGCGTAGGCGGCTTCGATGCGGCGGAGCTGCTCCTCGCCCGTGCTGCCAGGGGCATAGCGAGGGATGCAGCCCTCGAGTCCGCTGAAGTCGGGGTCATAGAGCCGCGCGTCCTCGACGGGTGGATCCCACGGCTCGTGCGGGTCGAAACAGTCGACATACAGGAAGAACGGGTTGTCGAGAGTGTAATTCTCGACCCACGCCGCCGCATGAGACATCACCTGGGCGACGGACGTGTCGTCTTCGGTCTCCCAGCCCATTCGGTTGGCGAGGTGCTGGATGACCCAGTGGCGCCGCTTGAAGCGCGTGGCGTCCGCCCCCGTCTGAGCGAACAACTCCGCGATCGCTTCCTCATCACGAAGCGCCCAAGGGTCGTCCTCCTGGCCGCGAACAAAGTGCCAGTGCTCGAAGCCTCGGTGGAAGTTCTTACCGGGCTTCATTACATGGTAGACATCCGTCACGTACGCCGAGACATAATCGCGCGCCTGCAGGCACTCGGCGAGCGTCACGTCCTCCTCGAACAGCGGATGCCAGCCGGCGAGTTGAACCATATCGCTCGGCTGGGCCAAGTACTTGAACGGGAAGACGGGGCGGCCGGTCAACAAGCTGCGGCGAGCCGGCAGCGTCGGCAGGCCCTCCGCGAAGGCGTCCTCAAACGTCGCGCTTTCGGTGGCCAGCTTGTCCAGGTTCGGGGTCTTTACGCGGGCGTTCCGTAGGCGCCGATGTAGTCCCAACGGAGCGTGTCGCTGACGATAATGACGAGATTCATGTCTGCCCCCCAGGCGTGTCCGGCCGACGGTTTGCGCGGATCTATTCTTCCATCTCGGCGACGATCCCGATCTGCTCCTCGGAGCCGACGACATACAGCAGGTCGCCCTTCTGCACGACATAGTCGGGCGAGGGGACTTGGGCTGGGTCTTTCTTGTCGGCTCGCGCGCCACAGACAGCCACCACCGTGATGCCGTAACGCTGCCGGACCTCGAGTTCGGCCAGCGTCTTGCCAAAGAATCGTGCCGGCGCCTCGACGAGCGCGAAATCGATGTCGCCCTCAAGCTCGACGTGATCGACCACGTGCGGCGATATCATGCTGCGCACGAGTCGGGCGGCGATGTCTTCCTCGGGGTAGATGACGCCCTTCGCGCCGACCAGGTCGAGGATTCGCGCTTGGAGATCGTTCGACGCGCGGGCAATCACGGTGCGGGCGCCGAGTTGCTTGAGCAGCGCGGTGACGAGGATGCTGGCCTCGATATCGCGGCCGATCGCGACGACGATCGCGTCGAACTCGGGGATGTGCAGCTCGGCGAGTTCGGGTTCATCAGCCGCATCCATGCAGATGGCCGTGCTGACGACGCGTTTCATGTCGTCGACCTTCTCCGGGTCGCTGTCGATCGCCACGACCTCAGCGCCGCGCTGGTATAGGCCAGCGGCAACCCGAGCCCCAAACCGACCCAGTCCTATGACCGCGAACTGTTTCATGATACCGTGCCCTCGGTAGTCCGAAATTGTGCGCTACCCGACCATGATATGGTCTTCGGGGTAGCGGACCGACCTGCGCTTGCTCTCCTTGGCGATGGCCAGAGCCAGAGACAAGGGTCCAACCCGCCCCGCGAACATCAGCGCGGCGATAATGGCTTTGCCGACGCGACTTAGACCGGCCGTGACGCCAGTGCTTAAACCGACCGTGCCGATGGCTGAGGTGACCTCAAACAGCGCGTCCTGGAGCGTAATGGTCTCCGACGCGCAAAGGAGCAGCGTTCCGGCGATGATTCCCGCCCCGAACAGCGCCGCGACCGCGACGGCTCGATGCCGAACTTCCCCCGGGATCTCGCGTCCGAAGCACGGGACGTGCTCTCTGCCGAGGATCATCGAGCGTGCGGTAAGCCACAGCGTCGCGGCAGTGGTCGTCTTCATGCCGCCACCCGTTGACCCAGGCGACGCGCCGATGGCCATGAGGAGGATGAAAACGAGCAGCGTCGCGGGTCCCAGCTTGCTTATGGCCAGCGTGTCGAATCCAGCCGTGCGGGTCGTCATGCTCTGGAACCCAGCGCCCCAAAGCCGCTCGCCGGCCGAGAGCCCCACGAGCGCTCCGTGCCACTCCAGCAGCAGAAACGAGACGAACCCGATCCCAAGCAACCACGCGCTGGTTACGAGGACGAGCTTCGTGTGAAGTTCAAGCGGATGCCGCAGGCCTTGGCGCTTCAGCCTCACGCGCCGCCAAATCGCCTGCACCACGGGGAATCCGATGCCACCGACGATTACCAGCGCGCTGATGATGATGTTGATCGCCGGATCCGCGAGATAGCCTTCGAGACTATCTGAGAACAAACTGAAGCCCGCGTTGCAGAACGCAGAAACACTGTGGAAGACGCTCAGGAACACGTCGCCCCACGCGCTGCCGGTCGTGCCCCGGAATCGCAACCACAGGGCCGTCGCGCCGACCAGTTCGGCCGACAGCGCGAACAGCACGAGCCCTCGCAACGCGCCCCGGATGCCGTGATTCTCGCCCCGCGTGACCAGGTCACCCACGATCATCCTGCGTCGGACCGATAGCCCGCGCCGGCGGACCAGATCGAACAGGGCGGCGAAGGTCATGATCCCCAACCCGCCCAGCTGAATCAGTCCTATGATAACGAGCTTGCCGAACAGAGAGAAGCCGGTGGAAGTGTCCTTGACGATCAGGCCGGTAACGCACGTCGCGGAGGTCGCTGTGAACAGCCCATCCAGCGGCAGGAGCGGCGGTTCATGAACGGGGGTCGCCTGCGGCAGCGTCAGCAGGGCCCAACCCGCCAGGATCGCGAGGGCGAAGCTCCCGACCGTCGCATGGACGGGGCGCAGGTTGTGGAGCTGGATCTCGTATCCGCCCGTCGGGCCGCCTCTGACAACTCGCTTCACGACCGACAGGATGATGTAGGCGCGACACACGAGACCGAGCGCCGCGCTAACCGGCACGTCCAGAACGCCCACAGCCGCCAGAATCCCTGTCAGCGCAGCTGCGGCGGCCAGGGCCGACGCGGTAGTGATCCCGATGTCCCTCGGCAGATCCGCATCGACCATTCGTCGGCGGAGCGCGGCGGCGTAGGCGAGGAGCAGCCGGGCATCGACGAACCGCATCACCCACCCGAGCGGGCGCTGCTCGAGGATCAGCACTCCTCCGAGCAGCACAACCGTCGCCGCCAACGCGCCGTAGGGCCAGAGCGGCGCGGGATTTGGGACAGTTCGATCGCGCTCAGGCGCACCCGATTCCATAACCAGGCGAGCATACTTCCGCGTCTCTGCATTGTCAAGCGCCCGGCATTCTGTGAAGCGTTTGTGGAGCAGGGAGGACGGCGCGCGAGCAGTGACGTTGTTCACTTGATAGCAGATGCCTAATGCCCGCATGTATGGCGGAAAGGCTGGCTTGCACTTGGACCCAGACGTCAGCTTGAACGACATTGTGAACGTGTTCGAATGTTGCGTCCTCAACTGGGAGGCGTTCAGCATCATGCTGCCGGCATTTGTCATGGCCGGCGCCATTACCGTTTTCGTGCCCCCGCCGGTCTTGCTGAAGTTCTTCGGCGCGTCGGCGAAACGGTCTGTCGCCTACTCCACAGCGGCGATATCAGGCTTCTTCCTGTCCGTGTGCTCGTGCAACATCGTGCCGTTGTTTATCAGCATCTATCGGCGCGGAGCGGGACTTGGGCCGGCGATCACGTTCCTGTATGCGGGGCCGGCCATCAACCTGGTGAGTCTCATTTTCGTATACCAGGTTATCGGGTGGCGGCTTGGGTTCTGGCGACTGGTCGGCGTGCCGGTCATCGCCGTCGTGATTGGCATCATGATGGCGTTCGTCTTCCGGCGTGAAGAGGCCGCGCGTGAGAAAGAAGCTCAGGCCGCGGCTGCGCTTTCGGTCCATACCCACCCGACCAAACGCATCGTGACGCTTTTTGCTCTGCTTTTCGCGATGATGATCATCGGCAGCATCAAGCAGACTGAGATCTCCCTCCTGACGTGGCCCATCAAGATCGCGGTCATGGTCGGGATCGCGGGTCTGACAGCATTCCTCTCGTGGAAGTGGTTCGATGTGGAGGAGTTGAAGGACTGGGGCATGGAGACATGGAAACTCGTCCGCGTCATCGTGCCGGTCCTGATAGTCAGCGTGCTGATCATCGGCTACATCGCCACCGCCGTGAAGCTTACCACGCTGCAGAAGCTTGGGATCACGAGTTCGACGGGTGACAACATCTGGTCGGCGCTGATCGTGGCGACGTTCGGCTCGTTCATGTATTTCCCGATCCTCTCCGAGGTGGCGTTCACGAAGGCGTTCCTGAAGATGAACGACTTGGAGACGGGGCTGGCGCTGATCTTGCTGCTGACGGGATCGGGGTTGAGCCTGCCGGGCATGTACCTGATCGCCAGGGCGATCGGCGTCAAGAAGGTCGCGGTCTATGTGGGCGTGCTCATCCTGCTCACGGCCGTTGCAGGGCTGCTGTTTGGCAAGTACATTGGCGATTTCGTCTGTCCATGCGTTTCAGATAAGCCCGATCCATTCCCGTTGTGGCTCTGGCTGAACCAGGCGGTGAATCCAGATGGGGCGTCCAAGTAAACTCCCAGCAATTCTCGCGCTTCTCGGCGCTGCCGTGGCCGTTGTAGCGATCTGCTTTGCCACGGGTGAGGAAGATAAGCTTGACAACGACATCCTCATAGAGCCCGAACGCAAGGCCGAGGGCGGGAAGGATGGCAGCGGCCTGCCCGGCGTCGCGCTGCCGTTCTCGCTCGTGAACGGTGAGGCTCGGTTCGGCCTTCCCGAGGCCCAGGTCCAAGTGATCGCGTTCATCCCGAGCGCCGGGAACGGCGGTTGCGGCAACGAGACCGGTTCAGTGCTGCACTCCCTGCAGAGCGCGAATCCAGACCGGCTCTTCGTCCACGTGTTGGACTTTGACAGCCAGGCAGGGCAGGCCATGCAGGCGACGCTGGGGACGTCGTGCGCCGGCATACTCATCAACGAGAAGCAGGAAATAGAAGTGGTGAAGGCAGATGGCAAGGTCATCACCGTCAGCTTCAAGAGCAATCTCGGCGACTCGTACTCCGAGGAGGAGCTAGTCGCCGCGTTGGATATGGAGTTCGACAACGCGTACGGGGAGCCGATGATTGTTCCCGCCCCGGACGGGACGCCGGACGTGATTCCGGACGCGACGGACGACGCCCCCGCGGACCCACGCGGTGGTCCAGCGGAAGCCAGAGATGATGAGCCGAGCGAGGAGGCCGCGCCAACGGCATGAGGATTGTATTAGTTATCGGGGAACAGGAATGCAGCAAGTGCCGGAAGGCCAAGAAGATCCTAGGTAAGATTGTCGAGGAGTATCCGTCTGTCGAGTGGGTGACTCTGAGATACGATGAGCCCGAGGCGGCGGAATACGGGATTGTGATGTCACCGACGGTCATCGTGGATAACACGATCATCGCGTCCGGCAGGGCCCCCAACCAGAAGAGGCTGACCGCCTTCATCGAAGCTTCCCTCTGATCGCGGCAGGCTCCCACCAGAATCCAACACGGCTACGGGAGATCCCGTAGCCGTGTCCATTTGTGGATGAAGTCATTGGCTGTTGATGTGAGGCCTAGAAGCGCCGCTTGCGCTTGCCAGGCTTGCTGGCTTCACGCGCCTTGCGGGCTTTGCGGCGCTCTCTGCGCTCGGCTCTCGCTTGAGCAGTGGCCTCGCTCGACGCGGCGTGCATCTTGCCCTCCGCCGATAGACCGCGACCTGACTCCGGCACCGCCGCCCCGGCGGCGAGCGCGGCCGCGTTTGCGCGGGCGGGCGACGCCGCAACCGATCCCGTGCGCGTGGCCGCAACACCCGCGAGCACGCGAAGAGCGCTGTGAGCGATCAAGCCGGCGATCAGGAACCCAAGAACGTATAGCACTGCGCAGATACCGACCTGAATCGGGAAGCTGCCGCTGATCGTGCCCGCCAGGCTCGTCTTGTTGAGGAACGGGAATACCAAGAGCCCCAGGAACAGCGTCGGCACGAGCGCCACGATCGCGCGCCACCAGATCGCCGTGCTCTTGCCGGCCTCCCACATCCGCTGCCACGTTACCAGAAGCTGGCTGGCGGTGAAGATCGACGAGTAGCACCCCGAGGCGATACCGATGATCAGCGCGAGGGCAAATGACTCGATCGTCGCCCCGCCGAACAGGCAGAGCGCGGTCAACGTGAACAGCGTCGTTGCGACCGTGTTGATTGAGCGCGCCATCGTCTGCAGCAGGCTGGCGTTGACCGTCGAAGCAAACGGCGCCTGACGGTGGATGCTCATGTTCTCGCGAATGCGGTCGAAGATGACGACGGTGTCGTTGATTGAGTAGCCAATTACGGTCAGAATCGCCGCGACAAACGGCGAGTTCAGTTCGACGCCCAACAGTGCCATTGCGCCGCATAGGATCAGCACATCGTGAACCAGCGCGCAAATCGCAGCGACAGCGAAGCGGAACTTGTAGCGTATGGAGATGTAGACCAGGATGCCGCCACAGCCCAGCAGCAGGGCCCATACCGCGCCGCGCCGGAGGTCCTCGCCAATGACGGGGCCTACGAACTCCACGTCGGCCGACTCGCTGATGGCGCCGCACGAGTCGCTGAGCCTCTCCGCCAGAGCCTCTCGAATGTCGACCTGCGCGGCCAACTGTTTCTCGCCCTCGAGTTCGCCGATCCGCACGATCAGCCACTTGTCGTCAGCGACCTGTACCTGGCACTTGGTGTAGTTGCCCGGCACGCTGCGCGCGGCGTCACGCGCGATGCTCATCGCACCCGCTTCGCCGCCTGGCGCGTTGGCAAGCTCGGTCTCGAATTCATACTTCAGGATCGCGCCGCCGGTGAAGTCGACGCCCAGGTTCAGACCTCGGCCGATCCAAACGATCAGCCCCAAGCCGATCACGACCGCGGAAATCGTGTACCAGAGCCACGATTTCCCGACCAAATCCCAACGCCTATCACGAAAAAGGTCCACTGAAGCAGCTTCCTCCTCGTGGCTGGAAGGCGGCTAATGCGCGCCGCCGGGCCACGGCAATGTTTGTGTTCGGGCCGGCTATTCCGAGCCTCCGGCAGCGTCCGGCGAGCCGGACGGCACCGTCGAGACGCCGAACCACCAACGGTTCTCACCGAACCCGCTCCGCGCTGCCATGAAGACGAGCCAGCGGGTGACCGTAACGGCTGTGAACAGCGAGATCGCCACGCCCAGGAACAGCGTGACGGCGAAGCTCTTGATCGAGCTGGTCCCCAAGAAATACAGGGCGCCGGCAACCATCATCGTGGTGACATTGGCGTCCAGAATGGCCGTCCACGCGCGGCTGAAGCCGGCCTCAGCGGCCGCTCGCGCGGTCGTCCGGGTCCGGAGTTCTTCTTTAAGACGCTCGAAGATGATGATGTTCGCGTCGACCGCCATCCCGATCGAGAGGATGATCCCCGCGATCCCAGGCAACGTCAGCGTGGCTTCAAGCGGCGACCAGGTCGACAGGGCCGCGATGAAGATGATGATATACAGCGTCAGCGCGATGTTCGCGAGGAAGCCCGGCAGTCGGTAGTAAAGCACCATGAAGATCATGACGCAGATCAACCCGCCGATGCCCGCGATCATGCCGTTATGGACCGAGTCGGCGCCAAGCGTGGCGCTGACCTGGCGGTTCTCAACGATCTCCAACGGGACAGGAAGCGCGCCGGCGTTCAGCAAGAGCTTGAGGTCGCTCGCCTCGTCGGCAGTCATGCTCCCGCGGATGATACCCGATCCCGGCAACTCAGACTCGATGACCGGAGCCATCCTCGTCTCGCCATCGAGAATAATCGACATGACGTTGCCGATGTTGGCTCGGGTGAACTCCGAGAACGGTAGCTTGCGTTCCTGCTTCATCTCGAAGTAGACGACCCAATCGCCCATCTGGCCTGACTGCACCATCGCATTCGGCTGCAGGTGGGCGCCAGTGAACTTGATCTCGGATTCGGCCAGGACTTGCCCTTCAGTGACGGTCTGACCCGTGGTCTCATCGGTCCAACTTGAGTAGTCGTCCGGGCCCGTCAGGTAGTCGCACTTGTAATTCGTGGGGACCAGTCGGAACTCGAGTTGGGCCGTGCTGCGGAGGATCTTGGTGACGCGGGCGGGGTCCTTGACTCCAGGGAGTTCGACGATGATGCGGTCGCTGCCCTGTTTCTGAACCAGAGGTTCCTTGACGTCGCTCATGCTGTACATCCGCATGTCGATGATATGCTTCGCTTTGTCGGCGGTCTCAGTGTCGATGAACACGCTTGCGGGCTCGTCGGCATCGATCTGCACGCCCTGATACCTGGCCTGCAGCCACTCCTGGACCTGGCGGCGTTGGTCCTTAGCGACCGCGTCATCGGTCGCGCGGGTACGGATCTTGATCATCGAACCCGACACCACGTTCACGTCGGCGTGCTCGGCGCCCATGTCAGCCATGAGCTGCCCAAGCTGGCCCTCCAGCGATTCGCGGGTCTCACCCGGGTCCCAGTCGTCCGCGGGCTCCTCGGTGACCTCGGGATCCGCCGGCTCATCCGTCGCGTCGGCATCGGCCGGAGTCTCAGCGTCAGCGTCGTCCGCCGTCTCATCCGTCGCATCGGCGTCGGCGGGAGTCTCGGCGTCGGCGTCATCCGCCGGTTCATCCGTCGCGTCGGCATCGGCCGGAGTCTCAGCGTCAGCGTCGTCCGCCGGCTCCTCGGTGGTGTCCGCGTCGGCGTCAGCGTCCTCAGCAGGCTCTTCGACGGGCTCCGGAGCCTCTGCCGGCAGTTCGCCATCTTCGGCGTCGACGGCCTCGGCGATCATCGGGCGATCTTCAGGCGATGTGAACGTTAGTTCCGTGCTTGGTTTGCACTGCAACACGACGTGCGCGCCGCCCTGAAGGTCCAGTCCGAGCCGAATCTTCGGCACGGGCGTGAAGACACCAATAGGACCCAGTGCAAATAGGGGTTCTTCGCCCTTGTCTTCGACATCGACGGCGGCAGCCGACAGCCCCTCGTATTCGTCCTCGAGAGCGCTCATCACAACAGCGCGGTCGGCCTCACGCTGCTCCGGCCTGACAATGCGCGTCGATATGCGCAGGGTTCGCGGGTCTATGAACTCGAACTGCTCGACGCCTTTCAGGACGACCTTGTCTTTGATTTCCTCGAGTTTTGCTGTCAGCGCTTCCTCGCCCTCGGCGACGGGCTCGCTAAAGGTGTAATCGAAGACCGCCAAGCCGGGGTCATCGCCCCCGCTGACGAACCGGATCGGCTGGAAGCCGATCTCGAACGTCACCAGCAATATGAGGACGAGAAGCAGGATCCACATCTTCGGACGGTGCTGCATATCAGGTCAACCTCGAGCACATCCATGCTAGAATTCGCCCATCCCCTTCGAGACGGGCGCAAGGGTACGAACCGAAAGTATACGCGATCACTAAACAGGGTGTCAATTGAGGTTTACGTACCGATGAAGAGAAGGTTCCGCAGGCCCTGAAATCAGCCAGTCGGCGGGTGTTTTCAGGGCCCTAAGCACGTCGGCGTCGTCGCGTCATCTGCATGTTTAGTACTCATAGGCCTTCTGGGCAGTCATGTAGCCCTCGGCCTTCAGCATCCGCCAGCCGCCCTTCTCCTTGGCCCATGTAGTGCGCACGGGGAAGGGGCCCTCGTGGTTCACCTTGCCGCCTCCGTAGTCGATGGAAAACTCAACGCGGAGGTTCACCGTCGCCGTGGAGCCCTGAACGACGGGTGCGTCGGTGAGGACAACGCACCTGATCGCGCCCCTCTCGCGGAGCCCCGCGACGAGCAAGCGCATCAGTTCGCGCTTGTTCTCGTTTATCGAGTCCTCATATTCCTCGGAAACGTGCTCCATGCACCCGCTGACGCTCTTGGCGTTCACGGCCGCCTGGATCTCGGCGATGTTGTCGAGCACCCTCTGTTCGGCGGTCCGCCCATCGGGCGCGAAGTACCACACGGCCAGCACGCCCGCCGCTATCGCTGCCAACGCCACGAGTCCGATCTTCGCTTTTCGTGCCATCGTGTCACCTCCGGTGGGTGGGCTATTCACTCTCCTTAACGCAGGTGCTAGCGGGCAGGCCTCGGCGAGGCGAACGGTTGCCGGCTGTGCTCCCTGTCACGCTTGGTCGGAGGACCGCCGCCCAGTCGCGCGGAAGAGGACGCGCTGTCTGGGACGCGGGCCTGGCGTCACGGTCCGTGAGGAGAGCCCGCTATGATACGCCTCTATCTTGTCCGCCACGGGCAGACCTACTTCGAGCCAGACCAGAGGCTGAAGGGCCAACTCGACGTTCGATTGGATCTGACGGGGCGCGAGCAGGCCCGCGCGGTGGCAAATCACTTGCACAGCTCCCGCGTCGATGCGGTCTACGCCTCAACACTACGCCGCACGCGCGAGGGCGCGGACGTGATTTCCGAGCTTACCGGGGCTCCGCTGCTGGTCTCGCCTCTGATAGACGAGCGGGGCTGGGGGCAGCGGCAGGGGCTGGCGAGCTACGAGATGGCGATCGAACAGGCGGCTGGACGCGTTGCGACGGACGGGTTCGGCCCGATGGGCGAGCCCGCCGATGAATTTGCGCGGCGCGCTCAGCTCTTTCTCGACTTGGTGGCGGAACGCTCCGGCCAGACTGTCGTCGCTGTCACGCATGGCGGGATCCTCAAGAATCTGGTCCTGCCCGCCATCGGCCGGGCGCCAACAGACCGAGGCGCCTACACGCAAGACACCGGCGCCATATCGCTGCTCGAATATGACGGCAGCGCGTGGCGGCCAGCGTTCCTAAACATGAAACCGAAGTGATCCCAAGGGGAGTAGGCGACCATGGAAAAGCAATTGGTGGCGGATCTGGTGGCGAAGGCGCGCGTGGAGAGTTCATTTGCCGTGCGCTCCGCATCGTTGGCGGAGTTCCGAAACAAGCCCGGACACTACCTCAACCTCTCCCTCGGTGACAAGACGGGCGATATTGCCGGGCGAGCTTGGGACAACGCGGAGGAGCTGGCGGAGGTCTGCCAGCCGGGGAACGTTGTCTGGATCTGCGGCCGCGTCGACGAGTACCAGGGCAAGACTCAGCTCATCGTCGACACTGCGGAACTCGTCCCGGCCAGCCATGTCGACCCGGGCGACTACCTCCCCACGTCGACTCGCGACCCGCTCGACATGATGGATGAACTCGACGCCGTGATCGAGACGGTTGAGGAGCCATACCTGAAGGCCCTCCTGCACGCGTTCTTCGCCGACTCGACGTTCCGGACGAAGTTCGCGCATGGGGCGGGCGCCAAGGCGCTGCATCACTCTTTCGTGTCAGGCTTGCTTGAGCACACGCTGTCAGTGGTGATGATCCTGCGCGCTGTCCACGATCGCCACCCTCAGCTCGACCTCGACCTGTTGACCGCCGGAGCGATTCTGCATGATGTCGGCAAGACCGAAGAGTTGTCGGTCGACACTCGAATCGACTACACCGACGCCGGACGCCTTCTCGGCCATACGGTGCTGACTGATCGGATGGTGCGCGAGCAGATGGAGCAGATTCCCGATTTCCCGGAGCAATTGGCGAATCTCCTCGTTCACATGCTCCTGAGCCACCACGGTCAGAAGGAATACGGAGCGCCGATTGTGCCCATGACGGCCGAGGCTTGCGCGCTGCACTACGCGGATAACCTCGATGCTCACGTGCAGTACTTCAGCCAAGTGGTGGAGAAGGGAACGGGTTCGGGCAATCGGTGGTCTGACTACCAGAGGTTGTTTGATCGGTACATATATATCGGCGATGCCGCTGAGAACGCAGACGAGCCCGAACAGGTCGAATAGGCACGGCGCGTGAGTCGTGAACCTTCAGGCAAGCTGTTCGTCTACGGACACATGGGAGCTACGCTCTGCATGACGAGCAATGATGTGGCGGCCCTGCTGCAGAGGGCCCAGGCCGGTGACGCGCGAGCGTTTGAGGACCTCGTGCGGCCCCACATCGGTCGCGTCTACAACTACGTCGCCAGGATGGTCGGCGACGCGTCCGAGGCCGAGGACCTGACCCAAGACGCGGTCCTGCGCGCCCACCGGGCCATCAAGTCGTTTCGGGGGGGCGCCACGTTCCAAACGTGGCTCTACCGGATCGCGACGAACATTTGCGTCGATGCGCTCAGGCGCCGCGCGCGGAAGGACTCGCGCGTCTCATCGCTGGATGCTCCCCTCAAAGCCGACCAGGGGGAATTGCAGCGCGAGATCGCCGATCAGCAGCGAGATCCTCAAGATCTTGCCGAGGCATCCGAGTTGCGTGGCGAGGTGCTGCGGGCAATTGCGTACCTGTCTCCGAAACTCCGGGGGGTCGTTGTGTTGTTCGACTTACAGGGGCTGTCGTACGAGGAGATCGCCGAAACGCTTGGCCTCCCGCTCGGAACGGTCAAGAGCAGACTCTTCAACGCGCGCTCACGATTGCGCGAGCTGTTGACGCCGTATGTGGTAGATCAGGCATGAGGGGAAACACGATGGACTGCCCAAACCGAAACACCGATCTGATATCAGCCTACGTCGACGGGATGGCCACGAGCACGGAGAAGATCGCGCTCGAGAAGCACATGTCCGAGTGCTCGGCCTGCGCGCGCGAGGTGCGGGAACTCGTCCGCACGCGTGATTTCGTGCGGGGCTTGCCGACTCTCACTCCGTCGCCCCGACTCATGCCCTCGATTTCTCAGAAGCTCAGAGAGCAGAAGGTCGGCTGGCTCCAGCGCCTGTTCTGGACCGGCGGCCCGGCGAATCTGCGCGCATCGGTTGCGTTGGCCGCGTGCCTCGTCGTCTGCGCAACTCTCGGCGTCGTGGCCGTCAACCACACGGGGACGGTCGATGCGCATAGTGTGGTTGAGCTGCCGGAAGCTAGCGCACCCATGGCGCCCATCGAGCACCACGACGTGTATGAGCCTCCAGCGACGACGCTGGTTGATCTGCCCGTTGACGCATACGAGGGCTCCTGCGCGCTGACACACGCGGCGTATGACCGAGACGAGACAGTTTGGGCCGTTGACTCGGTGATGCTGGCGAGCCACTGAGTGTGATATCGGTCAATGTCTGTAACCGTCGGCCCAGTCGCATCCATTGCAGAGGGTAAGTAGGGTGAAACGCAGTCAGCCGGGACTCACGAGATGGCCAATCGCCGCCGTTGCCGCTTCGAGCTTCGTGATGATGCTCGCGGGGCTTGCCCCGGGCTTCGCCCAGCAAGTGGGCGGCAAGGCTGTCGAGATCATGCGCCAGTCGATGACGGCGCGAGGCCAGGTGGATTATTCCGCGGTAGCGGCGATCGTTCGCTACCGAGAGGGCGAAAGGCATGACGCCCGACAGATGGTGCTGAGGCAACAAGGCGACAGAGAGTGCATCAAGGTTCTCGACGGCGATGGAAAGCTGAAGTTCAAGCGCGTCAGCGATGGGCGGACTCGATGGGAACACAGCGTGCGGCACGGTCGCGTCATGAAGATGCCCCTGCCGCCCCGCGCGGAGACGCTCCGCAAGGACCTAACCAACCTCGAGATCCTGGCCGATAACTTCGAACTCACTCTCGAGGGGCCTGGTACCGTAGCGGGCCGAGTCGTGCACAGGATCACGATCACTCATCCCGGACCGCCTCGAGTCCTATTGCGGAGGCTCTGGATCGACGAGCAGAACTACCTCGAGCTGAAGAGCGAGCACTACGACGACGCGGGCCGCGCAACACGCTCTGTCACGGTCGAGCGAGTGAATCTCCAACCGCAGTTCGACGGCACAACGTTCGTGTTTCATCTGCCTGACGGGCTCGAGCCGCATGAGGTTCGGTCGTCGCTCTACACCGGCACCGCCGACAAAGCCGCTGAGAAAGCTGGGTTCAAGGCCGTCGTACCGGCACGGACGGACCGCCCACCTGGGTTCTTGCTCTACAAGGACCTGATCAAAGTCCGAGAATGGGAAGGGAAGCGAGTCCTGTGGTACCAGTTCACCAACGGGATGCGGAGCTATTCGGTTTTCCAGCGTCAGGTTCAGCCCGCGCCGAACGAACCTAACGATCGACAGGGCCCGCGAACCTTCAAAGCCCGCGGCTTCCAGTTCACCGTAATGGGGTCAGTACAGCCCGACGAACTCGACAAGATCAAAGCCGGTTACGAGGCGCCGTAGTAGCCGGCACATTGGGGACAACGCCCATGTACCGACTCGCGACCGGCCCACACGCAAGCAGAGCCCTGATCGGCGCAGCTGTCCTGTGCCTCCTCGCAACAGTCGGCCCGTCCGCCGCTGCCGGTGCGAGCGGCGGCGTCGGCGCCACCGTCACCATCGTCAAAGGCCAGGCTGAGGTCATCCCCCCCCCCCCGGCAAGACCACACCGATCCCCCTACGTGTCAACATGCGCGTCGAACCTGGGAGCAAGGTCCGAACCACGAACACTGGGTACGTCGAGTTGCAGTTCGACGACCGTTCGCTCCTGCGTCTCGACAGTAACAGCGAGGTCGAGGTGCTCGCCGGCGAAGAGGCGCGCGGGGTGATGGTCACGCTCGGGAAAATCTGGGCGAAGGTCCAGACGGTCCTGGGCATGTCGAAATTCCAGATCAAGACCCCTGTCGTCACGGCCGGCGTCCGCGTGACGATCGTTCGAGCGGAGGTCGACGCTGACGGCGCCAGCATCGCGGTCGATGAGGGCGAGGTCGAGATCTACGAGACCGGCAATGAGGAGACGGACGACCCGTTGATCCTCGGACAAGAGCAGATGGTCCGGCGCGACCGCGGCGTCAAGATGGCGATGAGGGCCGCGGCATTCAACCCGGAAGCGCGCCGGAAGTGGGAGTACTGGACCGATCCGCTCGTCCAGCAGCGGATTAAGGGCGTTGAGGAGGCTGCCGGCGAGGCGAAGCGCCTTACGGAAGACCTCCACGCGAGCGCCCAGGACGTGTTCGATGCGCTATCGGTGGATATCGAAGCCGTCAAACGCATCCGGCAGCGCGTCCACGCAGCCGACCTGGCGGTCATGTCGGTCAGCAATGCTCTCAATCAGCCACGGGTCAACACGCGGCGCAACCCGCGCCTGGGCGCGCGGCGGCGCTCAGCCGGCCAGCAACCGCCTACCAAGGCCCAACTACTCGCCCGTCTCGAACGCGCGAACGCGACGTACGCGCAGTGTGCGCCCCTCGTCACGCGAGGGCGCGGTGCGATGTCGCGGCATGTTGAGGGCGTGCGCAGACTCCGCGAGTCGTTCGCAACGCAACAGACCGCGATGCAGACACTCCACACGCGACTTGAGGGATTCCAGCGCAGGCGCGAGGTCGATCCGCACTGGGCGCAGTTCAAGGGCGCGTGGGATCGGTGCCGAGGGCGCCACCACGAGATCGACCAGGCGCTTGGCAAGAGCAGGCCACTCCTCGATGAGAACGTTCCCGAGCAACTCGAGGAAGATCCGAAGGGACTCAGGGCAATCCAGCATTGCTTCACGTGGGGCTTCCGCTCGCTGGAGAAACTCGATGGCCGGATCACTACGGGTCAGGTCGAAGCCCAGCGTCTGCGCGTGGCCATCCAAGGCGGTAGGACCGGTCGGTAACGACGCCAACACGCAGACCAGACGCAGACGAGTTCCTTGCGCGAATCGTCGGTTCTCAACGGCACCCGGTCTGGAGCGACGGGCAAGAATGATGGCCGGATGCCCATGCGATAGGACATATGCCCCATGGAAAAGCGCAAAGATAGCGAGAACGCCCATAGGGATGCAACGAGCGTGTTGGCGTCTGCGATAGAGCGATTCCTCCTCTGGCCTCTGAAGCCAGACGTGGCCCTAAATGCGGCTACGCCGCCGAAGAAGAAGACCGGGAGGAAGAAGCGGGGCGCAACGCAAGAAACGAAGCGCGCTAAGGGGAAGTGACCCTACGGGGAATCGGCCTTGCCAAGGGGACAGTTCCGGGTACGTCTCCGTCTGTGTTGGCCGTGGCTGGGTGGAGGGTCTGGGACGCAGTCGTGTCGCCAGTCCGTCCGTGCCGGCATTGATCTGTCCGAGCTATCGACGGCACCCTACGGATGGCCGGATCGAATTGGGGGTGACAAGTGGCTCGGAAGCAGCGCATAGGGATTCTGACGGCGGTTGCAGTCGTGCTCCTGGTCGTCAACGCGTTGGTGTGGAAGCACGACTTGGCACTGAAACGGCAACGGGACGAATCCAGGGCAATGGCGGAGGCGTTAACGAGGGGCAGACCCGATGGGACGGTTCTTCTCCACGTGGCAGTCCCTCCCCACGCCTTCGGCGTTTACGAATGGGCTGCCGTTGCCGTCGGGGCCCTCGTGGTCTTCGGCGTGGTTTGGCGCAGTGGTGCTCATCAACTCCTGCTCAGGACGTTGACGCTGCAGGAGACGAAGGGACCTGAACCTGAAGACGCGGCGACAGATGCAGGTGACCCCTCGGGCCACACGTAGCGAACGTGCCAGCACGTTCGGGAGCGAGTCGTCCCTCCCAACCGAGAACGTGAGACTTGAGGAAGCGGGGAGCCTATTGCCGGCTCCCCGTCTCAGTACCGGTCTTCGGCACGCCGACGAGGCAGTGTCCTCAACCCGCCTCAGCCACCAACTTCGCCGCGAGCGCCTTCAGCTCCGAGACGGCAGCTTCGTCCGGCATCCCCTTGACGAGGACCGGATCGGCAACGGCCCTCAGCTTGAATGACCGGGCGACTGACTCCATGCTCTCGATGGCCCTGCCCCCGCCACCGTGGGTCAGGAAGGCGGCGTAGGGTTTGTCCGTCACGGCTCCCTGCGTGGGGTAGAAGGCTCGGTCCAGGAAATCCTTCAGTCCGCCACCCATGTAGCTGAAAGCATCGTAGGAACCAAGCGCCACGGCGCCGCAGTCAAACAGGTCGTCGGGCTGGGCGCTGAGCCCGTCCTTCAGGACCGTTTCGCCCCCGGCTTCCGCGACCCCCTCAGCGACCGCTTCGGCCGCCGCCTCTGTATTGCCCGACATGCTGCAGTAGACGACCAGGACTCTCGGCATGGGTAATCTCCTCGTGTGTTCATCGCAGACGCCAGTCTCCTTCGGGTGCGAGGGCTTCATTCCCTTCTGGTCGTCGGCCCTTACGGCGGGCCGCGGGGGTGTTCGAGGATCGGGAGATCAGGTGAGTTAGGTTACCCCCCACCTCGCGCTCGTTCCGCTCGGCGACGGCACGTGGCGCGTGGCCGGGATGGGCTACTCCACCGGGACCAGAACGAAGTCCAGATCGGCGTCCTGCCCGGCCGGGTCGACATCCACGTCCTGCGTCACCCGTTCGTAGCCAACGGCTGAGATCGTGAGCCTGGCCCGGCCGGCCTGTAGCGCGCGGACGTAGTAGCGGCCGGTCTCGCAGATCTCAACTCGGCCGGACCCGCTGCCTCTCTCCCATCTGAGTTCATAGTGAGCCCCATCGAGTTCGAGCGGCTGACCGTCCGCGTCCAGAAGCCGCCCGGTGATGTGCCCCGGCGGCCGGAGCCGGATCATGAACCCAATCGGAGCCGCGGCTTCGCCCTCGACGACCACCACTTCGCATGGCCCCAAGTCTGGGCCAGACTCCCGCATGACCGCCACTCGGCATACTCCGGGCGCCACGTTCTCGATGCTGAACCGGCCCTCCGCGTCGGATCGCACGGCACGACTCCAGTTCCAGCGGCAATAGTGTCGCCAAGAAGGGGTGTCGAGCATCTGCTCGAGTTCACGCGCGTCGACGTGCTGGACGTCAAAGCCATAGCTCCAGTCGCCGGCGGGAACGGGGACCAGGAACACCGTCTCGCCCGCGGCCGGACCACCGGCGTTGCCATCGGTCACGACGCCTGACACCGTGCCGCCGACGTGCTCCAACACGATCCGCACGTCTTCGACCTCGACTCCCTCGGCCACATCGACCGTCGTGGTCAAGGGAGCGTGGCCTTCCGCCATAGTGGTGAGTCGGAGGTCCCCGGGGCGCACATCGTGGAGCATGAAGCGACCCATCGCGTCGGTTGGCTCCGTCATGATCCCGTTCCGCGACACGACGGCTCCGGCAATCGGGGTCGTGCCGTCGGGCCCGAGAACCGTGCCCTGGACCGTCAGTGTCCGCGCGAGTTCGATGACGATCTCACCGGGGGCGTCACCGACCGTCACGCTCGTATACGCGTTTGCCGAGGCGAACCCATCAGCCGAGGCGACCGCCTTGACCTCGCCCGGCATGAGACTTGAGAGGATGAACGTGCCATCCTGGTCGGTCGCGGTCCGCAGCTGCGGGGCACCGAAGCTCCTGCCGAAGGCGCCGCAACGCACCCGCGCGCCTGCGATCGGCAGCTCTTCGCCCTTGACCCGCACCCAACCAAAGAGATCCGCGCCAGGCTGGAGCGTCGCGGTCACGAGCGGCATAGGCGCGCCCTGTCTCACATCCACCGGCGCCAGCTCGGCCCAGCCTGCGGTATCGGCGGCAACGCCCATCCGCCAGACGCCCTGGCGCGTCCAAGCCACCTCGAACTGTCCGTTCGCGTCGGTCGTCACCGCGCGCGAGGTTCTCGCATGCCCGTACGGCTCCCGCACGTGAATCGAGACCGAGACATCGGTATCCGCCAGCGGCTGTCCGTCGGTCTGCAGGACCTTGACATTGACCGTCAGCTCGTCGTCCTGCCCAACCGCAGACGCGCCGACGAGCGCAACCAGCAAGTAGCAGCACCATCCCCGCGACACCATCCCCATCACTCCCCTCGCTGCAGATACTCCGCGGCCCGCGACCCACGTCTACTCGACCGGCTCCATTTCGATCGCCAGCTTCGTCTCCTCGCCGGGCTTGCTCTCAACCGAGGGCACTGACACGCTCACGTGCCCCTTGGCCAGAATCATCAGGTTGTACACCCCCGGCGCGAGTCTGGTGAGACGGAATCGGCCTCGGTTGTCGGCGCTCACGCTGTCTCCGCCGTAGACCCCCTGATCGGGATCCACCTGCCCAGACCATACTCTCACGCCGGCGAGGGGTTCACCCGTCCCTGCGTCCCGAACAGTCCCGGTAACTGTCCCGCCGAGAGCGAGCATCACCCTCAGGCCTGAAGTCTCCTCGTCCGCCGCGACGCGCACCATTTCGCTCACCCCCGGTAGCGCGTTCGCCAAGTTGGGCGCCAGTGGCAACTGACGACCGGAATGCCGACCACCAGCCGTCGCGTATATCCCATACGTGCCGGGCGCGAGCCCCACGACGGTAAACGCCCCGTCCACGCCCGTGGTGGCCAGGTTCGTCTTCATTCGCCAACTGAAGTCCCCAGATGATCTGCGCGTGTTAGCGTCGGGAAGCGGCGCATCGGTGGTGAAGACCGACACGCTCACGCCGATCGCCGGCGTCTCGCCATCGGACAGGTAAACGTGCCCCGACAGCGAGCCCGCGGCTTCCTGCGTCTCCTCCACCGGGCGGAGGACGAAGTCTACGTCAGCCGCTTGGCCCGTCAGGTCTACATCAACATCCACCGTCGTCGGCCCGTAGCCTTCCGCCGTGACGGTGAACTGGTGCGCCCCGGCGCGACTAACGCGGACGTAATACCGTCCATCCTCACCCACAGTCAGCTCCCCGGATGAGCTGCCGCCCGCCCCCTTCAGTTTGCGCCGCCCGCGCGGGAGAGCGATTGGGGCGCCATCCTCGTCCAGGATCCGTCCTGTGATGTACCCCGGAGGCCGCAATCGGGACTCGAAGTTGACCTCCGCCGACTCCCCGTCGCGCACCTCTACGTCGCGCCGCCCCATGTTCGGCCGAACAGCATGGATCATCGCGACCTCACACATGCCGGGCGGCACGTGTTCCACGCGGTAACGCCCCTCGGCATCCGTCCGGGTCGCGTAGCTCCACTCCGAGCCGTAGTAGGGCGACCATGCGTTGCCCCCTAACTCTCGCTCCGCCTCAGCCGCGTCAACGCCCTCGAGCCTCGGCCCGCTCTGAAACGTGCCGCCCGGTACGATGAGCACGAGTTGGTCTGGCGCCGGGGCGCCCGCGGCGCTGTCGGTCACCTGTCCCGACACGATGCCGCCCACGTGCTCCACCACAATCCGCACATCGTCCGGCTCGACCCCTTCGGTCACTTCCACCGTCCTTGCCACGGGCGCGTAGCCCTCGGCCAGCACGGTCATCCGCACGTTCCTGGGCCGCACGTTCATGAGCAAGAACCGGCCTTCCCCATCTGTCTTCTCTTCCCGGCTCCCCGACCACCTCACCGTCGCGCCAACAAGCGGCGTCGCGCCATCAGGACCGACAACGGTTCCTTGCAGCGTGAGAGCCCTCGTGAGTTCGACGACGATCTCGACGGGTTCTTCATCCAGCGCCACCTGCGCGGCCGCGCGACTGGAGACGAACCCGTCCGCCGAGGCGTAGACTGAGACCTCACCTGGGACCACTCCCGAGAAGATGAATGTCCCGTCTTCGTCGGTAGTCGACTTAGAGCGCAACCCAGATTCGGCGCCGAACACAGTGCACGAGACCGAGGCCCCGGCGATCGGTTCGTCCTCGCCCCTGACCCTCACCCACCCGAGCACATCTCCGCCCGGCTGCAGTTGGGCTGTTACCAGCTCGGGGTCGATGCCGGGCTTCACCTCCGCCGGCGGCGCGATCGCCCATCCCGCCGCCTCGGCGGAGATAGCCACGCGCCAGCTCCCCGCCCTCGCTGACGTCATCTCGAACCGCCCGTCCTCATCGGTGGTTACGGTCTTTGTCGTCGAGGTCTGCTGCCCGGTGGGTTGCCCAATCAACAACGAGACCGACAACTCCGCGTTAGCGAGCGGCTCGCCATCCGCCTGAACCACTCTACACGGCAGCGTCAGCATGTCGGTGGGGTCCTGTGCAGTGGCGATGGCCCCCAAACCGACCATGGTCAGACATGCCATGAGGCACGTCCAGCGCGACACCATCCGCATCACTCCCCTCGCCGTCCATGCTTCGCGCGGCGACTACATCAGAACCAATCGGTCAGCATCCGGAGATGCCACTCGGCCAGCGACGCCTCGACGAAGTAGATTCTGTTGATCGCCTCACCCGTTTCACCGGGCTCCAATCTCCCTAATGAAGGGGCCGCATGAATACAGCTATACTCCATATTCTGGAAGAGGAATAGTGTCGGCTTGGAGGCCGTGGCGACGAGTCGCGTCCCATCGCGCGACACCACCGCCAGCCAGCCCTCGAGGTCGAGCTCCTCGGGTGTCGCGCGGAAGTTGTGGACGAATGGGATCTCGCTTCCCGGCGGCTGGCCCTCCACGCTGTAGAGCTGGATCGTTGCCCGGCGACTGAACTTGCGGGGGACCTCAACGAGACGCTTGAACTCGCCCCCCACCCGGCACCAGTGGCGAACGCACTCGTGATCACGAACGGACGGGCCACCGACGTTGAAGCAGTTGAACGCCAGGCTGTTCGCCCACGTGCGGTCACTCTCATTGGTCAGCTTCACGTGGATGTCGATGACATCATCGTATGGCGTCAGAGTGATCGCGTAGGAGAGTTCGTTCTCCAAACGAGCCGTCTGAAGCCATGCCCCGTCGTCGAGCGCCTCCCACTTCGGCTCGACCGAGCCAAACCAGATCGCCCGCGCAGCATCGCCGATCGATTCCGGGATGCCCAGATGGAAGCGCTCGTTCTCGAAGGCAGGCACGTCGCTGGCCCCGACGGACATCTGCTTAGGTACAGGGGTGAGTGTGATCGGCATGCTAACCCACCTCCTTCGCGCAGCGGAAGCCGTAGAAGTTCGCTGCGTTGTTGTCGTTGCCGTTCATGTTGCGAGCCGCCGCGCGGAGGTTCAGGACCTCCGAGGTCATCCAGCAACCACCTCGCAGGCCGCCGTGGGGCTTCGGGGGGTCGGCGCACCACTCGGCCACATTGCCGCACATGTCCATCACGCCGTAGGGGCTCGCGCCTTTCGGATGGGCATCGACCGGAGCGATCCTCGGACCGGCCGGCGTGGCCTCCGGGTTCCACCGCAGAGCCTCCGGGTCAAACTCGTTGCCCCACGGGAAGGTCAGCCCCTCTTCCCCACGCGCCGCCTTCTCCCATTCGTCTTCGGTCGGGAGTCGCTTGTCGGCCCATTCGCAATACGCCAACGCGTCGGCTCGGTTGACGGAAATGACGGGGTAATCCAGGAGCCGTTCCAGCGTCTCTCTCGGACGCCAATAGCCCGGTTCCTTGTAGCCGGTCGCCTTGCAGAACTCCGCGTATTGGCGGTTGGTGATGGGGTATTTGTCCATCAAGAACGCCGGCAGATCGACTTCGCGCTGGGGCATTTCCCCCTCCAGCCAAGTCACGTGGTAACCATGTTCGGCGGCGATCTCATCTGCCTGCTCGGGCGTCGTGCCAATGAGGCACTTGCCGGCCGGAATCTCGATCATCTCCGCCTCCTGAGCGGCGGCGGGCGGAACGCTGAACCGCGCCACAACAACGCCTGCCGCGGCGACCGTCCCGGTGGCTTTGATCCATTCGCGTCGAGTCAGATCGGTCAAACGAACACCTCCTATACACTGCTGATTCAGCTTCGCCAGGCCCGCATCCGGAGCCTCCATCATCCCGAGCCCGTACCGAAGTCTCAAGATTGGCGTCTGATCGGCGAGTTGAGGGAGCACGCTGTTGTCCTGTGTAGGAGGGGTATCGCTCACATTCCAGGGATTGCGCGATGTTCGCGGCGAGGCACCGGTGAGAAACACTCCTCGCATCCATCGCCGCGCGCTCTCTTCTGCCCAATCTCTGTAAGAGGGGCCGACGGCAAGCGGGATGAGGTGGTTGGTGATGAAACCAACGGGAGAACCCAATACCTCGCCAGTTTCTGGAATGTGAGTTCAGCCGCGACCTGCCGTCAGGTGGCGCAGGCAAGAATGCCTGCGCCACCTGACGGCGTCGGGGTTGAAACCCCTCCTACACAAGACACGCACCTCATCACTCGAGCAACCCTGAGACTTCGACACAGGCTCCATCATCCCTGGCTGCAGGTGCCGACTGTTGCGCCGCGCAACACTCTCACACCGCGCCACCCGGAGGGGAATTGATGCTCCTGCTAGCGCTTCTCGTGTCAACCGCCCTGATAGACGCCCAACCTCGCCTGCAGGACCTCGAAGCCGAGTTGGCGGGTCGCTCCGTCGCCCGGCCCGGGCACGCCCACGCGCGCCCCGACCAAGTGGATGTGGTCGATGCGGATGGCCTCGGCCACGACCGCCAGATCGCGCTGCTCACGCTCCAGGGCCTGGTCAACCGGACCGCTCCGCGTCTATTCATCGTCGGGATGAGCGATTTCAACCGCAAAGCCGATCTGTGGTGGGTGGAGCGTCTCGAAGGTCAGTACGGCATCGAGCCGCACCAACTCACGTTTGCCGCAGCGTTGTCGAGATACGCGCCCGAGTTGAACGGTGCCGTGGTTTATAGCCCCGACGAACCGAACTCTGAGAACACTGCCTGCATGCTCGCGGCGCTGCTCAACCTGCTGCCCGTGACGCCTGAGATGCGCCCGGTCGCGGACGAGCACGGACTCCCCATCGTCGGCGACATTCGCGGCGCGCACTCGGACCGCGTTGAGGCCAACCAGTGGGCGATCGACCACCTCATGCCGCGTCTCGCGCCCCGAGACATCGCCTGCCTGGACGACGGCGCGTGGTTTCTCATCCGCGACTACGCGGTGATGCGCGGCGCGTTCATGACTGACCTATCCACATCTCCGATCCTCCCGGATGAGAGCAAGCTACGTGGCGCCATTCTTGACGCGCTCCCACCTGACTCGATCCAGTGGGGATGGGTCATCCGCGACAGCGAGCACGAGCACGTCAAGCACGGTTCTGAGCATGGTGTCCGCACCCTCTGCTCGACCAACTCGCCGAACCTCTCGTACCTATCGCAGATCCGGCCGTTGCGCGCGAGGCTCCCGCGCAGACCGAAGCCCGATATTCCCACACTGGAGGACAAGGTCTACCTCTCGTTCGTGCTCAGCGATGGCGATTCCATCCCCATTCTGCTTACGCGGCAGTGGTACCGGTGGGATGAAGACGCCCGCGGCACGATTCCCTTTGGCTGGGAGCTGCAGCCGCTCATGCAGCGCATCGCGCCGATCGTGCAGGAGTACTACTACGAGACGGCGTCTAGTCTCGACGAGTTCATCGTGGGTCCGTCGGGCGCGGGCTACGTGCATCCATCGTCGCTGCCCGATCCAACATCCTTCATGGCCGACACGAACGCGGCGACTCGCGAGCTGGGCGCAACTGTGGTCGGCATCCTCGACGGGGAGCACCCGCTCGACGAATCCGCAGAGCTGGTCGGAGCGGGCATCCCGAACGCGACAGGCTTCTTCTACGGATGGGGCGGGTCGCCCAGCACTCGCCCAACGATCGTCGGCCGGAAGCCACACATGGCGTACCGGCTCTGCCCGCCCGATCCGAACGGAGCTAAGGACGACGCGTATTACGCGGCGGTCGCGCACGAGATCAGACGCATCGCGAGGATGGATGGGCTGCCGTGCTGCATCCCCGCGCATCTGAGCTGCTACTGGTCCGGCCCAGACGACGTGCCTCGCATCATGGAGGCGCTTGGACCCGACTTCCCGGCGGAGGTCGTGTTGCCCGGAGCGCTGGCGGAGCTGGCGGCACGGGCGTATCGCAGCCGCGTCTTCATGTCCGCGCCGGCGACGGCCACCGCGGCTGCGGGGATGCCGTTCTATCTGCCGACGTCGCTGACCAACACGGGCTCGCGACGCGTTCAAGCGGAAGTGACGGTCGAAGCCGAACACATCTCAACCTCGATCCGAGCCACGACTGTCCGTATCCCGCCGCAGGCCGAAATCACCCGGAACATCACGCTTCGAGCGCCTGATGTCGGCGACGAGGCCGCCGTCCATTTCTCCGTGGCCGCCAGAGGTCGCGCGCTCGAACAGACAGTCTCCATTCGCGTCGTTGCGCCGCCAACCGGCCTGCCGCCAGGCGAGTGGGGGGTCTACACCATTTGGGAGGCCGAGGACCTGTCGCACAGCAACGGCTCCGCAGTGGATGATCCCGCCGCCTACAACGAGCAGGCCTGGGGCGCCTTCGAGGAGGCGGACAAGGGCGAGGGTGTGGATACAGCCACTGTGTGGGGGCCGTACGAGCAGTTGACTCCCGGCACGTACGCGGTTGCGTTTCGCCTGCGCAACGCGTCACAGCACGAGGGAATTCTGGCCAAGATCGACTGCTTCGATTTCTATGCGATGAAGGCCGGGGGGAACAGCTACCTCGCCCAACAGGACGTTTATGGATCTGATCTCCCATCGGACAACAGCTACGCTGATGTATGGCTGGACTTCGAGATCGCCGAGCCGCGGAAATGCGAGTACCGCGTCTGGTGGCAGGACAAGGGCTCCGTCGTGGTGGATAGGGTGGTCATCCTGAAACAGCTTGGTTGAGGCGTCGCCAGGCCAGTCGATCATTCGCGCATTCGGGTACCAGAAAACCTCGGGCGTCGGGAGAAACTCCCAATCTTCGGAGCGTTGGAGGTTGTGTCAGAGGGAGACTAGCCGCCTTGCGTTCCAGGGCCGCGAGGCAAAAGGGGGAGATGGTCATCAAGCACTGCGCGATTCTCCTTACAGTGGTCTCGGTTCTGACTCTACTCGTGTTTGCAGGTTGCTCGAAGGCCCCGATCGGCAGTCGTTTCGTGGATGACCTGTCCGGCTCAGCGGTGACTGTGGGCGTTGATGCCAGGCGCATCGTCAACATCGTGGACCACGATACCCGCCTGCGTATCAGGGCGAATGTGAAACCGCCCAGCACAGACGGCGCTGACGCCGACTTCACTCGTTTCACCGGCGATTCGGGGGAGGTCGAGGGCCCTGGCATTGACGGGGCCCTCATGCTCGTATCGGTGCGGAGGCAGGAGTCCACCAACACCGTCTGGATCCGGGCGGATTGGATCGACCGGGCAGGCAACCTCGATGGGGCTGAATGGACGGGAGTGCTGGAGGACGGCGGCATTGCCGCCACCGAGACGCCGAGTGAAACCTAAGAGATCCGTGCCGTACATGCGCTCATGAAGCGGGGCCCGGCCAATCGGCCGGGCCCCGCTTCAGTTCTGAAGCCAGATGCCTCAGCAGCTAGACCTTGACTTCCTTCCCCGTCTTGCTGCTCTCGTAGATACCGTCGAGGATGCGCTGGGTGATGATCGCCTCCTCGGGCAGGACGGGGACCTTGGTGCGATTCTGGATGGCGTCGATGAACTGGCGGAGCTGTTCCTTGTGGCCACTCTCTCCGCTCAGCATCTGAGGCTCGGCGACGGTCAGCGCGCCGTGCTCCTCGCGGATGAGGCGTAGCGGCGAACTCTGGACTCCGCCCTTGGTGCCGCAGAGCGTCGTGCCGCTGGTGTCCTCAGCGAGGTTCAGCGCCCAGCTCGCCTCCAGGACGAGCGTCGCGCCGTTCTTGAACTTGACCATGCCGACGCCGAAGTCCTCAACGCCGAACTTCTTGGGATCCCAGCCCCCCATGCCGGCGACCTGCGGCCCTTCCGCCTTGCCGATGTGAGCCGAGACCTGGCCGGACACGCTCTTTGGCTCCGGGAAGCCCATCAGGTAGAGGGTCTGATCGAGGATGTGGACGCCGATGTCGAAGATCGGCCCGCCGACGGACAGCTTCTTCGAGGTGAACGAGCCCCATCCGGGGATCCCGCGGCGGCGCAAGGCCTGCGCGCGGGCGTAGTAGATGTCACCGACAGCGCCCGAATCGATGAAGTCCTTCATGGCATTTACCGCGGGGCTGAAGCGCGCGGTCTGCCCGATCATGAGCTTCTTGCCCGACTTCTTGGCCGCGGCAGCCATTCTTTTGCACTCGGCAACGCTGATCGCCATCGGCTTCTCGCACTGAACGTGTTTGCCCGCTTTCAGCGCGTCGATGGTCGGCTCACAGTGCACGGCGTTAGGGGTGCAGACGCTGACCACATCGACCTCGTCCATGGCCAGGAGGTCCTTCCACATATTGACCTTGTGCGGCACGTTGAACTTCTCGGCCGCTGCGTCGCGCGCGCTCTTCTTGATGTCGCAGACGGCGACGATCTCGCAGTCATCGAACCCCGCGTACGCCGGCATGTGCGCGCCCTGAGCGATCCCTCCAGAGCCGATGATCCCGATACCGAGTTTCTTCTTGCCCATCCAGCTGCCCCTTTCGTTGAGGACCCAGTTGTTGATGTTTGGCGGTCGTGCGGGCATTCGACGAGAGCCCGCGTCCTTCCTCGTCTCACTCGCTGACGGTGACGTAAACGGGGCTCGTCCACGCTTGGTGGCCATCAGATTGGGTCACGCGCACCCAGTACGCGTGCTCGCCTGGCTGGGCGCCATCGTCGGCCCAATCCAGGTCGACCACCGACGGGCCGGGCTCGTCAGGCAGGATCTCGACGACGACTCGTTGGTCTAAGCCTCCCGCCTCAGCAACGAACGGCCCGTCGCGCAGCTCTGTTAGAGGCAGCGCGAATGTCGCTATGTCCGTCTCGAACGTCAAGGTCCCCGTGAGGGCCTCCGCCAGATCGAGCACCACTCCGTCAACATCGCCGCAGGTTTTCGACCGCCAGTTGACGGTTGACTCGTCCGCGTGGGTCAGCCCTTCGGCCGCGCTGTCAAAGGCGTGCGGCGTGGCTGACGTAATCCTGTTCGCAGTCACCCCCAGTCCCCCGTCCCACCGAGACTCACGCCCGCGGCCCTTCACCCGCGCGCCGCTCCACGCCACTCGGATCCTGCGGCCCGATGCGCCTTCAGGTCCGCTCGACAGTGCCGCGAAGGCGAGTTCCGCGCCGCGAAACACGTCGACACGCTCAATGGGAGACGTGCCGCGTATCGCCAGGCAGACTGTGGGCGGACCATCAACGCTTGCCTCGCTCCCGATCTGATGACCAGACACCGTCACGTCCACCGCGATTCTCGGCCCCGTCGTGGCGTAGCAGCGGCGCGCCCGCAGAGCATCCCAGACGGCGTTTTTCGTGAGGGCTTCGGCCAGCACGCACGTCATGCCGCCCCGCGTGCCAAAGTGTCCGTTGCCAGGGCGATTCGCGCCCGGCCGCCCGCTGTGATCGTCTGAATTCGCGACGACTCCGACCTTACGTCCGTGGGCCAACGAATCCGTCAGCATCCATTCAAACGTGCCCCAGGCCGAGTAGATCTCAACGAGCGGCTCCACGGTATCATCGAATCGGTGCAGCTGGGCCGGCCTGCCCCCGACGTGCGCGATAGTCAGGGCATCATCACGCCCGCAAAGCTCGCTGAACAGCTCCTCGATAGGGCTGCGGTCGGTATCGGCGTCACTCGTGTCCGCGACTTGCATGTGGCTCGACCGGTGGATCTGCTCGTCATCGCCGCGGAAGAGCACGTTGTGGTCGCCGCCCACGCCCGGATTACCGGACCACTCATATCCCAAGAACGCGACGAAACGACCGCCCTCGGTGAATTCACGGACGCAGCGCTTCGTCTCAGCCCATTGCTCGCGGGTGATCTGGAAGTCGTTCCCCTGGTGCGACGTGAAATCAAGCGCCCCATAGCCACGGGCGAATTCGAAGTACTCCTCGATCGTACCGGTGCCGATCGTCGGCGCGCTCTGTCCGTGAAGATCCCCCCACAGGAACTGCTGGGACGGGCGTTCTTGGGTGACGAGCACGGGGTTGCTCCCAGCAGGCTCGAAGCCGTCGGCGCCAGCGGTCAGCCGGTGGCATCCAGGCTGCGCGAAGCGCGCGTCACACTCGCCAATGCCGGCACTAAGGCGGACTGTCTCCGCACCAGGCAGGCCGCCGAGCGCGACATCGCCCTCGAAACCGGTCGCGGGATTCCCCCAGCGGTCCTCGGCTCTGACAACCACCCGGACAGGCTCGCCGACCGTCGCCTGCGACGGCGCGATGACTACCAGCTGCTCAGCCGGCCCAGGCACCACATCCAGCGCGAGTTGCTCGGGAAGCTCGACGTACTGCCACGTCCCATGGGCGTCGACCAGAGCCCGCAACCGGAAGCCGCGTTGCAGGAACGTCTGTGCCTGGGATCCCGGCGAGCCCTGGGACGTGTCGCCGAGGGTGATCGTCAACGTGTCGCCCGGGGCCAAGCTACCGTCACGGATATCGACCTGCAGGCATCGACCCCACGGGCGGATGTAGCCCTTGGGCTGGTACGCGGCCTCGATTCGGGCGTTGGCGGACGTGGTCACCGTCGCGTAGTTCGGCGCGTCGAGGGCGTCGAACTGCGGCTTGCCCCAGTCGGAGGCGAACCGCCATATCACCTTCAGGGAAGCGTTCTCATCCACACCCAACGCGCCAGCCGTGTAGTGAATCGTCCACGTCCCGAAGGAGCCGGCCGTCACGACGCCAGTTGGCGTCAGGCTGGCAGTCCCGTGCAGTCTCGATATCTCGTTCACAGTGTCCTCCCGCTGATCCACGCGCGTGCTCGGTGATTCCCCTCCCCCGGCAAAGGCCCTGCCCGTGCTGTCCGCGAAGTAGTATCGCAGTACTGGGACCCAGCCGCGCCCACGCGCGTTGGTAAGCGCAGGAGACCATGCACATGCCCATGCTGATCGCGATTCTACACGCCGCCGCCTTCGCTGCGCCGGCGCTTCCCGTTCTGAATGACGCCATCCAGGTTGAGCGCGTCGAGACTGACGCCTACAACCTGACCGTTACCTACGACGTTCCCTCCGACCTGGACGCCACGGCTCTGATCCTCGACCAACAGGCCGACGGTGATGCCTACCTGGTCACTGTATCGTCCAAACGCGCCCAGATCGCGCGTATTGCCGGTGGCAAGCAGATCGACTTGGCCTCGGCCAAGCGGGCTAGCGGTGGCGACCTTACTGAACTGACGGTCTGCCGGCGCCCGGGCCAGGTGCGCGTATTCGCCGGGGCGGGATTGCTCATTGAGGCCTTCGACTCGACTCTCGTCGGAGGCGATTGCGGGAGCGTTGCCGGCGATGACATTCGCCAGCCTTCCGATGTCTACGCCCAGGAACTTGGCGACATCGTCTATGACGACGATTTCTTCGCGGGCGATGACCGGCAGGACGACTGGCTGGCATTGAGCGGCGAGTTTGGCGTGGACATCTACTGGGACCCGAAGCAGAAGGTCGACAACCGCCCCATCGGCGCCTCCTGGTACGCCAACCAGGGCGCGGGCGAGCACATGGCGGTCGCGGGGATGGAGTTCTGGGACGATTACTCCGCCGCTATCACCGTCAAGCCCGCTGCCTCCTCGACGATGGGCTTGGCTACCCGAGTCGTTGACGCTCGGAACTATGTCGCGCTGACGCTCGCCTCCTCCGAAGACGCCGCGTCCGCGCAACTCGTCGAGATCATCGATGGAGAACCACGTGTCCTCGCCGAGGACGCGGGGCCATGGCCTGTGGGCCGCTGGCACCGCCTGAAGCTCGATGTCGTGGGCGACGAGGTCATCGCCGCTGTCAACGGCCAGCCGGTCGGCGACGAGGGCACGCTGCGCGGCAGGCCCTGGGGACGCGTTGGGGTATACGCGAAGACCGACGGCGACTGCCGATTCGATGATCTGCACGTGCGAGGCTTGAGGCTCGCCGAGCCCGCTCCCGAGGCTCAGCCGGGCGGCCCATGGACCTTCGTCAGTGGGCGTTGGAAGGCGACCAAGGGGCAGGTCTCGTGCAAGGCCGCAAGCACGGCAATCGCCCTCGCGTCGCTGGGGACCTGGGGCCGATGCCGAGTCCAGGCGACAGTCTCGCCCGCGCCACAGGCTGATGCCGGCGTCGTGGCACGGTGGACGACGTCCGGCGGCTACGGCTTCACCGCGACCCAGGCCGGCGATGAGATCTCCTACGCCATAAGGCGTCTTGCCCCCGATGGCGATGTTGTGCTAGCCGAGGGCACCCTCCCCGGTGACGCGGGCGACGCGAAGTTGAGCCTCGAGGCCGATGGCCCCGCTCTGACCGGATGGATCAACGGCGAGTGTGTCGCGAAGGCGTGGGACCTGGCGCACGCCTCCGGCTCCGCGGGCCTGGTGGCCATTGACGGCAAGGCCGGTTTCGATGGGTTCCGGGCCGATGAGCCCATGGAGGCTGCCGATATCTCCGTGCTGCTTGCGGACGCCTCGGGTCAGACTCGGCCCGGCGCGACCCATGGCGCGTTCGAGCGCTTCCTCGGCGACCTGTGGCAACCGACCAGCAAGCGTCTCAAACTCGTCGACCTCGACGGAGAGCCGTGCCTGGCGCTCAACCAACAGGCGATGCGTTACTATCTCCCCCGGCCGGGCGACGTGACGCTCAGCGCTGATCTGCTGCAGTCAGACGGCCAGCAGGTGGTGCTCGGGATCTGTGCGGATGCGGAATCTCGCCAAGGCTACGGGCTTTCACTCGAGGGCTCGACGCTCGAATTGCTCAAGAACAGCGAAGTCGTCGCCAGCGCGACGGTGACGGCCGCGCTGCCCTTCGCGCTGTCGGTCGAGCGAGACGGACCTTTCATCATCGGCAAGGCCGGCGACGCGATTGTCTCATTCAAGGATGAGGATCCACTGCCCAGCGGCTACGCAATCGTTCATTCAGCGGGGCTGGCCCACCTCGACAATGTAGACCTTGGAGCCTCCCATGCGCTGGCATACCGCTTCGATCGCGTGGAGCCGGACTGGGAGCCCGTCTCGGGCGACTGGCTGTTCCACTCGGGGATGGCCTGCATCCCGTGGGCTCACTGGATCTCCGCTGATGCCCGCGAAGAGCCGGCGATGGCCTGGAATCGCGTCCCCGGGCCCGGTAATCTGACGATGAGGTTCGACGTGAGCGAATACACCGTCGGCCATGAGGATGGGGCGCACGACCATTTCGCCTACACTGACATCAACGTCGTGATGTCGGCTCCGGGGAAGGATGTCGACTCGGGCTACCGTTTCTGCATTGGTGAAGAGGGCGGACAGGTGAGCCGGCTCTACCGGAAGGGTGAGGTGGTCGCGGAGACGCGGGACCCGAGATGTCGCGTCACCATGGGCGCCCACTGCAACGCGCCGCGGGCGATGGAGATCATCGCGGCTAAGAACGGCCCAAAGCTGACGTTGGTGCTTAACGGCGTGGATGCGATCGACTATGAGGATGCGGAGCCGCTCGGCGACGGGTGGATGGCAATCGGCACGGCCAACTCGCGCGCGAACTTCCGCGACCTGCTCATTTACCGAGACAGCACGTGGCGCGAGCCCATCGGCGTCGCGAGCTTCTCGCCCTGACGGCGCCGCCAATGAACCCCACTGAATTCCTCGACCGGCTGCGGACCTCGCCCGGCTACAACGGGCAGGTGGCGCACGTCGAGACGATTCCGGCGCGCGACGCTCGATACGCCGAGCCTGAGCATCCTCTTCCCCCAGTGCTGGTCGACGCGCTCCGCGAGGTCCAAGGCATCGAGCGGCTCTACTCCCACCAGGTGACATCCCTCGACGCGGCGCGGCGCGAGGAGAACCTCTGCATCGTCTCCGGCACCGCAAGCGGGAAGACGCTCTGCTACAACCTGCCCATTCTCGAGACGGTCCTCGATGATCCGGAGGCGACCGCGCTCTACCTCTTCCCCACCAAGGCCCTCGCTCAGGACCAGCTCCGCCAGCTTCGCGAGTTGCACGCCCACGCGAGCGAGATTCCTCTGGCGCAGACCTACGATGGCGACGTCAGCCGAGGCGGCCGGGAGAAGGTCCGCGCCGAGGCCCGCCTGATCCTGAGCAACCCCGACATGCTGCACGTGACCCTGATGCCAAACCACACGCGGTGGCATCGGTTCCTAACGAACCTGCGCTACGTCGTCATCGACGAGATCCACGCGATGCGCGGCATCTTCGGCTCACACTGCTCGCACATCTTCCGGCGACTTCACCGGATCTGCAGTCACTACCAAAGCGGATCGCCTCGACTGCAGTTCATCTGCTGCTCGGCCACGATCGCGAATCCGCGCGAGCATGCCGAGGCGCTGATCGGCCACGACACGACGCTGATTGAGGACGACGGCTCGCCGCGCGGTCAGAAGCACTTTGTGTTCTGGAATCCGCCGATGCGACGCACGGCGTCGGGTCAGCGTCGGAGCGCCCATGTTGAGGCAGTCGAGTTGCTCGCCGATCTCGTCCGCTCCGGCTTTCGATCCATCGCGTTCACCAAGTGGTGGGGCGCGACGGAACTCGTCGCGCGCTACACGAAGGAAATGCTGGACAAGGAGGGTCTTGCCGACCGCATCGCGAGTTATCGGGGCGGCTACCTGGCGTCCCACCGCCGCGAGATTGAGGGCCGCCTGTTCAATGGCGACCTCAACGCGGTGGTTAGCACGAACGCGCTTGAGCTTGGCATCAACATTGGGGGGCTCGACGCGGCGGTGATTGTCGGGTTCCCGGGCACGATTTCCGCCACGTGGCAGCAGGCAGGGCGCGCGGGCCGCACGACTGAGGATTCCATCGCGTTCCTCGTGGCGTATGACACCTCGATCAACCAGTATCTGATGAATTACCCGGCGTACTTCTTCGCCAAGGACAGTGAGAAGGCGCTGGTCGCGCCTCGCAATCGCCACGTCCTCACGGGGCAACTCGCGTGCGCGTCTCACGAACTCCCGATCGAGCCACGCGAACTCGAGGCCTTTGTCGCCGGCAAGGTCACGGGGCACATCCCCGCGCGTGACATCGACGCCGCCATCAAGCGCCAACACGCGGAACTTGAGGCCCAAATCGCGCCCGGGGTCGAGGCGCCCAAGGAGCGCGAGGACGACGAGGTGACCCTCGCCGAGCGCAAGCCCATGTCGCCGCTCATGGTGGATGACGCCGCCGACGCTATCGCTGAGGCCGGGGCGCTGATGGAACTCATGGAGGAAGAGGGCGTCCTGCGCTACACGGGCGGCCGATGGCACTACGCCGAGACGACCAAGCCCGCTTACCAGGTCAGCATCCGGTCCATCACCACCGAGAACTACACGATCGTCGACATCACCAATCCCGAGGAAGAAACGATCATCGGACAGATCGATCAGCTCAGCGCCTACCCGATCCTGCACCCCGAGGCGATTTACTTCCACCTGGGAGAGCAGTATTTCGTCGACGCGCTTGATCTCGAGAGGAAACGCGCGGAGATCCACCGCGTGGAGGTCGACTACTACACGTCGCCGCTCGGCGGGCGTGGCGTCGAAATCATCCACTCCGTCGACGAGCGGGCCGAGTTCCCCGGCGGCGAGGTGTGGTTCGGCGACGTGACGTGCCACTTCAACACGGGCGCGTACCAGAAGATCAAGCTCTGGAATCGGGAGGTCTTCGACACTCGTCCCGTGGATCTTCCGCCTCAGATCCTCGAGACCACCGCCTACTGGGTCAACCCGCGTCAGGAGACGACAGATCGCATCCTCAAGCTCGGGCGGAATCCTCACGAGGGTCGTTATGGGCTGGGCCAGGCACTGATGGTGGTTACCGCGCTGTTTGCCAGTTGCGATCCCCTCGACGTGCGGACATCCGAGGCGCCCGACCACGAAAACGCGCGCTGGGGCTGCAACGAATGGTCGACGTACATCTTCGATAACCATCAGGGAGCCCTCGGCTTCGCTGAACTCGCGTTCTCGCGCATCGAGGAGGTTCTCGATACCACGCTCTCGCTGATCTCAAACTGCCCGTGCGACGACGGCTGCCCATTCTGCGTCGGCTTCTACCTGCGCCCGGTCATCCGTCACGACCCGGAGAACTCCGAGGGCTGGATACCGGACAAGGAAGCGGCGCTCATGATCCTCCACGACGTGATGGGCCTGCCCGCTTACGAGCCAAAACCGGAGTCCGAACACGTCCGCACGTGGCGCAAACGAGTGCTGGCAACTCCCGACGCCGAGCCCGGCGGCGTGGTAGAAGCGCCCACGGAACGTGCCAGCAACCTCCCGGAGCACATTCGAAGCCAGATCCTGCGACGCCTGGGCAAGGGCGGCAAGCTGTAGCGATTGTCGCGCAACGCGGGTGTCACGCGCATGTAAAATGTCCGTTGCCGACAGCAATACCTGTCACTGTCAGGCCGGGGGCGTGGTAACTGGGTACGTGGCACCGCCGCTGCCGAGACCGCCAATCATCCAGAGAAGGTGATCCCCATGCTCGCGCGCCCCCGATCCGGCTTCTCCCTCGTGAAGTTCCTTGTGGTCGCAATCACGGTCGCTGTCGCCGTACTTGGAGTGTTGTCCTTCGCCGCCGTCACATCCCACGCCCCAAGACATCCCGACGCTCATTCAAGCGCGCCGCAGGTACCGTCAGTCCAACCCGCCGAAGGCGCCCTTCCGCCAGGCATGTTGCCGAGCACGCCCGCACCCGTTGTATAGCCGCCTCAACGATCATCTCCCGCGTGTCAGGCGCGCCGCCGGCTTGGCGGCGCGCCTGACACGCGCCTGCTAATTCCTCGTTCGCCGAAGGCCATGTCGCCATTCCTCGCGAATCCCCTCCCGACTCGACTTACCGACACGCAGTAAGCGGAGCCATTCCATGACATCTCCCATCGATCGACGCCGATTCATCACGGCCGGCGCCATGGGCGTCGGCGCCGTTCTTGGCGGCGAGGCTCTGGCGATGGAGCCAATCGCCCGCTCGCACGACACCCGCCTGAAGGTGAGTTGCTGCGCCTACTCGCTCCGGAAGTACCTCCAGGGCGAAGAGAAGAACATGGAGCTGACCGACTTCATCGCCCGAGCCGTGGACTGGGGACTCGACGGGGTGGAACTGACCAGCTACTACTTTGCCGAGAAGACAGCTGAGTACGCGCGTGCTCTGCGAAGGCAGTGCTTCCTCTCGGGGATTGATGTCTCGGGCACGGCGCTCGGCAACAAGTTCGCAGTGCCCCCGGGGCCCGAACGGGAGAAACAGATCGCCGACGTTCGCCAGTGGATCGACCTCGCGGAAGCCATGGGCGCGCCGTGCATGCGCGTCTTCGGCGGCCCCGTGCCCAAAGACATGCCGGTAGACGAGGCCATCGGTTGGGCCGTCGATGGCCTCAACGAGGCGGCCGAATACGCTGCAACCAAAGGCGTTTACCTGGCCCTGGAGAATCACGGCGGCGTGACGGACACGCCCGCGAACATGCTGCGGATCCTCAAGGGTGTCGAGTCGGACTGGGTGGGGGCCAACCTCGATACCGGGAACTTCCACGGCGAGGACGTTTACGGTGATGTTGCGGAACTGGCTCCATACGCCGTCAACGTGCATCTGAAAGCACATGTCAAGCCTGCTGGGAAGCCGGCCGAGCCTACGGATTTCAGCCGCGTTACGGAGATTCTGCGGGAAGCCAAGTACAGCGGCTACATCTCGCTTGAGTACGAGGCAAGCGAGGATCCCATGACTGCCGTCCCCAGGCTCATCGACCAGATGAGGGCGGCAATCGCTTAATCGGGGACCGTTGCCGCATGCATGTTGTTTGAGCTTATGAGGCAGCGTTGATCCAGGTGGTAGCCACGTGTTCGAGACGACGATCGCGGCCGCGCTGTCATTGATGATGGGAGCGAGTATCGTGAGCCAGACCACGAAGACTTTTGAGGATATCGTGCCGACCGGCGCAGCCATGGAGCAACTCGCGACGGGCTTCACTTTCACCGAGGGCCCTGCGTGGAGCGCCGCTGGGGAGATCTACTTCTCCGACATCCCCAATGACGTCATTGTACGAGTCGACGATTCGGGCGAGGCAACCGATTTCCTCAGGCCCAGCGAGCAGTCCAACGGCACCATGTTCGACGCGGATGGCACTCTCGTCGCGTGTCGCCACAAGGCGCGCAACGTGGCTCGCATCGCGCCGGATGGCACGGTCACGATCATCGCCGACCAGTACGACGACAAGCCGCTGAACAGCCCAAACGACTGCATCATCGCCGCGGACGGCGCCATCTACTTCACCGATCCTCACTACGGCCTGGCGGGTCGGCCCATGGAGCAGGACGGCGAGCACGTCTACCGCCTGGCCACGGACGGCGCTTTGGCCCGCGTCGTAGACGACATGACGCGCCCGAATGGCCTCTTCATCAGCCCGGACGGTGACACGCTCTATGTCGCCGATTCCGAGGAACGAAAGATACGCGCGTACACGCTTCAAGACGACGGCTCGGCGACCGACGGTCGCGACTTTTGCGACATGGCCTCGGACGAGCCGGGCGTGCCCGACGGCATGACCCTCGACGCCGAGGGGAACGTCTATTGCACGGGCGGCGGAGGTGTCTGGGTGATCGCGCCCGACGGCACGCATCTCGGGACGATCCGCGTCCCCGAGGTCCCTGCCAACTGCACCTTCGGCGGCCCGGACAATGACGTGCTCTACATCACAGCCCGCAGTTCTATCTACAGAATCGGGTTGGGAGCGAAGGGGCTCCGGTAAGACTGAAGACTAGCAACAGCACAGGGGAGGCTGGGTCATGAATCGCACGCAGCTAAGAGTCGTGCCTGTCGCTCTGCTCGCGGCATGCATCGCATTGCCGGTCGCGAGCCAAGACATCACGGTCGCGTACAACGGAAGCGTCCTCGACGCGTCCGCGCCGCCGGTCCAGCAAAAGGGGCGCGTGCTCATTGGCATGCGTGACATCTTCGAGGCCATGAGCGCCGTCATCGGGTGGGACGCGGCCACTCGCACGGTCACGGCGGAGCAGGGGGCCACCACTATCCGGCTCACCATTGGCAGCGCCACAGCATACGTCAACGAGGAGGCGGTGACGCTGCAGGTGCCTGCGCAGATCATCAACGAGTCCACGTACGTGCCGCTGCGCTTCGTGGCAGAGGCGACCGGCGCCAAGGTCCAGTGGATTGGAGCCACGCGAACGGTCGACGTCAAGACCGGTGCCGGCGACGGGATGCCGCCGATTGAATCGACGGGACCGGCCGTCCTATCGGCGCCGGTCGTAACCGCCCCAACGGCAGGCCAAACAGTCGGGCCCGCTGTGAACGTCACGGGTCGGACGGCGGGCGGCGCGACGATCCGTATCATCACGTATGTCAACATGCGCGTTGACGATGCGGAGGTCTCCAAGATCCCTGGGATCGTGCATAATGTCCCGGTCGACGGCACGTTCGATTTCCGCATCGCGCTGCCGTCAGTCAGGGGCCACGAGCTTGACGAGCTGTACTACGATATCCACGTCTGGATGGTAGACGGCGGCGAGCAATCAGACCCGACTATCGTGCGCGTCTATCGCGATTAACTGAGCCGGTTCTTCATTGAACGAAACGCGGCCCCGGTGCGAACTAGCACTGGGGCCGTTTGCATTTCGGTACGTGACTGGAGGCTCAGTATGAGACGCGCCACGCTGACCGCCGTCTGTCTGTTCACCCTAGCCTTGACCATCTCCCCGACCCACGCCGCCGCCACCCGTTGGTGGCAGGCTGTTCCCGGCGATCGAGTCATCGATGGTGCGCTGTCGCCGGCGGATGGCTCGGCCGGATACGTTCGGTACGGACAGAAGCGGTTTGGCACGCATGGGAGTTTCGGCTTTGATGTCGTCGTGGGTGTCGCCAGGGCAGGCCACGAGCACGAGCCGGTGACCATCCCCGCTCGGCGGAGCGAAGCTCGCGGGCGGGTGCATACGCCTCATACCGACCTGATGTGGCTGCCAAGCGGGCGGTACCTCTTTGCGGGCCTCGGGGGCCGAGATGCCGGCGGGTGGCTCTTGAGAGCGGACGGCACGTCCGCCACCAAGGCCGGGCCAGACAGGACAGGGCGCTGGTTCGTCACCAACGATGAGGTGCGACTGACCTACGCCGACATGATGACGCTAAGGCTCCTCATCGGTGGCGGCGGCTGGCACCCTCGCTGGCGTCCGCCGTATAGGCATGCCTCTCACTCCTGGCGAGGGCCCCGAGACCCACAGGTGACCTTCGCCTCGGCCCAACCGCTGTCTACCGGCCATCCACTCCGCCTTGCCTCTCTGAACTCCGCCGACGTCGCCGGCGGGGCGGAGCCGTTCGCGGCCATCAACTGGACAGTCGGCTCACGGGCCGGCGCGGCGCCTACGCTGTGGTTTACCTGCGGCGACGACAGCCCGTTCAGGCCGTCACCGAACTACGGACACGACGTGTACTTCGGACGACCGGATGGCGAACCGGACCAGGGCGTTTCGGGCAGCACTGACCTGTGGGTCCAGCGAGCAGACGGCTCCGGGCGGCGCAGGCTTGTTGGGGGGGCGGGAGTGGGATCCGAGCAGTGGCTCGATTCCCGGTGGGTGGCGTACTCCACGCCGACGGGCGATGGCTATCCTGCGGAGCGGCAGTTGGGTATCGTCAACATCCATACCGGGCGCAGCCAACTCCTGACCGAGGGCGACTATCACCACACCCTCGTCGACTACCGCGACGGCCGTTTCCTCATCACGGAGACGCCCACCAGGGAGGATGGCGGACAGCACGCGGAGTATACTTCCAAGCTCTACATCATCGAGCCGCTGAGGGTGCGAATGTAGGAGGGGTTTCAACCCCGACGCCGTTCGCGTCTGTCCCGCATGGCTCTAATGCAGACCGTCGGATCTGGAGATCCGACCTACGAGCTTGGGAGACAACCACATGACCGGACGCGAACGAGTGATCGCCGCGCTTGAGCATCGCGAGACAGACCGGGTGCCGCGCTACATTTGGGTCGATGGTGGCGAGGCCACCGCACGTGTTGTCGAGCGCTTCGGATCGTACGACGCCTTCCTGGATCACCTCGATGTCGACATGTTCCAGGCGTTCCCCGCCAATTCGGGCATCATCGACATGGCGGCGGCCCTTGGGGAGAACCCAGGCAACCCTCGCGCCAAGGGGCTCTCCCAGGGCGCGCTTACGCTGGAGCAGGCCCTCGACGCGCCCACTACCAGTCCCAACCGCGACGATATCTACGAGCCGATCAAGGAAGCCATCGCCCACCATCAGCAGGGAAAAGGGCGCGCGGTCTTCGTGCAGACCCCTGGATGCTTCGAGACGGCCAACGGCCACATCGGCATGGATGCGCAGCTCATGGAAATGGCGCTACGGCCGGAGCTGATGCAGGAGCTGTACCGCAAGCAGCTTGCCTGGACGAAGGTCTACATCGACAACTGCCTCGCGCTTGGCGCGGACGTGATCCACATTTCCGACGACCTCGGCCAGAACGAGCGGATGCTGTTCTCCCCCACCACGTTCAGCGACTGCATGGCGCCGGTGATGGCAGAGGAAGCCCAGTACGTCCGAGATCGCAGCGCGCATCTGTCGCTACACTCATGCGGCTACTTCGACGACGTCATCGGCGATCTGGCGGACATGGGCTTTGACTGCATGCACCCGTTCCAGGAATCCGCGGGGATGGACCTCGTTAGCGTGAAGAAGCGCTTTGGCGATCGGGTCACCATCTACGGCGGGCTGGACGTTCGATCCACGCTGCCGTCGGGCGACCGCGATCTCATCCGCGCCGATGTCGAGCGCATCGTGCCGGCGTGCAAGCAGGGCGGCGGGCTCATCTTCTGCACTGGACACACGGTCCACAGCGACTGCGCGCTTGATGACGTGCTCTTCGCCTACGAGTTGGTGGATGAACTCGGCCAGTACTGAGGACGTGCCATGCTGCCTGTGCTACTCGGTGGGGCCTTCCGCGGTGTATAGCGCCGCTTCGTCAGCCGCGCCGATCTCGTCCAAGAAACTCACGAGTCTTTGGTGGGAGGCCGCGGCCGCGGCGCTCTCCGTTTCTATCAAGTCCGTCTGCTGCAATGGATCGGTTTTCAGGTCGTAGAGGGCCGCTCGGCGCTTCCCCTGCCAGCACGAATAGCTCCACCGACCGTCGTTGACGGTCGCCACGTTGCGGCGCTGGGCCGACACGGCAAACGGGCGTCCCTCCCACTCCCCGCCCATCGCGGCCGGCAGCCAGCTCTTCCCGTGCGTGTCTTCCGGGACCTCGACACCGAAGTGCTCGAGCATAGTCGCCAGCGTGTCGGGGGGCTGCACGATGCCCCTCTGCCGTCGCCCCTCGCATCCGCCCGGCGGCCTCACCACCAGTGGGATGTTCACGAGGCTCTGGTACATCGGGTATGACTCGCCCTTGTACGACAGCGGCTTGCCGATCAGGCCGCCGTCGCCCGGGTAGTTCAGATAGTGCCCGTGGTCTGTTGTGAACACGATCAGCGTGTCGTCGAGCACGTTCAGATCGCTCAGCCGATCCATGAGCCGCCCGAACCACCGGTCGACCATCGTGACCTCGGCCGCATATCGCGCGCGAGTGCGCTTCAACTCGCGTTCGCTCAGGAACGTGCTCGGCCTGCCATCAGGATAGTCGCAGTCATCCGGCAAGTCGTAAGCTGCATCATACATGTCGATGTAGTGCTCCGGCGGATCCCACGGCTCGTGCGGGTCGAAGCCGTCGATCCAGAGCATGAACGGCTCCGCGGAGTGGTTCTGGTCGATCCAGTCCATCGCGGTCGTGTAGAGTTGAGGCGTCAGCCAGTCACTCTCGACGCGCCGGTGGTGCCGATTTCGGACCATCTGAGGGTAGCGGTCGGGATACGGGAGCCTGAGCTTGTGCATGGCGGCCGGATAGACGATCGGTATCGTGGGATCGCTGACGAGATTGTCGCCCTCCTGGCCGCGGATCCACTGCCAGGAGTGGAAGCCCCGCTGGAACCAGTTTCCTTCCTTGAACATGTGGTAGGTGTCGCCGATCAGACTCGTCTCGAACCCGGCGTCGTCCAGGTACTCGCTCAGGACCTTCGGCTCGCGGGGCAGCGGGCCCCAGCCATACCACGGGAACCCATACCGCCCGATGAAATGATCTTGGCGGTTCGGTAAGGTTGGATGCGACGACTGATACGCGTCCTCAAACACCGCGCTGTCACCGGCGAATGCGTCGAGATGCGGAGTGCGGATCCACTCGTTCCCGTAACATCCCAGGTGATCCCGGCGCAGGCTGTCGGCCACAACGAAGATCGCGTTCATCAGTCACCATCCCGTTCGGCTTGTCGATTGCAGCACCAGTTCCTCCGCGCGGCTTCACGTCCCTCTCACCTCGCGGCGCCCCTGGCATCGACACTCAAACGCTGGAACGAGGAAGGAGGGCAGTGCGGGCCTCACGGCGTATACTCCCTGACGAATCGCATCCACGCGCGCAGACAAGGAAGTGGGCATATGTTGGATAGTCAGACGCTGGCCAAACACGGCCGAGCCGTCCAACTGATCGTAGGCACGGGCAGTCGCGATGACGTCGAGAAGGCGGTCGACCAACTTATCGAGGCCGGGGAATGGGACATGTGCACCGTGCTCCTGACGACAGGCGCCGAACTCGGGGCTCGGGTTCTCGTTGCGAGGCTGATAGCCGCCAAGCAATACGATCCGCTGGCCTTCGCCGCATGCACCCGACGGCAGATCAAGGCCACTCAGCAGACCTTGCGCCCGGGCCAGACCGCGCGCCGGGTGTTCCGCGACATTGATGCCGAGACTGAGGGCACGGCGATCCCCGAGCACATCAAAACCGAGATGGATGACCTCGCATCCCAGGCGGACGACGCGCGCTTCATCGCCGACCGACGCGAAGCTGAGCGTGATGCTTGCGCAATCCGCGCGTTCATCGTCACCGAACTCGGCAAAGTGATGACTGGCAATGTCGATGCGATCAAGGCCCTCATCTCTATCGTGCGCGCCGCCGCGTGGGAAGATACCAAGCGCGCCGCCGCGCTCAAACTACTCACGGACGATTCCGTGATGCCCAAGCTGGCCGAGGCGAATCGGGTCGATGATATGGTCTACATCGCCAATGCCTGTGGGCTGGATTCGGCGTCAGAGAAGGTCGCCGAAATCCTTGCCCCGAAGCTCGACGAGCTGCTCGAGAAGAAGAATCGCGTCGCGATCCGCTTGATTGGCCGCTACCACTCGGATCAGGCGACACGCGACAAAGCGAACGCGGCGCTGCAGTAGCCATGGCCGCCAAACGCCCACTCCAATCCATCACGGCACTCGCCGCGCACCTCGCGTTGGCGGGTGCCGTGTCGATTCCCGTCCCAGGAGCCGCCGACGTGACACCCCAGAAGATCATCCTTGATACGGATATGGGCACTGACGTCGATGACGCCTTCTGTCTGGCGCTTACGATTATGTGCCCAGAACTGGAGATCGTCGGCGTCACCAGCGCTCTCGACTCGAGCGGCGATCGCGCGCGGATCTGCTGCAAGATGCTCCACCTGATGGGCATGGCCGATGTTCCTGTTGCCGCGGGGCCAGGCGAGAAAGCCGCGCCCAATCAGGCGCCCTGGGCGGCGGATTTCGAGGACAAGCTGCCGGTCGAGCTATCGGCGGCGGAGCTGATCGTCGAATTGGTCAACGCGAACCCCGGCGAGATCATCATCGTGCCGGTCGGGCCTGTCACCAACGTCGCCGCCGCGCTGGCGCTCGACCCATCGATCGTGGGCAAGGTCAAGGGTATCGTCACGATGGGCGGCTCAGCCTACATCGGCTACAATCTGCAGGCTCCGCCCGTCGCCGAGTACAACATCAAGATGGATATCCCGGCGGCCCAGGCCGTGTACTCCTCGGGCATTCCAATCACGATGTGCGGGCTCGACTGCACCGCGATGCTCCGGTTTGAGACGGAGAACCGCGAGATTCTCAAGAACCGCGGTCTGCCGCTCACCGATGCCGTGTGGGCTTGCTACGAACTGTGGCCGCACGAGACGCCGGTGCTCTATGACCCGATGGCGATCTGCGTGACGATTGACGAGAGCTTCTGCAAGACGGAGATGAGGCGGGTAGTGGTGGACGACGAGGGTGTCACGAAGATCGTCGACGGCGAGCCGAACGTGAAGGTCTGCACGGACCCCGATGTCGAGCGTTTCCTCGACTTCTACATCGAGCGCGTGGTGCAACCGGAGTAGGAGCGCCAAATGCAGAACCGGTACACGGGGGACATCGGCGACTACGGCAAGTACGGGCTTCTGCGGTATCTGATCGGAGAGACGGCAAGCGACGACGGTACTCGACTGTCCCTGGGCGTGGCGTGGTACTTGTTCCCAGACAGTGGGCCTGAGGGAGACGGGAAGCACACACGGTACCTGTGCAGGTCGCACGCGCAGCGTCAGGCGTTCCGAGAGTGCGACCCGCCGCTCTATGACGCCCTGGCCGAGATCGTGCGTGACCGTCGGCGTTGCGTCGCCTCTGTCGAGGCGGATGGCATCCTGCCGGGCACCACATATCACTCTGACGTACTCAGCTACGATGGGATCCCAATGCCAGACCGCGTGCGGGTTCGGGAGCAGTGGCTCCAAGCAGCGCTGGATGCCACAGTAGACCGTGACATGGTCTTCATCGATCCTGACAACGGCATCGAGACGCCGTCGAGGGCACGGTACGATGCCGAAGGTCCAAAGCACGTCTACCTCGACGATCTCAGACGTTGGCGTGCGCGCGACCAGACGTTGGTCATCTACCACCACCTGCAGCGACACCGCAAGGGCGTGACGGGCGATCAGCAAATGGCCGAGAAAGAGGCGCTGCTACGCGAGGAGCTAGCGGCGCGGGAAGTCGTGGCCCTTCGGTTCCATCGGGGGACGGCCCGGGCGTTCATCATCGTGCCCGCGCCGCGCCACGTCCGACTTCTCAGGACCCGGGTGGCAGACTTCTGTTCCGGCGCGTGGGCGGCCAACGAGCACTTCAGCCAGTTCGAGGACTGACGGTTCGCCTATCCCGGCAGCCCATCCCCAAACAGCTTCTCGGCGTTCCGATGCAGGATGTTCCGGCGGTCATCGTCGGTGATGTCGGCCATCATGATGCAGCCGATGCCATAGTGCTGGTCGAACCACGGGAGGTCGGTGCCGAATAGCACTCGTTCCGACCCCGCCTCGTTGCAGAACCGCTCCAACACCCCGTTGAGGTGGTATGCCGCAGTGAGTTCCAGGTATGTGTTCGGATGGTCGTTGGCTGTCTCAATGGCCGCGTCCCAATCGCCGTATCCCGCGTGTCCCATCAGCAGCGGCACGGTCGGATAGCGCGCCGCGAGTTCAGCCACCTGCTGGGGGCTATCGAACGCGCTGCCGCCCCACGTGTGCATCAGGATCGGCAGGCCACGCTCTTGCGCGTGCTCCATCGCCGGAACGTATTCCTCGCCTGTAATCGGGTACTGGTGGTAGTCCGACAGGAACTTCAGCCCCACGAGCCCCTCGAGCGAATCATATCGATCCAACTCCGCGCGGAGCGTGTCCGGGTAGTTCGGGTTCAGCCCCAGATACCCCCGGAACCGGTCCGGATGCTGCTCGATCACCTCGACCATCAACGCGTTGCCGCGCTGCGGGTCGACGAGAGCCTGATGGTGGCTACAGACGATGCAGCGCACGCCGCAGCGATCCATGCTCTCGATCATCTGGTCCGCAGTCAGCATGGGGAAATAGATCCCCTGGAAGGGCCCGAAGTGCCCGTGGGTGTCGATGACTGGGCAGTCCGGGGATTTGCCGTGCTTCATGAACTCGGCTGCCAGAGCGCTAGGGTTCTTCACAGCTCCACCTCCCCGAGCAGACGCTCGAGATTGCCGGCGGCGATCATCTGCTTCTCCTCGTCGCTGATGTCCGCGTGTGCAAGCGTCAACATCGCGCCGCCCGGATTGCTCTCCGGGAAGTCGCTACCGAACAGGAGCCTCTCGGCGCCGTATCTGCCGACAAACGCCTTGATGCCACCATCGAGTTCGTAGCGGCTGGTGTCGGTGTAGAGCCCTCCGTACCGATCCATGAGCGGGCGGAACCAACGATCCTCACCCCAACAGCCCTGGCCGACGTACACGAGCCTGAGTTCGGGGCATTCCTTGAGCACCGCCGCGACCAGCTCCCAGTTCGAGACGCCCATGCTCGTCTCGCCCTTCAGCAGGAAGAGCGGGATCTTCTTGGCAACCATCATCCCAAACAGCGCGCCGCAACTCACCCCGTCGAGGATGTACTTGTGCTTTGAGGGGAACGCCCAGAGCGCGCGGACGCCCGCATCAGCCATCGCCGCCGCGAGTTCATCCGGCGTGCCCTGCTCACCGGTGGCAGGTGGCAAGATGGCCCAGGTAGGCACCAGTTCAGGATGGTCGGCCATCTCAGCGACAGCTAGCGGATTGCCGACGGTCGGGCACTCCGTATCCAGCGCGGCATGGCGCACGAGCGAGCGCTTGATGCCGCACCACTCCATGGACGCCAACAGGTCATTCGCAGTGACCGCCGGCTTCAGGTGGGGCTTCATCCACACCCCATACGCAGCGTTACAGTCGAAGAACTCTAGCACCGCTGAACACCTCCTAGCCCTCGCCGCCCTCATCAAGGACGCGAGGGATGCCGGGCTCGTCCGCCTGCATTTCGTGCCCGCCACTAGCACCTTCAGGGATACGAATGAACGACGCGAACAGCAGCGTCAGCAACGCAATGCACGCGCCTCCAGCGAAGACGTAGCGGAAACCGTACTTGCCATTTCTGTCCCAGACCCAGCCGCCGAGACGCGGGATGGTCATCGACACCGTGTGATCGAGAGAGATGCCCAGCGCCAGTGATGATGCCACGTGGTCGGGGCTGACGGCGATCTTCTTCAGGTAGGTCGCGCGGGCCATGCCGACCGCGAACATGAGCTGGTCGAGGATATAGCAGGCATAAAGCAGGTAGATCGTGTTACTGCCCAGGCCCAGCTTGTCGCCGAACCCGTACCCGGCGCAAACGAGCACCAGGACACACGCATCGGCCATGAGGACGGCGCGCTCCCCCCAGTGGTCGACCAGCTTGCCGACGAGCGGTTGCCAGAACACGCCGCAGATCGAACTGACCATCCAGAGCCCGGCGAAGACGGCAGCCTCCTGCCCATGGACCTTGATCAGTACCCACGGTCCGAAAGTGATGAAGATCTGCTTGCGGGCTCCGAAGAGTATCGACAGGGCGTAGAAGAGCCAGTAGCGCTTGTTCACAGCGAAGCGCGGACGTTGGCGAGAGCCGACGGTGGGGCTCATGAACATGAGCGCTGCGCCGGAGAGGGCGTAGGCGACGGCGCCCGCGAGGAATGTCCATCGGTAGTGTAGGCCGAGCTTGTTGAGCAGGAGGAGCACGAGCAGGCTGCCGCCAATTGCCGCGGCGACCCGAACGGAGTTGATCTGGCCGAGTCGGCGGCCCTCCTGGTTCCTGCGGGCGAGGCTCATACCGATCGAGCGGTTGATCGGCATGCCGAGGTGAGTGCCAGCCGACTGGGTACACATGAAGGCCTGCATCAGGATCCAGAGCTGACGCCGGCCCAGCGCGCCCAGCCCGAGCATACCGAGAGCGGCTACCAACGCCGCGATCGCCGCGACGCGCGTCTCGGACAACGCCGCCAAAATGCCGGTGGACACCGTCACGAGGAACCCGGGCGCCTCGCGCGGGAACTCAAGCGCGCCGCGGGTCTCATTCCCCATCTGAAACGTGTCGTCGAGGTAGTTATTGAACGTGGTCTCAAAGATCGGTCCGGCGAACCCGCCGAGCCCCCCGGCGATGAGGAAGATCATGAGCTGTCGGTGCGTGCGCCATAGCTCGCCAATGCGCAGCACGTGAGGGCGCCTGGGTGTCTTCGTTGGGCGGTCGTCGTTATTGCCGGCCGTCATGAACGATTCTGTCTTCTGGCGCCTCAACATCCGCCGATAGCTAACGGGGCCCCCGAAGCTCGGGGACCCCATTGGGTTCCTTCTCGTTCGGCCATGTGCCTGCCGCGAGCGTCAGATAATGTCCTGGTAGATCGGGAATGCCTCGCAGAGGTCCGTGACCTCGTTCCGGACTTCCTGGATCACGCTCTCGGTCTCGCCTTTATCCCTGATGACCCGCGTGATCAGCTTGCCGATCTTCAGCATCTCCGGCTCTCTCATCCCACGCGTGGTAAGGGCCGGCGTCCCGGGCCGGATGCCACTCGTCTCGGCCGGGGGCAGAGGGTCGTTAGGAACCGTGTTCTTGTTGACCACGATACCCGCAGCCTCCAGCACGTCGGCCGCGACTCGCCCGGTGATGTCCCAGCCCTGCATCTTCACGAGCATCAGGTGGTTGTCCGTGCCCCCGCTGACCAGCTCAAAACCCTCTTCCAGGAGGGACTGGGCCAGGGCCTGCGCGTTACGGATGATCTGACGCTGGTACTCGCGGAAGCCGAAGGACTGCGCTTCCTTGAACGCGACGGCCTTGGCGGCGAGGATGTGCATCAGCGGCCCGGCCTGGATCCCTGGGAAGACGGCGACGTCAATCTTCTTCGCCAGCTCTTCCTTGCACAGGATCAGCGCGCCTCGCGGGCCCCGCAACGTCTTGTGAGTGGTCGACGTGACGACCTCACACAGCGGCACGGGATCCGGGTGCGAGCCTGCAGCCACGAGTCCGACGATGTGGGCGATGTCGGCCAGCAGGTACGCGCCGACTTCGTCAGCGATCTCGCGCATGCGCTGGAAATCGATGATCCGCGGGTACGCGCTCGCGCCCGCGACGATCAGCTTCGGGCGGACCTCCTTGGCGACCTCAAGCATGCTGTCATAGTCGATCCGCTCGGTGTCGGGGTCGACGCCGTAGAAATGGGGTTCGTAGAACACGCCGCTGAAGTTATTCGCGCGCCCGTGGCTTAGGTGCCCACCATGGTCCAGAGCCATGGAGAGGATCCGGTCGCCCTGGTCAAGCAGCGCGAAGTAAGCCGACATATTCGCTTGCGTGCCCGTGACGAGCTGGACATTCGCGTGGTCGCAGCGGAAGAGCTCCTTCGCGCGATCGATCGCGAGTTGCTCGATTTCGTCGTAGAGATCGCAGCCGTTGTAGTAGCGCTTCCCGGGGTAGCCTTCGGCGTACTTGTTGGTGAGGATTGAGCCCGCGGCGGCCATCGTCGCGCGGCTGGCGTAGTTTTCTGAGGGGATCATCATCAGCGTCGTCTTCTGACGCTCGAGTTCCTTGTCAATGATCTTGGAGACTTCGTGGTCCGCCTGCAGCAACGTCAGGTTCATCACAGTGCCCGACCTCCCAGTCGAGTGCGGCAGTCATCGCGCTTGCGGCCCTTGTGGGGCGGCGCGGGGGGGGATCCTGATACTGGCCCCCGCCCCACGCTGTCTCCTGATCTCAGGAGGGCCGCGACTCGACTGGTCGCGGGCGCGGAGCGGGCTTTATCTGCAGCCGCCTCTGGCCCATAGGGGGAATGTGAATATCATTGTCTCTCCTAGTGCCTGAAGTGCCTCATGCCCGTGAGTACCATCGCGATCCCATGCTCGTTGGCGGCGGCGACGACTTCCTCGTCACGGATCGACCCGCCAGGCTGGATGACGGCAACCGCGCCGGCCGCGCCGACGGCTTCATCGAGCCCATCGCGCGCCGGGAACATCGCGTCCGACGCCATGACAGAGCCCTGGGCCCTCTTCCCCGCCTTGCGCGCGGCGATCACCGCTGAGTCAACGCGGCTCATCTGCCCGGCGCCGACGCCGACCGTCCGCGTGCCTTGCACGAGCAGGATCGTGTTGCTCTTCACGTGCTTCGCGATGCCATCCGCGAAGATCAGCGACTTCATCTGCTCGGGCGTCGGAGCTTTCTCCGTCGCGACCGTCATGTCGGCCTCAGCAGCGCGTTTCACGTCCTCATCTTGCAGGAGAATGCCGCCGGGAACCTTGCGCGTATCGTAGTCCCAGTCACCAGCCTCCGGTCCGAAGAAGTCTGGGACCTCGAGGACGCGAAGGCTCTTCACCGACTTCAGCTTCTCCAGCGCGTCCGGCTCGAACCCGGGCGCAATCACCGCCTCCGGGAAGGCGGAGAGAATCATCGACTCCGTGTCGCCCGTCTCCTCACGGTAGCGCGGCTCAACGACCTCGCGAAGGTAGTCGTTACTGCCGATCATGCTGGCAGTCTCGAGGTCCAGCACGCGATTGAACGCCATCACTGATCCGAAGGCGGAGATCGGATCGCAGACCCACGCGTCCTGATAGGCTTGCGCGAGGGTATCGGCCGACGCGGCGCCACACGGATTCAGGTGCTTGATGACTATCGCAGTCGGCTCCTCGAAATCTCGGGCGGTCTTCAGCGCCGCCGTGGCGTCCAGGTAGTTGTTGAACGACATCTGCCGGCCGCTCTCGAGGTCGTGGTGCTGAATCGCGCCCGCGACGCCCGTCTCGGTTGAGCGGACATCCACGTAGAGCGCTCCCGATTGGTGGGAATTCTCGCCATAGCGCAGATCGCCACCGACCTTCTCGTACCAGGGCGTGAACACGGGCGGGAATACGTCATCGCTATCGCCTCGGACCTGCTCGGCGAGGTAGTTCGAGATCGCGGCATCGTACTTGGCGGTGTGCTTGAACGCCTCCAACGCGAGGTCGCGCCGCAGCTCGTACGTCGTCTCGCCATCGTTGGCTGCCATCTCAGCCAGCACTTGCTCGTAGCGCGCTGGGTTGCAGATGACGGTCACCGACTGGAAGTTCTTCGACGCCGAGCGAATCATGGACGGGCCGCCGACATCGATCCGCTCGATGGCTTCCTCGACCGAGACGCCGGGCTGCGCGATTGTGGCTTCGAAGGGGTAGAGATTGCAGACGACGAGGTCGATCATCTCAACATCGTGCTCCGCCGCCTGCGCCATGTGGTCCTCGCTGCCACGCAGCGCGAGCAATCCGCCATGGATCTTCGGGTGCAGCGTCTTGACGCGGCCATCCATCATCTCAGGGAAGCCCGTGTGCTCATCGACGGCCGTCACATCCACGCCGGCTTCGGAGATCGCCCTAAGCGTCCCGCCCGTCGAGAGAATCTTGACGCCGGCCTCCGCAAGAGCTTTGGCCAGGTCTGCTATGCCCGTCTTGTCATACGCGCTGATAAGCGCAAGGCGGATCTTAGCCACGAGAAACCCCTCCCAATCAACGTGAAAAACAGCCGCCCGAGGTCGCAGACTCGTGGGCAACTGGTACGCTCGATTATAGCTGGCGTGACCACGCGTGTCAAAGCCTAGGGCGACTCCGTCACACATACACGGCGAGGTGGTGCACTTCGTCAGCAAACGTAGGGGGCGCCTGATCGTTCAGCAACTGGTCCATCCAGCGAAACACCTGTTGAAAATCACGATGGCCGCGCTGAGGCGCTGTGACGACGCCTGGGTGAGATCGGCCGCCGGCAAGACACTGCTCGTGCAACTCAAGATAGTCGTCGGCATTCTGAGTGATGATCACCCGGTCTTCGGCCGTCGCGACCCGGAAGATCACACCATCGGGTTCGCCCAACAAGTCGCCACGCCCCTTGGTGCAGACCGCCTCCGCATCGTGCCCCCCGTGGCGCAGATACACCGCGAGACATGGGCACGTGTCCTCGTCGATCAGAAACCTCATCGCTCCGTGCCCTCGCCCACGTGGGACTGGGCCCACTCCTGATCAAGGACGTCCTGCCTGATCTCGTCTGCGTGGGCCTCTGCGTAGGTGATCGCCTGAACAATCTGGTCCATGGTCAAGTCGAGTTCGGCCGCCACGGCCTCCGGTCGCTCCCCATCCCTCACGCGCCCGTAGACTTGCCAGACCGGCATCCTCCGCCCGGCGATAGCGGCCCGGCCACCCACAACACCGGCCCGTTTCGCAATCAACGGGCATGCGGGATCCTGGACGTACCCCAGCAAACGATACACCACAGATCGCTCATCAGCGTCTAGGTCCCGGCGCAACGCTTCGGGGGACACCCGTATTACACCGTCCTCCCCGGCTCGCGCCAAGTCGCGCGACTCCAGGCGGGCGAGGGCCGAGCGGGACTGCTGGATCCATTTCTCCTTGAGCGTATGGGGCGTGATCCGCATAATCGGCCGGGCCATTTGCAGCACCTCCAAGTACGTGCATCTGGTCTACTGAGTATACCCTTGGCCAAGTGTCCACGCAACTCCCCGCAGTCGCCCGGAGGGCCCGCTAACCCGTGCGTGGAACCATCTCACGGCAACGCTCCTCAACCCACGGAGGCGACGACTACTCGTGACGCGCAAAGAACTCAACCTCGCGATCTTCGAGAAGACCACGGACAAGGTGCTCTGGCAGCCACGGCTCGAGACCTGGATCGGTCACTACATGGGCCAAGACACCATGCCGGCGCGCTTTGAGGGCATGGACAACTTCGCCATCTATGACGAGCTGCGATGCTCCATCCGCTACGCCGCGTCGGCCGGCATTGAGGCCTACAACGAGCCCAACGACATCGCGCACGCGACCGAACAGCGTGACGACGAGTTCATCGAGACCTTCACGACTCCCACGGGCACTATAACCCGCGTGTACAAAGATATTTGGATCGATGGCAAGCTGAAGAATCGGCGCATCCACGGGTGGCCCATCGAGTCACCCGATGACCTTCGCGTCCTGATCGACATCGTCGAGCGAACCCAGTTCCGGGCCAACGTTGAGGCATTCGAAGCGGCAGCGGCCCGCGTTGCTCATCGAGCCGAGCCGACCGTCTTCCTCAACAGCAGCGGCTACACGGAACTCATCAAGTTCTGGTCTGGGCTGCCGAACTGCTGCTACCTCGAGGCGGACGATCCGGACCTCATGATGGCTTACGTCAAGGCCTGCGACGACCGCGATATGCGCCAGGCCGAGGCCGCTCTCGGGCTTCCGTGTCGCATCCACAACCTGGGAGACCACACGACCAACGAGTTCACGCCGCCACGGATCCTGGAGAAGTACGTCATGCCGAAGTGGCAACGGATCAGCGAGTTTCTGCACTCGCACGGGCGGTTCGTACACAGCCACTGGGACGGTAATTCGGCGACGATCCTGCCGATGCTCAAAGACACCGGGCTCGATTCGGTGGAGTCGCTCACGCCCGAGCCCCAGTGCGACATGACTCTGGAGATGATCGCCGAGCACACAGGGGATATGGTGCTGCTTGACCTGATCCCCGCGATCTTCTTCCTCGACCAATACTCAACTGAGTTCATCGTCGACTTCACCAAGCGCGTCATCGATATGTTCGGCGGGCGCCTGGTGCTGGGCATCTCGGATGAGATCAGCCAGGTCGGAGAGATTGACAAGGTGTGGGCTATTACCGAACTCGTCGATGAGGTCTGCGGCCTCGCCGACTAGGAGGGCATCGCGTGCGCATCGCATCGATCGGCATCGCTCTTATGATCTGCCTTGAGGGGGGCACCCAAGTGCTTGATATCGGCTCGCGGCTGGAGCTGTTCGTCGACGACTACCTGATCGAATCGATGACCGGCGTGACGCAGGAACTTCAGCACCCCGTTCCTCAGGAAGTCGCGTTCAGCTTCGACAACCCGTGGGAGGGCGACACGAGCTTCTACGTCACCGTCTTCCAGGACGATGGTCTGGTGCGGTGCTACTTCCGCGGGAGTGGGTCGGCGGCTGAGGGCGGGCATCAGCTCACTTGCTATGCGGAGAGCCCGGATGGCATCTCCTGGACGCGACCGGCGCTGGGGTTGCACGAGTGGGAGGGCAACAATGCCACGAATATCATCTGGACGGGGCCGGGGACGCACAACTTCGCGCCATGCCTCGATACCAGTCCAGACTGCAAGCCGGAAGAGCGCTACAAGGCGCTCGCCGGCGGCCCGCTTGTGGCGCTGTCGTCGCCCGACGGGATTCACTGGGAACTGATGCGCGACGAAGAAGAGTTCTTGCTACGCGAGGCACGGATCGACTTGGCGCGAACCGTCCCGATTTCGGAGAACGCCGCAAGTGACTCACTCAAACCGCCGGACCGGCCCATGAAACTGGTGGTCTGCGTTGCCGCGCCCGACCGCACAGAGACGGGCAGCCTGAACCACGAAGCGGAGAGTTACCGCTTGGCGCGGGCCATCCACGATTATTCTGGCGTGCACTTCACCGAGCTCGGCGAGGCGGAGGAACTGGTGGAGGCCATCGTCGAACACCAACCCATCGGCGTCCATTTCTCCGGCCACGGGATGCCGGGCGCGCTGCTGTTTGAGAGCGGCTAAGGTGGAGAGGACAAAGTCGAAATCGGCGACCTGGTTCGCGA